>Ga0209443_1000005_pt1 | contig 154980 bp, 146 predicted proteins | sample LauGreBMM110DCMD_2_FD_187571 | JGI IMG/M metagenome (GOLD analysis project Ga0209443, IMG submission 187571) | Freshwater lake microbial communities from Lake Michigan, USA - Su13.BD.MM110.DCMD (SPAdes) (version 2) | ecosystem: Environmental > Aquatic > Freshwater > Lake | place: Lake... | reverse complement strand
TAGAACAAAACAAAAATAATATTACTATCGATATGATTAAAAATATAAAAAGAAATTTACAAAATGGTAAATCAGTAATTTATAAATCTGAATTAGTACAAGAAAGATATGACCATTATTTAAATTTATTGAAACAATTTAACGAAACACATATATAAAAATATATTTGTTATCTATAACATGGATAACAAATACAAAAAAGATTTTATACAAATGAAAAAAGAAAGAAGAGAGAAAAAACGTACTGCAAAACGCGATATTACTGGCGAAGAAGTTATTTTTATATTTGAAAAAGTATTAGAAGGCTGGAAAACTATAAAAATATATAATACACTCATTCAAAATAATCCTAATTCAGCTATAGATAAGAAAAAAACAGAATCAATCGCAACAGGAAATTGTAAAGTATATGAATCAGAACTATCAAAAGAAAGATATGAATATTATATAATTTTAAGAGAGAAAGTATACGAATATAATAAACCAAATAATACAAAAATTTAATATATTATTTTGGTAATATAAAAAAACCTTGTGGAGAATGTTAAAATAAAAAATTTATATGTAAATATTTTTATATAAATTTTAAATAATTTTATATATAATTTTTTAACTATCTTATTCATGTGATTCTGTAACTTCTTGATAACTATTATTTTCCCACACTACTTTTTTACTATTGAATAATCGATTCATATTAATGATTTCCGGCTTATCCGTCTCCGATGTAAATAACTTTGCAATCTGCTCATCATCTCGAAACCTAATGGTATATGTTTGCTGGATATTATTTCGCCCAATTCGCCCCATAGCTTGGATCAATTTTTCTTGTGTTAAATCTAGATCCTTGCTCAAGAAACCATGACAAAACTGATAATTAGTTCCATAAATATAATCACTCGAAGCTATAATCATATATAATTTCTGCTCATCAGCCAGCTTCTTCATAATTTCCGTATAAGTAATGTTTTCATGATTAATAAACACACCAATACCCATCATCAATAATACTTTCCAAGAATTTTCTACGCCTTTTAGAGCCATAATATCGCACACAAATTGCTCATCCACATTGCTTGTAAAAGCACCACTAGCTGGCTTTTCAAAGTTTGCCGTCCATTTATCCAAATGCATTTTCTTATTTGGAATAAATGCATCATTTAATGACGCTGATTTTATAAGCGCTCTCAGACCATTAATTTCATTGGTCAATTTATTCAGCTTGCCTTTATTCTCCATTTCCTCCGGGCAATCTCGAGACGACTTTTTGGAATCCTTGCTGCTCTTATTTCTACCAGTAATAGTGCTGCCATTATGGAAACTCGATACATTGTTCTTTGCCTGCTGGTCACCTTGCTCTTTTATTAATTCGTGTTCTGACTCCAGAATAGATAGCCGCTCATTAATAACATTATTGTATTCGATTTTCTTCATCAAATCTTCCATAACAATAGAGGGAATATTTGCCTGTTGAATGCAAAACTTGGCAATCTTTTCTACATCATTCGAGATAAATATAGTCGGACCATCTGTTAAAGTGTAAGCATCCTTGGTCGTCACATATACACCAGATGTGCCGGCTTTTACTGGAATTCCTTGCTGACTTGCTACTCTCGTCAGTGGAGCACCATCCAATATATTTGTAGAGCCACCAGTTATTGTACCAGGACCAATGCTTTTTGACTTGACAATTTTGGTACCCTTTGTATCGATAGTGCCATTTTCTAATATTCTAGGACTACGCAAATGCCGGAAATACGTGTATATATATGGCCATTTTTCTGGAACAATGTTTTGCATTAAGACTATATAATACATTTTTATACTTTTCATATTAATATCGTAAAGAGTCTCGAAATGCCTGTCCAGATGCGTTTTGGTATTACCATAATGATTGCCATTCACATAGGCAATAAAGTCAACTACCTCTTTCAAGTCGAAATAACGCAGTAATGTCAAATAATCACTGCAATGTTTAGAGACTTTTAAAATATCCTGATAAGTTTCGCTCAAATAATGCGGCACCACAACAAATCCATCTTTATTAATAATAGGAATTGATTTTTTGCAATCGTGACTAACAATATTGCAAATTTCGGCACCAGGAAACTTTGTCAGGAAATCTGGTATCGTCTCAGTCAATTCGTGTTGCTTTGGCAATGTTGCCGAGGATAACACCACATTTGGTATCATGTTTTCTTTCCAGTTAGCCTGAATTGTCTTGTGAATATCATGCTCGGCATAATCCAATGTAATGGTCGGCTCATCCCAATACATAATAATATCCTCTGCTCTAAAGAATGCCAACATATAATACATAGCAGGCAAATAAGAGCGAATATCACAAATAATAATTTCTACATTGTCGCCAACACTATTATCGACCTTTCCGATGCCACCAGTACGTTTGTTTTTGGTAAATACTTTTGCAGCGAAATAATGTAATCTAATATCGTAAGCACTTGAACAACCAAATGCAAAAGCAATTTTCTTTTTCATTGAAATAGCAGCCTTTGCTAATGCCAAACCAACATGTCTAGCAGCACATACAAAGATAATCTTCTTCTGCTCTGATAAAGCAATTGGTGTCATAGTTTTCCCCGTTCCAGTTGGCGCCATATACAACATCAATTTAGGCCTCGCATTTTTGCAAGCAGTGAAGATTTCCTTCTGATGTTGATACAATGTCAAATCTCCGTATTTTAATAGGTTGTCATTGCGTTCAATAAATTCCACTGCATTCTCAATAATGGTAAGTTTATTGACATCGCATTCAAAGATATTTAATACGCGATTAGTAATCTCAATAATATGTTTATTTAGTCTTACAATATTGTTGCGAATCAGCTTGTAAAGCGTATAATAATGATAATGTAATTTTTTGTCATTTCCTGACTTCTTGCTTTCCAATATTTTTTCCATGTGTGTCATCAACACAAACTCATAAAGGTCATTCCTTTTTAAAGAATCTTCATCAAACCGCTCCAAACGAACCTTGTCTGCCGAATTTATTTTCACGTCGGTATCCAATTTTAACTGCTTATAACTGGTGTTCATTTCTTTCAATCCTTCTTCAATTTTGTCAGCGCGGGCGCGCAAGTATTTATTATATAAATAATCTTCCATTTTCTCTGAAAATTCTATTTTCAAGAATGTAAAGATAGAGAGATTATTATTTATCTTTACATTGACATCGTGGTATCCTTGCATAATCATGCTTAATACATCCATTTCTGATTTAGAAACTGCTATTTCAATAGAGTCCCATTCTGATTTCTTGAGCTTTCTTTGTTGTAAATCCATTGTTCTGTGTAGGTATATAATTTGTGTAATTCTCTTTATATTTATTTTATTAGTCAATTTTTTTTAAAATTGAAATAAAAATAATAAAATATTTGAAAGTATATTATATCAATATGGCTGCAACTTTAGATTTAATTATTCTTTCTATTGAAGGTAACATCGGTTCTGGAAAAACCACATTGATGTCACATTTGAGAGAAGAATACAAAAATAACCCGTGTATCATTTTCTTGAAAGAACCTGTTGATGAATGGGCAACAATTCAAGACGCAAATGGTAAAACAATTTTGGAGAAATTTTATGAAAACCAACAAGCATATTCATTTCCCTTTCAAATGATGGCCTATATTTCGCGATTAAATGTCTTACGTCAAGCATTGAAAGGTCTCGAGCCCGGTAAGAAGTATACTATTATTACAGAGCGTAGTTTAAATACAGATCGCTATGTATTTGCCAAGATGTTATATGAGGCCGGTAAAATGGAAGACGTTTGTTATCAGATTTATTTGAATTGGTTTGATACCTTTTCCGAGGAATTTCCAGTGCACAAGATTGTATATGTAAAGACGGCACCAGAAATTTGCCATGCTCGTATTTCAAACAGGGGCAGACAAGGTGAAGATTGTATTCCGTTGGATTATTTAACCAGCTGTGATAAATATCACGAAGAAATGTTGCAAAGTAATCACATAAATACAGAGAAACTAGTTTTAGACGGAAACGTAGATATTCATGAAAATACAACTCAAATGGAAGATTGGTTGTATGAGATTAATTATTTCACACGCTAACTAATAACTAATAACTAATAACTAATAACTAATAACTAATAACTAATAACTAATAACTAATAACTAATAACTAATAACTAATAACTAATAACTAATAACTAATAACTAATAACTAATAACTAATAACTAATAACTAATAACTAATAAATAATATAAATATTTTTTTATATATATATTATTGAATGTCGGAAAAATCTAACAATATTATCGTCACGTGTCCTCATTGCCAAGAATATATAGAAATTTTAGAAATAAATTGTGCAATTTTTCGCCATGGTACCTTTAAAAATAATGGACAACAAATTGATCCTCATTCGTCAAAAGAAGTTTGCGAACAATATATTCAAACAAACGCAATATACGGCTGTGGGAAACCATTCAAAGTCTTTTTAAAAGAAGGTATTTTGGTTGCAGAAATATGCGAGTATATTTGAAAAAAAATTGAATTTGATTTTAAAAAAAGAAATAATGTTACATCTTACACATGAAATTCATGACATCAGCATTATCTTTAACGCCTTTATTGAATCGTTCATTTAGATATGTAGGCGAAACAACTGAATTATATAATATTGACGAATCACATGGTTTAAAACATGCAATGGAAGTGTTTGGTTATGCAAAACGCATTTATGAAAGTGAATTAAAAAATAATCCCTTTTTAGAACAACAACAGGAAATTATTTTCGCAGCCGCTATTGGTCACGATATGAGCGATAAAAAATATATGGATGAATCAGAAGGTATAATTAAATACAAATCCTATTTGTCCGACATTATGAGACCAGAAGATTTAGAAATAATGAGCAAAATTATTTCAACAATGTCGTATTCAAAAGTAAAGGCACGTGGATATCCTGACTTGGGAGAATATCAGCTAGCATATCATATTGTGAGAGAAGCCGATTTACTTGCAGCATATGATATTGATAGGTGCATTATGTATACAATGCATCGTGATAAGTGTGAATACACAACAGCTCTTAATGAAGCATTTGACTTATTCGATTATCGTGTCTTTAAGATGCGCTCGGACAAACTATTTAAAACGGCTTACTCTAGAAAGGAATCTTTAAAGTTACATAGAAAAGCGCAGAAAGATGTCGAATCTCTAAAATTGTAAATCAATTATTATAGGAAAATGGTCAGACTCATATTTGCCACAATATTCATCATAACCATGATAAATAAAAACATTAAAAATATTTTTTCTTAATACATCCGTTACCAATATATGATCTATCATAGAGAAATCACGCAATGAATCCGTATTGCAATTGTTATCCGAGTTGTACCAATCACTATATCGCTGGTCTTGTGAAATATTTTCTGCAACACTATATAATTCATATTTGCCTACATAATCGCCTGTGATACCTTTTAAAATATCCAACACTTGCGACTTTGGTTTGTCATTATTGATGTCCATCACTTCAGCATCATAATCATTAAAGTCACCCATCATAATTACTTCATAGTCTTCATTTACATAACCCATAATCAACTCCTGTAAAATAGCCGCTTGTCCTTCTCTCTGTGCACATCTAGATGAGTCTGTTGGAATAGCAATTAAATGTGCAGCAATAACCGCAACTTGCATACCACCAAATTCGAATTCAGTAATATAATGCTTGCTTACACCAGTGGAAGTAGTCGCACCAGTGTATCCGCATTTGGATCCAGGAATAGGATAATTATAACGTGCCTCTGTGCGATATACACTTATTACTGGGTCAATTCGAGATAAGAATCCAACATTCTGACCAGTTGCACTATCGGTGCCTTTTTTTAAGTACGGCATATAAGAGTCATCTAATTTTGATTTCAATATATTCAACTCATCACAGCCTTCTACCTCACAAAAATTAATAAAGTCTGGCTCCAAAACTTTTATAACATTTGCAACATAATCCATATGTATTTCGGCTTCTGATTGATTTACCCATGTACAACCATAACCAGGACAATTGGCTTCACTATTATAATCAATAAATAGCCATTCTACATTATATTGAACAATTCGCATTTTACTCTTATCTTTGCGTCTGTCACCAGGTAAGCCAGGTACATTTGGACATTCACTATCAGATAAAACACTTGATGTAAATAAAGAGAGAAGAAATAAAGGGATCAACATTTATTTATATTACATTATAATATTTATATTTGTCAAAGGTTTAAAGTTATTATATAAATTATATATTATACATGATGCTACGTCAAACTACTCTACAATATGCGCCAAAAATCATTATTAAAAATGTTACTAAAACAATTAATAAATACGATTTTGAATATAAATTATTCTTTGATGGATGTAGCAAGGGGAATCCTGGTTTGTCTGGAGCAGGTGCAGTCATTTACAAGAATGATAATGAGATTTGGTCTGGTACATCTTTTGTTGGAGTAAAAGCAACCAATAATCAAGCAGAATATGAAGGTCTTATTTTGGGTCTTCAAAAAGCAATCGATATGAATATAAAATCTTTATTGGTGAAAGGAGATAGTCAACTTGTCATTTATCAAATGACAGGTAAATACAAGTGTAGTTCGCCCAGCTTATTGAATTTGTTTGAAACTGCTAAAAATTTGGAGAAAAAATTTGAAACTATTGAATACAACCATGTTTTGCGTGATTTGAATAAACGCGCCGACGAATTATCAAATATAGCATTATGTAAATTTAAAAATGAATTCACGAATTTATTATAACCTATAAATAGTATCTAAATAAATAGCTAGCAACATGGGAAATTGCCATGTGGAAAAAATATCAGAATGGATTTTATTTTTGAATACTAATATATCTATAAAAAAATAGAAACTAATTAATAAAGCACCTAACAGAAAAAAATGAAAAACTTGATTCATTGGAATCATTTATATAGTTATATGAATACTTAAATAAATATTATTCTAAAATAGCTATATTTAGTATTTTATTTGGTTTGTATCGCAGCAAATCTAATTCTTTTTTTGTTGTAGGAAAATCTGTTACACCATAAATGTCTTGTAATAGTAACCATTCAAATAACCCCCCAGGATATACAAACACATTATAGAATCCGAGAGAAGTCAATTGTTGATATTTTGTATATAATGTATTATCATTACAATTCTTACCATAAATAATAATGTTTACTGCTTTTTTACTATTTTGCAGCAACTGGTTTATTAATTCTTCTTCTTTATGTATATTCATGGTATTTGGTAACAAACAATCTTGTTCTGAAACTGGCAATGTATTAATCATAATATGTCTTTCGGGCAATCTAATAATATATTGAATATCCTGAAAATTTATTTTTCTGATAGATTGTGAATTTCCCATATACAAATGTATAATAAAATAGACGAAAAGTATTTAAATAAAAATGAGGTTTATATATTTTTATATTTGATTTATAATTAAATAATATTGGAGGTTATTATTTAATTATAATGATTTGCTTCTTTATCAAAAATCCAATGATGATCATTAATGTGAACACGACCCTAAAAAGTTGCATAGTGCTTATATCCGCATTTTTATATTTATCCTTAAGTTTTCAAAAATAATTGTTGTTCAAAATCACTAAAATTTGCCTTTATTTTTGTAAGTAGTTTGACATTATAGTCAGAAGACAATTTTGTGATTGGATTGCTCTCAATCAATTCAACTATATTTAGTTGTTCCATTATAATAATATATATAGATATGTCTTTTTATCATTATATTGAAATATTGTTTTCGTTTTTAAAAACCGAAAGCTTTTACTTTCAAAAGCAAAATCAAACATTTTCAATGAAACTCTACTACAATTTCCACTTCCTCTTTCTTGATGCTTTTTGTAGCGGAAATTGACAACTCTTCTCTCTTTTTACGCGTCTTTGAATTATCCGCCAATGTTTCCTTTCTTTTGGAAGTGCTGTTACGACTATTCATGTCCTTTTCAATCGTTTCATAATTATCTTCGATATATTCAATTACCCTATTTTCAAGCGCCCATTTGAAAAAGTTTAATTGCCCGATAGTGGTCTCAATACATGTTCCGCTCTTATATGGAATGCTTATCCTATCCCAGCGACAAAATGGATCAAAACGTTTCTTACTATATGCTTTCAATTTGAGCTTATAATCAAAGTAAACCTTAAAACGAATAGCAGGTGTATTGTCATGACTAATCGTATATAATGTATAGTTCTTCTTAGCGTAATTTGTAGCAAACCAGTCGACAATACGTAATGATATTTTAGATTCTCCAGTAATTATTTTTAGCATCTTTGTAAGATATTGCTCATTTTTATAAAATTCCATTAAATTATTTAGTAATAGTTCATTTTGCGTTGTATAACTTGTTGAAACATTCATTATGGTAGAATGTTTGAAACATATTTAAGTCTTTTCATTTTTAAAATATAAAATTTAGATATTTTAAATTATATATAATTTAAATTTTATATATTTTAAATTATATAATTTTATGTATATTATATATATGTCAGATTTCATGAATTCTATATCTGGACCCTTAGATAAACAAGCGTGTGTTTATTTTTTCTTCTGGACAATGTTATTCTTTGTTATTCTTGTAGTTGCTTTTGTCGCAGAAATATTTATTCTTTTCAAGGATTTTAAATCTCTTTCCAGAGGAAATATACTTGGTGGTATTCTTATGTTATTTAATATTTTCCTCGCCTACTTTGTTAATAGATTGTTATACACTATGTGCAATAAATCTTTAGCATAAATCTTTAGCATTTATTTTAATTATATTCTTTTGATTTCATTTCACCTTGTGTTGTATTAATTGGTTTTAGAAACTGATCACGAACAGCTACATCATTAATATAGCTGTTTTCACCTAAAAAAGGATTAAACCCTATTTGTTGTGTTAAACCTCTATCGGATATTTTTGTGTCTAGATCTTCTCTCTTACTCGAAACTTTAAATAGAGAACCATCTGTGGTTTGATTCAAAATATCCCATGTATTTTCGTCGTGATGCAATGATGATGTATAAGCAGACGTTTCCATATTTTTACTAAATTCTTTATTTTCTAATTCCTGTACATGTTTTAATCTTCTAGAACGTTCATATGGTTCACCTTTTGTCCATTTCCATTCCATACGAATTATACTTTATATTATTTTTAAAATATTATGAACAAACTTAAAATATTATGAACAAACTTAAAATATTTTGAACAAACTTAAAATATTTTAAAATATTATTTTAAAATATTCTTATTTAGTAAAATGACGATTATAAACGGAATTGAAATTGATAACATTGACTATAAAGTAAATGATATTAAACATGCTATTGCTAATAATACCACAATTGAAGCAAAATTAAACGTTATTATAGTTATATCAAATCCATGTTTATATGCAAGAAGATACATATTATGTAGGGAATTTATGAAAAGATTTGAAGAAGAGGAAGAAAACGTTAATTTATATATTGTCGAACTTATTTATCCCGACCAACGTTTCATTATTACAGATAAAAATAATAAAAAACATTTACAATTAAAAACTCAAACACCTATTTGGCATAAGGAAAATATGGTGAATTTAGGTGTAACTAAACTTCTACCAAATAACTGGAAAGCATTTGCATGGATTGATGCTGATATAGAATTTGAAAGTAATTCATGGGCTATAGACACATTAAAAATTTTAAATGGTTGCAAAGATGTTGTGCAATTGTTCAGTCATGCTGTAGATATGGATAAAGATAAAAATACTATGAATATTTTTAATGGCTTTGGATATAGTTTTTCAAAACAAAAATCATATACTGCAAAAGGAGGTAATTATTGGCATCCTGGATTTGCATGGGCAATGACAAGAAAGGCATATGAAAAAATTGGCGGAATTTATGATAAAGGTGTATTAGGTTCTGGAGACAATATGATGGCATTTTCTTTTATAAATAAAGTAGAAAATACACTCAATATGGATTATCATGAAGATTATAAAAATAGTATTTTGATTTTTCAAGAAAATGCTAGAAAATTAAGATTAGGATATATTCCTGGTGTAATTCATCATCATTATCACGGCTCAAAACAAAATAGACAATATACGAATCGATGGCAAATTTTGGTAGATCACAAATTTTCACCTTCTGAACATTTAAAATATCATAAAAATGGATTATTAATACCTACAAAATTATTTTGTGAAGAATTTAAGAATGATATTATGAATTATTTTAAAGAGAGAAAAGAAGATGAATAATTGACTTTTTTGTTCTATGTACTATCTTGTTTTATAATGTTTAATTCTTTTGTGAATAAAAATTTCTCGTCTGTTCTACATCTACGTTTTAAATTGCAATCCAAACATGCTAGATGAAAATTATCTATATTATGACCAAAATCATTATCAATCCTATCTACAGACCATTGTTTTAATTCTCGCGAAATATCATATAATACATTCATTGAATTTTTACAATAACGACATTTCAATTCACATTCTACCATTTTTTTTATAACTGATTCAAATGTAATAAATTGTTGTACATCTAATTTTTTTTTAATAATATCCTGTTGTTTATAACCGGATATTTTTTTATTTATTTGTTGAATAATAATTTTTACTACATCTTCATCCTTTTCTCCTTCTATATATTTTTTATCTAATACATTTTTTTCTCCTTCTATATCATTTAAAATATTAGAAACCATTTTTATTTGATTACTATGTTCAAAATATTCTTCCGTAAATGACCATTTTTCAGAAACTACTCTTTTTTTTGGTTCTGTTATGGGTTTATTATCTATTATTTTCTTCATATGATATCTATTATTTGTTCCTGTTATGTTGATAGTTTTTGGGGTTTCATCTGTCATATATAATATTATAGTGGATATTATTTAATATAATATTTAACTGATATAAAAAATCAACTATAATTAACTATTTTACAAAACTGAGTTAAAATGAAGATACCATATTATATTATATGGAAGACATTATTGAAGAAAATGAAGTCAAATATATTGCAGAAGAATGTCAAGAGCTCAAGAATATTAAATATAAGACTATGTTATTAAATGGGGCACCATTACTTGAAACAAAATCTGCTAATGATTTATCTAATTTGGAAAAGTTTCTTGAAGCAGAAAAAAATAATAATAGTAACGAACCATGGTGTAAATTAAATAAAACCATAAAATATAAAAAATTAATCGATTTTGTAGAACTATATAAAAATGAAAAAAAAATAGATGAAGAAGAGTGTAAATTACTTGCTGTTTTTTTAAAAGATAGCCTTGATAAGAAAAAATTATCACGTGTTAAAGATGTTATTTATGACAAGGAAAATGGTATTATTAAAGAAATACCTGCGTTAGCTTATACCAAGTCAAATAAACATTTTACTCTTAAAAATATGGATAAACGAGTTTGCACATTAAAATCACTCGCACCAAAAAAAAATCATGGTCATGGGACTATTAAAAATAAAATTGTCGAAACTAAAAATGATTCTGATTCTGATGATGAAAATTAATCTATAAATTAGATTATAATATAGATAATTATATTAAAAACATATAAAGTAATATATATAACTTTATATGTCGCATATTTATTTACAAGATATGGAAGAATTAAATGATATATTATATACATTAGTATTTGAGGACGAACCATCCATTTTTACCGACGAACATGCGGTTGAATTAGTTGAATCTGCTATCCATTTGATGGATGAATTTATGACACATCATCCTCATGTCATTTCAGAGCCTGATTTTCACGAAATATTATTGGAAGAAATTAAAGATATGTTTTATATTCAAATGGAAGACCATATTGAAGGTCTCGATTATGGAGAGGATATTGAAGATGATATGAATGAACTATTAGACGATGCTTTTCAAATATTTATCACATTGTTTCACCCTGAGCGTTCTATAAATATAAGTCAAATAACCGATATAGAGTTGTGTTCTGAACATATTATTGAACTAGAACAAATTATTCAGAGGTTACGAGGTATTCCACAGCCGGTTCAAAGAACACCTGAATGGTATGCCTTTCGTGCAAACTTGATTACTGCTAGCAATGCATGGAAAGCATTCGAGTCACCAGCTGCTATAAATCAGCTTATTTATGAAAAATGTCAGCCTGCAAAACCACTAGTTGTAGATGAGGATGTCAAGGTTATTAATAATGTAAATACCAATAGTGCCATGCATCACGGGCAAAAATATGAGCCATTATCTGTCATGTTATATGAGAGCATATATAAGACAAAAATAGAGGACTTTGGTTGTATTCAGCATTCTGTATACAAGTTTATAGGTGCATCTCCAGATGGAATTAATGTGGACAAAAGTTCAGAACGTTATGGTCGTATGTTGGAAATCAAAAATCCGGTGAGTCGAGATATTACCGGTATCCCAAAGAAAGAATATTGGGTCCAAATGCAGCTGCAAATGGAAGTATGTGGCCTAGATGAATGCGATTTTTTTGAAACCAAGTTTGTTGAATATCCTGATAGTCAAACCTTCAAATCGGACGTCGATTCTACAAAGGAGAAAGGTATAATTATTCAATTTTATACAAAAGATTGTACTCCTTTTTACGTATATAAACCACTTCATTTGAAGAGTGATGAAGAAGTTTCACGATGGGAAGAAGAAACAATTACTTTATATGAATCAGAACCTTACAAATATACATATACAAAATATATATACTGGAAACTAGAGCAATTGTCGTGTGTCCTTGTGTTGCGCAATCATGAATGGTTTAAAAATAATATTGGTCAATTAGAAAAAGTTTGGAAAATTGTAGAAGAAGAACGCGTTAGTGGTTATGAACACAGGGCGCCAAATAGGAAAATAAAAACGGAATCTGCAAAATCATATGTAGAGCCGGAAAGCAAGGGTTGTCAGTTGCTAATTAAAAAAAATAATATATAAAAATTTATTTATATTTGCGTTTATGTGTTTTACACCTTTTCTCATTTTCATTTTTCTTTTTGTATATGTTTTTTTTTGTATATGTTTTTCTTTTTGTATATGTTTTTCTTTTTGTATATGTTTTTCTTTTCTTTTTTTTAGTATTTTTTCTTTTCCTTTTTCCCATAGCATTGGAAGTAGCATGTTTGTATTTGGTATAAGTAGTTTCACTAGATAGCGCTTCTATCTCCATTATTTTTGCAATACTTTTTTCTACTTTGCTTTCAAATGCATCCAATTTTTCTTTAAATTCTGGTTTTAAACTACCATTTTCTAATTTATTTATAACAAAATTAGCTTGAGGTTTCATTTTTTCATATTCTATTTTAGCTGCCTTTTTTTCACCATATAACCAGGCTACATAACCTTGCATTTCTGGATCTTTAAATTTACAAATAACTGGTTTTTCAAATTCTGATTCCCTTCCCAATAAAATATAAACAACTTTTTGTTTAATATCTTCTCGAGTCATTTCTTTTGGAAAATTAGTTCTCATGGCTATATTTGCATCACTTCTAAAACAATTACTAGTATAACCTGATAATGTATGATCTTCCACAAAACCGAATTTAGAATATAGGCAAAATGCTGGTACATTTTGATACCCACCACTCAATTCTAATAATCCCATATGTAGAATTGCTGGTCCATAATATTCGTCACTTGTAGGAGGTTCTATTTTTTTTACACGAAGGTCACTCTTATCAATGAGTGGATGACTAAATATAGAATATACATATAGTCCTACTAACAGGGAACCTAGACCTTTTACTTTAGAGCATATATAATTTAGAGCATATGCATTTCCGTATTTTTTGCATTCATTTCTCTCTACAATGATAAAACTAATTAATGGTTTCATCTTTGCTTCTAAATCTGCATCTTCTTCTTCCACTATATCCGAAAAAATAAATGCAAAATCAAAATTCTCATTATTCAATGCTTTCTTCAAAACAGATGTCAAATAGGCAATTTCTACAGCTTGACAGATTTCTAAATCGTGTATATGTTCAAAAAAAGTTTTCCACATATGCGCTCTGTTTTCTGGAGTATCTAATTCACTTGGTAAAAAATATTTTGTTAATTCGTCCATATTCATTATTTGCATACCTCCAATAATACTATCAATTTCGTTTCTAAAATTATACATAATTGTATTTGTAAATAAATGACTTTGTGTCATTTGTTCAATTAATATAAGCTAATATAATAATCCACTTTTTAACATTTCAAATGCTGATATTATATGAATCAGCTGTCTCGATTTCGATAATATTCGTTTGTAAAAAAAAACAAAAAGGAAGTATTTACAACGCCATTGTTTACATATTTTTCTAAAGAATTTAAAATAGAATTTCCTTTTTTTATTCCCACGAAATATAGGTCTTTTGAATTATCATTATAATATGTATCCCACGCTGAAAACAAATTGTTTAATGGTAATGATTCATTTAGGTCTATTTCTGTAAGATTTTTATAATAATCTGACATATCTTCTAAATTACCAATTGTTCCATAAGAACAATTAGGATCTGACCTTCTTGTGCCATGTTCATCTCTACCACTTGAAGCACAAGTAAAACAAAACAAACCATCTGGTTTTAACATATTATAAATTTTAATAAATGACTCTTTATATTCTGGGTCATGCTCAAAACATTCTGTAGATATAATAGTATCAAATGTATTCTTTTCAAAAGGTAAATCTTTTGTTTTTGATACAATCGTTACATTATTTGCTTGTATTACATCATTTCCGTCATATTCACAATTTTCAAATAAAAAACGATTATTACCATTAATATCTCCTGAACCAACATCTAAAACACGCTTTCCAATGAAAAAAATATTAAGTATTCTTTTAACAAATAAAGTAAAATCTCTTGCTTCTATATGCATATTATATTATAATAATATATATTATACAAATTTTACATTTCAAACTTATTATAAAAACTGCATTTGAAATGTTAAAACGTGTAAAAAGTCTAAAAATGTATTAATACAATATATTTGCAGTGTCTGTTCTATATGGCAACAAATTAACATCCGTATCAAAATAACCCACACGTGTTCCACAACCTAGTTCTACTGGAGGCAAGGGTATAACATTATTGTTACCAATGTTTTTTTTATAGTAAAGAGCATTACACATACCTGCAGGTGTGCATGTTCCATTATCAGGTTGGTCAGGGTATCGAATATTATTGGTTATTTGGTCATAAGAACCAACCTCAAATGTAGGATAATCTTGCCAAATAACTTCAGAAGTATCATTCGACACTTGATTTTTTCCTATTGCAGGATATATATCTTGCAATAATATAGAAGTTTGTGCCTGAGGATATGCACTATTGGCTCCTGTTAAAGTATAATTAGAATACCCTTCAAGAAGTTGCATTGGATTTCTCATATTTAACACAATAGGAATTCCTAGAGCTACTACTAGAATTAAAAATAGAAATAAGAATTGATTCATATATATATATATATCCACCTTTTAAAAAAGGTGGAACTTAAAATAAAGGGGAATATATTTTGGTTTTCTTAAAGGGGGAATATATTTTGGTTTTCTTAAAGGGGGGAATATATTTTGGTTTTCTTAAAGGGTGAATATATTTTGGCTTTCTTAAAGGTGGAATATATTTCGGCTCCACCTTTCTTAAAGGTGGAATAAAAGGGTTTAAAACCATCCCTTTAAATTATAGTATATAATATGGAGAGTCAAGAAGAAATGCACGTAACAAAACGTAATGGTGAATTACAGGAAGTAGCCTTTGATAAAATTCTAGAGCGAGTAAAGAAGTTGGGTCAAGAAGCTGGTATTCAAATAAATTATTCATCTCTCGTTATGAAAGTGATTGACCAATTGTATGATAAGATTCCTACTGGAAAAATTGATGAATTAGCAGCCGAACAATGCGCATCTATGTCTACTAATCATCCAGATTATGGCACATTGGCTGGTCGCATTATCATTTCAAATCATCAAAAGAACACGGAACCATCTTTTTTCAATTCGATGAAAAAGTTGTATGACTTTACAAATTTAAAAGGAGAACATAAGTCACTTATTTCAGATAATTTATGGTATTTCACTACAAAATTTGCTGACGAAATAGAAGCCATGATTGATTATGACAGAGATTATTTAATCGATTTTTTCGGTTTCAAGACCTTGGAACGCGCCTATTTGTATAAGGTTGGTAGTCAAATTGTAGAGCGTCCTCAACACATGTGGATGCGTGTGGCAATTGGTATTCATGGAGAAAACATTAACAGAGTGGCACTTGAGTTGGTAAAAGAAACTTATGATTTGATGTCACAGAAATTCTTCACACATGCTACACCAACTCTTTTCAATGCAGGAACACCTCGTCCTCAATTGTCTAGTTGCTATTTAATTGCAATGGAAGATGATAGTTTAGATGGTATTTATAATACATTACATGATTGCGCTCGTATTTCTAAATGGGCTGGCGGTATTGGACTACATATCCATAATATAAGAGCCAAGGGGGCACATATTCAAGGAACGAATGGGTCTTCCAATGGTCTTGTCCCTATGTTACGCGTTTTTAATAATACTGCACGCTATGTTGACCAGGGAGGCGGGAAACGTAATGGCTCTTTTGCCATATATTTGGAGCCATGGCACGCCGATATTGAGGATTTCTTGGAGCTTCGCAAGAACCATGGTGACGAAGAGTTGAAGGCCCGTGACCTTTTTTATGCTCTGTGGATTTCCGACCTTTTTATGGAACGTGTCAAGGAAAACGGCAAATGGACGCTCATGTGTCCGCATGAATGCCCGGGATTAGCCGACGTCTATGGTCAAGAATTTACAACACTTTACGAAAAATATGAAGCATCTGGTCTAGGTAGAAAGACGATTGGTGCACGTGATTTATGGTTTAAAGTTTTGGATGCACAAATGGAGACAGGCACACCTTATCTATTATTTAAGGATGCTTGTAATATGAAATCGAACCAGAAAAATCTTGGCACCATTAAGAGTTCAAATTTATGTACCGAAATAATAGAATATTCAGACGACAAAGAGACCGCCGTTTGCAACCTGGCATCTATCGGTCTGCCAAGTTTCGTAGACCCTTTAACTAAACAATTCGACTATGATAAACTGCACATAGTAACCAAAGTTGTGACAAATAATTTGAACAAGGTCATTGATATTAATTATTATCCCACTGAAAAAACAAAAACCAGTAATTTAAAACATAGACCTATTGGCATTGGAGTCCAAGGATTAGCTGATGCATTTATTTTAATGGATATTCCTTTTCACTCAGACAAGGCTGTAGAAGTCAACAAATTGATTTTTGAGACTATATATCATGCGGCTCTGGAAAAAAGCAATAAACTATCTATAGAACGTGCTAAAAAAATACAAGAATTATTAGAAGGAGACAGGAGTAAACTACTTGAATTTGTAAATCAATATGATTACGAATTATTGTCTGATAAAAATACAAATGTGAAACCTGAGTTACTTGGTACATATAGTTCATTTATTGGGTCACCAGCTTCCAAAGGCATTTTGCAGTACGATATGTGGAACGTTCAGCCATCGTCTGGGCGTTATGATTGGGTTAAACTAAAAGAGTCGATTGTCAAATATGGTCTAAGAAATTCTTTACTTGTTGCTCCTATGCCTACTGCATCTACGTCACAAATTCTTGGATTCAATGAATGTTTCGAACCATTAACAAGTAATTTATATTCGCGCCGCACTTTGGCTGGCGAATTTGTGTTGGTCAATAAATATTTAATGCACGAACTCATTGAACTAGGTTTATGGAATGAACAGACAAAGAATAATATTATTGCCAATAAGGGTTCTATACAACAATTGACTAATGTGCCTGAACATTTACGAAACAAGTATAAAATTGTTTGGGAAATGCCAATGAAACATCTCATTGATATGTCTGCGGATCGTGGAGCATTTATTTGTCAAAGTCAAAGTTTAAATTTGTGGTTAGAAGACCCGACCTATAATACCTTAACATCCATGCACTTTTATTCTTGGAAGAAAGGTTTAAAGACAGGTATTTATTATTTGAGAAGAAAAGCGAAGCACCAAGCTCAACAATTTACGATTGAACCTGAATTAATTGAGAATTCAGAAAAAGATGAAATTTGCGAAATGTGTTCGGCTTAAAAAAAATTTATAATTTTACAAAAACCAATTCTTTTAGATAAATTTTATTTGCATCGTTGCTTGTATAAAATCATTACAATCAGTTAGAATATCTTTTTTATATGTTAAATGCATAAAGCATCGTAGTGTGATTAATATATCAATAAGTGAATTATGCAGTCCATTCGGTGTTGTTTCGAATAAATGTTTGTGTAATTCGACCAGCTTGGGAAATTTGTTGTATTCGCGTCCATATCTGTCCTTTACTATGATAGCACACAAATCAATCGATTCTTGCATGGTACAATAAATATTTTTAAAGTTTGTCAAGAAATGCAAATCAGTCTTGTAAGCAGAAATATGATCTTCTGGGTATTGCTTTAAATATATAATTCGAAACAGCTCAATATATAACATATTGATATCAAAGGACGCATTGTGAGCCACCAACAGGTCTACGCCGCGCAAATAAAAGAAGAATTCATGTAAAGCCACTTGAATGTCTACTCCTGTATCTCTCGAAATATCATTGGTAATACCATGCAATACAATCGACTCATTTGAAATAATTGTACCTTCTTCCATTTTGATTACAAAATCGCGCGTTAATGTAAATGTATTTGTATCAGTATCAAAGATAATAAAACTAAACTGCACAATGTGGGGCCATTTGTCAAGTGTGTCTACACTAATAATTTTACTTTTTGGTAAACCGGTTGTTTCTGTATCGAAAATTAAAACTTTCATTTAATAAATTCTTGTCTAGGTTTTAAGTCGTTTGTAATAAGTATTTGTGAAATTTATATAAAAAATATTTTTTGTATCAATTTTATTTATCCAATCCACCTTTAAGAAAGGTGGAGCCAAAGTGTTGCTATTTTGATCCACCTTTCTTAAAGGTAGAAATATCAATCTTCCAAAATCGATGGGTTTGGCTCCACCTTTCTTAAAGGTGGAAAAGGTGGAAAAGGTAGAAATATCAATCTTCCAAAATCGATGGGTTTGGCTCCACCTTTTCAAAGGTGGAATGTCTTGCAAATACCAAAGCTTCTACGATGCCAAATAGTAATGCCATGTTCTTTAATTCCATCTATGTGTCTTTTAGCGCCATACCCCTTATTGGAATCAATACCATAATGCTCTGCCAAATTTGGGTTCTCTATACATAGATCTGCTATATATTTGTCGCGTTCTACTTTGGCCAATATAGAGGCCGCCGCTATTGAAGCATATTTATTGTCGCCGCCTTCAATTGTCACATGAGGTAAAGTGCCGATTTGATTGGTCTTCTTATCCAAATAAGTAAATGGTTTAAAATAATTGCCGTCAATGAGGAGAGAATATTGGTAGTCCTTTTTCTCTATTATACCTTGATCAAGAAGTTTTTTATTCATCTGTTTTCTTATTTCTAATATGGAATTATGCATAGACAGCTGCGTAGCTTGTAAAATATTTATATTGTCAATCGTTTTTTCGTCTTCAAATGATATATACCAGGCTAATGCATTATCTTTCACGTATTGTGCAGCCTCTTGAATCTTTTTTTTTGACGTGAATTTTTTGCTATCTTTGACCATAGAACAATCAAAAGTGTCATCTTTAGGTAAAATGACTGCCGCCGTATAGACACGACCAAATAATGGACCTCTGCCTACTTCGTCGACTCCAATTTCATATATATTTGGATCTTTGTTATATGATTTTTCCAAGACAACTTTGGGTTTCAATATCCGTTTTTTTGGTGTAGATAATAAGACAATATCCTTATCCTTATCGTCCTCAATAATTACTGCAGTTGTGTAGTCAGAATTCTTCATAATAAGTTGTGTTTTATAAATTCTTTATAAAAACGATTCAATTTTATAATTATATTTAATTATAATTATAAACTTTTTTCACTATATAAATTATACAATGAACACTGAAGCATTATTTCTTTTCTTAATTTTATTATTGGGTTTAGTTATATGTTCCTTTTTAGGAGGTAATTGCGGTTATGAAGGATTTGAACAAGGACAAGTAAGACAAAATATTCAAGAACAGCAATATGGCGGAACAGGTGCTGCTACTCCTGCCGATATTCCTGGTGATAATTATAATCATAATCAGCAAACGATGACGTCATTACAAAATGGTTCTACTTATAAAGGACCAGATGGAGGAAGTGCTATAGTTCAAACAAATAGCGATGGAACACAGAGCCTTGATGTGACATTACCTAATGGAGAAAAAGTTACATTGAACTCTAATGTCGAGGACAGAAAGGATTCACTTTCAACTTCTACTGGGTCTGTGAGAGAAAATTATACTAATTATTATGGTACTAATGGAACAGCCACAACTTTCTATGGCCCTAATGGAGTAAATGCAACCATTATTAAAGACAATAATGGACAAAAAGTAATTCAAATACAAACCAATAAAGGGACATATATATATTCTAATGACAGATATTTCAATCCTAATACTGATTTACCCAATTCTCAATATTATACATCGTATGATACTTATCAAAATAGTTTTGGAAGCTCGACTGGAATTCCAAGTGGTGCAGAATTTATGGGGGAAAATGGTGGTAAAGTTATAGTAATAACGAATAGTAATGGAACAGAAAGTTTAAACGTCACATTACCTAATGAAAAAACCTTTATATTAACATCAAATAATTTAAAAACAACTAATGGAAATCAAGAAAAAATTATATTATTCAATAGTCCATATGGAAATGTATATGCAACAGCCAAAGTAATTAAATCGAGTAATGGTTTTGTAACTATTCAAGTAACAAAAAATAATAAAACATATTATTTTAATCCGCATACAGCAGGAGTAGATAATAGTACATCTAATACACAATATTATGGTAGCACTGGTTACAATGTGCAGACATATAACGGCGCATATACAAGTGGTCCATACGGAAATGCTGTTGCTGGAACTAATGCTCAAGTAAATGGTGCTTCTGCAACCGGTCCATACGGAAACACAGCATATTATGCTCAGGGTCCTAATGGAGGAACAATAAATGCTGTTGATTATTCTAGCTCATTGCCTCCTGGAGTGCCGGCTTCTATGATAGCACCTGGGCAAGAAGATTTATATATTCTTAAGTCGCAAGTGGTACCTCCAGTATGTCCCGCTTGTCCAGCTGCATCTACCATACCTAGACAAGAACCATGTCCGGCATGCAAACCTTGTGGACGCTGTCCTGAGTCATCATTTGAATGCAAAAAAGTGCCAAATTACAACGCAATAAATAGCGACGAATTACCAGTTGCAGTATTAAATGACTTTTCTACATTTGGTATGTAATTCCACCTTTGGGAAAGGTGGAGCCAAACCATTTCTCATTAAAATCACATAAAACAATATAAAGTTATTTTTTTTAAATAACTTTATAACAAAATGATTATTTGTATTCGTTATTTTTTTGAGAAAACAGATTAGAATTTTCATCAATACAATACATTATGGGATGAAAACATATGCAGAATGATATTTTTACAAAGTCATTTAAACAAATGAGTGATTTAATAAAAGATATTGAAAATAATGAAAATAAAGATATAATTGCTATAAGATTTTCAAATAATCAAAAAATGATATATTAAAACAATTACAAAAAGGTGAGGGCATACCATATAATAATGGCGTTTGGTATCCTAATGAAATTTGGATTTATAATCCATTATTAAATTAAATGTTTGGCTCCACCTTTTGTAAAGGTGGATGGTAACGCGTCTTTATACATTTCTGGTCCATTTTGAATGAGGCTGTTCTGTCTTCTTGTGGCACAATATTGATAATACATTTAGCCTTCTTTCCATATAGAGGCTCTGTACAGCCTTTTTCTTTTTTATTTTTTAAAGTTTTTCCAGTTTTAAATGTAAATACCTTTGCTTTTTCTTGGGTGCAACGAGATCTAAAATTTTCATATCTTTCTCTCACCTGGCAATAAGTTAAATTTGATTTCTTTTTTAACATTTTGTTTATCAATTCATGTAATTCATATAGATATCGAGAGAATGTTTCACGACTTACCATATCGCACATTTGTATAGGTTTCTTTTTAAAATTATTTGCCAAATTAATTCTACAATATTTACATGGTAATACGTATTGCAAATTGACAATAAAATCTCTGTAATGTTTTTTATCTTTTAAAGACGGGTGAACAGGATAATTAAAACTCATCGTGTGAAGATAGTGCCACATTGGTGGTCCCCAAACAGAAGTAAGCATTCCATCTCCAGCATTATAATCTTTTTTAGTAAATACACGCTTTCTAGTTTTATTATGTGTATTTCTATTTTTACGCGTATGTGTCATATTATATTATATTTATATTAAAAATATAGTATAAAATTTAAATTTAAAAAATATAACTAAATGTATATGGAGCAAAACACACAACCATTTAATATAACAATTTTTACGGAAGATACTAAAAGTATCTGTATATGTACTGCCAGTGCAATTGTCATTATTATATTATTTGTTATAAGCCCATTAAGCAACTTCTTTAAAACATCACTCTTTATGAAAGCTATAGCTATGAGAATAATGGCACATATTTTATTCTTAAATTACAATCAAATAAACATATTAAGGGCTGCCAGTTCAGTAGCAGAATCTGACATTATTCGCGCGCAACTAGATGCTAACATAATGTGCAGCTATATATTTTCTTTTTTTATTGGATTATTAGCTATTTTTACACTTAAGAGTATTATTATTACTATCATGATTTTTTTCAATTTTAGATAATTTCATTTTAATTTCCATTATTTTTTCATAATATAGTTTATCATTTACAAAATCATATTTTTTTATTTCGACTAACTCTCCTCTATTGGTTCTAAATAGCATATTTGTATAAGTATATAGGAAGCTATATCTTTATATTCTTTATTGTATTCGTTAAAAGACAATCTAAATTTCTTCTAGAATATATATAAATGGAACCTAATTATAATTTAAATTCACTCTCAAGAACAGGTTCATCCTTATCTTTAGGAGGTCAAGGCAATTCTAATAGCTATATGTATATAATTTCAAATTCACTTACAAGTATGAGTAGTACGACTATTGTTATTGTTGTAACTTCAATTCTTTTTTTGTTAGTAGCTGGTTATTATTATTATTATTATATTCTACCTGAAATGAATGCAAAATATAAACCTAATAATGAAAGGACAACTGGAACTGAAAGTAACAATACAGCAGAACTTTTATTTTTTAACGCAAATTGGTGTCCTCATTGCAAATCAGCTAAGCCCATTTGGAATGATTTAAAAGCTGAATATGAAAATAAATCCATCAATGGCTATAAAATTATCTTCACAGATGTGGATTGCTCAGAAGAAACTGCTGAAACTGATAAGATGATGAATCAATACAACATAGAGGGATATCCTACAATTAAATTATTAAAGGATGGACAAGTCATTGAATATGATGCCAAACCATCTAAAGATACATTAGTTCAATTCTTGAATACTGTTCTCTAATGATATGTCATGTTCATTGTCTATTTTAGCATCTTTAGAGTTTAATTTTTCTAAAAATGTTTGTCCACTAGAAACACCATTTTCAAACAATTCTTTTCTAACTTCAATTTTACTAATTGCATTCTTTAAAAAATCAAAATTTAAATGACATACATTACATATAACTTCATTTCGAATTTCTGTTTGGTTTTTATCTGTGCTCAGACTAAATACTGCTTTATATATAAAACTCAATAAAAAATCCAACAATGTAGAATCAGATGTTATGTTATTTTTTGTTTCAGAATATTTATTTTTAAACCCTAGTATTTCATCAGGATTTTTCCCTGATTCAATACAATAATTCAACGGATAATTGCATGACATGCCGCCATCTACATAACATTTTTCATCTACGCAAATAGGTGTCACTAATATGGGCAACGCGCTCGTCATTTGTATAGCTGTTATAACTGATATATTTGGATGTGTTAAGTGTGAAATATCTTCAACTTTATATTCATTAATTTCAAAACCGAAGAAATGCAATTCTACTTTTGTTAATTCATAAAAATCCAGCAAATTTATATCTATTGGAATATCTTTTGCGTCAAATAATGGTTTAAAACATTTTTCAATAGTTTTATTATCATAAATACCTTTTTTTGTATAAGCATCCAATATATTTTGAACTTTAATAGGAAAGACATCTTTCCATGGACGTTTAATAATATAGTCATTAATGGTTTCCCAGTCAAATTTAAGAGCAATACAAACTCCAATAATTGCACCAGCAGATGTTCCATAAATACTCTCAATGTCTCGTAAATTTAAGAACCCATTTATCTCCAAATGATATAATGCTCCCAATGTTTGTAACATAGTAGGTCCGCCCCCAGACATAACTAAATGTTTTATAGTCATTTAAATATTTTATAATAGATTAATTTTAATACATTATTTTATTATTTTATTATTTTACTATTTTACATTTATATTTTTATCTTTTTTTCTGAATGAATGTTAAATGGCTAATATATTTACATTAGAGAATATTGACAATTTTTCAGAAAAAATAAGTATTGATGAACTATATGAAAAAAAGAGGCATCAGGATCTGTGTAAGTTAGCATTATTTAATAAAATATTAAATCGTATTCATGTAAGAATCAAGACCGCATCAAGACAAAAGGTTGATGAAAATTTTTGCTGGTATATTGTTCCTGAAACCATGATTGGCGTCCCAAAATATGATCAAGCTGCATGTATTGCTTATATCATGGATAAATTGAAAACAAATGGTTTCAATGTTCGATATATTCACCCTAATTTATTATTTATATCATGGCAACATTGGGTGCCTGATTATGTCAGAACAGAGTTGAAAAATAAAACTGGTATTGTAGTAAATGAATATGGAGAAAGAATAATAGAAGAAAATGATGAAGATGCCAATAAGACAATTACAAATGCACCTAGTGACCCAAATGATTATATGTTAAATAGACAAGACCCGAATCAAAAGGGAAATAAACTACCTAAGAAAGAATATACACCTATTAAATCGTATAAGCCTTCAGGAAATTTGGTTTATGATAATGAATTGTTGCATAAGATGCAGGATAGATTTCGCTAATTTTCCACTTTTGAAAAGGTGGAGCCAAACTAGATTGGAGAGGCAGAAAAAAATTGAAATAAATTATAGGAATTTAATAATTTGTATAACTTATTCACAACTTGCGTTTACAATGCAGAACATCATACATAAAATTAGCGAATTAGATGACAACAGATCTGTTACATGGAATCAATTCAATAATTTATATAACGAGTTTTCAAAAATACACGAGGAATCATTTTCCAAATTACAAGAAGAATTTGATAAACATATAAAATTTACAAAAAAATTTAAAAAACTACATGAAGTAAACAATGTTATTTGGGAAGTGTATGAGGAGGCATTAGATGGCATGAATAAGTGGTGTGAAAATGATTGCTTATTTACTCTAGATAAAAAGTTGTGTTCTACTATACATGTCACTAGAAGTAAAGGTGCGAAACTTGAAGCCGTACATGAATGCAGTTTATGCTTACATACACACGAATTGAAGCACTTAGTCAAGACTTCATGTGGACATTATTTTGGAAAACCATGTTTTGCCGCACTTATAAGGCATAAGTTTTACAATGATGATACCCTAGTTACCTGCCCAAATTGCCGGTCAAATGACTTTTCATTGCAACACTTCAAGTATAAAAAATAATATATATTTATAACCTACTTAAAGCCATGTATTTCATGATGTAAATATTTTTTTAGGTTTTCGCAAAAAGGCTCGCAAAAAGGTAAGACAAATGTTAGATAAATGTTAGAAAAATGTTATAAAAAGTGTAGGACCGACTTTTGAATATTTTTGGGCAAAGTATTTTGGGAAATTCAATTTTGGACATTTTTTTTGTCCATTTTTCGAAATCCCAAAATACTTTGCCCAAAAAGACAAGGTCTGTGACCATAATTGAATTTTATGGTCTCGTCACCAAAAAAATAATTTTCATTTTGTTACCATAACTTTTTTTATTTTTTATTAAAAAAGTATTTAGGAACTTTTTCTGTTGATAATATATCAACAAATGTCAACAGAAATTGTTCAAAAAAGTTCACAAATTTTTAATTGTGAATATTGTGACTTTAATACATCACGTAAAAGTCAATTTAATCGACATTTAATGTCAGCAAAACATAAAAAATCAACAAATATCAACGAAAAAGTTCCAGAAAGTTCTGCTACATTTAATTGTGAATGTGGAAAAATATACAAAGAACGTTCTGGGTTATGGAGACATAAAAGTAAAGGATGTTGTTTTAAAAAACCAATTGAAAATAATACTATAACAGACAAAGATGAGTTAATAAATTATTTAATAAAAGAAAGCCAAGAGATGAAGAATTTAGTATTAGAAGTTTTGAAAAATGGTGTTTCAAATACTAATAATAATATCAATCATGTCAATTCACATAATCAAACATTCAACTTGAATGTATTTTTAAATGAAACTTGTAAAAACGCAATGAACATTACAGATTTTGTAAATTCTCTCCAGTTGCAACTTTCTGATTTAGAAAAAGTTGGAGATGTTGGATATATCGAAGGCATTTCAAGTATCATTATAAAGAAGTTAAATACATTGGATATAACAGAGAGACCCATTCACTGCACTGACAAAAAAAGAGAAACCATGTATATTAAGGATGAAGATAAATGGGAAAAGGATGATGAGAAGAAAGTTAAAATGCATAAGATGGTTAAGAAAGTGGCAAATAAAAATATAAACCTTATTTCAGAATTTCAAAAGTTGCATCCAGATTGGAAAAAATATTCTTCCAAGGTATCAGACCAATACAATAAAATCGTTATAGAATCTATGGGAGGAAAGGGCGACAATGATTACGAAAAGGAAGAGAAAATTATAAAGAGAGTTGCAAAGGAAGTATTTGTAGATAAATTAAATAATAAGGTAAACAAATAATATAAAATAATTAAATATTGTATTATTTTATATGCCATCCAATACTAATTCAATAAAAAAAATACAATTGTTACATAAGAAAAAAAAAATAAAAAAGAATAGCCAAAATAAAACACGAAAAAAAAACATTAAATTAATAAAAGCAGTTTCTACATTAACACCAGAACAACTTGCAATTGTTTGTAAAACTTCTGCAAATACTTTCAAAACATTTGAAGATAAAGTAGAGGAAGTATTCAAAAAAAATAAAATAAATATTCTATCGACCAGTTATAATTTAGAAAAACAAATTATCGCAGATTTAAAAAAAGCAGTCAGTCCATCTGATATAAAACCAAATGAGGATTATTATTCTTATATAAATGACAGATGGATAAGTGAAATGCAAGTATTAGAAGAAGAAAAATATATAGTGCAAGTAGATGACTTTAGAATTACACAACATAAGGTATATATACAACTTATTAAAATTATTGAAGATTTTATTTCAAGTCCAGCTACAAAAAAGAGCAAGCAAGCAAAATGCATAAAAACCGCATATACTTCTTTTTTAAAATATAATACTATTCAGCAAACAAGAACAACCGCAAAACGTGTAGTTGATTTGATTGAATTATTTTTACAAGACGAATCGGGTGTATGGCAAATGTTGGCACTAATGAATAGTAGTGAAATTATATCATGGGGTTCTCCATTTGTATGGACATTAAATCCTGATGATAAGAATCCCAAATTATATAAATGTTATTTAGAACCTCCTCAATTCTCTCTTATTGATATTGATGTTTATTTTGATGATGAAAAAGATAAACCAGAAGTAAAAAAATATAAAGAAGAATACAGACGACGATTTTTTAAATATTTAAATAGGATGTTTACTATTGCATTAGGTGAAAATCATGGCTACAATGTGAAAGACATTTTTGATACTGAATTTGAATTATTAAATGCAGTCATATGTAATAAAATTAAATTTCAAGACAATAATCATTATAATTTAATCACAAAAAAGGAAGCTATGCACCATTTTGGTTTTGATTGGAATTCATTTTGTCATCATTTAGGGTTTAAAGATGTTCCACATGAATTTATAACATCAAATGTAAACTATTTATTATGTGGTACAAAATTGCTAAAGGAAAAATGGAATTCTCCTCAATGGAAAACATATTGGATTTATTTATATATTAGACAGCAATGTAGATGGAATGAGGAAGGATGGCAAAATTATTTTGAATTTGAAGGTGATTTTGTGCGAGGACAAGAAAAAGAAGTAGATGTATCCATTCGACCTATTTTTCCAATGGGTTTCTTATTTAATACATTTTTGACGAACCAATACATCGAAAAATACAACAATCCTCAATCTATTAACTATGTAAAAACATTGGCAGAAGATTTGAAAACTGTATTCATACGTATTATTAGACGCAATGGATGGATGGATAAAAAAACCAAAGAAAAAGCTTTAGAAAAACTACATAAATTTAAATTAATTGTAGGTTCACCTGAATTATTAAGTGAAGACCCATTATTAGAATACAAAATAGATGAACCATGGGAAAATCTATTCAAGATGTCACGTTGGCGGTTGCAAATGGCTTTGCGTTTAGTAGGTAAACCAGTCATTGATATTCCCGTAATAGATTGGTCACAAACACCACCAAAATTTGTAGGCACTCAAGCTTATGTAGTCAATGCGTCTTATACACCTTCTAAAAATGGTATTTATATACCTTTAGGGTATATACAAAAGCCCTTTGTAGATTTGGATGAACGAGGTTTAGAATATAATTTGTCGCGCATTGGTTTTACAATTGCTCATGAAATGTCACATTCTTTAGATGATTTTGGAAGCAAATATGATGAAAATGGCGTATTGCATGATTGGTGGACGGAAAAAGATAAACTGGTATTTAAGAAAATACAAGAAGATGTTATTAAGCAATATGAGGTATTTGCTTCTTATGATGGAATAGATTTCGATGCAGAACCAAGTATAGGCGAAGATCTAGCAGATATTTCTGGTTTAGCAATATGTCAAGAATATTTAAGAGATTTCCAGTTGAAGAACCAAGATATTTTGCCTATTCAGTCTATATCATTTGAAGCATTTTTTATATATTTCGCGGTTCAATCAAGACAGAAGATTTCTAAAAAAGCAATATTAGCACAATTAAAAACAAATCCACATCCTTTAGATAAATATAGATGCAATGTTCCATTATCAAGAACCAATGTATTTAGGGCAATTTATAAAGTTATTAAGGGAGATAAAATGTGGTGGCCTTCAACAAATACTGTGTGGAGTAATTAAAATTATATTTTTATTTAGAAAAATTTAGACGTTCGTAAAAATTTTTTTGTCAGATATATATATAAATGGCAAATAGAACTCAACGTCGTAACCGCTCATCTCGTAACCGCTCCTCATCTCGTTCCCGTTCCAGAGCGATTACACGCAACCGCATTATTGCCCGTGCCCGCATGGCTTCCAAGGCTGCTTCTAGAGCTGCTTCTAAGTCCGCGCAACATGCTGCTTCTCAGGCTGCCCAAGCTTCTAGATCAGCTCAACAGGCTGCTTCCAGGGCTGCTTCCCAATCTTCTTCCAGGTCTGCCCAAAGGTCTGCTCAAAGGTCTGCTCAAAGGTCTGCCCAAAGAGCTGCCCAAGCTTCTAGGTCCGCTCAACAGGCCATGCAGTCTGCTGCCTCCAAGTCTGCTTCTGCTGCCGCTTCCATGGCTTAAGCAAACATATAATTCTATTATTTAGATATTAAATTAAATATTTAATGTTTAATATATATATATACATGTCTACAAGACGTTATCGTAAATCAAGAGTTAATAGAAATAAATCTAGAAAAATGCGAGGAGGAAAAAACAAAGGAGGAAAAAACAAAAGTGAAAAAAAATGGGTAACTGCTATTGAGGCTGCACACGATACCTTAAGTAAAACAGGTTCTATCACTGCTGCTAGAAATAGTTTAAGAAAGCAAGCTTTGGCAAATGCTCGTAAATTATTTGGATCTATTTAAAAAAATTGAAATGAAAATATCATAATATTATTACTTCACAATAACATTATGGGTGCGTTAATTTATATCTTGCTTATATTATCTCTGTTTATTATGTTTCCGATTCTGCATATTTTAGGATTAATTTTACTAGATATATTTGTTACAAGATTAAATTTAAAAAGACAAATTAGCGATGCAAATATAGAATAAAAATTATGTTTCGGTTAAAAAATTAGTGTTTGTTTCTCTTTGTAGTATTTTTTTTATTTTTATTTTTTTTTTTTGAAAATTTACCTCCTTGTCGTATTACGAATTCATTAGACTTTTCAAATACAGGCATAGTTGGAGGCATAGTTGGAGGCATAGTTGGAGGCATAGTTGGAGGCATAGTTGGAGGCATAGTTGGAGGCATAGTTGGAGGCATAGTTGGAGGACTATTTTCACCAAATGTATTATCATCAAATTGTGAGTTATCAACAGAAGGGTTGTTAAAAGAAGGGTTGTTATCAACAGAAGGGTTGTTAAAAGAAGGGTTGTTATCAACAGAAGAGCCTATTTTTTCAACATCTTGTCCTTTTCCTAGTTCAACAAATTGTTCTTGTTCAAGAGCTCCAACAGGAATTTGTACACTTTGTACCAATTTATCGGATTCGGTTGTTAACGACTCTATTTGTCTAGGAACAATTTCAGCATTTTTTGACTCCACAATTGCTGTGTATAATTTAACTCCCTGTGTATAATCTTTTTCACATTTAATATACAATTCCATAATATATTTCCTAGTTCTTTCTACTGCTTCCTGTAATATTTTTTCTGTTAATAATGGATTGACTCTGATGACTCTTTTTCCTGTTTTTGCGTCAATACTATAAGTAAATAACTGGTTAATAATATCTAATAATTTATACTGATTATCAGCCGCATTTCCAACCATATTCTTTAAATTATCTGCATATGCAACAAATAAATCATCTACTTCGCCAATTTTAACTCTAGCTCTAAATTTTGGGTCAGGTCCTAGACAATTGGGTTGTGTTTTAGCATAATCTCTCAACTTAATATCACTAAATCTAGTGATTTCAGGCGGAATTGTTTCTTCTCCAGTAAATGCAGTAAAAAACGTCTTTAAATCTCTATCAAACAATGCTTTGGTTTCAGTCGTCATTTTAGAAAATGTTCCAGTTTTGCTATCATATTCATCATAATATAGCTGCATAAGCTCATTAATACCAGGCTCGTCACCTAATGTTCTAGACATTCCATTTTCATCAGCATTAATATCACAAATTTCAGGCTCTAAATAAACACTCTTGGTTTCTTCATCAATAAGCTCATCTCTTTTAAGGGCACGAATGCGATTATCACATATATTCAATTTAAATAATTTTCTATCGGCTTTTTTAGGAATTTTGTCTTTTTCCAACAAACTGCTGCTCATAGTGAGTCCACTTGTAGTATCTGTATAAGTATACACAGGATTGATTGTCATAACAATCGCAGCAAAAACATGGGCAATTTTTACATAAAATTTTGCAATTCCAATACATACACGATTTTTTTTAATATTTTTCTGAATACTCTTCTTTGTTTCATTAGATATATCTAAATCATTTAATGTATCTCTATCAATGAAAACAAATTGTTCAGTGTTTAGACTATTCACCTCTAATCCATCCCTAATCCTTTGCTCAAGATATGTAATTTCATGTTCTTTGAAATGTTTTTCGATAATGTCGGCAGTTAAAATAATCAATTTATCACAATATTCCTTTTCAGAAAGTTTGCTTAAACTCTTGAAATCCATTGTCAATATGTAATACGTAGCCACATAATCAATAACATCATAAAAGTTTTTAAATTCTGATTCAGCCGATTTATTAGCTGTTGAAGGTGTATTTCCCATATACTATACCCTTTTAAAAAAATATATGAAAAATAATATAAATAAAATTGAATTAAAAATATTTTATCTAATGAAAAGATATTACATCTATGAGCAAGGACAAAAGTCAAAAACGAAAGAACACACAAATAAATAAGACTGAACTATGGAATATATTTGATACACAAATCGAAAATCCCGATAAGCAAAAGGTTCCATTAGAATGTATGTATGGTTCTGGAAATCGAGAAATGTGTGAGCGATGTGAAAGTATTTTAGCATTTTCAGAAGAAGGGTTTCTAACATGCACAAATTCAAAATGTGGAATTATTTATAAAGATTTAGTTGACCAGTCTGCTGAATGGCGCTACTATGGTGCAGATGATAACCAGAGTTCTGACCCTACCAGGTGTGGTATGCCAATAAATCCACTACTCCGAGAGTCTTCTTATGGTTGTAAAGTTTTGTGCATTGGTCCTATGTCATATGAGATGCGAAAAATTAGACGATATACAGAGTGGCAATCAATGCCATATAAGGAGAAATCACAATATGACGAATTTCAAATCATTACAAATATGGCGCAAAATGCCGGTATTCCAAAGATGATTATTGATGACGCGATTGTATATCATAAGAAAATATCGGAATGCAACATGACATTTAGGGGCGACAACAGAGATGGTATTATTGCGGCGTCCATCTACATCGCATGTAGGGTAAATAATTATCCGCGAACTGCCAAGGAAATCGCATCGATATTCTGTTTGGATGCAACTAGTGCAACCAAGGGGTGTAAAAATGCGCTAGCTATTATTAACAATTTAGAGAAAGATATGGACCATAAGGAGAAGACAAACTTTGGCAAGACGAAACCAGAAGCCTTTATAGAGCGTTATTGCAGCAAATTGAATATCAATCATGAACTAACAAAGTTGTGTCAGTTTGTCTCAATGAAGATTGAGAAGATGGATGTGATGCCGGAAAATACTCCGCCATCTATTGCTGCAGGAGTGGTGTATTATATTTCGCAGATTTGCAAGTTAAATATTAGCAAACGAGATGTTAAAAATGTGAGTGAGACGAGTGAAGTGACCATTAATAAGTGTTATAAGAAGTTGGAAAAGATTGCAAAAGATGACCAGATTATACCTGCTGCCATTTTAAAAAAATATAATATATAATTTTAAAAAATGAATATGTTATAAATATAAAAATAAAAAATAAACATCTATAAATGGAAAACGAAGTTCCAACAAAAATCCCTAAACGTATTTTTATTGTCCCTTATAGAAATCGCATTCAACATAAATTCTTTTTTAGCAAATACATGAGTTTTATTCTTGAAGACGACGATGATTATGAAATATATTTTTCTCATCAATGCGATGCCAGGACTTTTAACAGAGGTGCTACAAAAAACATCGGCTTCATTGCCGCCCGAAATAAATACCCAAATGATTACAAGGATATTACTTTTATTTTTAATGACGTAGACACCATTCCTTTCAATAAAATTTTCGATTACAATACACAGCATGGTATAATTAAGCATTTCTACGGATTCAAATACGCACTAGGTGGCATTGTTGTAATGAAAGGCGCCGATTTTGAGAAGACGAATGGCTTCCCATGTTTTTGGGGATGGGGAATGGAAGACAATGCACTGCAAAAACGTTGTGAAGCAGTCGGTTTACAAATTGACAGAAGTGTATTTTATAACATTGGAAGTCCAGAGATTTTACAACTTTTTGATGGAATCTCTCGAATCATTTCCAAGAAGGATCCATGGAGAGGTGAACACGATGATGGTTACGATGGTCTCCGTACTATTAGTCATATGCAATATACTATAGACGAAAAATCGGAAAATCCTAGTGACAATATATTTGCAGTACACAATTCAAAAATTATGTATGTAAATATTGCGACCTTTTTGACGCATGTACCATTTGGATCGGAAGAGTATTATACTTATGATTTGAGAGAACCAAAACGAAAAATTATTCATCCAGACAAGATTCATGAGACCAATAAGAGTGTTGTTACAACAAATGATTGGACAAATATTCCTTATTATCCGACAAATAGAGAGAAGAGGGAAAATGTCGTGAAATATTTGATGTCTATGGGAAAACAAGTGCCGCAAACTTTGCTGCAGCAAATTGCGCGAGATAAACAGCAAGAGGTGAATGAAGATTCGTTTAATAAAAATGCAGTGAGATCTGAGTCACAACAAATGTATTATCCTCCATCTAATAGACCTCCATCTAATAGACCTCCATCTAATAGACCTCCATCTAATAGACCTCCATCTAATAGACCTCCATCTAATAATCCTCCATCTAATAGACAACAACCTCCCAATATATACTCACCACAATATGCAGCATATATAGGCGCCAGACCTAGAGCTCAGATTTCTGCTCGTATAGGCATGGGTGGAACTTATTAATATTTATTTTTCTTATATACATACACCATTTCTGTATACTCATTTTGTCTTTTGGATTTCTTCAAAGGGAATGATTCGTGAGCTGGTCCTAACAATTCTGTTAGCACTTTCTCATATACCTCTTTGCAAACATTAATAATATAATGTCCTCCTATTTGTAGACCATTATATGTTGCCAAAAACAGCGGCTTATAAAATTTGTCGTCCATATCTCGCTTTGAATCGTATATCGCATTGTGTGGATATTTTTCCAAACTATAATAAGGTGGCGATGCAAACACCAAGTCATAATCCATTGTCGCATAATCGACGCATAAAGCATCTTCAATACGAATATCTATTTTGGTTTCCGATTTGGTGGCCAAGTATGCGACCATATTGTTATATGGTTCTTTCAAATCTTTATTAATTTCCACACCATAATAAGTGTCCAAATTGAGAGCCGCCGCGGCGATTAAAGACCCACCCCAACCGGCACAAAAATTTAACACTCTTGTGCCGTTATACTTAACATAAATTTCCATGCAGTTGAGTGGTCTCATAATATTGATGGCGCTTATGCAAATATTATAGACCTCTTTCAATACGATAAATTCATTTTTTTGACCATTCTTGTTTTTCACTTCAGCATAATAGGTTAGCATCGTTTGTATGAATTTTTTATTTTTAAACGTGTCTAAATTTTGTAAAAAATCGAAAAAACTCGCATTATATTTGCCCTTGGTTTCTAGACGCTGTGTAAAAGTAAAATAATCAATCACATTATTCCCTATGCGAGACCTGGGACCAACATTGCATGCACCCTTTCCAATATTCATCAGTTGATTCATCTCTCTATCTACATCTTCTAATAAAATATTTTTGATTTGATTTGCAATAAATTTCTTATCTAAAGGCTCCGTCATATGTATATTTTTATTATGAGAGAATAAAATTATTCTTCTACCATTTTTTGAATATATGCGGTTTTTAATAAATTATTTAATTCAATATCTTGAATAGAACTTGTAATTTGACTTGGATGACGCCTATAAAGAAGCAAACATTCATCTATATTATAGACGACGCCAAACTTTTTTAAAACACGTAATTCCAACTCTAAATCTTCAAAAGCAACCTTGAAATTCTTTCTATAATTGCCTGTATTTAAAATCGCCGTTTTTCTGAAGCACAATGTCGGATGATTTAAAAACCAATCTGTAGGAGTTTCTTTATATTCTTGCCATGTCAAAACTTGTTTATGAGATGAACGATCTATTTCATTTTTTATACCATTCTCATTATTAAAACAAATAATATTTGTCCCGCATATTACTGCAGATGGGTTGTTTTCCATAAATTTGATCTGTTTCTGTATGCGAGTATTCAACATGATATCATCAGAATCCATTCGAATCACAATTTCATTTGAACAAGCGACCACACCTTGATGCAAAGAAAAACTAATTCCTCGATTAATTTTGTTTTTTTTATATACAACTTTGATATGATTTAATGACTCGAATATGGTGTGTAATAAATTTACCAATTGGTACGTATTTTCATCTGTAGAACAATCATCAATCCATATAAGTTCTATTCCAAAATTCCCAACTTGTTCTTTAATAGAAGTCATACATTCAACCAAATACTCTTGTTTTGTATTATAGCTGGGTATCAAAATTGAAACCCATGTAGCAGGGTCGCTGTCATATTCCCAAAAATAAAAACCGCTTTTTATTTGATTGTATTCTAAACTTCTTATAGTATTTGTATTAGTATTAGTATTTGCAATAGTATTTGAAATAGTATTTACATTAGTATTTGCAATAGTATTTGCAATAGTATTTGCAATAGTATTTGCAATAGTATTAGTATTTGTATTAGTATTTGTATTAGTATTAGTATTAGTATTTGTATTAGTATTTGTATTAGTATTTGTATTAGTATTTGTATTAGTATTTGTATTAGTATTTGTATTAGTATTTGTATTTGTATTTGTCTTAGTATTTATCTTATGTTTTGAATTATTTGATTTAGGTTTTGCACTATCAAACATATTTTTAAAAAATGAATGTCGAATTTCTCTTTTTTGATAATTCATACTATAATTATATTATAAAATAAATTATATTATAAAATAAATTAACACAAATAACTTATAATTATAAACACATACAATTAAATATATTATTATGTATTTATAATATTTATATTTAAATATTCATAATTTAATAATATAGTAAATTATGAATTCTATTTCAGATATAAAACATGCATTATATATTAATTTATCTTCTAGGCCAGATAGAAAACAACATGTTGAATCACAAATGCAACAACTCGGAATACACGTAGATAGATTTAATGCAATTAAGCTGCCAAATGGTGCATTAGGTTGTAGTATGAGTCATTTAAAATGTCTTGAAACTGCAAAAGCAGCAGGTTGGACACATTTGCTGATTCTAGAAGACGATATTAAATTCTTAAAACCTGAATTATTTAAAAGTCAATTATCCAAATTTCTCTCTACACACAACACATGGGATGTCGTTCTAGTTGGTGGAAATAATGTACCACCTTATCAACCCATTGATGATACGTGTATTAAAGTCGGTAGTTGTCAAACTACCACTGGTTATTTAGTGAATGGCCATTATTTTGACACTCTCATTGAAAATTTTAGAGTGGGAATTAGAAAACTTATTGAAAATCCAAGTCAACGTGTATTATATGCGATTGACAAGTATTGGTTTCAGTTACAAAAGAGGGATAACTGGTATTTAATTATTCCTCTTTCAGTAACACAGAGAGAAGATTATAGTGATATTGAAAAACGGCCCACCAATTATGCGACGGCCATGTTGGACATTGATAAGGCGGCTTATTTTTCAATATTTAAGAAAGATGGAGTCAAACCATCAACAATGACACCAACTTTGAAAAATTTTACCTTTTGATCCACATTTCACAAGCGGATTTAGTTACTTTTTGTTTTTAGTTTTTTTATTTATACGTTTTTTTGTTTTTTTGTTTATACGTTTTTTAGTTTTTTTAGTTTTTTTAGTTTTTTTAGTTTTTTTAACACCACCTCCCTCACCTGGAAATAAGGCCGTTATTGGTGCATTGTCTATTTTTCCACCCCTAGCTATATGATGCAAAATTATTCTCCTTTGACTAGGTTTTGTATATCCTTCCAAGAAATTATGAAAAATATAAATAGGTTCCCAATGTTTCAAAAGTGTATCATACTCTGTGTTAATACCATCATCATCTAATAGCATTATCCTCTCTGATTCTGCTAGCTTTCTGCTCTCTGATTCTTCTAGCTCTCTCCTCTCTGATTCTGCTAGCTCTCTCCTCTCTGATTCTGCTAGCTTTCTCCTAGCATTCTGCTGTCTGATTCTGCTCTCTGGTTCTGCTCCATATTTTATTATAGTATCAAAATCGTCCTTACTAATTCGATTTTCTGTTAAAAAAATCTCTTTTGCTTCGTCCTTTTTCAAATTTCTCATATTTTCTCTATTGGTTTGGATTTTCGTTCTTTCATAATAATCCCAACTACCCGTATCAGAAATTGAGTTAATGACTTCTGCATCTATTTTTTTTACGATGTCAGTCCATTGATCATATAAATCTCCTTTTTGTTCTGGAGTTAGTGAATCCATATAATATATATATATATTATATATTTCTTTCTACCAACCATGTTGAATAATCCGACAATTCAATATCCGTAAAGAACTTATTAGTAGCTAGAGAGAGTATTTCAGTCTTATATATAGCATCCAAATTGAAACCTATCGCATAATCTTCTAAAAACTCTTTTCCAATCAATTCCTTCTTTCCAATCAAGTTAGTAATAGCCGACCTAGAGAGAAAATAGAAACGCCCACTGCAATATTTGGTGACCATTAATGGCAGCTGTTTCGGTAACTCTGGATGTATGCGATGATATTCCGATAAATAAGGCTGCTTCACATCTACGATATATCCTCCATAATGCGTCTTTGGTATCTTATTTGATATAAGACCAACTATTGTGTCGAAAAAACGCGGATTTATCAAAATCTGATCATCATCGGTCTTAAATAAGTATTTGAATTGAAACGTTTCATAAACGGCTTCATAAGCGGCAATTACCTTCTTTGGCAAGGAGTTATAATCGTCTGCCACTTTCACATATAAAATACGCTCCTTATCGTCAAATTTAAACGCATTATCGAGTGATTCGTCACCGATTACGTGGTAGAACCGCAAATACCCCGGCACTTTTGGTAACCAAGTTATCTTCTGAAATTCGGCCTTTTTTGCATATTTTTTGCAATTCATAATGAGCATGATATAATCCTGATCGATCATAGAATATGTATTATGTATAATAGTAAAGCATTTATTTAATATTATATTTATTTTATAAATTAATTGTGATTTTAATTTATGCCTTATAAATTTTCTTGTATTATTTGATTCGACATACCTTCTAATTCAAAAAGATGTTTTATGCTATTATAATATTCAAACATTTTGTTATATTCTTCTTCGTTAATAGATAATAGTTTATTTTCTAGTTCATGAATTTGTGAAATATGAATTGAAATACATAATTTATTATAATCAATAATAGTTTTAAAAGGTAACCATTCTTCATCGTTCCATAAATAAACGGGGATAGTTCCTAATTGAAAACATTCAAAAAATCGAAACGAACCTCTACCATATCCTCTTGGAGCTAGTGCAAACTTAGAATCTATTGTGATATTCACAAATTTTTTTTGTAAATCAATACTTACATCAGGTGTCCATCCACCAGAATGATAAAAAAAGAAATTTGAATTATTAGACAATTCATTTTTCATTATTTCTCTAACATTTGGAGTAACATGATTAGCATTTATATTTCCAACAAATGAATAAAGTATATTTTTTTCTGTAAATGTTTTTTTTGGTATATTTACAAGTGTATTATTTTTATCTTCATAAATTAAAGGTATAGGTATGTTACCAGAACAAGCACCATAAACTATTGTGTTTGCAGGTAATGAAAGTAAAGGTCCATCATCATATTGAACAATTGTAAAGTATCCGTATTCAGATGGATTATTTTTAATCCAATTATCTAGAACCAATTGCATTTCTTGTTTTCTAGATGAAAACCAACCTTCAATTTGAAAATTTGTCCACTTAACTGGAATGTATTTTCTTTTACATGGTGGTTGATCTCTGATAAATTTGTTATGAAAATACTCTTCAAGATACAACCCATTTTTAAATGGCGGATATGTATCTTTGTTTGGACAACAAAATAAATTACTATTTATCATTATATAATTATATATATTTTTTTGTTCAAATATTTGATTATAAATATTATCAATTTTAAAAATTGGTTCTTTATCTAAGAGTGTCATATTTTTTTTTATCACATCTTCTGATTTATTAATTTCAATATTTAAATTATAAATTTCATTTACGTAACAGCATAAATCATATTTAGTTACTATATTTGGTGAATGAATATGTTTAACTCCATTCCAAAATAAATTTTCGTTGATTATTAGTTTTATTATTTTTGCTAGAGTAAGACAAGTAACACCATTCCATAAATGATTTATAAAACCATTTATTTTTCCATTTTTATTGCTTTTAACCCATTCAATAAGTGATTTTTTACCAGATAATTCTTCTCCTATAATTGATGTTCTAATAACTGTAGCTTCGTGAGGTTCTCCAAGAGATTTTGATATTCCATAAATATTTTTTGCACTATGAAGGTCACCTACTATATAGTTTTCATTAGCTCCATCATAAACACAATCAGTTGTAATATGAATAAATTTTATATTATATAATTTTGCAAATTCATTTAATTTATGCGGAAATATAGAGTTCACTTTAATATATGTTCTAATATTTTCATCATTGTATTTTTGTGGTATTATACCAGCACAATTAATAATTATATCATTTTCATTTAAATTATTTTCAAAAATATTTTTTAATTTATCCCATTCATCATTAACAATATCGTATTCTGTTCTTGTAATACAAATAACATCATAATTAATTTTTAAAATATTAAATACGTAGTTGCCTAACATTCCGGTTGAACCAAATAATAAAATTTTCATTATATTTTATTATTTATTTTTATTTTTTTAAACTATTTAATTTTGTAAGTATTTATTTTTATTTTTTAACCTATTTATTTTTGTAAGTATTTATTTTTATTTTTTAACCTATTTAATTTTGTAAGTATTTATTTTTATTTTTTAACCTATTTAATTTTGTAAGTATTTATTTTTGAATTATGGTTAATCCTGGATTTGCATGTATAGTTATAATTTTTAATTCAAATTACTTTTGTTTAATTAAAAATGGTCTTTATAAAAATCGTTATAAAATCCTGGTTTATAATATATTTTAAAATTTAAATAACTTAAAATTATATATTTAAAGTAATTTAAATCATGGAAAATAAAACAATACTTTTATTTGGAGGAACTGGTTCACTAGGTTATGAAATTGTTAAAAGATACATAGAAAAAAATTCAATTTATAATTATTCAAGAGATGAATGTAAACATTGGAATATGAAATTAGATTTTAACAACAATAAAAATTTAAATTTTATTATAGGAGATATTATTAACAAAAGTAAAATTGAAGAAACTATTTTAAGGATTCAACCGAATATAATTATAATTGCTTCAGCAATGAAACATATTGATCAATGTGAATATAATACTGACCAAAGTTTGAATACAAATTTACTTGGAATTAAGAATATTTTAGATACAATTGAACTATATAAAAATAATTTAATTGGATTTTTAGAAACTATATTATTTGTTAGTAGCGATAAAGCATGTAGTCCAATTAATGTATATGGTATGTGTAAAGCATTATCTGAAACTTTAATTGTTGAAAAATCTTATTATGTTAAAGAATTTAAGTTTGTAAATATACGTTATGGTAATGTATTAAACTCTAGAGGAAGTATTATTCCTTTACTTCATACAATTGGCAAAGATGAAAATAAAAGTTTTTTTACATTAACAAATGAAAATATGACACGATTTGTAATGACATTAGAACAAAGTGTTAATTTAATAGAACATGCATTGTTAAATAGTGAAACTGGCGATACTATTGTTCCAAAATTAATATCATTGAAAGTAAAAGATTTAATTGAATTATTCTCTGAAATTTATAAAAAACCTATTAAAAATATTGGAATTAAACCAGGTGAAAAATTATTAGAATCATTAATTAATAAATCACAATCTGCACGAATTAATAAGATAGGTGAATATACACATATAAAATCTATTTTTAATTTTAACAAAGAAATAAATGAAGAAACATTAACTGATTATAATAGTAAAATAAATACATTAACTAAGAAAGAGTTGCATGAATATTTAGAAAATTTGAGATTATTATAAATTTTCATTTATAATTTAAAATATTTTAGAATTATATAAATATGAAGGTTGCAATAGTTATATTTGTTATTGGTGATAATTATATTAAAAAATTTAATGAAAGTTTTAAATCATCTGTAGAGTCATATTGTGAAAAATATAATTATGAACTAATAATTCTTAATTCTTTAATAAAAAATGAAGAATATATGGATAAAAAAAAATTTTATTGGCAGAGACTATTAATACCAAATAAATTTAAAGATTATGATTTTGTAGTATCACTCGATTCTGATATATTTATTGATCAAAATGCACCATCTTTACCTTTTAATGAAATACCAACAGGTAAAGTAGCCGCTGTAAATGAAAGAAAATATTTAGGTAATTATGAGTTGAGAGAGCAAATACAAGTTAGAATGGGATGGGAAAAAACCGGAAAAGAATGGTATGCTCTATCGGGAGAGAATAAAGAATACAATGATCACATAAATGGAGGTCTTGTTATTTATCAACCAAAGTATCATGGAGAGATGTTTGAACAATTGTATAATAATAATATTTCTAACTATATGAAATATCATCAAGACGATCAATCAATATTATCATCTTTTTTGATTGATAATGATTTAATTTATTGGTTGGATGAAAAATTTAATAGAATATGGTTTTTTTGGCGTGAAATTTATCATCCTAATTTTTATAGTTTGTCTAATAATGATAGAAAATCATTAGTTCATGACTATATAGAAAAAAATTATTTTACGCATTTTACATCAGGTTCTGATATTCAATATATTTAATATCTCTACGTATTTTGCAAGGAATTGGATATAAAATTTATAATTTTATATTTTATATTTTATAATGAATTAGAACAATATTATTTGCTGTTTTACTACAACTTTCTAATATAGGTAGTTTAATAATTTGAAATTCTAAATGAGGATATACATTTTTCCATTTAGTTTCAATAATATTTTCAAAAATAGAAGTATCAATATATATGTCCTCAATAATATAATAGCCACCTTTTTTAACTTTGTGGATACTATTTTCAAAAAAAAATATATTTGCTTCAGGTGTATGTAGACCATCTTCAATTATAATATCAAAATTTTCATTTAATTCTGGATTGCTCCATAAATTGGATATATCTGTTTTATTTAACTGATCACAATAAAATGTTTTAATTCTTTCTGTATTAAAAAGAATATCTCTATCAATATCTGCTCCAAAAATTAGAGAGTTTGGAAAAAAATCAGACCAAGCTTTTAATGATGCACCAGGTTTTCCATTCGCGCCCATATTAGAGGGAAGATTTACATTATTAGTTCCTAGACCTAATTCAAATATTCTTAATTTTTCATGTTTTCTTTTAAAAAATAATTTATAATATAATGTACTATAATTATGTGGTGATATTTTTAAATTTTCATTACCTTTGTCACTTCCATATTTTCCCATTAGTTCACATAACTCGGTTGAAATAGTTGCATCAAATTCCATTTATAAATAATAATAATAATTAAATTTTTTATATTAAACGTATTTTATATTTTTGTTGTTGAAATATGATTTGGTTGTACATATACAAAAGATGGTTCGACCCAAAAACTTTTAATATTTAATTTTCTAAAAAGATCATTCATCCACCAATCTGGAGAATTATTAAATGGTATATAATGTTCAATTAATTTTTTTGCACACTCTTTTTTTATTAAATAAAATGTGGCCGCTTTAGTTCCTCCATGACATTGATTTGTTATTTCATTCGTTTTTGGATAAACTAATAAACCAGATTTTATGGGTCCCTCAATATAGTTTGTCCAAGCTCCATCAAATAATATATCCCATTCACCATATACTTCATCCAATTGTTTTATGTATGTATTAACTAACTCGGGTATTTTCCCTTTAAAACAAATATTATCTTCAATAATTACTCCATAATCATAATCATTTTCAACAATATCTTTCAAAGATAAATAATGCTTATATGTACAACATATACATCCTTTTAAATTTCTTATTCTTTCTGGAGGAATAAATAAGCCAGATGAATAAGAATATGTATTTATTATTAAACTATCTAATAATTCATCAGTTATTTCATCTTTATTCGGATGTTCCATCCATTTAATATTGTTCAAATCAAATCCCCATTTATTAAATTCTTTAAGCATTGTTTTTTTTCTTTCTAAATCTAGACCATGTATTAAGTAATACTTAATATTTTTATTTGTATTGTTCATTTATAACAATACAAATATTTTAATTTATTAATTTTACTAAAATAAATAATTTGTAATTTACTTAAAGTATTTCTATAATATATTATATTATGGTAAATGAAAATATATTTCTAATTACTTTTTCTATTCCACATGAATAAATAGTTACATTTATTCCAAGAAAAAACTTTATTTTAGCTAACTATATTCCAGTTGGTGTTGGTGAATCTACATATGTTTATGATAATGAAAATGATTACTATAATGGTTATAAAAACTCTTTATTTGCTTTCTTTCATAATATAATAATCAGTAATAGTGTCATTATGTTCAATAATAACTGATATTTTTATCTCCTATGTAATGAGTAATCTCTTGTATATATTTCTAGTATTATATTAAATAATATTAATATTATATTATATTAGGTTAAATATAATATAATATAATATTAATATTATATTAGGTTAAATGTTTAGCTTATGCATACCAACAATGGATAGATTTGATAACTTTTTACATAGTTATTTAGGAAAATATTTATCCAATGAATTTATTTCAGAAATAATAATCACAGATGAAAATGGAAATGATATTGACAAGATTAGAAATATATATGGAGAAAATGAAAAACTAAAATTACATAAAAATGAAACAAGGTTAGGACCTTTTTTAAATAAGATAAAAGTATGTTCATTAGCTAATAATGAATGGATAGTATTGATGGACTCTGATAATTTTGCTTATAAAAATTATTTTTCTATAGCAAAAGATTATATTGAAAATAACATTAAAGACCAAAAAAATATTATATTAGCACCATGTAGAGCAAATCCAAATTTTAATTATTCGCATTTATCAGGTTTTATTTATAAAAGAGGTGATTTTGCAAACAATTTAGTAAAAGAGCAACAACTAAAAACACATAATAATATTGTTAGCGAAGTTTTAATGAACACAGGAAATTATGTAATAAATAAATATTTAATAAATAATTTAAATTTGCAAAATGAATTAGAAAATATAAAAAAATCAAGTGCATGTGATGTTATTTATTTTAATACACTATTATTTGAACAATTAGATTTACATATGCACGTTGTTCCTAATTTAGAATATGACCATGTTGTTCATAGTGGCAGTATTTATACGCAAACTTCAGAAATGTATAGGGATTTTAATAATCAAGTATATTCAAGATATAATAATTTAGTTTAGAAACCATTTAAAAAATATAGTCAAATAATATTAAATGCTTATTCCTCTTCATGAATTAGTTGAAAAATATAATATCCAGTTTAAGGGTATTTTACACGTTGGAGCCCATGAATGTGAAGAATTGAATGATTACTTACGCTATTTGCCCATGGATAAGATGTTATGGGTAGATGCATTACCTGGAAAAGTAGAGTTTTGTAAGCAAAAATATCCAGGTGTTTTGATTGAAAATGCTATTGTATCGGATGTCGTTGAAAAAGTTCGATTTAATGTATCTAATAATGGGCAGTCTTCTTCAATGTTAGATTTTGGTCTACATTCTACTTTTCATCCAGATGTCAAATATGTTACCTGTTTTGAAGGAGAGACACAAATATTAAAGGATATTATTTGCAAGTATCCTATTGAATACAATTTTTTGAATTTTGACATTCAGGGTGCCGAATTGAAAGCACTTAAGGGAATGGAACACTATTTACCCAAGGTGGATTATTTATATGTAGAAGTAAATTCAGATTATGTATACAAGGATTGCGCACTTGTTTCAGAGTTGGATACCTATTTAGGGCAATTTGGACTAGAAAGAGTGGAGACAAAATGGTGTGGTGATTTTAGATGGGGCGATGCATTCTATATCCGTCCACCTTTAGAAAAGGTGGAGCCAAATTAATATTCAAATAACTTAGAAAAAAGTGAAGTATTTTGCTCCACTTTTTTTAAAAGTGGATTATATGTCAATTACTTTTTCCAGTTGTTTTTATATTATTAAATCCAAGTTCGACCCAAGTATATATGTTGAATGGATGAATAATTTAATATCCATTGTTAATCAATTTAACTTGGTCATTTATACTGATGAAAATAGTGCCAAGTATATTAATACCCAAAATAATCCCAGAATTAAAGTGATTATTAAACCTTTAGAACAATTTCATAATTATAAATACAAAGATTCTTGGATAAAAAATCATGATAAAAATTATTTATTAAATGATAGGTCTTGTTGGGAGCTCAATATGTTATGGGCTGAAAAAATAAACTTTGTAAAAGACACAATAGAGAGAAACTATTTTGATACTCCATTTTACGGATGGTGTGATATTGGTTATTTTAGAAATAGACCCGATGATTTACATACAAGTAAGTTGACAAATTGGGGTAACAACTTGCAGATTCTTGAAAACAACAAGGACAAAGTAGGCTATGCTTGCATAAACAATGATGATGGTTATATGAATTATTTACATCAAATTGTGAATAACAAAAACGAACATGGTTTGCCTGTACAAGAAATACCTGCTGATCAAAATTCTATTGCTGGAGGATTCTTCTTTTTACACAAGGATAAGATCGACTGGTGGTCATCAACTTTTGACAGCAAACTGCAGACATATTTTAAGCATGGATATTTAGTGAAAGATGATCAGATTATTTTGGTCGATTGTATTCTCTCTCAATTGGATTCTTTCACTTTATTTAGAGAGAACAGACAAGGATTGGACAATTGGTTTATGTTTCAACGCTTCCACCTTTAGCAACGCCAGTCCCTTTGGGAAAAGGTGGAGCCAAAAGGTGGATAATATAATTAAATAAATATAAATTTATTTAATTTTTTTGTTCTACTTAAGTATATTTGGGTTTTACCTTTTCTAAAGGTAGATAAAGGTGGAATGATTAGCATACTGATGCCTATTTATAATGGAATCGAATTTATTGATGAATCTGTCAGCTCTATTTTGCGACAAAATTACGACAAATGGGAGCTCATTATTGGTGTCAATGGTCACCCTGCTGAATCTGATGTATATCTTTTAGCAAAAGCTTATGAAAGCACTAGTAATAAAATCCGTGTTTATGATTTACATACCATTCGAGGAAAATCTAACGCTTTAAATAACATGATAATCTTGTGTAAATACGATTACATCGCACTACTCGATGTCGATGATATATGGTATGATGAAAAACTAGATATGCAATCACAAATGTTAGGTCATTATGATGTTATTGGCAGCAATTGTGTTTGGATTGGTGATAGATCAGGTATAGTTCCACCCATTCCTGTCGGTGATATTAGTCATGTTGATTTTAAACTCTGTAACCCTATTATCAATTCCAGTTCTATTATAAGAAAAAACTTGTGTTATTGGGATAGTAAATGGGATGGTGTCGAAGATTACGATTTGTGGCTACGTTTAAGAAAGAAGGGTTGCAAATTTTTTAATTGCGAGGCAATATTAGTGAAACATCGCATACATGCTGCTTCTGCATTTAATGCAAAGGGACATCATAATGTAGAAGTATTAAAGAGCCAATACTAATTTCAACTTTTAGACAAATTTAACACTCATTTATATAAATAATATAATATATATATATAAATGGAAAACGGGCGAATGATGGTGTTACATTCTGTAATAATCGGTGTTTTATTATACCTATTTATGATTTATATACTTGGTCAAAATCAAATTGTTGCTGAAGACCGAAGTATTTTACTGGCTGCGTTTATATTGGCATATATGATTTTATTTGGGCATGGCTTACCAATTTCAATAAATAAAAATTTACTTTGAGTATTATAAATGGCCTTGCTAAATGTCAATTTTAGTCCAGCTAATTACAGGTAAATCTCTCGTATCATTATTTGCTGATGGTCCAAACCATACTGAAGGATAACATACAATCTTGTCTTTACATAAATTGAAATAAGCTGCCCACCAACTAAATGAGCTATTTGCAATAATATTATGATGGCAGCAGCTCATGAGAAGCATTTGTTCCCAATCAGCAAGCTCATTATTTCCTCTCTCGAACTTGTATTCAGAAAAAATGGATTCCAACTTTTGAATCATTGACAAAACATCCTCAATATCAGGTTCTTCACAGAAATAATAAATTGTAAAATGTTGGTCTGGTTTCTTCTCTCTAATATAATTAAGAGCTCTTTCGTAGTACTGATATGTGGCTAACGGATGATATTCTTGTATTTTCTTATAATCACCAATACGGAAATGCATACTAATCGCGTTTGATAATGTATCATTGGATAGACCTAGCTTTAAAAGCACTTCATCCTTCTTTTTTCCAAGACCGAGCATTCTACATATGACCTCATAATGGTCTTGAAAATATTTGTAGCTTTGAAAATAGCCGTTAATAATAATATTTCTATTATACATTTGATGAACGGGTAATTCATTGTAAGGGAATCCATTCTCTCGAATCACTTGAATATCATGAGGCAAGTCCTTTATTAAAAATGGTTTCAAATTCGATAGAAAAGTATTCCAAAAGGTATAACGAATTGTTGTTGACCCGCCACCCAATGTTTCCAAATTTAGAAAATTAAATCGGTTTTTGCTCTTTATTGCATATGAAATAGTTGCAAATATTTGAAATAATTGGTTTCCTAGACCACCCATCAAATTGCATGTAATCATTTTTATAATTGTTACTATTTTTTATATTTAAATAAAAATGAATAAAAATGAATAAAAATTATATCTTTTTATTAAAGATACAATTTATCATGTTTACTACCAAATATAGACCTACTAAATTAGCCGATTTTGTCGGAAATTCAAAAGTCATACAACCTTTTATCAAGTGGCTTCTTACTTGGGACCCAGCTAGTAAGAAAAATAGATGCGCGCTAATATCCGGTCTCAATGGACAAGGAAAGTCACTGCTTGTCGAGTTGATTTTAAAGAAACATTCTTACCACGCCATTCATTTGACGCCTGACGATGAGAGGTCCAGAGAAAATATACAAACATCCATCAAACCACTCCTACATATTAAGAAAACACTCGATGATAATGAAAATGTCTTGGTAGTTAGCGATATTGATTCTATAGATTATGGTTTTATTAGCGCTTTAATCGAGTGTATAAAGGAAACAGAAATACCAATTATTTGCATTTGTGACGACAGGTTTTCACAACAAATAAAACCCTTATTAACGCATTGTTTCGATATCAAGTTGTCCAAGCCAACATATGCCCACGTATATGAATTGGTTTATAAAGTAGTTACAAATGAAAATATTAAAATCAAAAAATCCGTTGTTGATAAATTAATAGAGCAGGCTAATGGTGATATACGATTTATATTAAATTCGCTTCAATTAGGTCTCAAAAGTGTCGACACAACAAAGGATATTCAAAGTGCCAATATATTTGACACAACAGGTCGTTTGTTCAATATGGATTCCACATTTGCCGACAAATACGCGACCTATTGGTTGGCACATGATATCCATCCTTTGCTCATTCAAGAGAATTATATTGGCTGCACCATGGGTGCAAAGGAAACGGAGAAAGCCGCGCAAGATGACAAGTATTTCCCGAAGAATCTGGATTATTTGGATGAATCAGCGTCCTCATTGTCTGACGCAGATGTCATGGACGCGGAGTTTAACTTTGAATTGAGTCCATATGTTGCATCGAATTGTATTAGAGCGACTTTAAAATGTAATAAGAAAGGTCTTATTAAATTTCCTCAATTCTTGGGTAAAATATCGGCGATGAACAAGAACAAAAGAGAGAAGCTGGATTATGATAAAATTAAATTTGTTAATATTTAATTCTTACCATAATAATTTATCGGCATAATAACCACGACTCCCTTTTTGGTGTCTGTCCTTTTCGTGACGCATTTTATATAACCTCCTTCTAGTTTTTGCATATTTGAGTCCTCTCTTTTTAATATAAGTAGGGAAATCGTTCATGCCATATGCTCCTACACTAGCTATTTTGTGACCTCTCTTATACACATCTATTTTTTTTGTTTTGTTGGTAGATGGTTTCACTTCGACGCCCAGTTTTTTGGCTTGTTTATATGTATAGTTTGTAATAGTATATGGCATATATACTATTATTTTATTTTATTTGTTTATTTAATTTGTTTTATTTAATTTGTTTATTTAATTTAATTATATTAAAAATCTTCTGAAAATTCAAAAGCTGTATCAGCGTTTGATTTGTTTGCAAGAGCATAATCGCTCACACGTTTTTCAAAAAAATTTGTTTTTGATTGTAGCGATATGGTCTCCATCCAAGAGAAACAATTCGCTGCATTATAGATCTTCTTGTATCCTAATTGAATACACAAGCGGTCCGCAACAAATTGAATATATTGCGTCATCAATTCGGCATTCATTCCAATCAATTTACATGGCAACGCCTCACAAATAAATTCGGTTTCAATTTCGACTGCCTCCTTAATGATTTCGTGAATGCGTGCCTTGTCCATTTTTTTGATCAACTTCGAATAAAGAAGCACTGCAAATTCGCAGTGGAGTGCCTCGTCTCGGGAAATCAATTCGTTAGAAAAGGTGAGACCAGGCATCAGACCCCTCTTTTTTAACCAAAAAATGCTGCAAAAGGCGCCACTAAAAAAGATCCCCTCGACACATGCAAAGGCGACCAAACGGGTGGCGAATGAACTGCGGTTATCATTCATCCATTTTTGCGCCCAATCTGATTTCTTTTTAATGCATGGGAAATTTTCAATAGCATTAAAGAGCTTGTGCTTTTCTGTCTGGTCTTTTATATAGGTTTCAATTAATAAAGAATAAGTATGACTATGGATATTTTCCATTGCAATCTGGAAACCATAAAATGCTCTCGCTTCAGAAACCTGCACTTCGGTCATGAAACGAGAAGCCAAGTTTTCCAACACAATTCCGTCGCTCGCAGCAAAAAACGCCAAAATCATGGAAACGAAATATCGCTCGTCAGCATTTAGGGTGTTCCAATGATCAAGATCCTTGGTCAAATCTATTTCCTCCGCGCGCCAAAAACAATCTACTTGCTTCTTATACATTTGCCATATGTCATCGTGCTTGATTGGAAACATGACAAAGCGATTATCGTCTGGTGCTAATAATGGTTCTCTGGACATCCTAAATAATATAAAGGGAAGATTTTAAATTTGTTTAATAGAGTTTATAAAGTTTTGATTTTAAAATATAATAGCATAATATTTTATCAATGGATCTACCTTGTCATCAAGATTTTGTAATTACTTTAGAAAAACCGCATATCTACAAACAACCAGCTATCTACGAACAACCAGCTATCTACGAACAACCAGCTATCTACGAACAACCAGCTATCTACGAACAACCAGCTATCTACGAACAACCAGCTATCTACGAACAACCAAACATTATGCAAAAAGATCAACAATTTTTATATATGCAGCAATTAATTGAACAAAAGAGAGATATGTTGCTCCAGAAACAAAAATACTTAAAAAAAGCATCAAAACAAAATGAATTTTTAGAAGTTGTCAAGAGCGATTATGCCAAATATTACGATTATATTGCTCAACAAAAGCGCGAACAAATTCAGGCGCTTGAACTTTTGAACAAATATGTGCAAGATTTGAATACAACCAATCAAATGAGTAAATACAACATTAAGGATGCTAAGGCGGAACAAGAAAAAATAATGTCCGAAATTGGATCTATTAAAAAAGGTTTAGCAGAAATTATCAGTAATACAAATTAAAGTATTTGGTTTAATATTAAACTTTAAATTATGAATATAATATTTATATATTATATTAATATGGCAAACAATTTTAAAGACTCATTTGATAGACTTCAAACAGCATTAGATACGAACGCAGACGCTATTGGCTATTATACAGAATTACCACGATCATTAAGAACAATTAAAGACGAGTTAAGCGGTATATTTAAGTCGATTACAAATTTAATAGAAAAAAATAGTCAGCAACTGAAGGATAATGATGAGGAAAAAAGAAGACTCTATCTTGAGAAAGCTGAATTTCAACAAAAAATAGTAGAGATCGATGAACAATTAAAAGCAAACATAACAGAATTGAAAACAACAAGAGAAGAAAAAACAACAGCAGAAACTATTTTTTTAGCCGAACAGGAAAGATTAAAAGTAGAATTACAGAGATTGATAAATGAACAACAAACTCAGGGAGATTTATCAAATGCTGATAGAGAACAACTAAGGAATGAAATAATAAAGATTCAAACGGAGCTTGAAAATTCCAATAGAAACTTTATAGCAAAAAATTTGGAGTGGGATGAAGAATTACAAAAGTTGAATACAGAAATAGAAGCTGAAAAAAGACAAGTAGTTACATTAACACAACAAGCAACGAAAAGTAATGCAGATATTTTAAATTTATCCAATACATCAAGAGAACTAGAATTGCAACTACAAAGCGCTATTAATTTGATGGATCAGGCTAGTGAAAGAATAGAAATCTTTACAACTATAAAGCAACCAACTCAAGACCAAGTAAAAGAAATCCAATTATTAATTACAGAATTACAAATTCAGCTAACTCCTTTATCAGCAGAAATTCGTCCATCAGGAGCTCTTGCATCAGGAGCTCTTGCATCAGGACCTCGTCCATCAGGAGCTCTTGCATCAGGAGCTCTTGCATCAGGAGAATATCCTGACACAATTCCAGACAATTATAAAAAAGGAAATATAAATATACAAGGTAAATATTATACTAATAATGAATTATATGAAGCATTAATAATGCTGAAACTTGTGCATCCGGAGTGGGAGCCAATAATGGATGATTATAAAAATATTAATTTAGATAAATCACTTGAAAATGATGATATTAGCTCAATTCAAACATTTATAAATAAATTGGAGGAACCTCTAAGGATTCAACTTGCTGACGAGCTTAATCTTTTTGTTTTTAGCCCGACAGGAGGCAGAAAAACAAGAAGACATAAAAAACGTGCGAAAAAGAGTAAAAGAAAACAAAAAGGTGGTTATAAATATAGAAAGAATACTCGCAGAACTTCTATTACTACACCTAGAAGCAGTAGCAGAAGAAGTAGCCGTAGATCTAGTAGAAGAACATCATCTCGTTAATAAGCCTTGTAACCTCGGCATATGAGTCCATCTACCAGTCAGCTCTCTATGTCTTAATCCAGCAAGGCTTTTCTTTATGATTCGTCTCTTATTCAACACACTTCTCCAAGTGCGTTGAATAATTTTTATCCAAAATGTTTTTTTTATAGCAATACAATATCCATCCGGTTGCAATATACATTCTACAATTTCCGGCTTTATATAATTAGGCATTGATACAATTTGCCTATAATTAGGAAACAACTCGTGTGTTTGATTGTGTAAATATTGGTATTCTAAATTCATAAAATCACTTGTTTCTCCTATCCAGTTCATATCCAATTTTTTATATTTACAATACACTAGATAATGTCCCTGGGGTCCTGGTCCATGAATTCTATTATTAAACAGCTCACACAAAGCAATAACGAAACGTGTTTTGCAGGGCTCTTCAGGTTCATAGACAATCTCATTGTAGTCGTCATCATCTTCTGAATCGTATTCACTCTCCGCCATAATTATTGTATATTTAGTACTATATTTATGAATTGACTCATTTTTTTTTAAATATAGTATATATAATGAAACTGAATTCAGCAATATCTAATTTTCTTACAAACAAGTTGGTATTACACATTGTATCTTTTCTAGCACTATTTAATGTGATTGGACATATGGTGATTGGACACTACAATATAGTTGTCTATTTCATTCTAATTGCTCTTTTGGTAAGATACTTTAGCAAAAACATGATTGTTGTTTTGGGTGTCCCACTCATTTTAGTGAATCTAATGTCTTTGAAGGATGGATCTTATATGGAGGGATTAGAAAATAAAACTGATAGCAAAAAAAAAACTGATGCAGTTGATGAACCAGATGCAGTTGATGAAACAGATGCAGTTGATGAACCAGATGCAAGTAATGATAAAAAATCAAAGAAAACAGGCGCAGAGGAATCATTCGAAGTCGGACGCGCCAAAAAAAGTGGTCACTCCATTGACTATGCTACCACCATTGAGGATGCATATGACCAATTGAATGGCATTTTAGGTAAGGATGGAATTAAGAGTTTGACTTCCGACACAGAGAGATTAATGCAGCAACAGGCACAATTGGCAGGCTCATTGAAGGATATGGGTCCTCTTATAGAAAAAATGGGACCTATGATGAAGTCAGTTGAGGGAATGATGAAAGATATGCCTGCTGGAGCAAAGGGAGATATGTTGGGTAAAGTTGAGGCTATGTTATCTAATTTACAGAAATAAATAATAAAAGGATTTATATTATATCATATTATATTATATAATATAATATGAAAAAGTGTCCTCCAGGTGTAATATGCATTGAGAATGTGTCTCTATTTTTTATAATCATATGTTTTGTTTTGATTGGATATTTGATTTATTCTAATTCATCAAAATCGTCTGAAAAAATAGTCATTCAGCAGACCAATAATAGAGAAGATGCGAATCAACCTATTAGTTTTTTACCTAGTTGGAATATTCCATACTTCAATACAGACCCTTTGTTAAACCCATATGCGCCACCATTAAGAGATGAACGATATTTAGTACCAATTAATATGTCGACAAATGTGGGTGCTGTAGATACGTCTTATAGACAAGTTGGTATGTTAACTCCTCTACATGGTAAGTCGAAAGACAACATTTTACCTTTAATGGGGCGTCCATTGTTTACAAATAGAAATAAATGGCAATATTATTCGACAAGCAATCAACATAACAATGTCAAATTACCTCTTATGTATAATGGTCGCAGTTGCACGAATGAATATGGATGTGATCAATTAAATAGCGGCGATTCCGTATATGTGGAAGGGGCAAATGAGGCTTATAAAGTCACGCTTTATGATAATGCAACAATAAAATATTTACCTTCTATTTAACTAGAGAGAAGTTCTTGTCGTATTTTAATAAATTCAGGCCTTAATTTTTCCTTTTGCTGTTCTGTAAGAGTTAAACTAGTGCCATCTAGTTTTATTATTTCTATTCCGATAGGCGGATCCCATGTCACATTCTCATTACCTTTAATTACATAATAATATAGTCTGCGATCAGGGTTCAACATTTGGTAACTTACTCCTTCTTTATTATTTTCTTTCATTTTTGCACGTTGGGTTTCGTTTTGAAGGATAATTTCTTCATTGGTTAGTGACTCGGGTCCGGGTCCTTTTATTTCTATTGGCAAAATATCTGGACCTGCTTCTAGTAATAGTTGTGTTTTCCCTTCTTCCATTAATAGCTTTTCTGGATATGGTGGCGCTGATGGTGCCCCTTCTTTTATTAATAGCTTTTCTGGCGCTGATGCTTTCCCTTCTTCTATTAATAGGTTTTCTGGAGCTGATGGTGGCGCTGATGGTGCCCCTTCTTCTATTAATAGGTTTTTTTCCGCTGATTCATCTTTTTTTTCAAAATTACTTGTTAATCCTCTAAAAGCTATGTTATTTGATTTTTCAGGTTTTTGTGGTTGTTTACTAATTTCAAGACTTTTGTTAAAAGCATTATAGTAATCAATGCCAATTTGTTTCAATTTTGTATTTACCATATCATCTTCACTCATTAATGAAACTGGAGGTGAAACTGGAGGTGAAACTGGAGGTGAAACTGAAGGTGAAACTGAAGGTGAAACTAGAGGTGAAACTAGAGGTGAAACTAGAGGTGAAACTAGAGGTGAAACTAGAGGTGAAACTAGAGGTGAAACTAGAGGTGAAACTAGAGGAGAAACTGAAGGTGAAACTGGAGTACTAGAAACTGGATTACTAGGAACATATGTTAAATTATCATTTTCACCTATATTATATAATTTAGCACCATCACGAGTTTGAATAGTTAAAGTATTTCCTCCAGCTCCACCTACTTTATTGTATTTAAGTCTCCTTAATGACTTTCTAGCTAAATTAACTCTTCTATGTTTTCTAAACGTTCGTCCTTTTGTTCTCTTTTTATGGTTTTTCTTTTTAAAACTTTGTTTTTTTTTATTATATAATTTAGATATTTTACCTTTAGTTAATTTCATTCTATATAAATAAATTAATATTTTTATTTATATAGTTATATTAATGAGTGAACAAATTAATATTTCTCGTGAAAACATTGAAGGTAAATGTGATTTAAAATGTTCATATAATTTTGTTTATAATGATTATAATTCAACTGCAAATAACATGGGATCTGTAATTATGATTCGTTCGCAAGAGACTGGAGACCCCCCTGTTACTTTTGATAAAAAAAAGTATCGTGTATTCTGGACATTGTTATACACACCCTCTAGACATTTGTATAATGGTAATTTAGCCGATGCCGAATTACTTATTGTACATGCACCTGAAAATGGAGGTAAATATTTAAATGTTTATATACCAATCAGATCCTCTAGCGAAACAAATTCAGGAACCAATATAATAGCAGAAATAATTAATAAAGTATCCTCTTCTGCTCCAGCTCAAGGAGATAGTGTAAATATTGGTGGCTTTAATATACAAAAAATTGTTCCAAATAAGCCATTTACAAATTATGATTCTGATTCAATTCATAATATAGTTTTTGGAATGCTAGATGCAATTCCGATTAGCAGTACCAGTTTAGATACACTAAAACAATTAATACAACCAAATACAGAATTAGCTACCGGAGGTGGATTGTTTTACAACTCCTCTGGACCAAATACGACTAAAGAACTAGGTGATGGTATTTATATTTCATGTAATCCTACAGGTTCTTCAACAGAGACAACAGAAGTAAGTTATGAAAAGGAGGATACTACATTTAATTTAATAAACATGCTAGAAAATCCAATATTTTTAGCAATTATACAAGTTTTGTTTGCATGTATCATTTTCATACTTGTATGTTATATATGGACATATGGATTTAGTTTTATAGATGGAGAACATGCAGCAAATTCAGCAAATGCAAGAGCAAATGCAAGAGCAAATTAAATTACTAAATAGAAGAATAATAAATAAGTATTGATATTTATTATTTGTTTAATTTTAATTAGAATTATTTACAGGAGAAGCATCGTGTAAATTATCAAGTAAAGGCTTAAATGAAGCCTGTGTAATAGATGATCCTGATTGCATAACAGGTGCCATTTTAGCAACCACTTCTTGTTCTAAAGTATAAGGAAACTGGTTAAATGCAGTAAATTGTGATGATTTCTTTTCTTCTGTAGGAACAAACTTTTGAAGAGCATCAATACCAGTAGTTAAAGTAGAACGACGAATCAAATCAAATGCAACAAACAATGCCAATACTGCTAAAATAGGATGATAATTCATGAATAGATAAACCACGACAACAAAGATTGCAACCTTACCGATGAGCGTATCGACGACATTTGCAACAGCCTGTGGTGTTTTATATCCCATCACTAAATAGACGACCAATAAAACCGCTAAAAATAGTTCAACTCTATGTTCTTTATTAAATAAAGCATTTAAACTTTCCATATATCATATGAATAGATTTTATTTGATGCCTTTTAATAATTCTGTAGGAAGAACTAAAGGAAAAGGATATAAATAGTATTTACTAAATAAATATAGTTATTTAAAATTACAATGTTAAATACATACTTGGGACAAAAAGGATATACGATACCTAAAAATGAGCTAACTATTGAACAACAAAAACAAATCCGCAGTGATTTAACTATTAAACCATATACACACGGGGGGATAGGTTGTGGAGACCAAAAATCGTTTCCAGCATATCGCGAATCAAGTAATAAGTTTTATGTGCCACATTATTATGGTGTAAATAATTATGGTACACCTAAGCAGTATAAGATATCAGAAGGTGTAAATATTGATTTGGAGTTTGCAGGTAATTTGAGAGAAAATCAAGAACTCGTAGTTAATACATATATTGAGCATTTAAATAAGGTTGTTTACGGAGGTGGATTATTAGAATTACCATGTGCATATGGGAAGACTGTCTTATCGTTGAATATTATATCACAATTAAAAAAGAAAACATTCATCATTGTGCATAAGGAATTTCTAATGAATCAATGGATTGAACGCATTCAGCAATTTTTACCCAAAGCTCGCGTCGGTAAAATACAAGGACCTATTATTGACATTGATGATAAGGATATTGTAATTGGGATGTTGCAAAGTCTCTCAATGAAGGAATATCCGGTTTCTATATTTGATTCGTTCGGTCTCACTATTATTGATGAGGTGCATCATATTTCAAGTGAGGTATTTTCAAATTCTCTCTTTAAATTGGTTACTAAATATATGTTGGGATTATCTGCCACAATGAATCGCAAGGATGGCACTACAAAAGTGTTTAAAATGTTTTTAGGAGATGTTGTTTTTAAAGGTAAACGAGATGAGGAGAGAGAAGTAGTGGTTCATGCAATTAAATATGAGGTTGATGATGATGAATTTAATGAAGTAAAAACGGATTTTAGAGGTAATCCAGCTTACAGCAGTATGATATCGAAATTATGTGAGTATAATCGTCGCAGTGAATTCATTTTAAAGATTATCTCTGATATGCTTTTGAAGGACCCAAATCAACAAATAATGATTCTTGCACATAATAAAAATTTACTTAAATATTTACATGATGCTATAGCTCACAGAAATATAGCAACGTGTGGATACTATGTTGGCGGAATGAAGGAATCCGCATTAAAAGAAACGGAATCTAAAAAAGTGGTTATAGCTACATATAGCATGGCAGCCGAGGCATTAGATATAAAGTCACTCACTACATTAATCATGGCAACTCCAAAAACAGATATAGAACAAAGCGTGGGTCGTATTCTTCGAGAGAAACATAGTAGTCCAATTGTAGTGGATATCATTGATAGTCATGATTTATTTCAAAACCAATGGCGTAAGAGAAAAACATTTTATAAGAAAGAGAATTATAAAATTATTTATACAGACAATAAAAAATATACGCCAGATACAACTCAATGGCTAGTAGTGAATGTTCCTAATTTGAAAGAGAGAAAGGTTACAAAAAAAACTATATCTAAAAAAAGCAATAGTTCTTCTGATAGAAGTATTGCAGATGATTCAGATACAGAAGAGCCAGATACAGAAGAGCCAGATACAGAAGAGCCAGATACAGAAAAACCTAAAGATAAATATGCGTCCGGGGTTTGTTTACTAAAAATGAAAAAATAGATAAAAATTTTCTTAATGAAAATTCAAAAAAATATATTCCAAACTAATAGTATCTTTTTTATTTGTATCTTTCACAACGTCAATTTTAAGTTTTGAATTTTTATCTTCCTCTTTTGGCGTTAAAACTTGACGAAACATTATAATTATAATTATATAAAATAATTATTTTATATAATTTTTCTGTTTATATATTTAATGACCCTTACTTGGAAATCCCATACCTGTGTAATGATTATAATTATCTACAGCATTATTGGTAACCTTATATATGGGTACAGGGTTGGCAAGAGCCGAATCCTTTGCAGACAAAACACCACCAATAGAATATGTATTGCTAACAGGCATATTGTTTTGGTATTGAGCATAACCACCCCGTTGTTTTCTGCTACGGCGTCTTCGACCACCTGAAATTCTTGAAGACGAAATCGCCATTCTGGAACGAAGTTTACTTCTTAAAGATTTAAGTTTTTTTCTTAAATTCATTTTGTTAGATTTTGCCATCTTCTTATATCTTTTAGTGATATTTTTTATTTTTCTCTTAAATCTCTTTGCGCCTCCTTTAAATAAACAAATACCGGGCACTATTCCTGCCGCAGCATCAATGTTGCTTTTTGCTCCTGCTAAACCAGGAAGACCTGGCACTTCATTGCTGCCAAAAGTCGCAGGATTATTGGAGCTAAATTTATTTACAAAATTGCCATTTACATTGCTAAATGGTGATATATTACCATAACCTAAATTTGAATTGGCTGAACCAGCAGACATATATAGTATGAATAGATTATTTTATTCAATATTATTAATTAATAGCGCCTCTTGTTTTGCTCATATAATTTAATAATATTATTTAATTCATTTACAGAAATAGTGATTGCATTTTCTTGCACAACCTTTAGAGGAACCCACTTTTTGAACTTATAATTGTATTGACAGGCCATTTTTATATTTGTATCTAGTTTGACAAATTTGTCAGCATTTTCGTTCTCAAATTCTTCTTCATCATCGCTTTCCTCTAGTGCATCTAAATTTGCATTTTCTTTAATGATTCTAAATAATTTATTCATCATGACACTTGTTTCATAATCCGCAATATGTACATTGCCGCATTTTTCCTCTTTGCCATCTACACCTTGTGCATATAAATAATAAATATCATATTGAATATCAGGTTTTACAATGAATATTTGTTCTCTACTTGGTTTACTTCTCTTTTCTACTTGTATAGCTGGTTTTTCTAATATGAACGTGGTTTCTAAAGGCTTCTTATAGCTTTCGTAATCCATATATAAAAAATTATTTACCATCTTCATCAAATAAAACTGAATCATTTGTATAGGGTATTGCAAACTGGATAGAAGCTTATCTAATTCTTCACAACTCTTCGCCATAATAGGTAAACCAAAAACGATAAATGAGTTATTATATGAAATCTGTTTCACATCTTTTTTTAAAATATCTTTCAATAATACTAATTTGTCTTGCCAACTCCTTTTCTCAATTTCGGCACCTTTATAAGTAAATATGTCTTCAATAGTAAAGAAACGATTACCTGATGTATAAAAGAGTGTTCCATAAAAAATAGTCCCATATGCAAGCTCCAAAGAAAAACACGCATTGAAAACTTTAATGTCTACAATTTGCTTCTTATTGGTCAATTCCATAATGAAACAAGTTGGTTTGTTCTGATACATGGTTAACCAAGAAAAACATTTTGTGCCTTTTGGAACGGCAACTACATAATCACTTATGGAAACTTTCTTATAAATAACATTTTCATAAGAAAGTTTTATATTAGGGAAACCAGATAAGATGGTTTCTTTTTCCGTCTGTGTTAGAAGCATTGTCTATATTCATTAATAGAGAGAAATCTTTATATTATTTTTATACAAGATTTTTAAAAGCTTGCATAAGATGGGTTGCTATCTATTGACTCTAATTGCATAGTACTAGACCCTTTCATTTGTTTTTTCAAAAAGTTTTTCAATTCATTTTTCATAGAAGATGGATCCTCTTGTTTGGTTGGTAGCAAATCGATAAGAGTATATTCAGAATTTTGGCCAGAAGAATTAGAATATGTATTTGTATTTGTATTTGTATTTGTATTTGTATTTGTATTTGTATTTGTATTTGTATTTGTATTTGTATTTGTATTTGTATTTGTATTTGTATTTGTATTTGTATTATTTTTAATAATATTATACATATTTTCATATTTTTGAGTAGGACTATTCACTAAATCTTTTATTTTTGGAACAGTCAATGTCGATTTAAAAAAGTTAATTAAATGATGCACTAAAAATATGAGAATAATTGACACAATTGTAATTTGAATAATCCATGATAACATATAGTATTCCTATATTAGTTTAAGAGGGATAAAAACTCAATTATTTCTTCTTTTACTAAAGCGTCATGTACATCTGTATCATTTGGCATTTCAAAGAAGATATCTTTATATTGGTCTGCATTTTCAGTGTTATTTTTTTTTAAAAAATAAAACGCCTCACCTTGATCAGTTATAATCTCAGTCTCTATGATTAGATTTATACATAGTTTTTTATTACGGATATTTGTTTGCGTTTGGTTTTTTTTTAAAGCAAAAACATTCCGCTTCACTCTTGTAGTAACATGTTCTGGAGAAATTTGTGCGACTTTTTCTGCAATATAATAAGATGGGTCTACAATCAGTGTAAAACTATCATAAAAATTTTCTAATACTATGATGTCATGGTCTATTGGATTCAATTTGATAGTTGACCCATAGTCAACCATATATATTCCTGTTGTAGAATACAATTGTATATATTCTTCTGTTTTCACATGATATTCAGTAAGATTTTTTATCAATTCAGACAAAATATCTAAGTTATAATGATTAATATATATTTTCATTATAATCTATAATATGTAAACTATTTAAACCCATTCAATTTATTATAAATAGATGTCACAACCATTAAATATTATTGTTGTTGAAAAAGGCGGCAATTTAAAATCTCTAGCTATTAAGGATTTTAAAATTGAAGAATTGTATAAGAAATGTGGTTTCAAAAAGGCTGAGGATTTTGTCAAAAAAGTAGAATGGAATGCAAAATTTGAAGGAAATAAATATTTTGTTAAGGTATACGCTAAGACAGAAGGACGTGCTGGGTCTGAAAATAAATATGATTTTCCTCCACCAATCGATAATTCACTCTTTTTTGGTAATTGTGCAATAATTGCTTACCTTAAACAGGAAGACGGGACAAAAATATATACGGATCTTAGTTTGCCATTATGGAAGAAGATTTATGAGAAATTATTTGGTGGGTTCGAGGATTTAGCTGCCACTGCAAAGGAAGATGAAGAGGAAGAGGATGAGCTAGCAAAGGTTCCAAAGGAGAAGAAGACTAAGAATGGTTATTTGAAGGATGGTTTTGTTGTTGATAGCAGTGATACGGAAGAGTCTGATGAAGTAAGCAAGGAAGACGATGAGGATGAGGATGAAGAAACAGATGAGACGGAGGAAACAGAGGAACAAAGCAATGAAGATGATGATGACATTATAATTGAAGAGTTAGGAAGTGAATTGAGTGAAGAGGCTTATGATTATGATGATCCACCTTTGGAAAAGGTGGAGCCAAATCTACCTTTGGAAAAGGTGGAGCCAAATCTACCTTTGGAAAAGGTATAGCTTTGGAAAAGGTATAGCTTTGGAAAAGGTATAGCCAAATCTACCTTTGGAAAAGGTATAACCAAAATAGAGTCAATCTATTATAAGAAATATCCAAAAAATTAAACTAAATTAGAAGGTTTTGGCTCCACCTTTTTCAAAAGGTGGATTAAAAGGTGGATTAAAAAAATGATTTAAATATATCTCTTTATATTTAAATTATTATAAGAAATGTCGTTGAAGAAGATTGAAAATCCTGATTTATTTCGCAACAATATTCGCAAGAAATTAGAGGCTACTTTGGCAAATGAAAAGAATGCACTAAATTTGGAAAAGGGTATATTTAATTATGCTCTCAAGGAAGCTGATCAACGCAAAATCGTTAAAAAATGGGACAACGCTTTCTTTGTGCAAATTTATTTGACTCATTTGCGTAGTATTATTACCAATTTGAGTCCAGAAATTTTGAAGCAAATTGAGAGTGGAGATATAAAACCACATCAGGTCGCTTTTATGACTCATCATGAAATGCGACCAGAAAAATGGGCAGCGCTGATTGATGCAAAGAGCAAACGTGATAAGAATAAATTTGAAGTAAATTTGTCGGCAGCTACTGACACGATTACGTGTAAAAAATGTAGAGGAAATAAATGCACCTATTACCAGCTACAGTGCCGTAGTTCGGATGAACCAATGACTACGTTCGTCCAATGTTTGATATGTAATTGCAGGTTCAAGTTCTAATAATTGTATATGCATAACCATCATAAAAAAGATAAATAATTTCTAATAATTCATGATTATCATCACGCTGAATTCTATAAATTTGTTTAATAATTTCATTTTTTAAATATTCCATCCGATTTTTCATGCAAGGATTTTTAGTAGTTCCTAATTGATTGACAAATTTATCTGGATTAAATCGTATAAAAATAAATTTACCTCCATATAACATATATAAATCATCATAACGTATTTCCTCTCCTTTCTTTTCAAGTAAGCCTTCCTATTTTTCTCTTTAATTTGCTCTGGTGTTGGCTTATACTTTTTCATTTTTTCAAGAAGCTCCTCCTTATGATTTTCATAATACGTCTTGCTTCTAGGTGGCGCCGTATATTTCTTCAAATGCTCTTCCAGTTCGGCGACCCTCTTTTTAAGCTGCTCGTTTTCTTTTTTTATTAATGTTAGTTCGTCAAATTCTATACTATATTAAAAAAAGAAATATTTAAGTCCATATAATAAACAAAATAATGGCACACCATAATAGATGAGGTAATATAGTCTCGTTAGCAATCTCCTGCAAATAAATACAAATGGCTCGCTAACATAGATTTCGTTCTCTCGATTATAATTATAAATATATTTTTTTAGTATAGTATCAGGAAAATCGGGCGACACTTTTCGCAAAAACATCGCACATTTATGCTTTTGTAAATTGTCTTCTAAAAATTGAATATCCGTTGAATTCGCATCTTTAAAACAATAAGGACTCGTTGCGCTGGCCATTCGAGACCAATCAGCCAAATGTGTGACAGCATTTACCACACCAGTATTTAATTGCTTATATCCATATAAGATAATAGCAAACAAACTTTCATTTGCTAATCCACCAGCACAAATAGTTTTGGTCGCTTCTTGTTGTGTCTTTGCAAATCGCAAAATTTGTGCTGCATTTTCTCTCTTGATAGTAAACCAAGGATCATTTGCAAGACGCAATTCTTCAGATAACAATGCCAAATTTGCCCGTTTATGCACATTCACATTCCAACAAGCAGGTTTCCAACTCATAATCGTCTTGTTCCAGTGTTTATAAAATAAAGAACGGAATTTCTGTGGCGAAATAATGGGACAACACGAATCCGTTAAAAAGCATATCCATTGATTATCGTGACTTAATGCAAATTGCATTAAAGAGAGATAAGCCGGAATAACATGATAATAACTGGTTTCGTGAATAAAATGAGGTGGTAAAGCATGTTGTAAAATCCAGGAAGATTTTATCTTTTTTAAGTCTTTATAATAAAAGTATACATTGATGATATCTTTATTGGGTTCTATCCATTCTCTCCAAATGTCTTCTTTGTTTAATACATGGTCGTAATTAATAATAAAACACAAGGCAATTTTCATAATATATAACTTATGAAAATTACTTTTAAATCGTTGGAAAAATAAGTATAATAACTATTCATCTTTATCACTTTTTGTATCTTCTAATAATGCAATTATTTTTTCAATTCTCTCTTTTACATCGTCAATTCTTTGGTCTGTATAAAGTTGTTGCTTACTCATTGTGTAAAAAAAATTATAATACAATTTAGGCAAATCACCATTATTGTAGATAAATTTTGAAATACTAGTTAATTTTTCATCCATAACATTTTGTTTTTCATTCATACTATTTATTTTACAAGAATTATATATTGTAAATAATCCAAATACAGAACTTGATATTGCAACTCCTAAAAAGAGGATTATCGTTCTCTCTGTAATTCCTTCTATTATTTTTTCAGATATGTTTGAATCCGTCATATTATGTGATATTAATTGTATTTAATATATAATAAAAATGAAATTAATTTACCAATCTTTTACAATTGTATTATAAAGAAATGAAGACAGAAAATATTTTCATGGAAGCTTTACAGAGAGAAGTAACTTTTCATATTGGTGAAACTCAGAGTGAAAATTTTCAAGTCATAGATAAGGGTAAACCAACAGATTTTTGGTTCCATGCAAAGAATATATCATCGTGTCATGTTATTTGCGAAATGCCAGATAATTTATCCAAAAAAGAGAGACAATATATAATAAAAGTAGGTGGATTATTATGTAAATCAAACACAAATAAGATTAAAAGTATAAAAAATATCGAAATCATTTATACTTTCATAAAGAATGTTACAAAAACCGATATACAAGGATGTGTTGTAACACAAAATACAAAAACTATCAAATGTTAATTACTTTTCTACAAACACTTCTTTGGCGATTTTCTTAATAATTTTCTCTTCTTTTTCATAATCATTGTCACCCTTGCCACCCATGGACTCTATAACAATTTTATTATATTGGTCAGAGACCATGGAAGAATATTTCTTCCAGTCTGGATGCAACTTTTGAAATTCTGAAATAAGGTTTATATTTTTGTTTGCTACTTTCTTAACCATCTTATGCATTTTTATATGTTTCTCATCTTCCTTTTCCCATTTATCTTCATCTTTGATATACATTGTTTCTCTCTTTTTATCTGTGCAGTGAATCGGTCTCTCTGATATATCCAATGTATTTAATTTTTTTATAATAATATTGGAAATTCCTTCTATGTAACCAAGTTCACCAACATTTTCCAAGTCAGAAATCTGCAATTGGAGAGAATCCACAAAGTCAGTAATATTCATAGCATCTTTACATGTCTCGTTTAAAAATACATTTAAATTGAATGTCTTATTATGTGAATTAGTAGTATTATGTGTTCCATTTTTAACAATCTCTAATAATTCTGTGTTTTGTTTAATTAACATCATAATGAGTTCTTTATCTGAAGGTTCTTTATCTTTATCAGGTTCTTTATCTTTATCAGGTTCTTTATCATTATCAGGTTCTTTACATTTCTTTTTATGTCGCCACAATCCTGAGCTATCTTTATATGTTTTTCCACACTCACATGCAAATGAGTTTTTTTGAGTTTTTTTCATTGAAAAACATTGATTTTCGCTCATTTTATGTTTTTTGGTAAGGCTGTGTCTATTATAGTCGTTTTTATTACACGTTATAAAGTGACAATTTATACAATTATATTCTATGAGTTTTTTAGAGTTTTTTTCATTGCTAAACATTGCTATATATAGACAAAAGAAAAGGTTTTTAAGTATTTATAAAAAAAAGTTATGCTAACAAAATGAAAATTATTTTTTTGGTGATGAGACCATAAAATTCAATTATGGTCACAGACCTAAGGTTTTTGGGCAAAGTATTTTGGGATTTTGAAAAATGGACAAAATAAATGTCCAAAAATGAAAATCCCAAAATACTTTGCCCAAAAATATTCAAAAGTCGGTCCTACACCTTTTCTAACATTCATCTTACATTTTTCTTACCTTTATCTTACCTTTATCTTACATTTTTGCAAAAAATATTTACATCATGTATTTGACCGGCTTTAAGTAGGTTAGATATATATATTATTTTATAATTTAAAAAATATATACAATTTGTTTTCATTATTTTGGCTGCTCCTTTTCTTACACCTTTTCTCATTTAAAACGCCCATTTATTATAGTATATATTAGATTATAATATAATATATTATAATATAATATATATATTATAATGGGAAGGTGTGAAACTGCAACTGCATCAATTGGGATTAAGATTTTATTATCAGACCTTATATTACAAATAAACGAAAATAATGTTACTCTAATTAAAGAAATGTTGTATTATGGATTTATTGAAGACGATAATGATTACTTTAATGAAATATACTCAAGAATTATTTGTGAAAATGAATTACCAGAAAATAGTTTACATCTGAAAGACTACTTAATAAATGAGTTTACAAATAATGGTTCATATCATAAATCCCATGGTGAAAGTATAGTAAAACTAACTTTAGATAAGGGATGTTTATTTGATAAATATTTATTAGTTCCTGTAAAAAGATTATTATCAATGGATAGGTGGGGTTATGATAGAGATGAAACAAATAGTATTTCTAGACCAATTGATTTTGATTTATCTATAAATACGGATAAATATAACGAAATTGAAAAAACTGAGATAGTCTTAATACTTGGTCAACACGCTGGTTGATTTACATATATTTATCTTTTTATTAAAATGATGCGCGTTTTAAATGAGAAAAGGTGTAAAAGGTGGATTAAAACGCAACCACTTCCAAGTCGTTTAAATTCCAATATTCACATGCACCTCCAGGAATAGGTCTTTTAATAATAAAAGGAATCTTCTTCTCTTTCAGTTCCAATTCTGCAATAATATACCCATCTATAATGTTTTCAGGTACTTTTACAAGTGGTTTCGCACCTGTTTCGATCTGTTTGGCACGTTGACCTAATATTCGAGCCCTTTCATATTTTGTCAAATAGGGTATAGTTCTATGCAATAGGTCAATAATAATACCATCACTATTTCTAACAACATTTGACAACTTGGTAATTTCATCATAGTTATGACTCAAACATTCTGGATGGAAATCATCTATATAATTTTTAACTAATTCAGTATCAAATTTCTCTAAATAATTTTCATTATATTCTTCATCATCTTCGTCGTCATCATCAAGTATCATTAATTGTTTTTTTGACTTCTTGTCTGTTGTCTTCTTGGATTTAGCTTGCTCTGGAACGGCTTCAGCATCATCTATATTGATGTCTTCATCTTCCTCTTCCGAATCTTCCACATCACTATCTATTTGTGGTTCTATAACTTCATCCTGATCCTCTGCAAATTCTTCATTTACATCTGAATCATTATCAGACAAATCAGCATCATCTATAGAATCATCATCTAATTGTTTCGGTTGCCCAATAATATTTTTTGCAGGATATATTTCAACTTCTGATTCTTCGGATTTTACAGACTCAACGTCAGAATATTCTTCGTCGCTCATGATTACTATAATAACTAAAGATACTTTTAAATAATTAATTTCAATTTTCTTTTAAACAAATAAATCAAATAAAATCCCATCATAACTATAAAAATACATACAATGAGCCAAAAAACCCTGCAATATGCAGCAATCCATGATTTATTAAATGGTCATCACAACACCATTCTTTTCTAGAAAAACAATCACTTCTATAAAAAGCAATAATAGATAATACACCTAAAAGTATAAATAAAGATTTTACCCACAAAGATATTTTTTTATAAAATAATACAAAGAAAACAAATAAAAATACATTTATTTTTGCGATATTTGCATCTATTTTATGTATTACAGAATTCTCTATTGGGTTATACCAAAATAATTGCGAAAAAATAAAACATAAAAATAATGAAAATGCTAATACATTTTTTTCTAAATTTATCTCATTTGTTAAAAAATATATTATTAATGATATAAGCATCAATCCACTTGTTAGACATAAATAATGTGGTTTTAAGTTAGACATATATTATATACTATAAAAATTTATAATATATAATTCAATTTTTTATACCTTATTATGCTTATACGCTTTCATTTGTTTTCCATGTAGTATCGCATTCTGAGCATAAATAAATGTATTTCATATTGGCATCATCATATCTAATATAAATAATTTCACGAGGTTTGTCCTCTGTATTCGTCAAACAACTTGGATTAGGACATAACACCGAGTCAATACGTGGCAAAGTAGGGTCCAATTTTGTATATTTATTTACAATATGACTAAATGTTTGCTCTGATTTCTTGACTTGTGTCTTTGATACACACATATTTTCTGTAGCTAGAAGTGTATCCTCATTTCCGCATTTGCGACAATAATACACTAATTGATTTGGATTATCGCTATTGATTCTAATATAATACATGTTTGAGCAGTTGGAACAAAAGTGCATCTTACTATAATATAAATACATTATATTTATATTCTTTTATTTCAATTTTATTCCACCTTTATCCACCTTTTTCAAAAGGTGGAGCCAAAACCTACTATTGAAAAACATTAATTTGGTTATATTTTTTACACAATTAGATTATATTTTGGCTCCACCTTTTTTAAAAGGTGGATAAAGAGATTAGACTCTCAATAACATTATTATAATTCGCATTAATATTCATGGAATAAAATCCCGTTTTTAAATTGACTTCCTGTTGTTTAAAATCCTCATTTTTTTTAATAGCAAACTCCAACAATTTGTCATAATTCTTTACAAAATTCTCCTTTACAAATGGGTAAAAATTTTCAAAAAAAGGTAAATAAACTCCTTCTTTTCTAGACAAAATATCACAAATTGCAATTTTCAAATTTGAAAATTCTATAATTTCATTATAATGTTCCATATCTTTGTTCCCTTTATTTACACCAGGCTCGTTTAATAATGGGTCTTTACAAAGCAATGTACACAATGTAAGCAAACTAGTAGAAATGGTCTGGCAAGACGTCCATTGGTCGCCACGCCATGTATTAAATAGAGAAACACACACCTTACCACATACATATAAATTTGGGTTAAATCGCACATTGTTACCATTTGTGCAATATTTCAATTTGGGTGGACTATGTGGATAATCCGCAGGATAAGTAAATTCGAAAAAATAATTACCTCCGAAATAAGGTGTATCAGAAGGTCCAACGATTAGTGCATAACCCTTCAACATATCCTCGTCATCATGTATATAGTAAATTCCCTGGTCTGTTAGTGGATTTTTCATTATATGTTTGACATCTTTTAATAGACGTTGGATTGTTTCCTTTGTTATGATTATAGACATTGCGCAATATTATATAATATATAACCAAATGTTTAAACCTATTTTAAATATTATTATCACGCATTTTCTTTATATCAAAATCCGTTACAAATCCGTTTAAAAATCGATAAATATTTTTAAAATTAAATAGAAAAAAAATGAAATAGAAAAATATCAGTATATTATATCACATAATGAGTATTACACAGATGACAACGTCACAATTTAAAGATTTAAATGAATTTTTAGCAAAGCATAGTGCTAAGAATTCCGACAGCAATATCCCTTACACTCATACACGGATTCCTGATAAAGAGTTGAACATATATGCAGGATCTTACATGATACCCAAGGAAGAATTATCTACATTTTATTCACTTTATTATGATAAGATTTTCTTAAAAAAACAAAAAGAGTATTTGACGGAGCGCCAATTAGAGGTAGGAGGTCCAATGGCAGTAGATTTCGATTTTCGTTATCATCATGACGTAACATCAAGACAACATACAAGCGACCATATTAACGATATGATTTGTGAATATATGGAACAACTTAAGCAATGTTATTTAATTAGTCCGAATGTTCCAATTCCTGTATATATTTTCGAAAAACCAAACGTAAATAGGTTAGCTGATGGCTCATTGACTAAAGACGGAATTCATATGGTTGTCGGGATGCAAATTGACCATACAATGCAACTGCTAATTCGTGAGAAAATGCTTACAAAATTACCAGAAATTTGGGAGCTACAACTCATAAATAATTGGGATTCAGTACTAGATGAAGGAATCAGTACAGGCAAAACAGGATGGCAGCTATTTGGCTCACGCAAACCGGGAAATGATGCATATGACCTTACTCATTATTATGTAATGACGCTAGATGGTGCAGATGATAATTTTAGTATGGATGAAAAGGAAGTCAAATATTTTGACTTGAAGACCAATTTCGAGAAATTATCAGTTCGTTATGAGAACAATGTCAAGTTTGAATTAAACCCGGGAATCATTGATGAATACAATTCGAGGCTGCAAATAAGAGGACAAAAGAGTGTTAAAAAAGCGTCAAGTAAAACGAAAATGAATTTAATTGTCGAAGACGATGATGAGGATCCTGACCAAATTTCCATTAATGATATCAAAAGTAGAGAAATGCTAGAAAAAGGAATAGAATTATTATTAAAAAAATTAATAGAACAAGGGCTTTATGAAACTGCAGAAGCACATCATTTTACACAAGCATTGCCACCAAAATATTTTGAATCAGGTTCACATTTATTGAATCGACAAGTTGCGTTTGCTTTAAAGCATACTGATGAGAGGTTATTCTTATCATGGGTTCAACTGAGAAGTAAAGCGAATGATTTTGATTATAATTCTATTCCAGAATTATACACATTGTGGAAAAAGTTTGGAAAGACAAATCATGATGGTGCAAAAGTAACCAGAAAATCTATCATGTATTGGGTAAGAAAAGATAATTTTGACGAATATGAAAAAATCAAGGAAAACACAATTGAATATTTTCTAGAAGCCGCTTTCGAAACGGGAACAGAATATGATATTGCAAAAGTGTTAAGGCAAATGTATAAGGACGAATATGTTTGTGTAAGTTATGATAAAAAAGGTATATGGTTTAGGTTTAAAAATCACCGATGGAAGCCGGATAAAGGTATGGGACTTAGAAATAAAATCTCGGAAGAATTATATAAATTTATAACAGAAAAACAAGAAAAAATTCAATCGCAAATTCAAGAATATCAAGAGGAGGATGAGAGACGTGATTTCTTGAAGAAGAAAAATAAAACCATATCAGATATGAGGATTCGTTTAAAGCGAACAAATGATAAAAATAATATAATGCGTGAGGCTGCAGAGATATTCTATGATGGTGAATTTGTCCGAAATATGGATACAAACAAATATTTGATGTGCTTTGAAAATGGTGTTGTCGATTTCGCCAACAAGATTTTCAGAGAAGGATATCCTGAGGATTATATTACAAAAACAACACATATTAACTATATTTCTGGAGATGATGAAACATCAAGTGTATATGCAAATGTGCAAAATCAACTAATTGATTTCATGAATAAATTATTCCCTATTCCAGACTTGAATAGATATATGTGGGACCATTTATCTTCATGCTTAATCGGGTCAAATAAAAATCAGACTTTCAATGTTTATCATGGTTCAGGAAGTAATGGTAAATCGATTTTGGCTGATTTAATGTCTGCAACTTTAGGTGAATACAAGGGAACAGTCCCCATCACTTTGGTAACTGATGCTCGAGGCAAAATTGGTGGCACATCTGATGAGGTACTTAAGCTGAAAGGTGTCCGTTATGCAGTCATGCAAGAGCCATCTAAGGGTGTGAAACTGAATGAGGGTATTATGAAAGAGCTTACAGGAGGCGACCCACTGCAAGCAAGAGGACTTTATTCTGAGTCGGAGATTTTCGACCCCCAGTTCAGTTTGGTAGTCTGCACCAATAATTTATTCGATATTGAAAGTAATGATGATGGTACATGGAGAAGAATCAGGAAGTGCGATTTCAAGTCAAAATTCGTTGATGAAGGTGAGGCATATAATGATGATACTACGTATATTTATCCAAAGGATAAGAGCTTGAAGGATAAATTTCCTACATTTGCGCCAATATTTGCTAGTCTACTTGTAAAGAGGGCTTTCGAGACAGGAGGTGTTGTCATAGATTGCGAAACTGTGTTGCAGGCATCGGATAAATACAGAAATGGACAGGACCATATTAAAGCATTTATTAATGACATGATTATCAAAACAAATGATCACCAGCATAAGATTGGAAAACAAGGAGTGTATAACGCATTTAAGTCATGGTTCGCCGAATCTCAAGGCTCAAGAAAAGTGCCAAAGGGTGAGGAGGTTTATGAAGCCATGAATAAAAAATTCGGAAATACAAAAGATAAATGGTCAGGAGTCAAATTTGTGGAACCAGAAGACGAAGAAGAGCTTTAGACGAATAAAACTCAAAATATTTCTATAGTATAAAGGTTTTATTTATAGTTTTGTTTTAGTCCAATGGAGTCATTAATGTGTCCCTTGTATACATTTTTAGGTAGCATATTATAAATTGCATAAATAATATAAATAAAAATCCCTAACAACCAAGTAGAAATAAATGGTAACAAAATAAGTAAGATAAATACGCCAAAACGTATTTTCCAATTTGTTTGTGATGGATATATAAATGAGATGACACCAAAAAATATAACACAAATGATATAAATCCACAAAATTATATAATAATAGTAAAATTTTAAAACATTAGATTGTTGGTCTTGATAATACGTTTTACGCTCATTTGTTAGAATATCATTACTAGTTTTTTTTAACTCTTTTACAAGTTCCACATTTTCTGTTTTATAATTTAAATATAACTCAGCTATATTTTTATAATTCAAAAGGACTCCTCCATAAGAATCTAATTTACGCTGAATATTAATTTTAATTTCTTCTTGTGTTTTTTTAAAATCGTCAACATTTTTTTGAGCTTCATCAGTTAAAGTTTTTTCTTGTAATGCAGTCCATGCTGACTGGCCTTGAGCACTTACAATATATTCTCTTTGTGCTGTTGATACAGCAGCAGGAGCAGATGCTAAAGTACTTAACGATGTTTCATAACGTGATTTAAGTAGTTCTATTTCTTTTTTTTGTTGACACTCAGGGTCACAATTTATCATTTCTTGAATTTCAGATAATAATCCATTTATATCGGATGAACTCAATGACTCACTTCCCATTACTATTACTATATATATAATTATAAGATTTTGATATATTTATTTAATTGCTATTTTTCTAAATTTAACTATTGTATGCTTGCAAATTATTTATTAAATTATAATCAGATTTATATTTACCATGTTGTTGTTTTGTTAATTCGCTACAAATAGACTGGTCCCTTGTTGTATATTCAGCCGGAATAATCGTTTGGAAAGATTCTCTGCCTCTACAACAACTACTTTCACAACATATTGTTCCGAGACCAGGCACATTTGTTCCACAACCACTCGTACAATTAGAATAACTAAATGATTGCAAACATGAACTATTGTATGCAGTATTACCACCAATTGCTGCACAAGCTTTTTCTACAGGTACTACAGGTACTACGGGTACTACAGGTACTACGGGTACTACAGGTACTACGGGTACTACAGGTACTACGGGTACTACAGGTGGTGCTACTGGTACTACGGGTACTACGGGTACTACGGGTGGTACTACGGGTACTACGGGTGTCCATGTAGAAGTGCCAACACACTGATTTAATGTAGTATCATACGTTTGTCCAACAGAACAACAATATTCACCTACACATGTTCCTGTGCTTAGAATTGCCCAAGGGTCTGTATAATTTGATGATGTAGATTTAGGAGCAGTATTTGGGTTAAAATTCCAATTATATGAATCATAGTTCATGTTATCGCGTGTAATAATAGATGCATAAGTTTGCCAGAAATACCAGGAACCTATGAAACCAACAATTATAAATAAAATATAGTATATTTTACTTGGAAGAAGACCTTTATTAAATAAAATAGTTAATATAATAATAGGTATAAGTGTAAATATAATAACTCTCATTAATGACGAATGTTCAGCATACTTTTCTCCATAATATGTGTTAATTTCAACAAGACGTATTTTATTGTTTCTGTCTATTTTTAAAGCAGCTAAACGTGTTTTAGAGCGATTTAATTCAGTTTCCACGATATTAATCGCGGCAGTCTGTTGTTGTAAAGTTCCTGTAGAAGAACCCATAGCACTTTCATAAAAATTATTAATTTCGCTTAATGTTGAATATAAATTACTGCGCATTGTCGAAAGTTTATTTATTTGGTCAACAATATCGCTTTGCTGCTGAGGTGTTAAAGAAGTATCTCTTTCTATTTTGGTAAATAGTTCTTGCTCCATTTGTTGTAAACGTTGAATATCTGCTAATATTTTTTCTACAACGTTTGTAATATTAGGTACATTTGTATTAGGATCTTCATCTCCCATTCCCATATTGTATAAATTATAGTAAGATAATTAAATAAAATAAAACCAATATGTTTATTTATTTTATTTATTTTATTTATTTTAAATTTGAATATTCTCAAAAGGAATTAAGACGATGATTGGATATTCATCGCCACCACTACTGAACCTGCAGCTAAAATACTCCAAAATAAATAATCATAATTTTTTTGTAAAACAACGATATCGCTATCCTGTAATATTTTATCAATATTATTATTGAGTCTAAAACCTTCAGTTGGTGCTTCAGTATTTCTTTTAGTAGGATCCATTTTATCTATTTCTACCTGAACTGCAGTATCTTCCTGTAAATAGGTTTGTAAACCTGCAGTATTGTCAACTGATTGATCTTGAGCATTGCTAGTTCCTTCGCCAAAATCATCTGTTAATGAAGCTATTTGGTTTGATAGACTAGCCATTTCGCTCTGTAAGTTTTCAAGTTCTTCCTGTTCAGCACTTGTAGCATTAGCTAAACCATATTTTCCTTCAAGTTTACCACCAGTAATATACATTTGATATTGAACAGAATCTATATTTTCTACATCTTTTGAAACGCCAATAGGAGGAGCAATAGGCGCCTTACCTCTTACGTAAGTATCTGTAAATGTTAGAGGACGTAATGGTCCACCATATGGCCACATTCCGCTTTTTTTAGGATAGCAAACTTTATTTTTATTATCGAATACAAACCCATAACAATCTTTATTATTGGTACAAGAGGATTTGCATTGTTCAATGTTTGCGCCTCCATATGCCGTACCTGGTATATCATTACCATAAGTATCAACCTTATTAAACTTTGTATATGTGTCAGTTAACGATATATTACTGGATTCATACTCATGCAACACATTTTCTTCATCAACATAACCTATTTTTCCAATATTTTCTTTAAATGGAGAAGGTAATAATTCATATAAAGCATTTATCCATGATCCACCTATTCTTTTACCTGCTGAATTTGTACTACAACCATCACCATTATCAGTTGTACACAAGACTAAATTTCCATCTGTTTGCATCAATAAATAAATAGAACCATTAGTGGAACCAATAAAGTCGCCATGCGCCAATGTAGTACCATTGGGTATCCAGTTTTTACCAAATTTACTTTTTTGTGCAGTAAAAGCTGGATTTTTTTGTTTTTGTTTACCATTCGTTTGTGAACACCATATAGCTCCTTGATTATCAGTTGGACTAGTACCTCTATAAATGCACATATTTCCATCATCTTGTAATATTAAAAACGAATTTATAGTTGGTTCACTCGTATTATAAATAGCATTTGACCAACCTCCTCCTAATATTGATCCGTCACTAAGTTTTGTACAATTACTCGCTTTCCCTAAAGAAACAGCTCTGTTAAAATCATTTCCAACCCAACATTCAGTTGTTTTATTTGGCTGCGCATATTGTAAACCAAAATATTTCCATTTCCCTGATTGTGCAGCACTTTGACAAGTTCCATATGTTTTTCCGCTTCCGAGGTTTGTAGGTAAACGTCTATCACCCCAATCGCCATAGCAACCCAAATAATTGGAAGGATTAGCACCAGGCGACATCCAAATTGCTGCAGGCTGCAAGTTGTAAACAGCTAATGACCCTTGTTTATCCAACAATGCGACATTACCTTTACCATCGCCTGTTTTTGTCTCCCATAAAACAATCGATGTCATTTTATATCCTTTACCATACATTACAGACTTTGCAAGATCATTACTTACAAGACATGCCGCAGTTCCGTCTGATTTTGCATCTTGCATTCCAAAATATTGCCATCCATTATCGACGGCATATTTCTTACACGTTTCCAAATCTGTATATCCGATTTCTGCAGGATTCCACGTCATAGCGCGTTTATCATCTTTAAATTCATAATCGGAACTAGTATATAAATTCCATTGACTTATTTGAACACAATATCTGTTACCACTTCTATCACCAGGATTACCACAATTTGTAATAATAATTTTATAACTATTATATGGTTTTGGGTCAGTAATATAATAAGTTCTCATTTCATAATTAAGACCTTGATTTTCTTTCAAATCAACTTCATTCCATGAAGATCCATTCCATCCTACTATCATCCAACTATTAGGACTTCTTCCATTTGGATTACCACAACATCCTTGTCTTCCTTTCAAATCATATTTTGTTAATGCATAATTTTGAGGTAAATTTATTTGCAAATTTTCACCTGAAATCGCTTGAACACCCTTTTTTGTTTTTACATTTTCAGTTTTTGTTTTTCCAGTGTATACTCCAGAATTTCCGTTATAATTAGTATTAGAACCTACTGCACTATGCCAATATGGATCATCTCTACGATTAAAAGCAGTCCATGCTCCCCATATATTGTTGTTTTGATACATGCTAGAAGCATATGATTTAAATCCACCTACGTTGTTAGTACTATTCATTATAGGAACGAATAATATATCTGTACTAGGTGGTTTATCACTATAACACCCTACATATCTCTCTTTTGGATTATTTACTAATGAATTTACAAATACATTTTTACCTGCAAATCCGCAACTTTGTCCTGATTCCATTTGTGTGCCTGTAATTAAATTTAATTCTGTAATAGCCATACCAGGTGTATCATATTCCGGGAGCCATGGTATATTCACGTCGGTACTTGTTTTACTAGGACATTTATTCTTGTCTGCTATGCTATCCCATGTTGCGGGATCAGGAATATGTTTTACTGCACCTTGTTGCGTAACATAACAAATATGTCCAGTTGTAAATTTAATATTTTTACCTAAATAAGGATTATTATTGACTCTATCTAGATAATTATTGGCAGAACCATTGATTCTAGCCATCAATTCTTGATATTTTACTAATTTCTCGTGATATTGTCCCCTTAAATTTTCAATGTTTTCCTGATTATCTGAAAAATCATTTTCCTCAACAATTTCGTTTGATTGTGTTGCCAATATATTTGCTTGTGATATCTCTGTACCAGATTCTCCAGTTTCGAATCCTTCTTTAATAGGCATGCTCTTTTTGTCTAAATGATTTAAAAATTTATTTTGATAATCTTTAAATTTAATACCTTGATTTAGTCCAGGTGATATATTGGAATCAAATGATATATTTGTTAAATTAGCTAACTTATCACATTGGTTTGACATACTTGTAATATTAATATAATATAATATGATACAAAAAATAATATATTAATAATAATCGTTTTTTAGCAATGCATTCCCTACAATAATAAAAGACATAAATCCAAATGCAATTAGCATAATAGTAGAAGCGTTCATTTCTCTTTGTCCTCCACCATATTGTCCTCCACCATATTGTGGTGTAGTAAATGCATATCTCATAAGTAATAACATTAAAAAAACAACTACAAATAATAAAACGATATAATTACTATAGTTTGCATTTACAATGATATTTCCATCTTTGTAAGCAGCATCTATGGTTTGAAATTGCCTAACCATTTTATCTATTTCATTACGTTCATCAAGTAATACATTGTGATTATTTACCATAATCTCTGTTTGATCTTTTGTTTGTGTTTTACTCTGATTTAATTGTTGGTTATTATTTTTTGATATATCTATCATTTGTTGATTTATCGTGGTCAAGTCTGTGTTTATTTGTTTTAAACGATTACTATAATATAATGCCTTTTGAACGATTGCTACAGAATGATCGGTATAAACTATTTCACCAGGTCCGCTTCCCAGGGTGCAATTATTTAAAGTATTATTAAATGTTGCTCCAGCACACAACCTATTTTGTGAACATGCAGATTCACAAGCAGAAACACTTGAGCTTCCTAAAACATTTAAATTACTTGTTCCTATAAATTGAGAATTTTGTGCATATGTAAACGTAGTATCATTTGTATTTAATACATCTAGATAAATATTATATGTGTTTTTATATTCAGCCAATAAGGAGTTAAAATGACTACTTAAATTTTGTAATTGTGAAGACATTATATATATAATTAGAAAGAATTATATATGTTAAATAGTATGAAAATATAATAAAAAATTATTATTTAATAAATCTGCTACCTATTCCCACGACAATTAATAAAACAACAAAAATATATAAAATAATTGTTTCAGTAAACATTTTTTTAATAGATGGTATATTATTATAAACGTTTTGATAATATTGATTATAAATATATATAATAGTGAATAATAAAATAATTGCAAATAATACATAATATGGGTTAACTACCTTTGCTGTTTCTTTAGCTATTGTAATAGGTAATACAATAGCAGCACTAACATTATTATTTATTACTTCTTTAGTATTTGAGTCAACAGACGAATATGCTAAAATAAATGTGCAAAATACTACAAGCGCAAACAATAAAAAATACCAATAATAATTTTGTGTAACAAATAACCCGACTTCTGATTCTTGATTTTCCAAATTTTGATATTGTGTCAACATGGTGCGAATATTTATTCTTTCATCCTCTAATTTTAGATGTTGTCCTATCAAATTATAATTTTGTACATCACGTTCTTGTATTTGGTCACCATATATTTCACGAATTCTATTTATTAATACTTGCATTTTTGAATTAACATTTTGTAAATCGCTACTAACACCTTTTACTATTTTTAATAATTGTTTACTTTTGGGAACAATTGCATAATCATTCGGAAGTGCTGGTATAGTAGAACCATCGCCTCCTCTTAACGAACACACTGGTTTTGCATTGTCAACTTTATTATAAGTTGCTCCTGTGCAACCTGGAGTAGTCGCACAAGATGCATTACACTCTTGTAATGTTCCATTATTAATCACTCCTATTTGAGATGTTCCCCAAAATGCTTGACCCTTTATTTCAATATATGTAGGTGCATTAATATTATAATTAGGCGCCTTTGCACTACTATATGATCCACTAAAGGTATGATTTGGAATAGTTGTGATACTTATTACACAACAGCTATCTGTATAAGGTCCTCTCCATGATTGAGCTATATTTGTATAACTATCCTTTGAGTAAATTTTTCCGTCATTTCCAACAGCAATAAAAGTATCATCTGGTGCAATAGTAATGGATTTTACACAACATGTAAGATTTCCTTGATATTGCCAACTTTGACTAGGTAGATTTTGATAACTATTTTTTTTCCAAATACTATTATTTTTTCCAATACAAAAAATAGAACCATCTGGACCAATACAAATAGCACTTATCCATTCACCTGAGCTGGAAGATTGTTTCCAGTTACCTTCTAAGCTTGGTTTTGTCCATAATTTATTATCAGTTCCAACACCAACAAGAGTTCCATCAGGAGCAATAGCAACAGAACTAACGCAACAATTTTGGTTTTTTACTGGTTGCCATTTTGGAGAATCATATGTTGGTTTTGAATAAATTTTATATGCTTTTGTGGTAGCAATAATTTGATTCTTATCTTTGCCTGTACAAAGAGAAGTCAAATCTTTTGCTGCATCGTCATTAATTTTAACCCAAGTTCCTTCTAATCCATTTCTTTTATACAATAGACCATCTGTTCCAATCCCTATTATCCAATAAGGACTCTCATATTTTCCATAGCAACCTATTCTGTGAGTTGCATCATTAATAGTAGCCCACGAAAATGAATCCAAAATGAGTTGGTTAAGAGTTTGTGTTTTTGAAAAATCACTACTTGCATTTACAACACCAGTAGTTGTACAACCAGACTTTTTCCATATTTCATTATAACAATTTTGATCGATATTTTTGCTAGTTGCGGTGTATCTTGAACAAGGTTTTGCGGCTTCTGCATTTAAATAATCAGTATAATCTAAAACGGATTGTTTATATCTCACTAAAAGATTTCTATATTCGGTATTTAAAGTTTCTAAATCTAATGCTAATGATTTGCTTTCTTCTTGATCCTGGTCTCTTTTTAATAATGTTTTTTGCATATCTGATAGTTCATCTGTTTCTTCATTATAATCCATCTATATGTTTAATATAAGAAAACATAATTATTTATCCGTTTCTTATATTAAATATTTTTTAATTTATTAATTTTTGTAGAGCTGAAAAAATAAAATAAGATGCTTGATATAGAGATAAATACACAAATATTTATAATTCTGAGAGGAGGAACTAGAGGAGGAACTAGAGATGTAGAACAAGTTATTAGTTGTTTCCTTTTATTATAAATTTCAGTGATTCGTCTTATAGATTCAATAGTTGATTCCTTACAATAATCACTAAGTTTCTTATTATAAAATCGATGTTTTGAAAAAAAAAACATATTAAAATATTAAAATATTTTAAATAACGATTTTAAACTATCTGTAATTTCTACCCATATTATTATACATATTGCTGCCTTTATTATTATTATACATATTTCTACCCATATTATTATACATATTGCTGCCTTTATTATACATATTTCTTCCTATATTAGAGATATTACTAGAGATATTACTAGCAATATTTTTAACATTACTTGTCATGTCTCCGTTAACATTACTATACATCATTTTTACTGAAATAAAAGCAATAATAATACTAATAATAAGTGCCCAATTTTTCAAATATTCTTCGTCATATATTTGTTTATAATCATATATTAATTCACTTGAAGCATTATTTGTATTTTCAATAATACCAAGACGACTTTTAAAAACAACATTTTTTCTCTTTTCTTCAGATATCAATGCATTTAAACATTCTAATCTGTTATTTAATAAATCTGTATCAATGTCTATTTGATTTGATATTTCAAAAATTTTTGAACCAATAGTTGTAAGATTTGACTGCGCATTTGAAAACAGGCTCTGATATTCTCTATTTTCTGGGTTTTTATGTATGTAAACATAATATTTTTTATATTCTTCCAAAGCAAATAACATTTGTTCGTCTAAACTTGATAATTTAGTTTCAATATTCACTATTGTCTTTTGTACTGCTTCATTATCCTGTATACTATTTAAAAAAGAATCTTGTTTTATATATTCTTCACATTCGGTATAATAATCTAATGTGTCACCCATTATATATATAATTTGATTATATTTAAAACAAATTATATTTATTAGAAAAATAAATTTTCTTCAAATGCAAGTAAAGTTTTGTCTACATGCTGTTTTGTTTCATTATACCCTCCAACAAATTTTTCATCACAAAAAATAATTGGAAATGTTTTACATTCTTTTTGAGCTAAATTTTTAATAAATTCTAAAAAATATACCTTTGATTCAATGAGATATTCATCACAATTTACTACATTAAAAACTATTTTTTTATCTGTTAAAAATGCCTTTACATTCAAACAATTTGGGCAACCCGACTTACTATAAATTGTATACCCATTCTTTTCAGGTAATTCAAAGTCTATATTTTCACCTTCCATTATGTATATATCTAGTTTTTATTAATATTTTATTAACTGCAAACCCTATAGTAATTTGATATTATAGATGTCTTACTTGGTCTTAAAATTTCGCACACCTGTCCAGGTCTTAATCCTATAACACGTGCTACAGGATCAAATCTAGAAATGTTGGGAATTTGCGACTTATTCATAATATTATATCGCTTCATAATGATATCTACTTCTGAATCCACTAACATTCGATGTGGTGGTACTAGAGAATGTTCTAATATGTTAAATTGTAGCCTCTTAATGCTTTCAATAACAATGAAAATGCCATCTGCTTCCCAAATATGTTTAAGCTCATTGATCAATGTTTCATTCGGTTCATCTTTAATAATTATAAATAATGTGTCTGTTTTCTGAAGTGTTTCACTTAAAACAAACAAATCATCAATCATTTCTTGAATATTTTTAGGTGCTGGTCTTGCTGCTAAATAATAGCGAATATAAATTTTCTTCTTAGGTGTTTCAGGTGATACTTTTTCATCACTAGTCTCTAAAAGCATATCTAATTGATTGTTTTGCTTCATTGAGTTAACTTCGCTTATACTAAAATTTGCATAATCATTTATATTATAACCTTGCTTTGCCATAAGCTCTAAAACAATTTTTCTTGAATTGTAAATAGATGAAATAAGAACACTTGAGTTTTGACTAGCCATAGTATATTATAATATAAACATATTGAATTATTTTTAATTCAATTTTATTTAAAGTATATTTGTTAATTGTGGTTCATGATATTATAGTATTATTTTTCTAGTTCCTTCTGAATTTGTAGAGCTTGATTCTGATGTTTCGATTTTTTTTACATCTGGTTCTGTATTGACAGACTCAGTTTTCGTCTCTTCAGCCTGTGGCTCTTCCACCTCTAAAATAGTCTGTTCAGATGTTAAGGTATTTTCTGTAGAAGGAGACTTGCCAAATTCTTGCACTATAGGTGAATAAGCAATAGAACCTTCTTCTGCATACGCAGGAGACTCTGGGTTATATCCTGGATTATATCCTGGATTAGACTCTGGATTAGACTCTGGGTTATATCCTGGATTAGACTCTGGGTTATATTCAGGGTTATATTCAGGGTTATATCCTGGAGAACCAGGAGCATAAGGAGGAGACTCTGGGTTAAGCGCCTCATCGCTAGACGTGACTCCAAATTCAGGATTTTCTCCAAACTCTTGGATTTCATATTGATTCTCTCTGACTCGATTTTTCTTCAATTCTGCATTCATACTACCCGATATTTTCCTCAAAAGAAGGTCGATTGGTTCATTCGACTTTAATAATTTATTAACATTGTTTGAGTAAGACATATTTAGAAGTTGATCAACGTTTTCATCAGTAATAATACGCATTTGCACATTCATCACTTGCAACTCTTGGATCAATAGTTTCAATGAATAAGGCACTCTTAATATGCTAAAAGAGCGACCAAAACGACTCAAATTCTTAATATTTTGTGTTCCATCTGGATTGGTGAAAAACTCAATCGGACCATCTGCATACGGACTTAAAAACAAATTTTTTGCCTCGTTATAAATAGAAATTGCTCCTGTTTTATTACAAACCGCTACATAATATTCATCGCCTCTAACCATAAACGATTCATTCAAAAAGTAGGCCATACCATGTGCACAAATACCATCACGTTCCATCTCTCCAACACGTAAACCGCCATCATTCGCGCGACCTTGTACGGGTTGTCTAGTTAACATTGTATTGGGTCCTCTAGCACGGAAGTTAATTTTGTCTTTTACCATATGTTTCAAACGCATATAATAAGTGGGACCCATATAAATATCCGCAGCTAATTGCTCGCCTGTCATACCATTATATAAAACTTGATTACCTGTAGAATTGAAACCGGCTTTCACCAAGAGTGGCGCATATGTAGAATAATTTGAACCCTTTACCTTAAATGCAGTGCAGTCCCCAAATGCTCCATAACTAGCACATACCTTTCCAAAAAGTGATTCTGTAATTTGTCCGATTGTCATTCTGCTTGGAATAGCATGCGGATTAATAATTAAATCAGGGCGAATTCCGTCTTCGGTAAATGGCATATCTTCTTCTGGAATAATGAGACCTAATGTACCTTTTTGTCCCGCGCGGCTATTTCCTATCAGCATAGATGGTGCGAAAATATTTTCTCGCATATAATATAAATGAGACGATGACATTTCAATGCAATATACTTTTCCCTCATAATCTATTAATTTTTCCTCATTGGAATCATTTACTTTTTTATTAATATATGGCTGATTTTGCTTACGAATAATACTTATTTTATAATATGTATTTTTTGATTCAATATGATGAAATTTATCCTTATTTTTACCTGACCCCTTAATTAAGTGTGGATTATTGCCAGGTTCAGCCGCAATTTTAGTAACTCCAGACCAACCACAATGAACTGCTAATCTACAAATATCACTAGCTAGTCTAGGACTTATGGTTCCATAACGTGAAAATCCATCAGCATATGTATCACGATCACCTTGTAGTAAAGCATCTAATAATATAATACTTTGCCTTTGTGATAAGGACCAAACATATTCTGGTAAATATTTATTTAATGCACCAACACTTAAATTATGAAGAACTTCATAAATTTCTGGATATTGTCCTTTTAAAATAACAAAATTATATTGAATATTATCATATTTATATTTTAATCCTAATTTTGTTAGTATATCTGTATTGAAATCAATTTTTCTTTGTTTAAATGCTGATATATAAACTGCACCTGAATTTGTAGACCCATCTGCAATAAACATTCCAATCAATTGCAACCAATCATCCATTTTATATTGTTTTTCATCTAAAACCATATATTCAACATCAGGATATACATTTTTCATTGATTTTTGAAACCTAACCATTTTTCCCATTACTTTTTCAGCTTCTAATAATTCGTATTCTTTTTCACCTTTCATTTTCTCTCTTCTTTTGATATATAACTTATGATTTAATGTGCAAACTACTTCAACTTGCTTATTTTTTACATAATACATTTTTCCATTATGGTCATATTCAAATTTATTTACAGGATATTCATAACACATATTTCCGTTTATATCAAGAGTTGCTACTTTGTGAAGATTTATATTTATATCTTTTATTTCAACCCAACCTTTATCAGTTAATACTTGTTGCGTTGGCAAAGCACAAGCCATTTTATCACCAATTGCAGGCAGACGTTCTTCTCTCACCCTGACTTTTGCAATATTGAAACCTTCTTCTCCAAGTGTAATAAAAGCCTTGTCTACATAACCAAGCTGACCTTTCTTAGGTTTCACAGAATCATCAATCCATACATCTTTATTTTCCATATTGGCATTCACTTTGCCGATAAGCACCATCTTATCATTTAATTCAACATTCTCTCTAATTAATCCATGATCATCTAAATGACTATAATCACAATCACGTTTCTTTTTAATTACATTATTTTTCTCTACATTGGCAAATTTAGAACTAGAACCACCTGTAACTTTTGAACTCTCCTCATGTGCCTCATACATGGAAAAATAAGTGGTTCTAAATATTCCACGCTGAATCGCACCCTCATTAATAAGAATAGCATCTTCTACATTATAACCTGTATAACTCATAATAGCTACAATTGCATTGACACCATAAGGTTGTTCCTCATTATTGATATATTCCAAATATCTAGATTTAATAAGAGGTATTTGACCATAATTCAATATGACACCCATTTTGTCCATGCGCATCTGATAATTGCTATGATAAACAGAGACCGCTTGCTTACTCTGACCGCATGAAAATGCATTACGAGTTACAGGGTTATTTTCTGGATAAATAATCAAGTTACCCATTACACCTAGAATGAGTGACGCATCAATTTCTAAATGAGTATACCATTTACTCCTTTTTAAGTCATCGAGAGAATTTGCAATTAATGCGGTTTCTTCTTCAGAAGTATCTAAATAATCGATAGCTGCGCGACCTTTTTCTAGACTCCTTAAAATACTCGCTTTATCAGAACCGATAGAAGTATATAATTCTTTCAATTCATACAACTTGTTATTTTTGCTGTTATAATTTTCATCTGATTTATCAATGAATCCTCCAATCAATTGCTCCCAAGTGATTTTTCCACTATCTAATCCATCTACTATATTTCTCCTGTTAAAGCTCGCTTTATTGTTTTTAATATAATAAAGAGGTCTGCTCAATCTACCAGCGTCTGTATAAATATAGATTTCATTTCTCTTATAATCGAAAGATACACTTGTATAAACCGGAATAATACCATTTCTTCTATATAATTTCAATAAATTAACAATTTCAATTGGTGTATCAACTACACCAACCCAATTACCATTTACAAAAATTTTTGAACTACTACCTAATTGTTCTGCATTACATTCCAACAAAATACGAATAGGTGTATTCATTCTAAGCCATTTAATAATAGGGAAAGCTGCTGATCCGCTTGTAATATACGCGGTAATTGTTAAGTGTTTTTGTAAACCGATATTACCACCATCAGGAGTATCTATTGGATCAATATATCCCCATTGCGACGAATTGAGTAGACGAGGACCTACAACTTTGGCACTAGAATCAAGTGGCAAATTAATTTTGCGTAAGTGTGATATAAATGTGTACCAACTTAAACGATTCAAATCCTGTACAGCACCTAATCGTTTTGTGTGTGCTTCTGAACCCCAATTACCTTTAAACCCTTTTCTAAAACCTTGTTCAACAATTCTCTCTTTGAAGAAGGATTTAAAATTGGATTCAATTAAACCAATAAAATTATCCTTGTATTTATTTTCTTCTTTACCTTTGTCTTTATCTTTAGATTTTATTTGTTTCTTTTCTTTTCTAGAGAGAGTCTCGTCTTCTTTGTATTCGCCCTTGTGATAATAATATTCCTCATCAATTTTTCGTGTAATGTCTTTCTTTTGAATCAAATAATACTCTCTGAAAAGATCATACATGAGAGAACCAGATAATTCGACACGTTTAAATCTGAAATTATCTCGATCTGTCGGTTTCTCTTCCTTTAAATAGACTTTCAATAATCGGTTTACCATATATCCAATAAAATATGCCTTTTCTAAAAAATTCAACTCACCAATATGTGGTAAAAAAAAATCAGAGAGAATTTCGATAACACCTGATATAGTTCCTCTCTTTGTCAATTCAGCTATAAATTCAAGTGCATTTTGCTGATTAAAAATCTTGTTAGCATCATGTACTGATGGAATAAATAGATCTACATATGTGTTTTTGTCATTATCACTTATATTGTCGAGTAAACAGGTTTGTATAATATCTTTATCTGATATAACTCCTAGCGCACGCATTAAAATAAAGAGTGGTACTGGTTTTTTCACATTTGGAACTGATACTACAATTTGATTATTACTTAATATAGAACTAGGTGCAACAATTTTTACCGATGTAGTTCGAATCGGTTTGGATGAATCTTCAGATACTGAACGGATTTCTGCGGAATGAGTATAAATCTCGTCATTACCTTTGTATTCTCTAATATATAGCAAATTATCCGCGAATTTTTCTTGTGAAATGAGAACTTTTTCTTTTCCATCAATAATAAAATATCCACCAAAATCATTGCGACACTCACCCATATTAAAACGCACCTCTTTATTCAATGTGTTTAAAATACACAAGTCTGATTGAAGCATAATAGGAAAGCGTCCTAGGTAAATTTTTGGCAACAAAGTCGAATGCTCTTTTTTCTCGTCGCCAACATAGTAAACAAAATCAACTTCTACATCATAATGTATAGTGATTCCATATGTCATATTTCTTAAACGTGCATCATTCGGAAACATATAATGTGAATGATTGTCATCATATATCACAGGTCTTCCATAATATATTTTTGATCCATCCTTGCCACCTAAATAAAGTTGACATTCATTTCTTTTTCCAGGCTCAGATCCTTCATCTTCTCTCTCAATGAAACGAATAGGATTGTTTTCTTTTACAATTCTACGAATACCACTTCTAATAAAGTCATTATAAGACTCTAAATGATGGGATACCAAACATGTAGGGTTGTCTTTAAAGTATTTGTCAATAAGTTTCCAAGATATATTGTCTTTGTCTAATAATATTTCACTTTCTTCATTCATTTCTTCATTCATTTCTTGTTTTTCTTTTTCCATTTTATATTATATAATAATCATATTTTTTTATAATGTAATTATTATAATATTATTTATTTTGCTTATACAAATTTACCTAAAATATAATATAAAATATAATAATATATCATATATGGTGTTTATGTATTTCGCGCCTTTATATGGTTGTCAATATTTTTTATCGGATGATATAAAGAATACTTATTTAATGAGTCAATACTATGAATATCACGATGAGTTACACTAAGAAATTCATCCGGATTTTTAATATATGTTAAATCATATTTAACCGCAATTGTTGTATAGCATGCTTCCAAGAAAAATAAAGTATTATTTTTTGTTGCATAATCTTTTATCGATTGTAACATTTTTTGAGAAAAACGAACAATACACATCATACCACAATAATAAGGAGTCGCCAAGTTGATTTGTATTCTATCCCATAACCATTCATCTAATTTTGCTTCTCCAAAAGAACTATTACACAATAAATCAGTATTTTCATATTTTTTATCTATGGTTAGAAATGTATTTTCATTATAAAAGTATACATCATCTTCCATAAACCATACATATTCATATTTTTCTTCAATATGTGCAAAATAATACAATGCTTTTTCCCAACCAGTGACATTTTTATGAAGTGTAATATAACTTAAATTTGAAAAACCTTTGGACAAGCAATTTTCATTGTTTAATTGAACAAAACTAATAGAAGGATATAAACTTATAACATGAGTATAATCATTATTATTATCAATAATAATATAAATATCATAATTTTTAAATTGTCTAAAAAAATCTAAAAATACTTTATTTGGGTTTATTGTTATCAAACAGAGAGCTTTATTCATTTATATTTATAATTTATAAATTATAAATATAAATTATAAATATATATTTAACGTAATTATTCTTTTTCTTCTTCTTCTTTCTCTTCATCTTCTTTCTCTTATTCTTCTTCTTTCTCTTATTCTTCTTCTTTCTCTTCTTCTTATTTTTCTTCTTTCTCTTATTCTTCTTCTTTCTCTTCTTCCTCTTTATTTTTCCTTGTTGTTTTTTTATTACTTGATTTTTTACCCTTTCTTGTCAATCTAAATTTTTTCACTTTGTTTTTATTATAACTATCATCAATAGTGAATTCAGTCCATGGCTCCGTTGGTCTATCTTTTATGTAGGGAGCAAAATTTTCAAACTGCCTATGCTTCTTAAAAAAATCGGCTGCTTTAAATGGCATTCCACAAGAATTACCCCATATTCCACTAAAAGACATATTTTTTGCCATAGTACTATCACATACCATACCATCTATCGCGCCATGAGGATCAAATGGTTTTGGTCTTGAAGGATCCGACATGTATTCACGTGCATCCAAATCATAATGTGAACAAATTGTCCTTGAACAAGGATTATCGTCTTTCTCTAAATATACATCATAATGATCTGCAATTATTTTTTTTGCAACATCAATATCTAGTTTACCTTTATATTCATCCATTAAATCAGCTAAACGGACCTTTCTAGCACCTTGATGACGACGCACATCATAGAACCCAGAATTATTCACTTCTAAATTGCGGATTTTTTCATCATAAGGGGCATTGAATCCAATAAAGAAGCCATTTTTAGTTCTCTCTATTTTGTGATATTTGAGACCTAATTCTATGCGAAGAATCTCATTTGTATTGATGTCGCCAAATAGCCATGAATTGGCATAATCTCCTGAATTTTCATGTAAAAGTATTTCACAATATTCATCTAATGTATTACCATATTGCATTGCCTTTCTAATTCTATAACCGACGGGCCAGCGTTTTTCATAAGGATAGAATCCACCGATGGTTGTTTCAGTACCAATAATACCTTTAGCAGTAACAAATACATCAGTGCCACTCCAAATACTACATGGGCTTGTTTGCATAATAAAACGATGACCTTCATCAGGATTTAAATCGAGGATAACATTCATATATTGTCCGTCGATATAGTCAACGAATGAATTGTGTGCGCAAACAATTTTGCCATCTTTTGTCCAATCACCCACTGCTATAAATGCACTGCATCTGTCCTTTGCTCCACCACCTTCTTTTCCTATATGGTTTTGTGATTTTGTAGCATACCAATAAGGAATAGAGATATAGAAATTCCAAGCAATCATTTCATCAATGTCCGTTTTGCATCCACCTGCAATGCAACCCTCAGTAATTCCCTCCATTTCTTCATAAAATTCTTTAAATTCTTTATTGGTCATTTCCTTAAAATCGTCGTTAACCTCCTTAATAAAGTAGGACCATGGCATGCCAAAAGTTTCCATCATTACAAATTCCAACATTTTCTGTATTTCTTTAAAGTCATTTGCACAGAAAAATCCATATGCATACCCGCGTTCTTTTGGCGAGCCTTTTACTGAAATATATTTCCATCCATTTTTATCATATGAGATTCCATTTTTAATTTTTGATGACATATATATATATCCACTTTTTAAAAAAGTGGAGCAAAATATAAAATTAATCCACTTTTTAAAAAGTGGAGAAAAATATAAAATTAATCCACTTTTTAAAAAGTGGAGAAAAATATAAAATTATATTTTACCAATTTTAGGGAATTATATTATTTTTATAATATATAAGATATGGAGGAAGAATATAGAGAAGCTATCAGGAAACAAGACGAAGAAACAGAAGCTATCAGGAAACAAGACGAAGAAACAGAAGCTATCAGGAAACAAGACGAAGTTAGTATTGAAGGTAAAGTACAGGGAAGGTCTCCTATAGAAAAGGAGTTTATAGGAACATATCCTGAGGGACCTTACGCTACCATAGGAATCAAATTATCAAATGATCAAATGAAAAGTATTCTAAATTGGAAGTTAGATTTTAATAAAATTAAAAATTTACAGCAACCAGGTCAGTTTCCAGATATAAAAAATGCTGGGTTAGGGTTAGGTGGAAATTTTGCATCGGCAATTCTAGTTGGATATCGAATATATAATATAGATGAATATAAGGATGTATATTTAAAAGAGAATGGGTGGTTTCAGACTCCAGATGGATTACAAAATTGTAATCCTAAAAGTGGCACAGATGGTGAACCTTTTTTTGATGCGGAAAAAGGTTATAAATTTCTTGACGCAACTGCTGTGGGAATAGAGGAGACTACAAAATATGGAGTCGAAACAATGAGCAATCTCGGGAAGAATACCAGACAAAGTATTAATGCCGGTTTAACAGGATTTGCCGGCTTCATGCACCACCCTGATGATGATAAACAGGGTGGAACACGAAAACGCAAGTCTAATCGCAAGACGAATCGCAAGCATAAACGTAAGTCTAGTAGAAAGGCTAACAGAAAGGCTAGTCGCAAAGCTATTCACAGATACAGGAAATAAATTCATAAATATGAAATATAGTTATGAATTGTTAAATACATTACATTTTTAAAATGACAGCAACATAATACCAATAAAAACAAATAAAAGTAAAAATGGAAAAAGAACAAGCAACCAAGATAGTTCACTATGTCCATCCTTGCATATCAAATTCAAAATATATGTCCAAAACACGATGTAAATAATTTTAATGATAAATATTACTGCAGTGCTAGGAACACTGCATGAAAAAGCCCCTACATTGTAACTATTATTATCTCCTAAATTTTGAAATAAAATGATAACAAGTGCTAATATTGATATAATAAAATAAATCAACGCGGGTGTGCATAATTCCTTTAGTGTTTTTGGAAATGGTGCCATTATGTATTAATGATAGAAAAAAATTAGAGTAATGCATTAATAGATGAACCATGAGGCAATTGGTCTTTCCAAGGTAATGGATTCACTGGTCTAGAATATCCATTTATTCCATTATAAGTACTACCAACACCAAATTGTGCTTGTCTGGCTAAATTAATAACATCTTGCGTTAAAAAATTAGAAAGAGCACCTCCTCTTTGTTTTCTACTCTTTTTACCTCTGCGTTTTTTTCCACCATTTAAAAATGGTGGGTTTGGACCTACGTTTACCATTGCAGTTTGAGGGTCTACTTTATACTGATTATAGTCTAAATAGTTTCTAGAACTATTTACTCCAGGCCAGCCAGAAGGAGTAGGTGTCCATGACTTACCTACAAAACCTTGAGGTGCCCATGTTCCGCCTTTTTGCAAGTTATTACCGCCCGAAAGACACGTAGGACCACAACCACCCAATTTACCACGACCGCCACCAAAAAGTTTACCACGACCGCCACCAAAAAGTTTACCACAATCGCAACCGCCACCAGTCATATTTATATTACTACAGGTATTGCAGGTTCCTCCTCGGTGTATGAAACCTGTATTAGTAGGTGTAGAGCCTTGAAACTCAGGTCCAGTATTCGGCATTGTTTTATCTACTCCATTTGTATTTGTATACATAATTGTTTCAGGTGTTAAGGTTCCAGCGCCACCTTTTCCAGTATACGCTAAAAAAGGGTTTGACTGAAAATGTATCTTTTCACCTGTATATGCTAAAGGTCCACTACCACCACGATGGGTGCGACCATGTTTTCGTGATTTTCGTTTTGAACAACCCTTCATTTTATAAAGTTTTTGTTGTCTTTTTAAAGTCTTTTTACCCATTTATATTATATAGCAAGAAATTATTCGATGTCAACGTGAGTTAAGAAATGTCTACGACAACACATTTTTTTCATATTTAATTCATCTAAAACCTCACCCTCTGGTGTCTTGTCTGCAAACTCTTTTGTTAAATACAAAACTTTGTCAATATCAATCGATTCACCATTGCCTCTTTTTGCTAATTTCTTCTTACGCACTTGTTCAACATAATATCTATACTTGTTGGCAATTACCATGCCACAAGTAAAACATTTCACAGGAATTATCATTGCTTATATATTATATTATAATATTCTTATATGTTTTTATTTTAATATCAATTTTTTATTTTATAAATATATTTATAGATTCGAAAACAAAGGACCATTTGTTTTGTCACCTGCTACACATTTACCAGTATTACTTATAGAAACATCCCATATACAGCATTCTGTCGACTGGCAATTTAATTTTGTTAATTTACGACAACTTTCATTTAATCCGGAACCTGTGCTTTGATTTGCAACGCAAAAATTATGAGCATTATCACTTGAAATAGAAGTATCATATCCCATATTTTCTAAATTTGTTTCTAACCCTTCTAATTGATATTTTTTAAATAAATGCGTACATAAAAATAATATTAGGCTGCATCCTAGTGTGAAAAGTAATATACAAATAACAATATTCATGATACTTTTTTTATTTAATTTGTGGAAAACCATTTTATCTATATTAAAAGTAAATATTATATACGTATATTTTATAATGGTAAAAAGAATATCATTTAAAAATAGAGCAAAAAAATTTATTGTTTCTTCTAGTAAAAATGCTGAAAAATCATTACCTGTTATCAATAATAACCTAAAAAATGTAGGAGTTATGGCAAAAAATGTAGCTAAAGAAACATTGCCTATTGTTGAAAAAGGTGTAGCTGCAGTTTATGGAACTATGTCAAGTGGATTTAATTTAGGAATAAAAGGTGCTAAAAACGTTGCAAGTAATATTCAATCTGTCTCAAGAAAACGAAGACGACAATCTAAGCGTAGTAAAAAACACCCTCGTAAAACACATCGCAAACACTAAACAGATTTTACATGCGTTCCCCTTGTAGTTTTCACTTTTTTAAATTTCTCATTCTTTTTATGTATGTCATTATGGCAATCTTCACATAATGTCATTAAATTTGCTAAATTATTCTTATGAAATACAGAGTCGTTTGTTTTTATTATACCATTTTCATCAGCATCTGATTGATAAGTCAAATGATGCACCTCTTTACCAGGATTTTTTTTACATCTTTCACAAGTACTAACAAGTTTTTTTGCATTATATTGTGATGTCTTTAGAGAAAGCATACTGCCATTTTCGGGTTGATATTTCATTCTGATTTCATATGCTGCATCCAAAAAATCCTGTGGTAAATTAAGCGATTTACAAACTTCTAATCCATACATGCTGTTTCCTGGACCATCTTTCAATTTGCGGTCATAAATTAGTATATCGTGTTCCTTATCATAAATAACTTCCATGTGTTTTAAAGCAACACTTGATAGATCACTTATTTCTTCATAATCGACAATTTCATGCAAATGTGTAGCAAATATAAAACTACTTTTACAACGATGTAGCTTCTGAATTCCAGCCACAAAAATACTAATTGCACTCATTATCTCTGTTCCAGAACATAATTCGTCGCCTAAAATCAAACTATTCTCATCTGCAAGACGTAATATGGTGCGTAATTCCGACATTTCTACAGCAAATGTAGACTGACCCTTGAAGATATTATCATTACCAATAATTCTAGTAAAAATATATTTGTATGGACAATAACGAAACGATGATGCAGGAACATAGAGTCCAGATTGTGCCATAATAGTAGATACTCCTATAGATCGAATAAAACTTGTTTTTCCAGATGCATTGGTTCCATACAAAAGTGTGCCGTCAGTTTTTCCATCACCCAATATAATATCGTTTGTCACATAGATTTCATTATTCTGAAATTGTTCAATAAGACAATGTCTTAGATTTTTCGCATCAATAAAAGACTTTTCAGCTTTCACAATAGAAGGTTTACAATAATTATATTTTTTGGCTATGGATGCCTTTGTATATATTAAATCAATATGTGTAATAAATTTAATTATCGCATCTAATTCCTTCTGATACCCTTCAAATTGCATAATGAATTTGTTATATATAAGTGTAATCAAATCCTTCATATACACTTTAATACTTGAAATGTTTTTACATAACCCATTTATTTGTTCATCAATAATAAAATTATTGGATGCATTTTGCTTTTCAAAACTGAATTGAGATTTGGATATTTTAAAATCAAAATGTTTCAACTGAGTGGGACTAATATTATATGATAATGAAATAATACTGGCATCTTTCGGTAGCATTTCTGTAAGTAGTTTGCATCTTCTACTTGTAGATATAATTCCTATATTATTCTTTTCCGTTTCATGCAGTTTCACATACTCTGATTTGGATGCATCTTTTTTACCCTTGCCTTTTTTCTCGGTACCTTCAATGAGTGAACTTAAATAATTTTGTATGGAATCCAACTTCAACTCAGATTCTTTTAATACTTCTGTTTTTTTGTCCAATTCTGCATCTACGCCATAAAGAATAAAATTAGTCTCAAAATTTTGAAATTGCTCTAAATCTTTTGCTAATTCCAAATCTAAATTGGTATTTATAAATTTAATAATAGTAATGCAAAATTGATCAATTTGTAAAATATCAGGCTCAAATGTTTGCATATATTGCATAATTGTAGCATCTGATGCAAAAACATTATAAATCTTTTGAATGGTTACAATATTATTATATAAATTATAAAAGGCTTTGGGTGAAATTTTCTTCAAGAAAATTTGACGCTCCCATTTTGAAATATCCTTTATGGTAGAGAGATTATTTTTAAGTGAATATTCATGTATATCAAATATACTCAAAAAATATTCAGTTATATCATATTCGCCTTGTAAATATATTTCATTGTATACTGGATTCAAAAAATTATATGCAAATTTGCGTTTACCCATAGGAGTCAAACATTCATTCAACATATTGCATACACATGAATATTTACCTGACTTTACATTTCCATCATCAATAATATTCAATTGTTTAAGTGAATGATTTGCAAGCGCTAGTCTTGTAGAACAATTTTCAAAAATCGGCTCTGAAATTTTGTTTACAAGATGGGGATTATGCTGGTAGACAAAATCTAACAAAAAACAAAATGCTTGTGTTGCAATATTATTGTCGTAAAAATTCTGTAAAAAGACATGAAAATCATCTATTTTGTAGAATTTAGAGAGAATTTCCATTTGATAAGGTTGTTTTTCGCAGTTTAAAACGCGTTTTACTTTTTCACTCATATTATTACGTTGAATATGTATCTTATGTATCAAGCTGGAATTAATACCTGCATAATTGATAACGTAATCGAGTTCCTTTTCATCAGAAAAATTTGAAATTAGAATAGCTTCACTTGGATTATAAATGGAAATAAAACGTTCCAACTCATCATATGTCGTTGGATTATTCATGTATATTTCTTTAAATTGAAATATATTTGTTTTGCCAGTATAAATGTCAATATTAGCAACACCAACGACAACATATTTGCCTTTCATAAGCATTGTGTTTTCTATAAAGTCGATCCAAATACAAGTAATAGAATTTGTCAGGTTTTTCGTTTCTGTATGAAAATAAGTTCCTGGACTAAAAATACCACCCAAGCTTCTAGTCGTATTTTTGGCGGCTTCATCTTGAACATAAACAACTGCAGTAAATCCTACTTCCTGGATTTTTTTGATATATTTTTCAATTTGCATATCTTTAAAACCTGCCATCATGACATTGTCTGTTCCAACGCATGTATTTTTTTCAACAATATTCAATTCACATATTTGAGAGAAATCAACGATTTTACTGCTAGTTATTGTATCCAACTTTTTATTATAAATACCATACACTTCAAAAAAACTACCTACTTGCATTAAAACAATCGTATTTTCTCCATATTCTGCTTGATATTTTTCTGTTAATTCGAAATACTCTTTTATTAGCGCCATACTATAATATATTTAGAAGTCTTTAATCTTTTTTATATAATCTTTTTTCACATAAAATAATATTTAGTGTGTATATAAATGATTGGTTTTGTTAGCACAGAACAAAAAGTACAAAAAAAGAATGCAATTATTCAGGCTCAACAGCAGCAAGTAGCGACAATAAAGGCAGCAATTCTACAAAAGAATCAGGCTATTATGAATCAACGAATGAGAGCAGCCGAACAACAAAGAATTGCAGAAGAACAAAGAATTGCAGAAGAACAAAGAATTGCAGAAGAACAAAGAATTGCAGAAGAACAAAGAATAGCAGAAGAACAAAGAATTGCAGAAGAACAAAGAATTGCAGAAGAACAAAGAATTGCTGAAGAACAAAGAATTGCAGAAGAACAAAGAATAGCAGAAGAACAAAGAATAGCAGAAGAACAAAGAATTGCAGAAGAACAAAGAATTGCAGAAGAACAAAGAATAGCAGAAGAACAAAGAATAGCAGAAGAACAAAGAATAGCAGAAGAACAAAGAATTGCAGAAGAACAAAGAATAGCAGAAGAACAAAGAATTGCAGAAGAACAAAGAATTGCAGAAGAACAAAGAATTGCAGAAGAACAAAGAATAGCAGAAGAACAAAGAATTGCAGAAGAACAAAGAATAGCAGAAGAACAAAGAATTGCAGAAGAACAAAGAATAGCAGAAGAACAAAGAATTGCAGAAGAACAAAGAATAGCAGAAGAACAAAGAATAGCAGAAGAACAAAGAATAGCAGAAGAACAAAGAATATCAGAAGAACAAAGAATATCAGAACAACAAAGAATAGCAGAAGAAGAAGAACAAAAATCAAAGGTGGCTAGGCCTATTATTGGTTTCAAAATTGTATAAAATGATATAGTAATTATTAAGTAATTATATCATTTATTTATTAATTTATTAATTTATTTATTAATTTAAATATTCTCAAAAGCGTTAGGAGGGATAGGCCAACTGACAACTGTAGAACCAGCACTATTGGTCATAATGATGAGAAGGTCGTGGATCTTATTATCTCCATCAATGCGTGGTAATGTCCATTCAAATGTTTCAGAAGGAAGGCATGGTACATCATTAAATACTGCAGATAAAAGAGGTCTCTTATTACCAAGTTCCTCAGTAGTAACATTCTTAACACGGGCAATACCATTAAAGTCAATGCCAATGAGTGTGGCTGAAGTAACATCAGCACCATTTCTGTTGTATTTTAGCTTGAAGTCAAGGTTGCCAGAGACATCCACATTGTTGTATGTGTTACTAACCTCAAAAGCAGGAGCTCCAACAGGTTTATTTGTCACTATCACACCACTAGGTTGTTGAGCATAAGTATTGCTATGTTCAGCAATGACCTTGTATGAATATGTTACACCATTTATCAAGTTATTATCAATGTAAGTACCAATTTTTTTAAGACTTGCAACTTGAACGTATATACCAGAGGCCAAATCGAATCTTTGAACAATAGTTGTGGTGTAAGTGTAGTTAGCAACATTACTAGGATCAGTCCATGTGAGTTTAACTGATTTATTACCGGGAGTAGCAACTAGATTTGTAACATTTGGAGGAGCAGCATTTACTTTCATGGAACTAGAAGCAGGGATTCTTAATGGTGCACTTGTTGAGTTAACAACAGGATTAGAACCAGGTATTTGGTAATAAGCATAAACCTTAGCAAAATAGAATCTTCCGTTAACAAGACTTGTACATAATTTTGTTAATTCGTTGATACCCATTGCTGGGTAACCACTCATAAGTATACCAGAAGCATCAGAAAGAGTGTTATTAGATGTATCAAATAATTCAACCTTGTAAAGCAATTCAAATCCACCATTATCTGTAGGCACACTCCAGTTGAGTGTAACCTTAGTGGTATCTACTGCAAAAGGTTGCGCGGCAGGCATTGGTGCAGAAGGTGCTTTGTATGGTGTAGCATTAGTAACAATAGAACTTGCAACCCCTGTAGGGGCATCAGATGTTCCTGAGCTGGCAATTACTTCAAATTTATAACTTGTACCATTTGTTAATCCAGTAATAGTTGCAGACCATTTGTATCCAATTATTCCATTACTATTATATACGCCCTCGTTCACAATTGTAGGATTTGGGTTGTTAAGCAATACATCATTTTGCAAGATTTTAAAGATATTAATTGATTCATTATCATGAATCCAGTTCAACTTAATAGTTTTATCAGATGCATCAGAAGTTAACAATTGAGCTGAAGCAGGTCCAGCTTGGACCTTAACGGATGAAGAGATAAACTCTGTTCCATTTACTTGCTTACTACCTACATTACCACGTGCTGTAACTGCAATTTTATATGATATACCATTTGTTAAACCCATGATTAACTTATAAAGTGAACTATTATAGTTTACATTAGATAAAGAACTATTAAAGGATCCACCAGAAATATCAATTCCAAATGCATCCTTTAATGCTACATAATAACTAGTAATGGTAACACCTGTAACAACACCGCTAAGATCCATGTTAAGTGGCTTTTCCCAAAGTGACAATATCTGTCCAGATGAAACAGATAATTGAAGATCTTGGATAACTCCAGGTGTAACATAAGGAGTACCTGTAGTATTGGTGGCATTAGAGGAGTATTGAATTTCATTTCTGATAATAACAGAACTTACTGCAATTGTATATGCGGTACCCATAGTGAATTTGTACACGCTATTAGCTAAAATAACTCCGCTAGCAGTAGGATAAAGGGTAACAGATAAAGTTAAAAGATTATTTTCAATCTTATTTAATACAAGTTTGTAATTAGCAGATGCATCAGTAATATTCACCCAGTTTACATAAATGTCACCATTACCAGAGCAGTCAGCAACTAAAGAAGTAACTGGATTAGGTGTTCTGAATGGTGCAGCAGCAACTGGAGGTGTAGATTCAGCGCTATCAACATACGCTTGTAGTTCACTATTCATAACCTTCGCTTCTAATTGATAGTAGTAGATCTTATCATTTGTAAGATTGGTATCTTGGTAAGTGGTAGCAGTGTTAGCTTGGAAAATCACAGCATTAATCTTATTTCCACTTGCATCTCGACCTTCGTTTCTCCAAACAACAAAGTTAACAGAAGCATCAGGACCAAAACCATTTACAGCCAAATAAGTCTGAGCATTCCATGAGAGGGTCAACTTTCCATCAAGTGGGTTTGAAGAGGCATCCACAGGAGAGATGAACAATCCAGTAGGAACACTAGGAACCTTGTAAGGGGCAGAGCCTGAAGCAATTTTTCCTTCAGGAGAGACATACATGGCCTGGACAAAGACATTAGATTGTGTTTCAATCTTAACACTTGCACCATAGTATTTTCCATTTATCAAATCAACAAGGGTAACACAGCTGCTAGGATCAAGAGTCATCTCAGTCCAGTTGTATCCGTGAAGAGCGTTACGTGAAGCATCAGTCAAACTAATTTGAGAGGCAGCATAAAGCTTGACGTATACTTTACCAGAAGATTTAAGACCATTTAACTTATCTGTAGTATTAACAAAAAGCTTAAGTTTTTGGTCACCAGGTGTAGATGTTATAACAGGAGCTAATGGAATTCCACCAACAATGACGTCAGCGTAGCTAGAGCTATCCTTGATAGTAGATGAGCCATATTGGTTTGTAGCAGTAATATAATATCTATACTTTATACCATTTGTAGAAGTTGTGTCAACATACTTGTGTTTATAAGATATGCTATCAAACGTAGAATAAATATAATTTCCACAGACATCTACAGCTTGAATAGAAGAATTGTTTCCAGAAACATCTAACATGAAATCTGTTGCTAATTTTGTTGCGACTCCAGCACCACTAGCATCCACTATGGCACGCCAGACAGCATAGCTTTTAACATTTGCAACAGATTGAATTCCACTAAGACCATTTTTTGGAGGATTCCAGAAAATTGTTCCACCAGTTGTAGTTCTATTAACATAAATAGATTCAACAGCGGCAACATCCATATCTATAGGAAGCTGAGAAGGTGTGAAAAACAATGTATCAGATAAAACACTCTTACCATTCTCATTGTAGTAGGTAAGTGCAACAGCATATGTGTGATTATTTTGCATATTTGTAAAATTGCTTGTATCGAGTATAAAACCACCATCTGTATAAAAGTTATAAGATGGATCATTATTATAAGATGCATCATAAGCTAATAATGTGATATTTTTACCATACCCTGCAGTCTTATCAGATAAAGAAACATCAATCTTTGTTAAATCATCAAAACCATCAAAAATTGTATTTCTATCCGCACTAGTAATAGAAGTGCCTGAAGCATTCAATAAGGCGAAAAAGAGAAGCTGGTCACCTGCAGTCACCTTAAAAACAGGCTTTGTTGGAGCTGATACAACTGAAAAGCTTGCAGTATTTGAACTACCAGAAAGAGTAAGATTACTAGATGTAGATGTAGTTTGAAGAGACATTTGGTATGTATAACCAACAGGTAATGATGTCAATAAGTATTCATTAACAACAGAAACAACACCAGTAGTAGTATTGATTTTTGTTATTGGGTTTATATTAATTAATTTATACGAATCATTTGGTTCAGTAGTTGTGTAAATAAGAGACAATGAAGATACATTGGTGGCGTTTAAAGAAGGATCATTGGTCCAGGTAGCTAAGTAGCCACCAGGAGCTGAATTCACGGCAAAGTTCACAACACTTGTCATTATAAGATATGCTAATATTTCTTTTTTATCAAAAAAAATAATTAAATTATTTAAATTTAATTATTCTTAAATATTTACATTAAACGCAATAATTATACACAAATTTGCATTTAAATTAAATACGCATCTTTAAATAAAATAATAATCCTAAAATAATAATCCTAAAATAATAATCCTAAAATAATAATCCTAAAATAATAATCCTAAATAATAATCCTAAATAATAATCCTAAATAATAATCCTAAATAATAATCCTAAATAATAATCCTAAATAATAATCCTAAATAATAATCCTAAATAATAATCCTAAATAATAATCCTAAATTTTTTATTTTTTATTTTTTATTTTTAAAAACAACAAAATCATCTTGTTTTTTGAATATTAATTTGGTCAATATATATTCCTTTAAATATCTATACCATTCAGCCGGTATTATATTTAACGTATAAAATAAATATTTTATTATTATCAGCGCACATGTGGCATACATTGGCAGATCTTTTTTACCATTATGTTCATTTAAAATACCTTCCTTATATTTTTCATCATAGATACTAATTTCTACAACAAAATTATGTTCTGGTTCTTTATGTATAATTTTATATCCTTCTACTAAACTATTATCGTAATTAAGCCTCCAGACAAATTTCTGAAAATCAGATGTTTGTACATTTAAAAATACTTGTAATTTAGAAATTGTGCTTTTTATATTGTCAGTGAATATTGCAACGTCTATATCGCTACCAATTTGAAAATAATCCGGACGTTGAATGCTACCAAAAAAATATATTTTTGTATCTAAATAGATCTTCATTTTTTCAAAAAATATTTTATTATATTCTGGCATTTCATTCTTAGTAGTCTCCATAATAAAATACGTATAGATTTTATTATAGTTTGTAAATAAAATCTATATAGTTCTATGTTCTATAGTTGTTTATCTTCCTTTGAAAAATTATACAATAATGTTTCACTATTACTATTTGTAATTTCACCTGCCAACATTGATGACTCATAAAGTTTTCGAATAACATCATTTGGAGCATTACTTCCTACTTTCAATAAATTGTGATCTCTTAAATAAGATTTTACATCATTGATTGGTTTTTTTTTCAAATCTTTTTGTGCAAGTATAATTTGTTTTCTGGTTCCTCTATCTTTAATTAATATACCAACTGCTCTTTTAATTTTAGATTTTCCTAATGTATATTTTCTCTTGATTGTTTTTTTTGTTATTTTTTTAGTAGCAATTATTTCTTCCTGAATATTTTGTGAAGTATCCACTGGTTTAATTAATTTTTCAGTAACCATTAATTCACCTAATTTAATTTCATTGCTTATTGGATTTTCTGAAGCCTGTTTTTCAGCCTGTTTTTCAGCCTCTTTTTGTTTTAATTTTTCTCTAAGACTATGTAAACGAGATTCGCGTTCAATTTTTTCTTTAGTTATATTACTACCTTGAATTGTGAATGCACTACTTGGATTGGTAACAACATTATTACGTTGTGTTCTTGTCCAATCTCTGTAGGTGGGTTTTGCGCCACCTTTTAATATTCCATAAGGAACATTATCTATTGTGTAGTTATTTCTATTTAATACAATAGGTGGTACATTTGATTGACTTTGCATCATAGTTTCATATATTTTTAGTTCTTCAGGTAAATCGATATTTACATTGCTATGTGAAAGATTGTTCACTAAAAGATTTGGGTCTTGTTGTTGTGTTTGAATAGATGGTTGTGCTAAGCTATAAGATTGTGGAAAATTATAATTTTTAAGAGTCTTTCTTTCTAATGCCTCTTTTCTTTTTTGTTTTTGTTTTTCATAATTTGTTTTCTCATCATTTACTTTTTTTTGTTTTGATAAAGTTTGCAAATAATTAATAGAATCACTAAATTCATCAGAAAAATTATCAGTTTTAACATGTATTTGTTGTGTATTATTATTTGTTTTATCCATATCTTGAGTTTCTCTGTTCTTATGTTCTTTAATTCGCTTCAAAAGTTTATTTTTTAAAACATTCGGATTAATCAGTGGTTTGAGTGGTTGTAATGTAACCTTTTTCTCTCTATTTTTTTTACTTTTTGTGCCTCCAATAGTAAATAATGATGGATTAATTGAAATTGCTTTAATTGTTTTATTAGACATTTAATATATTAAATAAAATATATAAAATATTAATTAAATCCAAACTAAAGTTTGTAATAAATAATTTTGAATTTTATTTATTTATTTATTTATTTATTTATTTATTTATTTATTTATTTATTTATAAATTTATGAATACAATGTATTATATAAATATTGCCTTTTTTCCAAATCATTCTTCCTATTTTTAACGTTTTCATTTTTCAAATACATTTTAAATCCATTTTCTAAATCCATTAAATTTATTCTTTTCTTTTCATTTTCTGGTTTGCAAAATACCCTTTTACTATGAGCTATTTTTGTTTTTGCTAAAATAGTTTCAATATCACGCCCATAAAATTTTAAATAATCCTTATTCTTTTTAAACCATTCACTTGTAATACATGAGTTGTCATCTATTAGCCAGCCAATTTCTTTTACTTTCTTCAAGAAAATCTGATATAAATCTTCAAAACTATATTCGTCCGTTTTAAACCGCCATGTAAATCGCGAGTCAAGTCCTTGATTGTAATCGAAAAAACATTCCTTCAGTTCATGTTCGTAGCCAGCAATAATCACCATCAAATCCGCCTTATTGTCGCTTAATGCTTCACAAAGTGTATCAATACATTCCTTGGCAAAACTATCGCGCTTCTCTGAATTACCCAGAGCATATGCCTCGTCAATAAAAAGAACGCCACCCATTGCCGCTTTAATGGCATCCTTGGTTTTTAACGCGGTTTGGCCCAAATATCCGGCAATTAAATCACTTCGTGTCACTTTATGAAACACTCCCTTCGATAGACAACCTAACTTGCAGTAGATTCGCCCCATTATTTTTGCGATTTCAGTTTTGCCTGTTCCAGGTGGTCCATAAATGACCGAATGCATAAAATCTCCTTTACACGTTTGGTCTTTATGTAAATCTTGAACAAAGTACAAAATTTGGTCTACAATGTTGTTTTTCATATCTTTCATCCCGACCATATCTTGCAAATCTTCCAAAGGTTTTTTAATATCATGCATTGCTTTCATATTAATATTATATTTTATAGATGGATCTGCCTTGTATGTGTCTATCAATTTTAAAATATCAGCAATATCATTAATTTCTACTTCAATATTTATATGCTGTTTAATTTCTACAACAGGTTCCTTTTCTTTATAAATTCTTTTTACAACCTTTTTCATTGCTTGGGATTGACAACATGTGTCTCCTGTAGAACAACTATTAGGTTCAATGTATTCATTCGGGTCATTCATTTCTGAATTGGCTACAATAATATCATTTTGTGTTTGTCCAGTTAATTTAGTGGAATCCAAATTATTTTTTTCAAAATCCATTTCTAAATTTTCAATGATTTTATCGATAATTTTTTTCATTTCTTCTTCATTTTTATCTTCATCTAGCAGGTCTTCTTTAATAGGTATGATTGGAATTGTTTTATCCAAAGTAGACAAAAATTTATTATAATTACTGATTCTCTTTGGGTTCATCTTTGAGTGCGTAATTGTTCGATTGTTAAGCATTATATAATATATATAAATTCATTTATATTATTTACATTTAATATTATGTATGCATCTTTAATGTATTTATAAAAACTATTTAAAAATAAATTGAAATATAAAATAACCGAAAATATGATTGCACATAATACCCAGACTACGACGATGAATCCTGAAACAACTTCATTTGATATTGCTACTGAGCAATATATAGAAACACCTTGGTCTATTATCGAATCATATTTTAAAGGTCAACATCTTGATAGATTTGTAAGACATCAACATGAATCTTACAATAATTTCGTTGGATACCAAATAATTAAAACAATAGAAATGTTCAACCCTGTTCATATTGCATCCGAACAGGATTTCGATTTGGAATCTAAAAAATATTCACTAGAGCTCTTTATTACCTTTGAAAATTTCCACATTTACCGACCGCAAATACACGAAAACAATGGCGCTATTAAGCTAATGTTTCCTCAGGAGGCACGTTTGAGGAATTTCACTTATGCGTCTGCCACAACTATTGATATTAATATAAAATATATTGTGCGGAATGGTCCCAATTTAGAAAATATGCAGACCTTTTACAAGATTATTCCAAAGGTCCACATTGGTAAACTGCCGATTATGTTAAAGTCTAATATATGTGTGCTCAGTCAATACAAACATTTCGAGAATACGCAAACAGGTGAGTGTAAGTTTGATGCTGGTGGATATTTCATCATTAATGGATCTGAGAAGACTGTGTTGGGACAAGAAAGAGCTGCAGAAAATCGCGTCTATTGTTTCAATATTGCTAAAAATGACACCAAATACACATGGAAGGCTGAAGTAAAATCTGTCCCTGATTTCAAATGTATTTCGCCTAAGCAGATTAATATGATGGTTCGCTCGAAGAATTCTATTTCAAAATCAGAAGATTCAAAAGGTTGTGAAATAAAGACAAAAGGACTGAGTAATGCAATTTGTGTTGAGTTGCCACGAGTAAAGCATCCAATCCCATTATTTATTGTTTTCAGAGCACTAGGTGTAATATCAGATAAAGAAATCTGTGAAAGGATTTTACTCAAAATAGATGGTGTAGTAGGAAAAGATAAGGATGTATTAGATGCATTGCAACCTTCTATAATTGAGTCAAACAAATATATTACGCAAGAAGAATGTATAAAGTTTATTACTAGTTTTGTCATGTATACACCAATAAATATGGATAAAGAAACGGGTGTAAAGAAAAAACATGAATTTACGTTAGAAATTCTGAATGGAGACTTGTTTCCGCATTGCCATACCATGGAACAAAAAATATATTTCCTCGGTTATATGGCGAATCGTTTATTGATTGCTTCCTTTGACCAAGTAAAGCAAGACGATAGAGATTCTTATTTGAATAAAAGAGTTGATTGTGTTGGTTCACTTTTGAATAATTTGTATAGAAATTATTTCAACAAATTAGTCAAGGATATGGAGAAGCAAATTATCCGCGAAATCAATACCGGGTCATGGAAATCATCAGACGATTATGAGAGTATTATTAATATGACCAATATTTATAAAATAATAAAATCTACTACAATTGAAAATGGTATCAAGCGTGCATTATCAACTGGTGATTTTGGTATTAAGCACACAAATTCTAATAAAGTTGGTGTTGCTCAAGTGCTCAATAGGTTAAATTATGTTTCAAGTTTGAGTCATGCTCGCAGAATTTCCACTCCTACAGATAAGAGTGGTAAGCTGATTCCTCCTCGTAAATTGCATAATACTACATGGGGGTTCTTGTGTCCAGCTGAGACTCCAGAAGGTCAATCTGTTGGTATTGTAAAGAATCTCAGCTATATGACTCATATTAGCACTTATTCCAACTCTATGCCGCTTTATGAATATATTATACCACATATTCAACAAATTGGTGGTCAAGAAGTAACCTCTGCTTTTATGCATGATAAAGTCAAGGTCTTTATTAATGGTGCATGGGTTGGCATTACAAACGATCCCGAGCAATTATATACCATGTTGAAGGATAAAAAACATAAGGGTATTATTAATATTTACACATCCATTGTATTTGATTTCAAAATGCGCGAAATCAGAGTCTGCAATGATAGTGGCAGATTGACGCGACCTTTATTACGTGTCAAAGATAAAAATATTCTAATTAGTCATGATTTGATTCGCAAACTTGGAACAAGTGAGCTTACGTGGGATGATTTACTAACATGTTCTAAGTTAGATAATGCAGTGATTGAATATATCGACCCTGAAGAGCAAAGTTGGTCTCTAATTGCAACGAAACCTCGCGATATTGCTCACCCAGATAATCGACTAGCAAGGTTCACACATTGTGAAATCCATCCATCCACTATGTTTGGAGTGCTCGCATCATGTATCCCATTCCCCGAAAACAATCAATCGCCAAGAAATTGTTACCAATGTGCTCAGGGTAAACAAGCCATGGGTGTATATGTTACTAATTACGAGGGACGAATGGATAAGACCGCTTATGTATTGAATTATCCGATGCGACCACTTGTCGACACACGTATTATGAACTTGATTAAATTAAATGAAATACCTTCTGGAACTCAAGTCATTGTCGCCATTATGACCCACACGGGTTACAATCAGGAAGATTCATTGCTTATTAATAAGGCATCTATTGATAGAGGTATGTCGCTAGTAACAGTCTATCATACGGAAAAGGATGAGGACAAACAAAAGATTAATGGTGACGAAGAAATTCGCTGCAAACCTGATGCGTCTAAGACAAAGGGAATGAAGATTGGTAATTATAATAAAGTGAATTCGAAGGGCGTCATTCCAGAAAACACTTTGGTGCAAAATCGCGATGTCATTATTGCCAAAGTCACACCCATCAAGGAAAACAGAAATGATCACACAAAGGTCATTAAATTTGAAGACCAGAGCAAGATTTACAAGACGATGGAGGAGACATATATTGATAAAAATTATATTGACCGAAATGGCGAGGGATATAATTTCGCCAAGGTGCGACTCCGGACTACAAGAAAGCCTGTGATTGGTGACAAATTCTGTATGACAGCAGATCATGATGTATTAACATTGAATCGTGGTTGGGTTAAAATTAATGAAGTAAAAACAACAGATTTAGTTGGTCAGTTAAATAAAGAAACAAGTAAACTTGAATATGTTAATCCTTTAGAAGTTCTTGAATTTGACCATATAGGTGAAATGTATGATGTTACTACACAAGGAATTAGTCAATGCGTAACAATGAATCATAGAATGTGGATAAAAAAAAGAGATAACAAAAATTATCAGTTAGTTGCTGCCGAAAAAATGATTGGAAAACGTGTGCAGTTTCAATCAGGTAGTTCTCCTATAAATAACTCTGATTTAGAAATAAAAATAGGAAATGTTTTATATAATGGTTCAAAGTTAGATGCATTTCTTATATTATTTGGAATATTTATTGCAGAAGGTTGGACATATATTAGCGAAAAAAATTATACTTGCAGAATTGAGTTTGCTGCAAACAAATTGCGAGTTCAAGAACACTTAAAAAAAACATGTAATATATTAAATTTGAATTATTCTATGAATGAAAAAACATTTAAGTTTTATATTAATAATAAAGAATTAACAAATGAATTTAAAAATTACAGCGTGGGTGCTACAAATAAATATTTACCAGAATGGTATCTCAATTTAAGTGAACGTCAGTCCAGAATATTATTAAATGGTCTATGCTTAGGAGATGGACATGAAACAAGTACATCATTGCATTATTTTACATCTTCTATAAAATTACGAGATAATGTTCAAATCTTAGCTCAACATGCTGGATACACAGCTTATTATGTTTCAAAAAGTGAACCAGGTGATTATAGTACAATGAATGATGGAAGAAAAATAACATGTACATCTACTGCATGGGATATAGGAATTCGTAGAAAAAGGTTGTTTCCTACTTTAAATCATGGACATAAAAATGAACAAAATGGACAAACAGAAAAAATACTTGATTATAATGGAAAAGTATATTGTATTAGAGTACCATCAGAAGTTTTCTTGATTAGACGTCGTGGTAGGTGTTCATTTACTGGTAATTCGAGTCGACACGGGCAGAAGGGAACAGTCGGCAACATTATTCCAGAGTGCGATATGCCTTTTACCAGCTGTGGCGTCAAACCCGACATCATCATTAATCCGCATGCAATTCCATCTCGTATGACGATTGGTCAACTGAAAGAGACTATTCTTGGCAAGGTTCTATTACAACTCGGTCTCTTTGGTGACGGCACATCGTTTGGCGATTTCGACGTGAAAGATATTTGTGACCAGTTGATTAAAGTCGGATACGAGGCACACGGCAATGAGCTTTTATATAATGGTCTCACAGGCGAACAACATGAATGCAGTGTGTTTATGGGTCCGGTCTTCTATCAGCGTCTCAAGCACATGGTAAATGACAAGGCGCATAGCCGCTCGAATGGTCCGATGGTGAACCTTACCAGGCAACCGGCAGAAGGTCGTAGCCGCGATGGTGGTTTACGATTTGGTGAGATGGAAAAGGATGCCATGGTTTCGCATGGTGCAGCGCGATTCACAAGAGGTAGAATGTATGATGCGTCAGATAAATATTCAGTGTTTGTCTGTAAGAAATGCGGGATTATTGCGTCATACAATGACCAGATGCACATTCATCATTGCCGCACTTGTGATAACAGAGTTGATTTCTCATATGTAGAAATTCCTTATGCTTGTAAGCTTTTGTTCCAGGAGCTAAATACCATGAATATTATGCCGAGATTGATTACTGATCACTAGATCCACCTTTATAAAAGGTTATGCAAAGCGAAGAGTCAAATAGATAAAATTATAAAAATATTTTAATAATGGTAGTTGTTTGTAGGATTTTCATGACTTTAACAAGATAAATATCTAAACAAAAATAATATATTTAGATATTTTTATTTTATATTTTATATATAAAAATGTCTACTACTATTAACGGCATTAACTATTCTTACTCGGGTAATACTGCTCAAGTTATTGCTACTCCAAGTGCTTCTGGTATTGTGAATATACCAGAAATGATTACATTAGATAATATAAATTATAGTGTCACTAGTATTGGTAGTTCTGCATTCGAGAATTGTACAAGTTTAACATCAATAACAATACCAAATAGTGTTACTATTATTGGTATTTCTGCATTCCAGAATTGTACAAGTTTAACATCAATAACTTTAGGAAATAGTGTTACTAGTATTGGTGATAATACATTTAATAATTGTAGAAGTTTAATATCAATAACAATACCAGATAGTGTTACTAGTATTGGTGATTATGCATTCGTTAATTGTACAAGTTTAACATCAATAACAATACCAAATAGTGTTACTAGTATTAGAGGTTATTCATTTTATAATTGTACAAATTTAACATCAATAACTTTAGGAAATAGTGTTACTAGTATTGGTACTTATGCATTCAGTAGTTGTAGATTAACATCAATAACTTTAGGAAATAGTGTTAGTAGTATTGGTGATGCTGCATTTTATAATTGTAGAAGTTTAACATCAATAACTTTAGGAAATAGTGTTACTAGTATTGGTACTTCTGTATTCAGGGATTGTACAAGTTTAACATCAATAACAATACCAAATAGTCTTACTAGTATTAGTGATTATACATTCATAAATTGTACAAGTTTAACATCAATAACAATACCAGATAGTGTTACTAGTATTGGTGATTATACATTCTTTGGTTGTACAAGTTTAACATCAATAACAATACCAAATAGTGTTACTAGTATTGGTAGTTTTACATTCAGTGGTTGTTCGGGTCTAACATCAATAGCAATACCAAATAGTATTACTAGTATTGGTACTTATGCATTTTATAATTGTACAAATTTAACATCAATAACTTTAGGAAATAGTGTTACTAGTATTGGTCCTAATACATTCAATAATTGTACAAGTTTAATATCAATAACAATACCAGATAGTGTTACTAGTATTGGTACTTATGCATTCGTTGGTTGTACAAGTTTAACATCAATAGCAATACCAAATAGTGTTACTAGTATTGGTACTTATGCATTTTATAATTGTACAAATTTAACATCAATAACTTTAGGAAATAGTGTTACTAGTATTGGTAATTCTGCATTCAAAAATTGTACAAGTTTAACATCAATAACAATACCAAATAGTCTTACTAGTATTGGTAATAGTGCATTCACTGGTTGTTCGGGTCTTACAACTATAACTATACCAAGTTCTGTTACGAGTATTGGTAGTGACGCTTTTATTGGTTGTAGTATAATGAATAATTTATTTGGTATAAAAACGAATACTATTTATAAATATATAGGATCAATAACTAGTGATAGAACACCTATACTACAAAATTTTGTTAATAATATTTTAACAGACTGGACTTCATTTTCTACTATTAATGGAATTAACTATTCATATTCGGGTACTACCGTATCAGTTAGTTCAAATCCTAGTTCGACTGGTTCAATAACTATACCGAGTACTATTAGAGTAGGTGATATAAGTTATAATGTCACGACTATTAGCAATAGTGCATTCAGTGGTTGTTCGGGTCTAACATCAATAACAATACCAAATAGTGTTACTAGTATTGGTAGTTTAACATTCAATAATTGTACAAGTTTAACATCAATAACAATACCAAATAGTGTTACTAGTATTGGTTATTCTGCATTCAGTAATTGTACAAGTTTAACATCAATAACAATACCAAATAGTGTTACTAGTATTGGTGATTTTGCATTCAGAGATTGTACAAGTTTAACATCAATAACAATACCAAATAGTGTTACTAGTATTAGTGGTTATTCATTTTATAATTGTACAAATTTAACATCAATAACTTTAGGAAATAGTGTTACTAGTATTGGTACTTATGCATTCAATAATTGTACAAGTTTAACATCAATAACTTTAGGAAATAGTATTACTAGTATTGGTAATAGTACATTCAGAGATTGTAGAAGTTTAACATCAATAACAATACCAAGTTCTGTTACTAGTATTGGTGATTATACATTCAATGATTGTACAAGTTTAACATCAATAACAATACCAGATAGTGTTACTAGTATTGGTATTTATGCATTCAGAGATTGTAGAAGTTTAACATCAATAACTTTAGGAAATAGTGTTACTAGTATTGGTAGTTTTACATTCAATAATTGTACAAGTTTAACATCAATAACAATACCAAATAGTGTTACTAGTATTAGTGGTTATTCATTCCAGAATTGTACAAGTTTAACATCAATAACTTTAGGAAATAGTGTTACTAGTATTGGTATTTTTACATTCAATAATTGTACAAGTTTAATATCAATAACAATACCAAATAGTGTCACTAGTATTGGTGATTTTGCATTCAGTTCTTGTACAAGTTTAATATCAATAACAATACCAGATAGTGTTACTAGTATTGGTGGTCATTCATTCCAGAATTGTACAAGTTTAACATCAATAACAATACCAAATAGTGTTACTAGTATTGGTAATTTTGCATTCAGTAATTGTACAAGTTTAACATCAATAACAATACCAAATAGTGTTACTAGTATTAGTGGTTATTCATTCCAGAATTGTACAAGTTTAACATCAATAACAATACCAGATAGTGTTACTAGTATTGGTGGTCATTCATTCCAGAATTGTACAAGTTTAACATCAATAACAATACCAAATAGTATTACTAGTATTGGTATTGCTGCATTCGATACTTGTACAAGTTTAATATCAATAACAATACCAAATAGTGTTACTAGTATTGGTGATGCTGCATTTTATAATTGTACAAATTTAACATCAATAACAATACCAAATAGTGTTACTAGTATTGGTAGTTCTGCATTCCGTAGTACAAGTTTAACATCAATAACAATACCAAATAGTGTTACTAGTATTGGTGATTATACATTCGATACTTGTAGAAGTTTAACATCAATAACAATACCAGATAGTGTTACTAGTATTGGTACTTTTGCATTCAGTAATTGTACAAGTTTAACATCAATAACAATACCAAATAGTGTTACTAGTATTGGTAATAATGCATTCCAGAATTGTACAAGTTTAACATCAATAACAATACCAAATAGTGTTACTAGTATTGGTGATTTTGCATTCACTTCTTGTACAAGTTTAACATCAATAACAATACCAAATAGTGTTACTAGTATTAGTGGTTATTCATTTTATAATTGTACAAATTTAACATCAATAACTTTAGGAAATAGTGTTACTAGTATTGGTACTTATGCATTCAGTAGTTGTACAAGTTTAACATCAATAACAATACCAAATAGTGTCACTAGTATTGGTAATAATGCATTCCAGAATTGTACAAGTTTAACATCAATAACAATACCAAATAGTGTTACTAGTATTAGTGGTTATTCATTCCAGAATTGTACAAGTTTAACATCAATAACAATACCAAATAGTGTTACTAGTATTGGTACTTATGCATTCTTTAATTGTAGAAGTTTAACATCAATAACAATACCAAATAGTATTACTAGTATTGGTGAATCTGCATTCAATTATTGTACAAGTTTAACATCAATAACAATACCAAATAGTGTTACTAGTATTGGTAGTTTTACATTCAGTGGTTGTTCGGGTCTAACATCAATAACAATACCAAATAGTATTACTAGTATTAGTCCTAATACATTCCAGAATTGTACAAGTTTAACATCAATAACAATACCAAATAGTGTTACTAGTATTAGTGATTATACATTCGTTGGTTGTAGAAGTTTAACATCAATAACTTTAGGAAATAGTGTTACTAGTTTTGGTGATTATACATTCAATAATTGTACAAGTTTAACATCAATAACAATACCAAATAGTGTTACTAGTATTGGTAGATTTACATTCTATGATTGTACAAGTTTAACATCAATAACTTTAGGAAATAGTGTTACTAGTATTGGTAGTTTTACATTCCGTAGTACAAGTTTAACATCAATAACAATACCAGATAGTGTTACTAGTATTGGTGATTATGCATTCCTTGGTTGTTTGGGTCTTACATCTATAACTATACCAAATAGTGTTACTAGTATTGGTAGTTTTACATTCTATGATTGTACAAGTTTAACATCAATAACTTTAGGAAATAGTGTTACTAGTATTGGTGATTATACATTCAGTGGTTGTTCGGGTCTTACATCTATAACTATACCAAATAGTGTTACTAGTATTGGTGATAATGCATTCATTAATTGTACAAGTTTAACATCAGTAATAATCTCATCCTCAAACACATTAGGAATACCATCACCTGCTAATAATGTTGTTTTTTTTGGAAAATCAAGTGTTACTACTTTTACTTCTTATCCAATATTTATATCCAACATATGTTTTCCTGCAGGAACCCTTATTACAACAGATCAAGGAATTATTTCTATTGAGAAAATAAATACATCTATTCATACAATTCGTAATAAAAAAATAGTTGGAATTTTACAAACAATAAATTCTTATGAATTCTTGATATGTTTTGAAAAAAATGCTTTAGGAGAGAATATTCCTTCACATAAAACACTTATAACAAATTGCCATAAAGTATTTTGCAATAAAAAAATGAGAAAAGCAATGGAATGTATAGAGTATTCAGAAAAAATTTATAAAACAAAATATAAAGGAGAGATTTTATACAATGTACTTATGGAAGAACATGATAAAATGATAGTAAACAACTTAATATGTGAAACATTAGATCCTGAGAATCCTACTGCAAAATTGTATATCAAATTAAAAGAATATACACCAAAAGAACAAGAAGAAATAGTTAAAAAATATAATAATTTAATTATAGACAACAATAAATTTAATGAAAAACAATTAAAAAACTTACGAAAATGTTTATAGAATTGAAATGAACTATAATAAAGAATTGTAATATTTGATATAATAAATAGATAAATATTATATTAATATAATAAATATGTTATTCAAAGACATTTCCGATTTCAATAATGTAAATGACTATTTACCGATTTTAAATGGCTGCTTAAATGCGGATTTAATTATTATTTTCATGGTTTATCATGGTTTCTTTCAATCCAGTTATTTAATGAAATGGTATAAAAAATATCAATTAAGCGCAGTTGTAGCCGATGTCCTTATTCTTTTTATTGGCATTATTTTAGCGCGTTTTTTCTATACTTATTTGTTTGATTCTTTTAGCATATGGAAATTTACATGTCTTGCTGTTTTCATCCAAATCATTCACGATTATTTATTCTATTTCATGTTTTCTAATATTCCTCGCGGATATAATGAAATGATCGATTTCTTTAAGGATTACGCTAAAGAAGTAGGTATTGGTGCTATTTTAGGCGATAGCTTTATGATGATCATATCTTGCTTATTGAGCTCGCACTTTGCCATTTATAATTTAAATACAAATATTATTTCAATGATTGTTTCACTTTATTTTATACCTTATGTGATTAACTATAATCATTCTTAGAAATGAATAAATCGTATAATATATGTAGTTAAAGCAAACAATATACCACCCCATAAGGTGTCTATAATCACAGAGATAATTGACCAATTCTTAAATATCGCATAATTCGTTGTTTCATAAACACCATAAATCACTATACCTAACAAGAACGCATCTTGTACGCTTTTATTAGGTTTAATAATAAAGTAATTTAGGCCAGCAATTAAAAATATATAACACAACGCGGCTCCTAAAAAATTCATTTTAATTGGAGATCCTTGAACTTTTATTACTTGTTTTTGAAAATAATCTTTCATAAAATTCAAGTAAACAGAATCAATGATTACAAATAGAACGGCACTTATCAATAATCTAAAATTGAACATATATATTATTGATATTTTATTTAATCCACCTTTAGGAAAGGTTGAGCCAAAGTTGTTGTTCCTAAAGGTACCACTAAATATAAATTTAGGAAAAGTATAAAAGATATTTTTTAGCTCGCTCTTTTTTTAAAAACGTGGTATATTATATAAATGCCATCTATCGGATATACTAGCCCAATCAACGGATCCAATGTAGCTTTTACTATTTTTGCAAAGAATCCACTCAGTCCAGGTGGAGCTATTAATGGTTACATGCCACAAACTACTCAAAATGTAGATAAGAGATATCAAGAATTTGAGCAAATTCGTTACACATTGAAGAATGCTTGGAATACCACTTATCCCAGCCAATTGCGTGAGGCAAACTTACCTAAACGCAGTATTACTACACCTTTCCGTGCAGTCAATAATGCTGGTGACTTGTTGAGTCGTGACAACTATTCATGTGGTGGAAGCTGCCAGAGTTTTCAGAGCCGCCCTGGATTGAAGGGATTAAGCATTCGTTTTGGTTCCACGTCTATTTCATGCACACCTTCGTCTGCTTATAATAGTTTGCAGTTGAATCGTAGTGTTCCTTCTGCTACATGTAACGTGAAGTGGGTATACGATAGTTCTGATTATATTACATATTTGAAGCAAAAGGCGGTCAACAAGAACTACAATGATTTGTCGTATGGCGGTGATGAACACAAGTCAAGTCAATCTGCTCAACGTGCTATTCGACGATACTAAAGCAACCTTTAAAAAAGGTTGCGCCAAAATTATAACCATTTAGGAAAGGTTTTATTCCTCCGATTCTCTTGTAACTTTTTTAAAAGGTTCTACCACTTTTAAGAAAGATTGCGTGCAATAATATTTAAATTATATTAAAGAATAAAAGCAAGTATAAAAACAAGCGTTCTAATAAATAAATAATATTTGTTTTGCTCCTCATATTCTCTTGTGTCTTTTTTTTAAGTTTATTACTTATTTTGCTCCTCCGATTCTCTTATGACTTTTTTAAAAGTGCTACGTAATTAGGCATCCCACAAAATAAACAATTTTGACTAATAACATCTTTTTCAACTAAAATGTTATTATTTTTCTTACATTTAATGCATTTGAATATACATGGAAGCTGACAAATTAAGGAATTGTTAAATTGCGTTTTTTGATACACCATTTGCTTTCTATGTTTGTTTTCCATATACTTTAGTTTAGTTTATTTTTTGGATTTTAGCAAATTAATTTTGTATATATTTTGGCTCCACCTTTTCTTAAAAGGTGGATTTTTTAAAAGGTGGATTTTTTAAAAGGTGGATTTTTTAAAAGGTGGATTTTTTAAAAGGTGGATATATATATATATATATATATGGATAAATTGCATATTTTAGCCATCGCCATTGGCGTTTTAATTGTAGTTGGTTTCTTTTACAGCAGAATAGGTTATCCTACAACTACTACCACTACCACTACCACTAGAGCAGTTGCAGTAAGACAGCCCGTTGTTGTTGTTACAGAGGCACCTCGTTATGGTTATGTCCCTCCTCCACCACCAAGATACAATCCATACACAAATCAATATTACTATTAGTCTACCTTTATCCACCTTTATCCACCTTTAGGAAAGGTGGAGCCAAATTATAGAACTTAATTTTATTAAATTTTGAATCCACTTTTTAGAAAAGATGGATGGATATAAAGTTTTGAATCCACTTTTTAGAAAAGATGGATGGATATAAAGTTTTGCTCCACTTTTTAGAAAAGATGGATGGATATAAAGTTTTGAATCCACTTTTTAGAAAAGATGGATGGATATAAAGTTTTGCTCCACTTTTTAAAAAAGTGGATATATATATAAATGACTACTCCATATGCCGTATCTACAAATATTGGTTCCGTATCTTATAATAGTTATGTAAATGCCCCCATTACTGGCCCATTAAGCACCAATCAAACACCTTGCCAAATTCCTTATCACAGCTATGGTATATTATCAGGTCTCAGACCAACACCTCCTCAATTTTATTCCATGCAAACACCCGTTGCCTCCGACATGAACACCAATGCTCGTCATCAATATTTAAGGACACATGTTAATAAAAAGGATTTAGTAGAACAAATCCGACTTGGTAAGCTTTCCAGTCCGCTTGCATATATGATACAATCATCGCAAAGACATGTTGCTACATCGTCTCACATGAATTATATCGCACCCATTGATAGTTCACTTTATGTGAATATTAAGAAAAGCAATGCGGTGGGTCAAACTGCGTATAAAGTGAATCTACCCAATACAGCACCTACCGGAACTAAAAGCTATTATCCTAGTGGCGCTAGAAGTAGTTTGAGACGAGCGCGTTCAGGTGGATGTGTAGCACCTAAAAAGAAGGGTGCTATTGAAAACCATAGTTTATCTAATGGAAAAGTTTGTGCATGGGGTGCCATTGTGCGTCAAAATTATTAATAGAATATATATATATAAAAAATATTTAGTGTTATTCACTTGGACTTCAGTCGGATTTGGGTCCATATATTTTAGTTAAAATTTTAGCAGCTATTGTTGCTTTTTATGCATATAAAAATACGTTAATAATGCTATTTAGGAATTCTTTTATTTTCTTTTGATATAATATATAATGAGTTATTTTGGATTTGGAGGACCTCCACAACAATATAATCGACAGCCTTATGGACAAGAACAACAATCTTCGGGTTTTTTTGGATTTGGAGGTAGTGAAAAGCTTAACCAACAAACAATACCACAAATTTTGTTACAAGTGAGACAGCAAGGTGTCCCACAACAATCAGCTATGCAATTGGAAGAAGTTCTTAATGAAATGGTAATGAACGGAACTGAAAAAGTTAGTAACATTTTAAAGCAATTTATTTCTCCTGAATTAGCAGCTCAAGTTCTAAATGAAGTTGCATTAGAAGACCTTGAAGATGATATGCAAGGTGGTCCTCAAGGTCGAGGAATGGATCAACGTCAAGGTCGAGGAATGGAACAAGGTCGAGGTCGAGGAATGGAACAAGGTCGAGGTCGAGGAATGGATCCCAGAATGGATCCCAGAATGGATCCCAGAATGGGTCGTCAGGGCTCTGGACGAGCATCATTTATTGGACAAGATTTAGGTCCAAATTATGGTAATTATGGAGGCAAAAAGCGCAGAACTCGTGGAAGAAAACAACGTGGTGGTAATCACCCTTTTGAACCTAAGAGTCTTGCCACAACTGCCGAGGGATTCTCCGGTGGTAGACGAAGAAAGACTCGCGGAAGAAAGCACTAAATACTTAATTACATTCAGAAAAAAGATTTAAAATCTATTACTACAACTATGTAGTAATGGATTTAGCATTAGATTCCGATATTTATGAACCAATTATGGATGAAAAGAGCAATTATATAGATTATTTACCACCCTCAAGTAAATTCCAAAATGGACTGCGATGTGCATGTGGTTCAAGGAAAGAACATGTCTTTGATAGTCGCCAGAGTTTTGCATCACATACTAAAACAAAAACGCATCAAAAATGGCTAACCGATTTGAATAACAATAAGATGAACTATTTCAGTGAAAATATAAAGTTAAATGAGACAATTTCTACTCAAAAAATGGTCATTGCAAAGCTACAAAGAGAGAATAATGATTATACCAAATTGATTGCTCATTTGACGAAAAAGATGGAAAGCAAAGAGAATCCTGATATTGTAGTGGACTTGATAAGTTTTGATTAAATTTAAAAATATAGTTAATTTTTGTCGACAAACACTTCTTTGGCAATTTTCTTAATAATTTTCTCTTCCTTTTCGTAATCATTGTCTCCTTTTCCTCCCATGGACTCTATAACAATTTTATTGTATTGATCTGAGACCATGGAAGAATATTTCTTCCAATCTGGATGTAATTTCTGAAATTCTGAAATAAGGTTTATATTTTTATTTGCCACTTTCCTAACCATTTTATGCATTTTCAAATGTTTTTCATCTTCCTTTTCCCATTTATCCTCATCTTTGATATACATAGTTTCTCTCTTTTTGTCAGTGCAGTGAATGGGTCTCTCTGTTATATCCAAGGTACTCAACTTCTTTATAATGATATTAGAAATACCTTCGATGTAACCAACATCGCCAACATTTTCCAAGTCACTGAGTTGTAATTGGAGAGAATTCACAAAATCTGTAATGTTCATTGCATTTTTACAAGTTTCATTTAAAAATAATTGTAAATTAAATGTTTTGTTATGAGAATTGGTATGTGTAGTGTTATTAGTAATTGAACTATTTTTCGACAATTCAATAATTGTTTTATTTTGTTCTAAAAGCATTTTTTGAAATTCACTATTTTGATTTAAAATTTGCATTATAGTTTCCTGTGTAAGTTCGAAAGTTTTTGTTTGATTATTTTCTTCATTTAAACAAACTTTATTATGTTTCCATAATCCAGAACGATTTTTAAATTCTTTAGAACAATTTTTACATGAAAAAGATGGTGGGCAGAAATATGGCAGATTATTGTTTCCTAAAGTATCCAAAACGTTTCCAAATGTATGTTTTTTATGTTTTGCAGACAACAAATGGTCGTCATAACTACTTTTTTTACTTGTACCATAGTGACAAAATTCACAATTATATTTTTGGCAGATTTTGGGCAGATTTGCGTTTCCAAAAGTTTCCATATTTATAGATTAGAAAATATTTTTAAGTATTTATAAAAAAAGTTATCGTAACAAATTTTGCATTATTTTTTTGGTGACCACACCATAAAATTCAATTATGGTCACAGACACAAGGTTTTTGGGCAAAGTATTTTCGGAAATTCATTTTTGGACATTTATTTTGTCCATTTTTCAAAATCCCAAAATACTTTGCCCAAAAATATTTGAATGTTTTATATATATTATTTTAAACATACTTAAAGACTTTTGTCAACAAACACTTCTTTTGCGATTTTTTTGATAATTTTCTCTTCCTTTTCATAATCATTGTCACCCTTTCCACCCATGGACTCTATAACAATTTTATTATGTTGATCGGCATATTTGGAAGAACATTTCTTCCATTCTGGGTGTAAGTTTTGAAATTCTGAAATAAGGTTTATGTTTTTATATGCCACTTTCCTAACCATCTTATGCATTTTAATACGTTTGTCATCTTCCTTTTCCCATTTATCCTGATCTTTAATATACATAGTTTCTCTCTTTTTATCTGTGCAGTGAATGGGTCTCTCTGTTATATCCAAGGTATTCAACTTCTTTATAATGATATTGGAAATACCTTCGATGTAACCAACTTCACCAATATTTTCCAAGTCAGAAATCTGCAATTGGAGAGAATTAACAAAATCTGTAATGTTCATTGCATTTTTACAAGTTTCATTTAAAAAGAACTGCAAATTGAAGGACTTGTTATGTGAATTTGTATTATTTGTATTATTATTTGTTGTGTTAATTGTACCATTTTTACATATTTCATATAATTTATTTATTAAATCTTGATTTTGCTTTTGTGTTTCATTGTTTTGTTTTACAACTTCTAATACAATATTGGTAAGGATTTTAACATCTGTAATATCAATTATTTTACTTTCATTAGTTTCAATGATATTATTTGATTCGCTAAAATGTTCACACTTTTGATTATGTTTCCAGAGTCCAGACTTTGTTAAATATTTTTTACCACAATTACAAATAAAATCGGCATTTTTTTCTTTGATTATTTTTTCCAATTCAGTTCCATTGACACGATGCATATGTTTTTTGGTGTGGATATGATTATTGTAATTACTTTGTTTACTGCATTTAAAGTTGCAAATTTTGCATTCAAAACCGGCATTTTCGGCATTTTTTTTAGGTTTCCATTTTTCCATATATTAGGAAAAGAAAAAATGCCTAAATCTTTTTCGTAAATATATAAAAAAAGTTATCGTAACAAATTTTGCATTATTTTTTTGGTGACCACACCATAAAATTCAATTATGGTCACAGACCTTCACTTTTTGAGCAAAGTATTTTGGGATTTTGAAAAATGGACAAAATAAATGTCCAAAAATGAAAATCCCAAAATACTTTGCCCAAAAATATCAAAAAGTCAGTCCTACATGTGTAGGGACCGGCTTTAAGTCTCTTATAATAATATATTTAAAAATGAACTTAAAGACCTAATCAGATATTTCAACTACCTCAGTGTAGTCAATAGGAGGCCCATTTAGAGGCAAACCTTTCTCACAACCAGGACATGCATGGTTTACACCTTCTTTGGCGAATCCTGACCACCAACATTCTTTACAAATTCGGTGTGCTCTGATGGCGCCGTTTTTCCTATAACACTTTGCAGGCATGAGACCATACATCATGTGAATACTTTTACCACACATGCAACATTTAACTAGATCATCTTCTGAACCCTTTGCAACTCTACTTCTTTTTGCACGTTTCAGAGTTTTTGCACGTTTAATGGTCTTTCTAGATTTGCGTCTATTGATGCGACTTTTTTGTGCCATTCTATAATATATTTATATTTAATAAATTTGTTATTAAATATAAGTGTCATTTTATTTAGATTTCTCCATAATACGATAAAATACATAAATACCGATACAAGCCAAACCTGCAAAATATATTTGGTCCATTGGGTCGCTAGACATGGGAACGGGTTCGCTGTCAGACAAAGTGGTAAATGCAGATCTACATTTTTGACCTGAAACAGGATTAGTTCCACCATATTCTGGTGTATATCCAAACCAACAAGGGTCCATGGATGTAATATCTGCAATTGTTACATAATGAGATTCTGAACTCTTATTATTATTATTGTCAATTGTTTGCATTTTTAACATTTGACATGGAGGGTTTGAACCATCCTTAAATGCACGCAAAATGGCCATTGGGTTCAAGACATTCAAGTTTTCAATAGCACCAGGAATTAATCCTCTAAATTCGGAAAAGTTAACACCCATACCACTGGAAAGAAGTGGAATATTTCCACCAGGAATATTATTAATATAAATATACCTATCAACATCTTGACACACATCTTGTCCAGTTTCATCTTTTGTGCACGTATCTACAGCTTTGCATTTCGCACCAGTTTTTAAAAAATATTTATTTCCTAAAGGTCCTCCAGGCACAGATGCTCTGCTGTTTCCAGATACTAATAATTTAGCATATTCTCCCATACCTTTTATATTTCTTCCGAGTTGTGGCATGGTACCAGCCTCATTTATACTAATTTGCTCAGGCATTCTAATATTATTTTGATATGGGTAATCTTTTCCCAAAAAATTAGATGATTCTGACATTACTTATTAAAATATATAAATATATTTATTTTACATATTGAAATATTTATATTAAACTACGACTCTTCTGGTTTAATGGGTTTACTTACTTCATTACCCATTTCTTTAACAGATTGCATTACTTGTTTCATGTCTTCATCTAATTTATCCATACGTTTATATATTTTTTCTTCTGATTTAGTCATTGAACTCTTTAATGTATTTATTTCAGCTGAATTTTGTTGTGAAATTTTGTAAGCATCTCCTGCAGTATCACATTGATTTTCTACTCCTTCTCTTACAGGCGAATTTGCTAAAATAATTTGATAACCAATTAAAAATAGAAAAAATATGATTAATGTATTTAATAACATGAATATATATATAATATTACTTTTTATTTTCTTTCATAATAATATAAATGTCATCAGCAGTTTACCCATTAGGAATGAATTCAAAACCTGCTTCAGGATATAGTCACAGAAGCACAACTCAAAATAAACAATATGTTACTTGGAAAGGAACTGGCATCAATAGCAACCCAGTAGGAACTGCTCCAGGTCACATAAGACCATTAACAAATAATGACCCTGGTAATGTATTTCAAACCGGATTTGGATTACCAAGACCCATTAAACATTTTAGAAAGGGTCGTCTCATTGTAGCAGATCCAGTTGTTGCCAATAATTTGAAAGGCGTCGACCCTACAAATGGTGCTATATCTATTGATATCAATGAGGCTGCTCTTATCAACTATAACATGAACCGCTATGTTAAATCCAGCAAAGGCGCTTCTCTTGGAGGTGGTGCTGGTGGTTCTGGATTAATGAATGAAATGCAAGACAAACCAGGTGCTTTCTCTGTTCGACTCAACACTCCTGGTGAAATTATAAAATCTGATGCAGATTGTAAAAAATGCGAAGGTATTTCAATTGTATCCGATTATTATCCTAATACAAGATTCTTACAAGAAAACCCAGAACCAAATACACAGAACAGAGTTTTATGTTGTAATGACGAAATCAAGGCAAAACGTCGCGCAATTTATGCCAGCACAAACTTAAAGAAGAATTATTACACAACTACCAAGCAATATTTGCAAAACCGCTGCAAAACATATGACCAAAAAGCATTTAATTTCTTGTCTTATAAAACGAATACATCTCAAAACCCTTATTATATTAGCACTGACGGCAATAAAGGTGCCACACCTGGCAGTCCACTTGCCCTTGCAAATACCTACTTGGCTAACTGCCAACCTGGTGCTCAAATATTTGACGCCACTGAAAATGCTCTGATTGCGCAAATGTTGTCCATCATGGTAAATGCAAATATTCTGACACAAGCCCAAGTGAATACATTTAATACGCTGTACATTAACTCTATCCAAGGGTTCTTTAATTGGTTAAATGGACTACCTGAAAACCAAAAGGAACGATCTCTCAATGTATTTACTGATTTTATTAGTAATCCTTATTGGGGAATGCCTCTCTCTGGACCATCGAATCCAGTAGGTTGTCAATTGGTTGTCTATAAACCAAACAACTATCAATATGCTAAACAAGGTGCAGTGGACTCTTCTACAAGAAACTTGAAATTAATGGTAGATACTATTTCTACTAATGCGGCATCTATCCAAAAAAATAATAACACTGGACAACACTTAATCACTGCCAATCAATTATATGCTGGTATAGATCCTGCACGCACAAACTTGCATAAAAACAAGGCACATAATTGCAACGCACCATGGCCACTTAATTTCTCTCAATCAAGACAATACCAAAACAAAAAATTCTGTCATTTCACAAAATTGCCTGAATACCAAGTTCCTGCATCTGAATCAGCACCATATCGTTATTATCCGGGAACAATTTTTAGCTCGAATCATTTTTCACAATCACCCAACACATATAATACTTCAACAGGTACACAAGCTTATAAATAGATATTATTACCAAGTTATTTTTCATTTTCTATTAATTCATTGTCTATTAATTCATTTTCTATTAATTCATTGACTATTAATTCATTTTCTTCATTGTCTATTAATTCATTTTCTTCATTGTCTATTAATTCATTTTCTTCATTGTCTATTAATTCATTTTCTTCATTGTCTATTAATTCATTTTCTTCATTGTCTATTAATTCATTGTCTATTAATTCATTTTCTTCATTCCTTATATTCATCTTATATTCTTTTAAAATAGGTAGAAAAATATTGGTTTTTTCAGAAAATTTATTAAAAGGAATCTTATATTTTTCGCACCATGAAACAGATTTTTGAATATTCGATTTTTTAATTGTTTCTATTTTTTCGTCGCGATTTTTATTTTTCAATATGTTAATAATCAAATCTAGTGAATCTATTTGTTGTTGTCCAATAATTATATTAATATCTTCCAATTTCATAGTAAAATAATAAGGTATATCAAAATCTAAAACAGAGTCAATGTGATTATTTTCTAGCTTTTTCAGAAATATTAATAATCTATAATAGTTTAATTTTAAAAATCTCGCTTTGCTTTCATTATATTGAAAATTCTTACATACAATATATTTATCAAATGTAGTTATATTACTAGTATTTGGTTTTAAAACATAAACTTTTTCATATAAAGAAGACAATATATATAATATATCTACAACAGGTTTGTGGAATATATTGTCTATTTTAATAATAGAACTACCATTAAATAATTGATTTCTTAAAATAATCATTACACATTGAATCAATGAAATAATATAACTATCATAATTTTTAATATTTGCTTCAAAAAATAAAAAATCAAATTTGTTTTCTCCAATAGAAGCAATAACATTATCATTTATTTCATCATGACACACAATTTCATCGCTATAATTTTCACGCAACATCTCAAAACATTCAATAGAATCATTATTATTTCTAGACAAATGCAATGTTTTAATAGGCTTGTTTTTATATAACTCGAAAACATTTAATATTGTAGAAACTTCCAAAAAATCGTAAAATATATTGGTTTTTGGTTTCAATTTACTAACAGAAAATTTAGAACCAGGAACTTTTGAAAAAATATATTCATACGGATTCACAATTTTGATAACTTCATCATATTCAAGCATTAGTTCTGTATTGGTTTTTATATTATTTTTAATTTGCTCATTTAGATCTTTATAATATTGGAACAAACTACTTGAAATATATGGTGATAATATGTGTCCTTCTCCATGTTTTGGGTTGATGTTCACCCAATTATTTATTTTTGGTATTATATAATAACTCATAGGTTATGTTATATGTATATTATATAATATATTTAAGTCTATTATTTTCTTTATAGTTAATCATCCTCTTCGTCAGATTCAATAATTATTACTTTTTTAGCAGGCTTCTTTTCCTTCTTTTCTTTCTTTTCTTTCTTTTCTTTCATTTCCTTCTTTTCTTTCATAGAAACATTTGATTCTTCTATTTCAGATATTTCTGGTTCATCCAATGCATCCGTTGCTGCAACTAGTAATAATTTTTTACTCAATTTACGAATTTTTGGTTTCTCTGAAGCAATAACTTCCTCAGCTACTTCTACCGCATGTTCCGTTTCTTTTTTGTTTCTCAGAGCAGCAGTTTCATTATACTCTCCTAATTCGAGTTCCACCGCCTCTGTATTCACCACTCTTATTTTTTTATATACGAAATATCTGTTTAAGAATGAAATTTTCTTTTCGATACTTGACATCATAGGTGCCTGTCCATAATCCTTTGCCTTGAATTTATTTCGACTAATCTCATCCAACATATGTAAGAACAACTCACTGAAATATCCGCTACCTTCTGGTAAGCCAAATTCTTGTGCTTCATCGCGAGTCACTATTTCAAAACCATATGCAGTCATCACACGATTGAAATAATCGAAATTAACTAAATACTCTGATATAACTTGGTTAATTGATTCTTGAAACACATCAATTCTATATCCAATTGAACTAGAATCGTCGTCAAATGTATCCGAACTATAACCCTTTGTAATTTCCCAGATTTTCTTCTCGTCTTCTACAATTTTAATAGAATCGCCAGTCTTACTTTTCTTCAATTCATTGAAAACCAACTTGCCGTCATATGCCGTCCCAATGAAATAGCCATTGTGTTTTGTGCATTCTGCAATATTTTTCAGAAATCCTCTTAATGAATCTGGGTTTTCAAAGAAATAATGCACTGCAAATTGACAGGAGGACACATTAAACCCATCAGCACCTTTACCATATTGTCTGGCAACTCCTGGTCCTAAACTTTTGGGTCCTTTTCCAAAAACTGCTGCCGTAATTTGTTTTGCCTTTTCGCTCAACATGGCGCTACCATCCTGGATATTATATGCGCTGTTACCATTAACAAACAAAGCATAAGGCACCTGCTTATTTAATTTACGCGCCTTTAGATATCTAGCACATGCACCATCTAGACGATTTTCCAAATTATCCTTCGATATATCCACACCAAATACGAATGATAATTTGGAGGCAATCCACTTAGGCAGGTCGCCTGCTTTACCGCAAGCCATATCAATCAATGTGTCGCCTTGTTTTGTTATACCACATATCAAATGTCTTTTCACATATAAGTTGTGAAATTGTTTCATAATGTCAGTTTTGAATTTTCCTACAGGTGTATTGTAATATTTGTCTTCGCTTACACTAATATCAGGAATATTCTGTCCAGTTGCCAACATGTCTTCAGTAATTCTGCCTGATGGATGGATGGACTTCCAGTTACTATTTGCCACATGATATGCATTTCCATATTCCTTTTCATTCTTTCTCAAACGGGCAGTTTTATCGTAACGGACACGTAAAGGTATCCATTTCCAACCTTCAGACTTTGATAAGTCATATCTGAATTCTACAATGGTATTATCTTCAAAGACTTGATTTTCTTCGGAAAACATTTTCTTGCCGCCAGAGCTGTCATTTCGCAACATAATATTACATAACCCGGCATTTACATCATAAGGCTCTGTAGGATAAAATCGCTGTGGAATATAATCGTTCTCCTTTCTGTCCTCATAACGCACCTGATATTGTGGCAAATTATCGTCAATAATATCTTGACATGGGTTGATAAAGCCGTCACGTTTTTCACTAAAACCACAACGCAATACAATTTTTTTGTATTCATTCAATTGAACAACTTCGCTGTTATTCTGACCATCTTCAAAGAGAGTTTTTACTACATCGTCTCCATTAGGACCCTTCTCAGTGGTCACTAAGAAATCAATCGTATTGAATTGTGGTGGCTTCCACTTAAAGGAATATTCCCATGTTATTTTTTCAGGAGGACCTGCACGACCCACTTCTGAAGCACCTACTCCATAAAATGCGTGACTAAAGATAAGACCATCCGTAGTATATTCAAAACGTCCATCTCCCTGTTTATCCAAAATTTGTCGACAACCTTCAAATATGGTCTGTTTTGGGTTATTCGGGAAGAATTCCTTTACGCTAAATCTGAGAGGGCATAGTAGACCATCCATAGCCTTAAATTCTGGTACTTTTGATTTGCTGCCTTTGTTGATATTTGTAATCGCTACTGCGTTCAAGTTTTGTCTCACAAAATGTAATAAATTATATCTGCATTTATATACATCTTTTTCTCCCTCTTTCATCATGAAAGTATATGCGCGAACATCTGTACGTTTTATATAATATATATCAAACGCAGCATATAAATTAATAAACTTGCCATATTTGTCATGTGTAATTAGCTCTCCATCTAGTAGTGCATTAAAACATTCATCATTTGCAGTTCTAGCACCAGTAAAGATAACATCCATATTAGTATTGATCAAATACATTTTGCCGTCTTTGCCAATATATAATAAATGACGCTCTCCATCTGCTTTATCTGTAACAACAAATCCTTTTCGAATATTTGGTTGATTCGAATTTTCATCTATTGCTGCAACGTTTTCCATTTGCAAAGTATAAGAGTTCGGACCAATAAAATACCTACTATTAATATATTTCTTTGGATCATACGAGTCTGTCCATATGAGTTTCATATAAGATTCAATTATATCCTTCTGTTCAGGATATGATACAGGATAATTTGTCCCTTGTATACCACTTAGCACGCATTTAATTCCCTTTCGAAGCCCATCTAAGATTAGTTGCGGAGTATTAAATTTGGTTCCAGGACCAACTTTTTTGTTATCTATTTCGAGCTCAATTTCATATATTTCTTCATTATTTAATATATTGGACTCTTCAAGAGTATAGACGCGAACAATAGCCCCACGATTTTCACGACCAAATTTGTCTGCCATTTTATTACCATATTTGACAATACTTAAATCCACATTGAAAGGATAATCAGGATGTTCAAATGACACGCGATTAATAAAACGAAATTCCTTTTTTGATTTTCGCCAACTATCAATTATACCTTGAATAATTCCTGATTTATTTATTCCGTTTTCAGCACTATAAGTAATTCTGAAATTAAAGTCATCAAAATCCACCGGGAACACTTTTTCTTTATTAATAAACATGGGACCCTTTGTCATGTGTTCGACAAACATTTTATTCGGTAAAGCCTTAATGTCATTTGTCTTACAATATTCTTGAATATTTGGCAAACTTCTAATATCTGTTCTAATATTCGACATCTTAAATCGTCCAGTAGTGCTATCCAAATATTCACAATTTACACGCAAATAATAGTCGCCATTTTCCTCACCTAGAGTAGTAAACCCAGAAGACTTCAATTTTCTAACTACATTATCGTAGTTATTTTTTGTAATACTCTTAATACCTTTGGTGCCGAACTTGACTTCGAGTTCACCTGCTCTATTGTTGTCATAATATCTTTTTACTAAATTGTCAAATTGAACTTGGGGTGATGGTCTCCCTCTTTTGTCTTCTGGTGCTACCTCCTCTTCGCCTTCATCTACTTCTTCTTCTTTTTTTTCTGCAGGTGGAGGAGGTAAATCAGGCGAATTTGGTCCATCAGGTGGAGGAGGTAAATCAGGCGAATTTGGTCCATCACTAGGTGTTCTTGGTGAAAATCTAGAAGGAGTATCTTTCGGATCGTCGTGACCAATATTTAACTTTTCAGAAGATGACGATTTTTGTACAGATAAAACAAATGTAGTATCCTTTACTTTCTTGTCCAACATCTTCTTCAATGTAGTATATTTATTTACCAGACCCATTTTCTTCAAATCAGCTTTCTCTTTATCTGTCAATCCATCATACACATCCTGTATATTTGGATTGCTCATGGTTTCTAATAATTGGATGGCGGATTCTCTATTCATAGGTCTTATTTTCAATTGAACACTTTTATCTAGTTTTTTATAAAAGTTATTTAATTTATCGGAACCAAAATCGGCTCCTCCTTCTAAATCATATTCTTTTTGATTGGGTATTTCTTGTTTAGAACTCATCGTTATAATATATAATAAGACATATTTTTAAATTATTGTTCAATTTTTTTAATATTTAAAAATACTGAACAATTGCTTCATATAAATCTTTTTTTGTCTTGTTTTTACCGGTTTCTTTATTTATTGTCTCGATTGCTAATCTTTCACATATGACAACAAGCTCTTCTACTTTGTATGCAGACATGGCTTTTATATGTTTATCAATCTTGTCTAACTTATATAATGTATCTCTAATAGATTGAATGTCTTCCTTTGTTCCAAGTTGGTATCCATATTTTTTTACATATTTTGAAACTTGATTTTGCTCTCTAATAATATATACCAATTCGGTATCATTCATGAAGGATTCAAAATAGGTTTTTTTGCTAATATAGATAACATTTATATTTGCAATTGCAGACAATGTTAAAAAAGTCTTTGCATTCAATGATGCATCATTTGCAAGGTTACTTTCGATATTTGTAATAGTATCAAATTTATACGTTTTAACAATTTCTTTACTTTTTCGAATAAGTGAAACCAAATCGATTTTCAATTGCTTTGCTATTAATGAATTTTTGTTTGGTAATGTTTCATATGCAGTATCACCATTTACAATAATATAATAACACCAAAAAAGTGTGTCTTGTTCAGAAGGTACAAATATTTGTTCAATAGATTTGGTTTTCTCTTGTTCTTGATTAACAAGAGATTTTTTTCCAGCAATTATTGTTTCTCTTGTTTCTCTTGTTTCTCTTGTTTCTCTTGTTTCTCTTACAATTTTTTGTCGTAATGCTTTTTTTATATTAGCATCATCAAGTATATAATCCTGTAATTTATTGACTACATCATTATATGGCTCCTCAACAAAATATGACATTTCCTATATTTTATTAGGCTTTATCTTTAATATCTTTTGAGAAAGAGAAATATGTATTACGATAGTCTTCTTTTTGTCTCTCAATGCTATTCAGTGTTTGCTCTTGTGTAGTAACATATTTAATAAATATTGAGAGTTCTTGAATAATATCTTTGTCTAATTCAGAGAGATTTATATGAATTCCATATTTGTTTTCATTCAATGTAACACTTTCATGCTTTTTTAATATTCGCAATATTTCAATTTGATTAAATTTGTTCATTTTCTCAATCGTTTCTCTAATATAATTTAATTCGCTAACTGAATAGTTATTTACATCATTCAAATCAATGCTAGTCATAACTGATTCCATTTTAATATAATATAAATTATATGATAATTTGTTTTTAAATAATAATATAAGAACAAATTATATAAACAAAACAATTGTATATTAATTATGGAAGAACATCATCGATCAATGTTATTAGATAAAGTAGAAAAGGTAGAAAAATATATGTTTTTATATAGTCCTTCCAGTGAAAGTATATTAAAAGAACATTTTGTTACATTTGATGCCAAAGAAGCAATCAATTTTTGTATAGAAAATAAATGTAAAATGGAAATTTTTCATCTAGACATATTAACATGGGATTATGTGTCATCTAATGCATTTATTACTCCTCAATAACCAGCCTAGGTTTAGAATTTCCAAACTTGTTACCCTTTGGATTGGGAACGAATTCTTTTTCTTTGATAAGCTCACCAATGATGGAGACATATTTGTCATTCAATTCGAAACGCTGACCAATGACTCTTACATTTATTTTATCACCTTCCTGAATATCAGCAAAATGTGGGACATTGTAATGGTGGTCTTTTGCAACAAACAATACAACTGGCGACGGAACTTCATCAGCACTTTCTGCACGAATACCTGCCTTGGTAATATTTTTAACTACACATGGAATAATCATACCTTCCACTGGGAAGCAAACATCGCATTCAAATACAATTTCAAATAATATATGATTACCTCGCTGAATTGTTCCGCTTGAATGTGTAATAATTTTAACTGAACCTGGTTTTATAAAACCTTCTACAACACACTTACCTTCAAAACTGACCTTTATATTTTCTTCGATATTTTCCTGTAAATTCTTACCAATATTAACAAGTGGTAACACGATTTTCCTAGTAAGCAAACATCTAGAATAAATAGTCTGTAATTTATCTCTTCTTCTTCTTTGTTGTTTTACTACTGGTTCCATTATATATTATACATATTATCTTTTTATCCTATTTTCATTCAATTTTATATTTTGTTATATTTATTGCACAATAATATAACAAAAATTACATGACCTACCATATACATATTATAGTGTATACATCTTATTCCATATAGCCAATTCAGGCATTAAAAACCATTTTTTACTATCCTTCTTTATAGCATTAAAATATCTTAATATAAACTCTTGTGTCACACATAATTCTACTTGTCCAACTGCCTCACTAATTATATCTTTTCCTTTCTTCTGTGTTTTTGTATTTTCCTTTGTATAAATTTCTTCTCCTAATATTTCATTTAACTTTTGCATTGTTTTAATTTTACCAGACTCGTCACATCTAGCACCTGTATCACGTTTAGATGTAATATCCTTTGTTTTAAATACCAAAAAACGATTGCTTTTTTCATAACCAATAAACCCTATAATTTTATTATAATCTGATAAAGTAAATGTTAACAACTCTTTTGCTGATTTTGATGAAGCAATTTCTCTCTGGTCTTCTGGTTGTGCTGCAGTCCACTGATTGTTTTCATTCAATATCATAATCATTCGTTTACCTAATTTATACATAATAAATGCAGTAAAACTCTTCATAGTAATACTATTCATTTGGAAGTACTCTTTGGCATACCATTCAAGAGTTTGACGCGTGATTTTTTCTAATGAATACAAATAATTCATTATTTCTAGTTTTTCTTCAAATAAATGGGTCTCTAACATATGCGCTACTAAAAAGGGTATTAACATTTCTTTTGAATCTGGGTAATCTTTTGTCATCTTCTTCATAGTAATTCCACAATGTTTAAACCAATTATCGTCTCCTCTAGGAACACTTGGTTTTTTAGTAAACTCTAAACAAAGGTCAAAATTTATCTTCATCTCGTCTAATAATCGCCTGCCTTCAGAATAAGAATTGTCAACAGGTGCATGTGTACTCACTATTTTAGCAGGTTTTTTCTTTTCTGAAACTGATTTTGTAATATCTTTCTTAATAGAAAATTTAACCATATCATGTTTATAATCAATAGGCACTGAGCGGTCAAATAAGGTTGTATTTTTGTCACGTAATTCAAGTGGTTGAAATAAATAATATTCGCCAATATTGATCAATCTACCATCTCTACCATATTTATCTGTAATAAACTCATTTTGGTCATCAATTAATTGTGTGAGTGCGGCAAAAATTTGCACAAATGGATATTCTTTTTGAACACGAATTTGTTTTAGAAGAACATCCTTTTTATAAAAAAAACTTTCCTTCATGAGCATTCGAATACGTTGTAAAATTTTCTCAGTATTCATAAGAATAAATTTCTCATCATATGTGTCTTCGTTTAATTGTGTTTCATCTATTTCTGCATTAGGACGACAATCATAATCACATTTTGCCATATAATCGCAAGCAGGTGAAAATGGAGCATCGCCAACCTTGAAATCTTTTAAAACTTCACCATTCGGGAGAATTTGTGTAATGGGTTCTTTTAATGCTGCTTTTAATTTTTGTTCTATTTTCTCTTGAGTAAAATTTGTTTGATCATGATGAATAATACAATCCACTGCGGTTTCCTTCAATATACGAGTAACTTTTCCTATTTGAACTGCTTTATATTCAGCAACACGATACACATACAAATCTGCGGCTTCTTCTTTATTCTCTCCCAATATGGTTCCATACATGAAAATTTCGACATTACGTTTCTCAAAAGGCAAATCTTTGTGGGAAAAGTTACGAACTCCGCGACCAATAATCTGTTCAATTCGGTTCATGTTATACCATGGCTCCAAAATATGCACTTGGCGAATAAATTTAAAATCAATACCTTCTGACCCTGCTTTAGAAATTAATATTACTTTTACCTTTTTACCATCTCTATTATCGTCTCCAGTTGCGCCCTTTACTTCGAAATCATTATTAGGTGATAAACGTGGCTCTCCTGTAATCAACGTATAACGTGCTGGAGCAAAATCGCTCTTGTCTTGTGGCGGGTTCATCGTTCTAACATCGACAACAGGTGTTGGTGGGGTTTTGAATAAAGACTTGGCACCTGCGTCTCCGTATCTAGTAAATCCCAGTTCTTCCAATGCTAATGCCATTGGTATTAACCCAGAGTCCAGATATTGTGAATAAATTAATATCACACCTTCTGATTCAGCAATGTTATCCAAGATGGTCTTGATTTTTGCACTATAATTACCAATTTGTTTTCTCGAAAATATTCTACCATAATCTTTCAAAGTAGCTCGTCTATATTCGAAATCACCTTTTACAGGTGGCGCCCTTGTGTCGACAAATGACATCATTCTCTCTAACCCGATTCTTCCTGTTAATAAATGGGGATCCAAGTGTCTTCCACCTACTAGTGTTTTAGTAGAATCTTTCTCTGTAGATTCTTCATGAGAATCCAATAATGTGTCCTCGGTTTCTTCACTTATATCTTCTACTGGACCTGTGATAACATCTTCATTAATTTCATTTTCTACCTCATCTAGAGGAGTGCTTTCTGAGAAACTTTGAGAGAAATCATCTGATATAGTGTCAGCTGGTATTTCATCAAGAAGCTCTTTTAGACCAGGAACCGGGTAAGAAATAATTAGCGATTCTAAAGGTGTTTGCAACAAAGTGTAACCAAACGACTCCATATTTTCGAAACTGGGCATTTCTTTTACAATACCCGTTTTTGTAGTAATCGAAAATTGTTTGTTTCTCAAATTATTTATAATATATTTATATGCACAATACTGACATTTACCGCATGTCTTGCAATCATTCAGTCTTGTTAAATACAATAACTTGAGTACTGGTTTTGCATTCTTGTCTTCATGTTTAATTTTTTTCAAATTCATCTGATAAGAGGGATATTCAATTGTAGAAGGATATTCAATTGTAGAAAATGATTTGTCCTTTGTAAATTCACTAGGATATATTCTATAAGGGAAAGTATATGGATTCTCTCCTCGTACAAAAGAAATATAACCAGTAGCCTTTCTCATAAGCATATCTTCACCTTTTGCCTTGAAGTTACCATTTTTATCAAATATATCTTTTACTTCCACACGAGCTCTCCTATCATTGGTATTCATGAGATTAAGCAACCAAACAATCTCCTTGTAACTATTATACATTGGAGTTGCAGAGAGAAGCAAAAATCGCATATTTTGTGCCGACCTCACTAGAAGCTCCAAATTGATGGCCACTTTTTTATTTTCATTGTCATCTGTTTTACGAATATTATGTACCTCGTCTATAACAATTAAACGATTGTCAAATTCATTACGAAGACGTTTAATGATGCGACTATTCAGTTCGATTTTCACATCTTTAAGCATCTGAATTCTAGATTTTCTGCCTTTTTTAAACCTTTCTTTACGTTGTTTTTGAACTTCTTCTGTATAATTCATTGTCTTAATAATGTAATTGGCAAATTGAACATATCCCATGAAAATATAATATGCATTGATTATGCTTTTAATTTGACTTACTACTTTCTCCTTTGTTAGACCTTTCATGTTCATGGGATTGATTTCTTGTAATAATTTATTACCTGTGCAAGCGCGAATATTCCAGATTCCATCCGTCAATTTCAATTTTCGCTCGTCAAATAGCTGCAATTTGAAATTGTCCTGGACATTTTCAGATGCGACAATAATGATTCTCTTTTTTACACCCATTTGTTTCATATAATCGCGCATTTCTTCGCACACGCCAATTGCTGAGCAAGTATTGTGTGTTACACTGAAGTCTCCCATTAAATATCTGCAATTTCCATCTAGTGTGAAACCATAATAATCATCTTCATTCACATATTCAACTTTAATATCACTAACTAGAGCGTCTTTTATTTGTTTTCTGGTGCAGGGAATTTGTGTAGGAATCTCTTCTAACCCTTCTCCATAAATATGAATTACACCTATTTTTTTTTCTGCCTTGTAACATGCAAAACCAAGACTTCTTGCCAAATAGATAACATCATCAATAAGTGTCTCTTTTTCCAAATACAATTCAAAACAAGAACCACTATTGTCTAAATGTCCGTTACTATCTAATAATCCTGCGAGAAGTTTTAAACGATTCCCTCTAGAGTTGCATTTATAAATCATTGGAATGTGTTTGTTATTCAATAAATTCAACTCTTTTAAAAAATCATTTTGGTTTACTTTTGATATTCCATCTCCTAACCAATAGCCAATCATATAAGGGTCAAAAGGTAATTTCTTTTCTTCAAAATTTACTGGAACTTTGTAACCTTTTAACAATGCTTTTTCCTTTTCAGATAATTTTAAATAATCCTTTACAGCAATTTCAATGGTTTCCGAGTTTCCAGAAGTTTTTAAACATAAAATATGTTCTTTGTTAACTGTGTATTTATCTCCCTTGACAGGAATAATGTCATACATTTTATCCTGACCTGTTGCAATAGAGAGAACTTTTCTCGGCATAGAATCGTCGCCCATTAAAAAATCTCCTTCTTTAATGTTTTCCACTAATTCAATTGAACCATCTGACAGCATAATAGGTGTACCTTTTTTCATACACTTACCTGTCCCCAAACCATGATACAACAATAAACTACTATAAGGCGTTTGAAAAGATAAAAAGTTTTTGACAAAAGCCTGGTGAGGTTGCAATTCAAAATCCGCTTTGGCTAAAGTATCTGAATATTCCTTAATATCCTCATGTATTTTGCCGTCATATTTGGTATCATTGAATTCCTTTTTAAAAGCAATTTTCACGTTAAAATCAGCGTCATTTAAATTGGGATACAAATAAGGTGTCTCATCAGGATGCTCTAGAAGATAATTAGTTTCCAAAAATTCCTTTTTTAATAAGAATTTATTGCACTCAGGCGAATAAAAATTTTCATTGGCACAATTTGGCACAATTCTTTCATAATCCATTTTTAAATCATCGACACCAATATCTAATTCAGTATTTGTAGATGTCGAATCTAATGATGAAGAAGTATCTGGAACACCAGAGCTATAAGAAGTTTCTGAATCAATAATAATAGGTTTTTTAGATATTTTAGATATTTTATTCGGTTCTTCGGTCATTACTATATATTATGAATATAATCTATATTCTTGTAATACTTTATTAATATTTGTAATTAATTTTTTTTTTTCTAAATTATATGGTCTTATATCTTCTAAACAATTATCTATTGTTTTCCACTCTAGCTTACTAACTTCTGTCACTTGAAAATTATCCAATTGTTCTTCTGGTTCATGCATATACGCCAAAAAATACTTATGCTTATATGATTTATGGTTTGTTCCGATAAATATTTCTTCAAAAGGAAGCACATTTTCAATAATTCTAATTTTTGTAATGGAAATTCCAGTTTCTTCTTCAAATTCTCGAAGTGCGCATTCTAAATCTTTTTCTTTTGGGTTTCTACGTCCCTTAGGAAACTCCCATTCAGTTTCTATCCATTTTGTATCACTCTTTTCGACAATATTTGCAAGAGTAGTCGAATCATTATTAATAGAAACACCTTCTTTAATTTGCGTAAATTTTTTGCTAGATGCGATTTCCTCACTTTTGTATTGAGAATTCGAAGTATCTCCCCACATATCTTTCCATAATTGCTCAAAATTATTTGTCAATAATCGATTTTTTTCTGAAATTGACATTTCATTTACCATGGTTTGAATTTGATGAATATTATAAGGTGAATATTTACCTCTAATAAAATCAATATAACCAAAACTATCCTTACGTCTTATCATGAGGAATTGCAAGCCTTCTACACTTGGTCTAAATACAATTACACCATAACTAGTTATAGGTAATTTACATTGATGAAACATGTGACCTTGCTTACCACAATTATTGCATATACTCGTATTTCTATTCATATGATAACTACTTATTTAATATAAAAAGTTATGTTTAAATAATAATTACAAATGTTTCAAAAGTATTATTATATATATATATATATGCCAAAATTTAACTTTGGATTAAATCAAAAACATTTTGGAGGAAATCATAAAATTTCTTCTTCATCGATAAATTTAGGTAGCACAAGAGGTATTGGGTCATCTACTAGAATGTTTAATTATTGTAAACAAATATCAAAGAATCATTCTGAATGTATTTATAAATTTATAAATATTCCTCAATATGCTTATAAATGGTCACAATTAGGTTCAGGTTTTAATGATGGAATTTATTCTTTACATTCAGATGTAAATGGAAATATATATGCTGCTGGTGCTTTTACAAATAATAATAATAAACAATATGTAGCTGTTTACACAAATGGCACGTGGTCACAATTAGGTTCTACAGGTTTTAATAATAATATTTACACATTGACTTCAGATATAAATGGAAATATATATGCTGCCGGTGCTTTTACAAATAATGAGAATAAACAATATGTAGCTGTTTATAAAAATGGCGCGTGGTCACAATTAGGTTTAAGCTTTAATAATGAAATATATAATTTAGCTTCAGGTAATAGTAATATATATGCATCGGGTAATTTTACAAATAATGGTGGTAATAAATATGTAGCTGTTTATACAAATGGTGCTTGGTTACAATTCGGGGGTAGTTTTTCACCTGATGATTATATTAATACTTTAATAGCAGGTATTAATGATAAAGTATATATTAGTGTAACAACACCTACAAATATTTCATATGTTAGTATAAATGAAAATGGTAATTGGACGCAATTAGGTAATAGTTTTGATAATTCTATATATACAATGAGTATGAATGTAAAAGGACAACTATATATTGGTGGTAGTTTTAAAGATAGTTCTAATAATACGTATGTATCAAATTATAATAATATATGGAGCACAGCATTGGGAAATACATCATTTCAAAATGATATATACACATTAGCAACAGATAAAAATAATTATGTGTATATTAATGCTGTTGATAAAAATTCAAATATTTATGTTGCATTCTATGATGGATTAAAATGGTCAAAATTAGGCGAACAAACATTTTCAGGAAATTTATATACATTAATTGTAGGAAATAATGGAAATATATATACAAGCGGTAATTTTAAAAATATTTTACAACAATATTGTGTTTATTTTTATGAAAAATATCAAATAAATTAAGAACTATAGTTTAATAATTAATATTTTTATAATAGAAAATATTAATGCCGACTATTTATCTAGACCCCAAAGTTTGGGGACCTCATTATTGGTTCTTTTTACATACGTTAGCGATGACTTATCCCCATCATCCAAATGAGGTAACTAAGAAGAAGTATTATGAATTTATACAAAATTTACCATTATTTCTCCCAGTCGAACAAATATCTGGTGAATTTAGTAAACTCATTGATAAATATCCAATTACTCCTTATTTGGATAATCGAGATTCATTTGTTCGCTGGATGCATTTTATTCATAATAAAATAAACGAGAAATTGGAGAAACCAACTATTTCTTTAAACGAGTTTTTTATTAAATATTATGATGCTTATAAGACACATGATGAGAAATTAGCAGCCTATTATAAGATGCAAGAAAAAGTAGTATATTTGGTGATTCTAGCAGGATTAGGTGGAGCCATTTATTATTTATATGACAAATAACATGATAATTATAATGTTTACAATATATAACAATGTTAAATCCAAATATAAATCCAAATAAAAATCCAAATAAAAATCCAAATCCAAATCCAAATCCAAATCCAAATCCAAATCCAAATCCAAATCCAAATAAAAATACAAATAGAAAAGGAGGAAATTTATTGGCATCTGGCGGTTACGGATGCGTATTTAGCCCTGCTCTTAGATGTGAAGGAGAGATGAAAAGGTCGCCCAATAAAATAACAAAATTAATGACTGAAAAACACGCAATATCAGAGCACGATGAAATTATTTCTATTAAAAACCTTCTCCAAGATATACCCAACTATGAAGATTATTTTCTAATTTATGATGCAACTTTATGTAAACCGGCACCCCTTTCTAAACAAGATTTATCTAATTATACAGAAAAATGTAGAGCATTACCAAAAGATAATATAACAAAATCTAATATAAATACAAATCTAGACAAGTTGCTATCATTAAATATGCCAAATGGTGGTTTAGCAGTGGATGATTATTTATATGACAATGGTTCTTTCGAAAAAATGTATAAAGTGCATGAAAGTTTAATAAAATTGTTTAAAAAAGGTGTCATACCAATGAACAATCGCAATATTTATCATTGCGATATTAAAGATTCAAATGTTTTGATAGATGAAAGTATTCACGCGCGATTAATCGATTGGGGACTTTCACTAGAATATCTTCCATTTAAAGATCATACATTTCCAATATCATGGAAAAATCGTCCATTCCAATTTAATGTTCCATTTTCTGTAGTTCTTTTTTCAGACCGCTTTGTAGAAAAATATACTGCATTTTTAGAAAATGGTGGAAAACCAAATAAAATTGAACTGAAACCATTTATTATTGATTATGTTGCTGGATGGATGAAAGAGAGAGGCGCAGGTCATTATAAGTTTATAAATGAAATTATGTTTGAATTGTTTAGTCATTCTATACCCTCTTTATCAGAAGATAATAAACCTCATATAGTAGAAACGCAAATTACCATGAACTATATTATTAATTACTTGATAGATGTATTAGTTCATTTTACAAAATTTGGAAAAAATGTAAAGAAAAATTTGCGTGATTATTTAGACAATGTATTTATAAAAATAGTGGATATATGGGGTTTTATTAGCGTTTATTTTTCATTTGTTGAGATTTTATTTAATAATTATTCTAAATTATCACAGCAAGAGATTGTCATCTTTAACAAGTTACAATATATATTTGTAGAATACTTGTATAATCCGCGATATGAACCAATCAACGTGAATGCGTTATACTCAGAATTGAAAGATTTAGGTAATTTATTTCGGATTAAATTGTTTGGAAAATTAAAAAAAAATAAAAAATCTAAAAAAAATGCTAGAGGTATAAAAACTACTAGCATTGAAGGTTATGCACGAGGTTTTAAAACTACTAGAAAAAATAATCGCTATAGTAAAAAAATTTCTTTTAAGCGACAGCCAAATAAAAGAAGATTTAAGAAACCATTTTTATTAGCTTTAAAATAGAAAAATATTTAACTATATATATAGTTAAATGAACAAAACATTTGAGAGTTTATGTACCCCTGCTAAGATTTATCTTGTTATATCTGTATTAGCATTATTTTATGCGTTATATAATAATATTAGTTTTGGAGCTTTTGCAATGAAGCTTGTTTTTGTATTGTTATGGACATATATTTTATCCTGGTTGTGTAACAAAGGATATAAGAACCTCTCTTGGTTTTTAGTGTTGTTCCCTTATGTTATTATTTTGCTAGCAATACTTCAAATTGCAAACCTTTTCTAATTATAATTTGATTCTAAGAATATACGGCTAGCAAATTTAGAATATATTCTGGGTAGTAAAATAAAATATTTTAATACTATATAAATGGAAAATATGTTTAGCAAACTCTGTACTCCTGCCAAAATTTATTTTGGAATTGCTGTTATTGCTGCTATAATTGCATTAACTAAAGGTATATCATTTGGTGCAGTATTAATGAAGATGGTTTTTGCCTTCTTTTGGACCTATGTTTTGGGTTGGATGTGTAAGAAAGGATACTCAAGCATTTCTTGGTTCTTAGTTTTGTTGCCTTACGTTGTTATTCTTTTGGCTACTCTTCAAATTGCAAATATTAATGAACACAGATCTATTTTCAGAAGTGTTGGTCTTCAAGGTGCTTATGGTGCGGAGGCTTTTACTACAGAAGGAATGGATAAGAATAGCGAAAAGAAAAAAGAGGAACCAAAAAAATAATTTAATAAAGTAAATAATTTAATAAAGTAAATTATTTATTCATTATAAAATCATAGTTATATTTATTATTGGTTATATATATGAGATTAGAAATATTTGTAATTGGATTAACTGCTTTTTTCATCTATAATGCATATACCGATGGAAAATATACTAAAATGATATGGTCTTTTAAAAAGTATTATAAAATGATATTTTATGCTGCATTAGGAATAGGTATATATATATTATTAAAGCGTAATCCAAATCAAGCTCGAAATATGTTGCTATATGCAAACAATATGGTTAAATTTATGCCTATTGATAAGAATTCTATGGATATGTTGAGTCCCATAATTGATTGCACAGATGAAGGTGGTATGGGTTCTTTCATGGAAAACTTCAATGGTCTCGATACATCTAGTATGGGTTCTGGGTTTTGTGGAGAGCGTCGGATTTTGAGCTCAGGAAAAAATGGCACAAAACGTTCTGTGAGTGAAACCAAGAAGAAATACGTTGCTGCAACCCAAGACTGGAAATGTAGTGGATGTAATCAACAATTGGACCATACATTCGAGATAGACCACAAGGTGCGTTTAGAATATGGAGGCGGTAATGATGTACAGAACCTTGTTGCGTTGTGTCGCAATTGTCACGGGAAAAAAACTGCTAGTGAAAATATGTAATTAAAATAAATTTTTAAGCCCCTTAAATTAAATTACAATATATATTATAATCAAACTTAACTGAAAATCAAATACAGAATATGAGCCGCAAATTGCAGATAATTAAGACAAATATTATTTTAACATAACTCTTGGTAATAAAGTATTTTTATTATTGAAAAAAAGACAAAGTTTTGCAGCCACCATTTTGTTTAGTCTTTATCATTAATTTATTCTATTATAGTAATATATGAATAATAATCCACCAACAAGTAATGAAAATGTGTTACCTAACATAAAAATGCCAAATGTATTTTATATTGGTGTTGCGCTTATAGTATTTTTAGTTATTTGTTTAATATTTATATATTTTAAATTAAATATTTTTGGTAAAAAAAGTAAATCACAAAACGAAATCATTTCGAATGTATTTATTACATTTTTCTTTAGTGTAACTATATTTTTATTATGTATAGGTTTTTTACCAAATATAAAAGATATTCGAAAGCTATTTGAGCAAATTAGTAGTGTTAGTTATGCTATAATATATACAATTGGACTCATTCTTTTTTTTGGATTTTTATCTACGACTATTGTCAATGATTATGCATTTATTATTTTGCCTATTTTATTACTTTTAGGCGCATATGTATTTTATAAGGCAGGATCGCATAGTTATGTTGATGAATTTAATATTAATTATGAGAGAATAAAATCTATTATTATATTCTTTTGTTTAATCGTTACATTTATTATTTTTTATAATGAAGACCCAGGAGGATATATTTCACAATACTTTGGATATACATTTCTACTTAGTATTGTAATTGCTGTATTTGCCTTTTTATATTTAATTATTGTCTTAACGTTACCTGATAAATACGTAGAAAAAAGTGAAAAATCAACAAATTTTTTCTCCAACTTTTCGTCATTTTCAACATATGGTAATATGGGATTATTAGGGTTTATCATTATGATAACTATAATGATTTTGTCTTATAGTAGCAAGGATGGGTTTTTTGATAATAAAGAAACAGCTTTGTTATTTATTGTTGTAGCACTTATTATTTTTGTTATATGGTCAGTATTGGTTGGTGTAAATACATTTCCTGAATTCGTAGATAGCACTATAGCGAAAGATGGTTTAAGTTTATTTAAACGCTCATTATTAATATTATTTGGAATTGTTATATCTGGATTAATAATTGGTTGGTTGTCTTTTACTATACAAGATTATGCTGGACAAACTAGCTGGGCAAGCCTTTTTTTGAATATTGTAATTGTTATTCTTATTCTTGGGTTAATATATAAAACTATTAATGTTGAATTACCTGTAGGTAATAATAAAAAAAATGCATTTGTTAATTTTATAATTAGTATCATATTTTATATACCTTGTATATTCACTGGAGTATTTGATTCTGCTGGACAACTTTTATCAGGCAATTATGGAGGAGAATCAGGTTCGTTATTAATGTTATTACTTGCAATTATTTTAATTGTCGTATATTTTAACATGCCATCTGTCTTTAATATTATTAACACACAAGGTGGTGAACAATTAGTGAATAAACCTGTAAATACAAATAAATCATATGCATTAGGAACATATGCTGATTTAAATGGTAGCGACCAATTCGATTATCAATATGGTATTTCTTTCTGGGTTTTTGTCCATGCGGCTGGCGCAAATATGAATGCACATTATGGTAAATACACATCCTTATTAAATTTTGGAGGAAAACCAAATGTTCTTTATAACGGAGCAACAAATACACTGCTAGTAACAATGGAAGTAACAGAAGATACACCGAAACAAGATAGCGATAACCCTAAAATTGGACTTTATAAACTAACGGACCTAGATGAAAATGGAAATAGAATACTTTATGAAAACACTAATTTCCTTCTACAAAAATGGAATAACATTATTATTAATTATGATGGAGGAGTATTAGATATATTTTTAAATGGTGAATTAGTAAAATCAAATATAGGTGTTGTACCTTATTACAAGTTGGATAATTTAACTATTGGCGAAGATGGAGGGATTGAAGGGGGTATTTGCAATGTAGTTTATTTTAGAAAACCATTATCTGCTACAAATGTTTATTATTTATATAATATGGTTAAAAGCAGAACACCTCCACTTCTGAATGAATCAAATAAAACTATTTTAGTTAAAAATTTAAATCAATTTAGTTCTTCTCTTAAAAATCTTTAAAATAATAGTGCGAATGTTTAAGCAATTAGTTGCGAATGTTTAAGCAATTAGTTGCGAATGTTTAAGCAATTAGTTGCGAATGTTTAAGCAATTAGTTGCGAATGTTTATTATTTAAATCATTTATAAAAATCAAACTTATCTAGAAAATTTCTAAATCTATATTATACAATGAGTCCTCTAAGTATTTTAATTGTAATAGTTGTAATTGTTCTAGTAATTATGTTATTAAGATATATATTTGTAGACCCATATACCCTTCAAGAAATTAAAAATGGTAAGGATTCATCTACAATTACTGCATCTTCTTTAGCAACAAATGGGGATGTACCTTCCAGTAATTTTGCATATTCCATATGGTTTTATATAAATGACTGGAATTATCGTTACGGAGAACCTAAGGTTATTTTTGGAAGAATGGGTACACCAAGTACAGATGGATCAGGTTCTATTGAGGGTGTTAGCGGAACTGGACCATGTCCTGCAGTTATTTTAGAACCAGTCGAAAATAATATTTCGGTTTCTTTAACTTGTTTCCCTGGTTCTGATGATACTGCTTCTACCCAAACCGATAGTGTTATTCATACCTGTATGGTATCCAATGTTCCTATTCAAAAATGGGTGAATTTAGTGGTTAGTGTATATGGACGATCTATGGACCTCTATATTGATGGTAAATTAGTGCGAACCTGCTTATTACCTGGAACCGCTAAGGTGAATAACAATTCGGATTTATATGTAACACCAAAAGGTGGTTTTAATGGATGGACTGCAAGACTCCAATACTATCCAAATTCATTGAATCCTCAGGAAGTTTGGAATATTTATGCTAAGGGTTATTCTAACGCATTAAGCATATTTGGAGCATATAGTGTTGAAGTTTCATTAATGGAAAATGGTAGCGAGAAAAGCAGTGTCACAATCGGTTAAAATGCAGTGTCACAATCGGTTAAAATGCAGTGTCACAATCGGTTAAAAAATGCAGTTGTAAATAAAATATATTATAACCACATTTTAATTTAGGTACAACAAAAGTTTATTCATTTAATATATATATTATATATAATGAATAATTCATATAATCCATTTCCTCAAAATAATTCTAGTGGGTTTGGTTCTATTTCACAAATGAATCCATATTCAAATACTGGTTATGGCAATTCAGCCATGTTTGGAGCATATGGAAATCAAGGTTTTATGCAATCCAATAGTTTAATCGCCAACTTTGCTTTTTTATTATTGGTTATTTTCGGGTTTATAATATTATTAAGGATTGGTATTACTACTTTAGTGTATTTTATGAAACCTTCTGATTCGCCTCATCTTATTGATGGCATGGTTGATGGGAAACAAATGATAATTTTTGAACAAGATCCTAGCAATAATGGTGCAAAAACTATTTATCGTTCTATAAATGCTAATGATGGTATTGAATTTACATGGTCTACTTGGATTTTTATTGATAGTATTATAACGACACCTGTTAATTCTACTCCTCAATATAGACATATTTTTAGCAAGGGTAATTATACATTTGGAAGTGATGGAATGATGGAACCTAACAATGCACCAGGGTTGTATCTTGCTCCTGATAAAAATGAGTTAGTTGTAGTCATGAATACATACAAAGTCATTAATGAAGAAATTTCTATTCCTAATGTACCTATTAATAAATGGGTGAACGTCATTATACGATGCCAAAATACTACGTTTGATGTTTATATTAATGGAACTATTTCCAGAAGTATTAATCTTGTTGGCGTCCCTAAGCAGAATTATGGTAATGTATATGTATGCGCTAATGGAGGATTTACCGGATATGTATCCAACTTGTGGTATTATAATTATGCTTTAGGAACTAGCGCAATTCAAAAAATAGTTGAACAGGGACCAAATACACATATGATTGGTGGAAATGGTTTAAGCGATACCTTATATAATTATTTGTCGCTTAGATGGTTCTTCTATGGAGCTGGTAATGGATTCAACCCTGATTTGTCTACAATATCCACAGAATCATCAATGTAAATATTATAAATATTGTTAGTTTCATTATAAATTTACTATAATGAAACTATATAGAAGATGTCTTACGACCCACAACCACCTCGTGTATGGAGCCGTGTGCAAAATTCATGCACATTTTTGAATCCAAATGATGATTATACTAGAATCATTTCTGGATTGGATAGCAAAGGTATGACATTAGCTCAAGCAAACTATAAAGATCAATTGATATATAAAGGTAATATATTGCAATACAAGGGAAATAGTGCGCGATTGACTAAAAATCAACGTTATACACAATTAGCTAAAGGTTTTGGATCGAATCGAACAAAAGTCTTTGCAACACAAAGTGAAACCTATAGCAATCCAAATACAAAGGGACTTTTACGAGTAGGTTCGAGAGAAATCCCTTACCCTAATTTCCTTGTAGGAGAGCCAAACAATCCTTCTGGCCCTTTTAAACCAGATGTAGCTAATCCGAATAATTGTAATACAAATGGTTCTTTAGAAGAAGGCGGTACTTTAATTTGCGGGTCTTATGTGAACCCTTGCACTGGAGAACTTGTTAGTTTAGGTATACAACCTGGAGAACTAATATGCAATCCTAGTACTGCTTCTGATGTTCCTGGTACACCGATTGCATTATGCTGGGACCCTGCTTTACAAAGTTGGTTTACAAAATTACGATATGTAAATAACAATAGTACAGATAAATGGCCTGACAATTATAAGGGATTTGTTAGCGCTTTGAAACCAGAACCTCCTACAATTACATTAACGGGCAATACTTTGACATGGACTTTTATAGAAAGCTGCATTGTCCCCATTTCGAGCTTCAAAATATATGTGAATGGACAATTTTTTACTTCGTTTCCTTATACTACTACTTCTTATACATTTAGCAGTTTGCAAATCAATGATGCAATATATATGACGTCGGTGAGTAATACAATTGAATCGGTGCCGTCGAATAGTATAGTTTATTTATAAAATTTTAATATCTGTATTTATATTATTAAATAATGAATTACCAAACATATGATAAAATAAAAGATGTTCCTGGTACATATAGAATTTTTCTTAATAAAGATTTTGATTATGAATGTATGGATTTATATATTCTTATTTTTGAAAACAACGACAATTATCATATTATAGACAAAAAAGGAAACTTTGTTTCTGATGTTTCCGAACCTGTCACTTTTAAAAATACAAGGGAAGAACTTAGATCCATGTCTATATCTGAAATTACAGATAATATTCGAAATTTTGTTTTTGTAAAAGAAGAGGAAAACCCTGAAATACCAGCTAAAAGTAAAAGAACATTTGAAAACCTTACTGACGACCCCGACACCTCCGTCCCCGACACCTCCGTCCCCGTCACCTCCTACCCCGCAATAAAAAGAACATTTTCTGAAGAACAACAACTACGACTACAAGAAGAAGAACGAAAAGAACAAGAACGAAAAGAAGAAAAAAAACAACTATTAAACAAACTAGCAGGCGATCTAGAAGGCAATCAAGAAGCCGATCTATGGGGTGGACTCGAATGGGATGCAAAATGTTTAAAATTAGAAAAATATTTTAGTGAAATTATTGAAGGAGTCAATCAAGTTATTACGAAAGACGCTTTAACAAACACAATATTACAAGAATATATACATAATTGTTTAAATACATCAACAAAATATCAAGAATTTATAAAATATATACTAGGACAGATACAAAATGGAAATAATAGAGATTATACATTATATATCCTTCAAAGAACACTTTCTATATATTTTAAATTTAATCCTCAAGTTAATAATAGTTTTTTAGGAAATAAAATTATTACCTTTATTAGAATAATTTATGATAAAAATGAAAAAAAGGAAGTAGACGTAAAATATTTTGTAAAAGTAGTTGGTACTTTAACTCAGTTCTATGAAGGATCTCTAAAAAAAGGTCAAATATATGAATTATTAAAAAAAAAGTTAAAAGTTACACATGATTTTAAAATTACAGCCGATGAAGACAAACTTTTCTTAGATGACAATTATGAATATGAAAATATAATACCTAAAGGTTTTTTACGAAAAGCAGATAAATCATTACATGATGCAAGCGAAGAATATCATTTAACACTATCAGGCATGTCGACAAAAATTACTGATCCGATTTTAAAAAATTTTGTGAATTATTTATTAAATAAATTACAAGAACAATTTGATCCTGACATAAGAGATACTACTACAATTCATTTTAATGTTATTGTAACGCAAATTGTAGAAGATGAAATAGAAGATATAGATGCATTTATGAATGAAATAATAGAACAAATTAAAAATGCAAGTTTATCACGTGAATCTAAAGAAAAACTTTTAGAAATGCTTTATATAAGAATATCTTCAGAATTTGAAAACTACACTGATTTATTTCTATCTGTAATATCTGAAAGTAATAGGGAATATTTTCAATTAGTTGATCATTGCATGAATGTTCAGTCTTTTATTAATTCTATGTTAGATACACTATTTAATAGTATAGAACCCCTAGTTGTTAAAGTGTTTATAGAACAAAAAGAACTTCAAGCACCTGAATTTGTAACATCAAGTCTTGCAACAGGTGTTCCAACAGGTCTTGCACCAGGTGTTCAAGGAGGTGTTGTTCCAAGAGGTGTTGTTCCAAGAGGTGGTGGTAATAACGATTTTTGTTCAGGTTTGATGGATGTTGAAAATGAAATTGAAGATAATGATGATCGATTTCATGCAAAACGTCAAGCATATTGTGCGCTAGGTTGTGCAAAATTATTAGATGAATTAAAACATGATTTTAAACCTTATTTAAAAATTTATATGCCAAATTTAGAATCAATATATAGTAAAGTAATTACATTTTTTCATAATAAATTAGATAGGGATGGTTTTCATATATATCCTGAAGTAAAACAAGTTGTAGAATTTATAGACTTAGTTTCTAGTAATTCAGTAGGAAACAATCCAGAATGGAATTATTATACATCAGTATTAAAATTTATGGATGAAAAATGTGATAAATTTGATGAATTAACTATTGTAAAAGTATCCAATCTTGAATATTATAAACGTTTAGATGTTAGTAAAATTGATCCTTCTTATATTAAAATTTTAGGAGATAAGCCTTATTTATACATGACTATGAGTTGTGGTGCGGTATCACCAATATTTACTTTACAAGATTTATTTGTATCTGTAGAAGATAATAGTACACCACAGCAAAAATTATGGCCATTAGTTCATGAGCGTAATCCAACACCATATCAAGTGGAAAATTTTAAAAAATCGTTTTTTACGATTGATAATGGTCCTGGTATGTTAGATCCAAAAACAACAGCTCCAGTTGATAAGATAAATTTTACTGCAAATAGTCCATTTATTCAACAAGTCAAAGAAGGTTTGAATAATTTAGAATATCATGAAGATATTGTTAATCCACATATCGAAAAATTAGGAAATATACAAGCATCACAAGATATAAATGGTGAAACTGGTGAAAATAGTAAATCTAACATGATAGAAGGTCTCAATTTATTTTTAGGATATTTTGGCGTTCCTTTAGATCCTCCACCAGTAACAAATATACAATTTATTGAAACACTGGATCAACAAAAATTTATGGGTATAAATATTTTTATGGAAGGTCGTGAATTACCATTTCCAATACATATAGGCGATACTACAATTTCAACCATATCTTCTTTTGTACATGAATATAAAGGTAAAATTCGTGTTAACCTAGATGCAGAACAAGAGGATCAACATCCTGAATGGGCAAGATTACATGCTTTTGCAAAAGCCATATATGCCACAATTCCTGAAGGAATAAAATCTGAATTGGGAACTGAAGAAGAAGTTCTAACAATGATTATACTTTCATTGAAATCATTAGGTGATTTATGGCAAGTATTTTATTCAAAAAAATTAGCCGAACAATTACAACAATTACAACAATATGGTTTTACAAGTTATATAAGTTCAACAGATAAAAATGTGGGAAGTGAATGTTATTTAACTTCCAACAAATTTATGTTAAACGGAACAGGTATTCGACCACATTTAAAATTATTAGAAGACCCAAAATTATTAAGGTTTTTTGGAAAACAAAATTTTAAAAAATCTTTAGTAGGTGAAGATGCAGTTACCGACGAAAAAGATATTGACGGAACTGATACAATTACTACAAATCTTGGTCAAGCTGATGAATCTACCTATATATTAAGTATAAATGTTACACTTTCAAAAATAATACCACACTTGGATGATATTGGACGTGATTCTGACAATGAAAATTTAATGGTTGTAAATAGTAATCCTGTTGATATTTCTCAATCTATGTCTACATATGATATTAGACGTGATTCTGGCAATGAAGATTTAATGGTTGTAAATAGTAATCCTGAAAGAGTTGGTAATCCTGAAAGAGTTGATAATCCTGTTGATATTAATGTTTTTTTAGATGAGTTACTTCCTTATGAAGATCTAAAAATATACCATGAACTAAAGGAACTATTAGAACTTAAAAAAGAAGAAGAATACATAACAAAAATTTTAGCCCAACCTTCCCCTGTTATGGAGTCTGATACGGAGGTACAAATTCAGACTGATACGGATGTATCAGTATCTTTTATTGTTGAAAAAACAAAACAAGAATTTGATAAAAAACTACGAAAACTAACAGAATCCATAGATTCTTTAGAGCAAAACTTAGATATGCAAGGTATAGAACATGATATGCAAGGTATAGAAGATCGTATAAAAGGTATAGAAGATCGTATAAAAGGAATACAAATAGCACAACCACAACCAAGATCAGAACCACAACCAAGATCAGAGATAGAAATACAATTATTAAATTTAAAACCACGAATAGAAGCTTTTTTATCTATATCATTTTTAATTTTAAGTGAAAAAGTATTGAAAGAAGAAGGTAAAATTTTTTTAATGGATTTATTAAACAGCCTACCTCAACAACAACCAGCAGAACAAGCAGCAGAACAAGCAGCAGAACAAGCAGCAGAACAAGCAGCAGAACAAGCAGCAGAACAAGCAGAACGTTTAAGAATTTTAAAAAAAATAGAAATATTTTTAAAAAAAATATACGAAGTTATTAAATTAACAGAACCTATTGAGTTACCTATAGCCAATGCTGAAGAACTTCCACAAGAATTACAAGTTATAGGTGTTGAACTTCAACAAAAAGTATTACGTAGCACTTTTTTTCAAAAAATAAGAACATTAACATCATTTTTAAAATTAAATTTTTTAGCATCAATCAATTCATTAAGATCAAAAAAAACGCTAAAATTTAATGATGTTGAAATTTTAAAACATGCAATTGGTATTGAAAGAAAATCTAGAGAAGTTGTTAAAAAAGTTAATATTTTTGATGCAAGTTTATTAGATTTTGCTAAAACTAATATGGTACATGATTATGTGCATGTTCTAGGTTTTGCAACAACTGCATATGAAGGTTTGATTTCTTCGACACAAAAAGAAATTGAAGATATTGCTGAAGAATTAGTTTTTGAGAAATCCTCAGAAAATGTTAGACCTCAAAGAATATTAATGTCAGTAAAACAAACTGATCAAGAAAAAGAATTAGAATATAAATTATCAGAAGCTACTGATAATGCAAAAATGACGGAGTTAAAAAATAAAATTCAAGATGCAAGAACAAATATTGAACTATTAGTAACAAGTATGGAACAACAAAATACAACAATTCAAAAAACTAAAATAAAAAAAAATTTAGAAAGACAAAGAGAATTTTTAACAAAATTACAAATAAAATTAAATTCAGAACAACAAAATCAACAAGCATTAATTGCTAATAAAGTATCAGAAAAATTTAAAAAAAATAATTCAGAAGAAACTCGAAAAAATATGTCAAATTTGTTGGGAAACCTAGGTGATGTATTTGGAAAATTTGTTGGATTTAATAGGGCAATGGAAGGCGGTAAATTAAAGAAACGAAAAACCCGCAAAAACAAAAAAAAAATAAATAAAAAAACTCGCAAATTTCATAAAACAAAACGCAATAAAACCATCAAAAAACACAGAAGAAATAAAAATAAAAAACTAAATACAATAAGAAATAAATGATAAAAATAATTCAAATAAAAATAATGTATTATAAATTTTACATTATTTTTAAATTATGCGTTATCCAAATTTAAGGTCTCAAACTTGGATTAATACATATTTCTTGACTAGGGAATATATCTCCCGACATGCATTTGTCATTTTCGCCCACTTTGGAACAAGTTCTATACCCTTTATCTTCCCCAATAAAGCACCAACCTGCCTTTCCTGTCTCGTGA
>Ga0209443_1000004_pt1 | contig 169259 bp, 145 predicted proteins | sample LauGreBMM110DCMD_2_FD_187571 | JGI IMG/M metagenome (GOLD analysis project Ga0209443, IMG submission 187571) | Freshwater lake microbial communities from Lake Michigan, USA - Su13.BD.MM110.DCMD (SPAdes) (version 2) | ecosystem: Environmental > Aquatic > Freshwater > Lake | place: Lake... | reverse complement strand
TCGGTTTTTAGATCTGGCTTCAGGAATGTCGGTTTGTAAATCTTCATCGAGCATGATTCTGCCTTTTCCTTCAAGCGTAATGATAATTTTACTTTTAATACCGCGTTCAATTAATTTATCTTTTACAGTATTGGCTCTGTTAGTAGACAAAATAAAGTTATATTCGTCTTTTCCCCTATCGTCGCAATACCCATAAATTTGTATTGATTCGATTCGTGCAGTATCAATTTTTTGGACAAATGCTATGACACCTTCGGCTTGTTCTTCTTTTAAATTGAATTTATCAAATTCAAAAAAGATAGAATAGATTTCTTCTTCTTGAGCGAAACTGAGCCCAAAAGAAAAAAATGCCGCTACAAATACTAACCATTTCATAGATTGATAATTAGTTTTAATTAGTTATTTTTTTAATATCGAAGCGTATTGAGCCGAATTGTTTAACAGATTAATAGCTTGTTCAATTTCGGGATTGTTTTTGGTATAAAATAAATACAACCCATCTCTATATTGATGTCTGATGATCAATTCTTCTTGTAGGTGTTTTTTAATTTGCTCTTTGTTTTTATCTAGCTCTGCTTCCTGACTTTTTTCTAGCGCTACTTCTAATTGTTTGTATTCTGCCGCAATTTGACCCTCTATTTTTTCTTTTTTGGCGTTTTCCAATACAGTTTTTAACGCTTTATGAGTGTCTGAATCCAGATTAATCTTCTCTTGTTTTAAATAGTTTTTAAAAGCCATGAAATCAACATCAGAAACAGTAGGAATACCATTAACATTTGGATTTTTATAATATAATTGCGTAGCAAAATTAAAAATAGCATCGTTTTTTAATAATGCATCGGTACTATTTGCCATTTTAGTTGCTGCTATTTCAACATCAGGCAATATTCCACCACCGTCATAAACCGTTCGCCCAGCTTTTGTCTTAAAGGCGTTAAATTCGTTTTGTGTTTTTTTAATGGCTTTTCCGTTTTCATCTTTTTTTGCATAATCTAGCGCTTGAATGCATCTTCCCGAAGGGGTATAATATCTAGATATGGTAACTTTTACTTGTGTGCCGTAGGATAAATCCAAAGGTCGTTGCACTAATCCTTTTCCAAAACTTCTACTGCCTAAAACTACACCACGGTCTAAATCTTGAATGGCTCCCGCAACAATTTCCGAGGCCGAAGCACTTTTTCCATCTACAATTACCACTAAAGGAATCTCTATATCACTTGGTTCGTTTTTTGTGCGGTATTCAGAATTGTATTTTGCATTTTTAGATTTTGTAGTTACAATTAACTCATTTTTAGCCACAAAAAGATTGCAAATATTAACCGCCTCGTGTAATAAACCGCCTGGGTTTCCTCTTAAATCTAAAATTATTTTTGTGGCGCCTTTTTGTTTTAAATCTAATAAAGCAGCTTTCGTTTCGGCGCTTGCTTTTTCGTTAAATTTTGATAACACAATATAACCTGTTTTATCTTTTAACAGAGTATAGTATTCAACGGCTTTAATTTCAACTTCATTTAAAATAATGGTTGCGTTTTGAGTTTTTCCTTGTCTGATGTATTGAATAGCAACTTGAGTATTTTTTGCACCTTTGAGTAATTGAGAGGCGTCTTCTTTGTATTCTTTTAGGTTGACATCGCCTATTTGCGTAATTTCGTCACCCGCTTTTAAACCCGCTTTATCTGCTGGAAACCCTTTATAAATTTCTTTTAAATAGACTTTGCCGTCTTTTCGTTGCACCATAGCCCCGATGCCGGTATATTCGCCAGTATTGTTAATTTTAAACTTTAAAACGTCTTGTTCGTTAAAAAAAACAGTGTATGGATCTAATTCTTTGAGCATGTTTTTGATGGCAATATCCATCAGTTCTCCAGCATTCGTTTCGTCAACATAATTTTGATTTACGGTTTTAAAAACGCCGGTAAAAATTTCAATTTGTTTAGCAATTTCAAAAAAGTCATTTTTAAAACTTACCCCTATAAAAAGAAAGGATATTGTTACTAAAGGGATAATTATTTTTCTATTGAAGAAACGTTTCATGAATTTTGAAATTGATTAATACAGTTACGAAAGTAAAGAATATTGTGCAAAATGTAAACCAAAGCGACGATTTACTTTGTTATTTCGGAAAATTTTTGAAAAAGTTGAATGGTTTTTTCTTCGATTTCCTGATAAGACAGACGTTCATTGGTTTGATAAAAGAACATAAATGCATAAGGTTTTTGCAACGAATCAATTAAAAGATGCTTGTTTAAACGATAGGTTTCACGCAAGACACGTTTATAATAATTGCGGTCAACCGCTTTTTTGAAGTATTTTTTTGAAACCGAAACGCCTATTTTTATTAATTCAGCATTTTCTTCTGTGTTTTCAACATATACCAAACGTAATGGAAATTTCGAAACCGAATTTCCATCCGAAAAAAGCAAATCAATTGTGGTTTTGCTCTTTAATTTTTCGTGTTTTGGATACGTGAACTGCATAAGGCAAAGGTATAAAAAAAGCCGACTTTTTTGAGTCGGCTTAATTCTATTGTTTTTTGGGAAAAATATTGTTTTCTTTTTCTATATCTGCCATTAATTGTTCTGGGTCAATGGTAATGGATTTAATAGTTTTATTTTGAACTTCAAAAGTAAAGGTTGGATACGCCCAATCCCATCCTTTTAAAACGGTTGCTTTAAGATTAGGGTATGGATTCGGTTTTTCCCAACGCATTAACGTGTTTGGGATATAGAAAAATTCTTTAGTTCCGTCGGAATATTCCACTATAATATCTAGTGGCATTGGCATTCTACCTTTGCGTTCTAACGTTATTTGGGTGCTATTTTGTGCCGTGTTTACCGATTTTATGGCATAATCAATAGTGTTTGTTGTTAATGTCCATTCTAATAAATACCAATCTAAATTAGCTCCAGATACTTTTTCAGCTACACGCTTAATGTCGTTTGGTGTTGGGTGTGTAAATTTATACTCGTTGTAATAACGTTTGATGGTTTTGTTGAGGTTTTCTTGACCAATAATATAGCCTAATTGTGCTAAAAACACTTCTCCTTTGCTATAAGCCGAAATTCCATAAGCCATATTAAATTCATAACGATCGGCGTGAGTAGAAAGCGGTTGCTCTTTTCCTAATTTTGCTAAATAAATGTAATTATTGTAGGCGTCTTCATAAGGAATTTCTGGTTTTTTAGGAGGTAAAACTTTGTTCATCGCCAAGTTAGAAATGTACGACGTAAATCCTTCGTCCATCCATTCGTGTTTGGTTTCGTTAGTTGCCAAAACAAATTGGAACCAAGAATGCGCCATTTCGTGAGCCGTAACACCCACTAAGCTTCCAAAGGCTCTGTTTCCGGTGATTAACGTACACATTCCATATTCCATTCCGCCATCGCCACCTTGAATTACAGAGTATTGTTTGTAGGGATATTGTCCTACATTTTCATTAAAAAAAGCTAACAATTCAGCAGTTTTTGGTTGCATTTTTTTCCAATTTTCTAAATTGTCTTTTTTGTTTTTGTACAAGAAATGCAATTCCACATTATTAGGCCCTAAAATCATGTCGTGAACAAACTCATTATCGGCGCCCCAAGCAAAATCATGTACGTTTGGCGCATAGAAATGCCAAGTAAGTGTTTTGGTTTTCTTTGGATACACAACTTCTAGACCTTCATCTTGATAACCATGACCAATTTCGTTTTTGTTTTGTAAATAGCCCGTTCCGCCAATGGTGTAGTCTTTATCAACTGTGATTTTTACATCAAAATTTCCCCAAACACCATGAAATTCGCGTGCAATGTATGGATTTGCGTGCCACCCTTCAAAATCATATTCGCACAATTTTGGGTACCATTGCGTCATCGATAAAGCAACGCCTTCTTCAGATAATCGGCCAGAACGACGAATTTGTAAAGGAACTTGACCTTCAAAATCTAATGAAAAGGTTGTTTTTTGTTTTGGTAAAATGGCTTTTGCTAAAGTAACTTCTAAAATAGTACCCACCACTTTTGTGTTTGCAGCAACACCATCTTGTTTAAAATTTGCAATATTTAAGTAGCCAATTTCGTTTGGTTTTAAAGTGCTAATTCTACTTTCTTTAGTTTCTTTTCCTTCTTTTTTAAAGGTTCTTACCATTCGTTTATCTGGATCAGAAATGGCTTGAAGTCTTGCATCCATTTCGCTTCCAGGTTGAAACGCATTATTGAATAAATGATAATATACTTTATGTAAGGTATCGTTAGAATTGTTCGTATAAACAATTTCTTGTTTTCCGGTGTATTGGAATTTTTTGACATCCATATTCATCTCCATTTTATAGTCAACGTGTTGTTGCCAATAGCCCGGATTTGGATTGTTTTGTGCCAATAGTATAATTGGAAAGAAGCTAAAAAAAAGAATTTTTTTCATGGTTGCTTTTTTAAATACTACAAGAAAAAAATGCCCTGTAGAATTGTATTAATTTAAAATTTAGAATTCTTTTCATCATTCCAATTAATTTCAGTTATTGGACTGATGTGATTTGTTTTTGTTACAGTTCTTTAATTTTTTACGGCTTTAAAAAAGGTCTTCGCATTTAAAAACATCTTTTAAGCGTACTCCTTTTTCCGTTTTTTCTACCGTAATTATTTGATTATGAGCGTCGTGTTCTAAAAACAAATAATAATTGTTTTCGGCTGCCGCGTTCATAAATTTTGTTTTTTCGTCTAAAGTTAACAACGGTCTTGTATCATATCCCATTACATAAGGAATAGGAATATGTCCTGCTGTTGCCAGTAAATCACCACAAAAAACAATTGTTTTTCCTTTGTAATTGATGTGTGGAATCATTTGTTTTTCAGTATGTCCATCAGCAAAGAAAATGCCAAAACCTAATTCAGATTCTTGTAAAAAATCACCTTTTGGTCGTTTGATAAAATTCAGTTGCCCACTTTCTTGCATCGGCATGATGTTTTCATGTAAAAAAGAAGCTTTTTCTCTTGAATTGGGTTTCGTTGCCCATTCCCAATGATTGTCATTAGTCCAGAATTTAGCATTTTTAAACGCTACTACATAGCCCGTTTTGGCTGCGTTCCAATTTACACTTCCGCCACAATGGTCAAAGTGCAAATGCGTCATAAATACATCGGTAACATCATCGCGATGAAAACCAGCATTTTTCAAAGACTTGTCTAGAGAATGATCGCCCCAAAGCGAATAATAACTAAAAAATTTGTCCGATTGTTTGTTGCCCATTCCCGTGTCAATCAAAATCAAACGATTCCCGTCTTCTATTAATAAGCATCGTGCTGCAATATCAATCAAGTTATTTTCATCGGCCGGATTGGTTTTATTCCACATGGTTTTTGGCACAACGCCAAACATAGCGCCTCCATCTAGTTTAAAATTTCCCGCTTCAATAGCATGCAATTTCATGATTTGTTATTTTGTGCCAAAATACAAAAAATACTATAAATGGAAACTATGCTAACATAAGTTATAAAAATGTTAGCAACCCTTGTAAAAAGTAATTAATGGATTATCTTTGTCGTTAATTTAGACAAAATCAAAATAAGCTATGAAATGAGCATGAGAAAATATTGATTTTAAAAACAAATTTTCCAATGCGAGTTGCATAACACTAATAAAACATAAATACTAACGACGTTATGATTAAAGTTTCTGACACAGCAAGTAAAAAAATCGTTGCGATGATGCAAGATGATGGTTTTGATGCGGCCAAAGATTATGTGAGAGTAGGCGTAAAAAGTGGCGGTTGCTCGGGGTTGTCTTATGAATTAAAGTTTGACAAAGAACTAACCGAGAACGATAAAGTTTTTGAAGATAACCACATAAAAATTGCCGTTGAGAAAAAGAGTTTCCTTTATTTAGCAGGAACCATTTTAGAATTTTCGGGCGGTTTAAACGGAAAAGGATTTGTTTTTAACAATCCTAATGCACAAAGAACATGTGGGTGCGGAGAGAGTTTCTCGCTGTAAGCCTCCCCAACCCCTCCAAAGGAGGGGCTCCAATAGTTATTGTTAATACAAAGTAATATAAAAATATAAAATAATTGAAATCCTATTTACCCCTAATAGGAGTTCCCCCTTCGGGGGCTAGGGGGCTAATATGAGTAAATATACTGAGGACGACTTAAAAGTCGAATTAGAAAATAAAGAATACGAATACGGATTCTATACCGAATTGGACTCGGAAACGTTTCCTATTGGATTAAATGAAGACATTGTTCGGGCGATTTCTAAGAAAAAAGATGAACCTGAATGGATGACCGAATGGCGTTTGGAAGCTTTCAGAGCTTGGTTAGAAATGATTGAACCCGAATGGGCAAACGTACATTATGAAAAACCTGATTTTCAAGCGATTTCGTATTATTCAGCACCAAAAAAAGCCGATCCTAATAAAAAACTAGAAGATGTTGACCCGGAACTTTTAGCGATGTATAAAAAGTTAGGAATTTCGGTTGACGAACAAAAGAAAATGAATAATGTGGCGATTGATATCGTGGTAGATTCAGTTTCTGTGGCAACGACTTTTAAGAAAACATTAAACGAAAAAGGCATTATTTTTTGTTCTATTTCTGAAGCCATCAAAGAACATCCGGAATTAGTTCGAAAATATTTAGGCACAATTGTTCCGCAAAAAGATAATTTTTATGCGGCTTTAAATTCGGCAGTTTTTTCTGACGGAAGTTTCTGTTATATTCCAAAAGGCGTTCGTTGTCCAATGGAATTATCAACGTATTTTAGAATAAATCAAGGTGGAACTGGTCAGTTTGAAAGAACATTGCTAATTGCCGATGAAGGCAGTTATGTGTCTTATCTTGAAGGATGTACAGCTCCAAGTCGTGATGAAAATCAATTGCACGCAGCCGTGGTAGAATTAATTGCGATGGACGATGCCGAAATTAAATATTCAACCGTTCAAAACTGGTATCCTGGAAACAAAGAAGGAAAAGGCGGGGTTTATAATTTTGTAACGAAAAGAGGTTTGTGTGAGAAAAACGCTAAAATTTCTTGGACACAGGTAGAAACGGGTTCGGCGGTAACTTGGAAATATCCTTCGGTTGTGTTGAAAGGCGATAATTCAATTGGCGAATTTTACTCTATTGCAGTTACCAACAATTATCAACAAGCTGATACCGGAACGAAGATGATTCACTTGGGTAAAAATTCTAAATCGACGATCATCTCTAAAGGAATTTCAGCTGGAAAATCACAAAACAGTTATAGAGGATTAGTGCAAATAGCTGCAAGAGCCGAAAATGCGCGTAACTTCTCACAATGTGATTCGCTTTTAATGGGAAATAATTGTGGCGCACACACCTTTCCGTATATCGAAAGTAAAAATGCATCGGCTAAAATTGAACACGAAGCTACAACTTCAAAAATCGGTGAAGATCAAGTGTTCTATTGCAACCAACGCGGTATTCCAACCGAAAAAGCAATTGCCTTAATCGTAAACGGATTCAGTAAAGAAGTATTGAATAAATTACCAATGGAATTTGCGGTTGAAGCGCAGAAATTATTGGAAATTAGCTTAGAGGGAAGTGTTGGTTAAATTTGTTTAAAGTTTAAGGTTCAAAGTTTAAAGTTGGCTTTTTTAGCACGTTTAATCTTAAATAAAGTCAAAAATTAAACAAAAAATATGGCAACAATAAAAAAATTTGAAGATTTAGAAATTTGGAAAGAAGCAAGAAAACTTTCTAAAGAAATAATTACAATTGCTAAAGAGTCGGATTTAAAAACAGATTTTAGATTAAAAGATCAAATAAAAGCGTCATCAGGTTCAGTTATGGATAACATTGCAGAAGGATTTGAAAGAAATGGAAATTTAGAATTCAGACAATTTTTATCCATTGCTAAAGGTTCGGCTGGCGAAACTCGTTCTCAATTATATAGAGTTTTTGATAATGAATATATTAATGAGGAACAGTTAAACTCATTAGTTTTAGAATATGAAAATTTGAGTGGTAAAATTAATAACTTCATAATTTATTTAAATAATAACGATTACAAAGGAACGAAGTTCAAATAACTTTAAACCCTAAACTTTAAACCTTAAACAAAATGCTTGAGATAAAAAACTTACACGCGTCTGTTGAAGACAAAGAAATATTAAAAGGAATCAACCTTGAAATTAAAGCAGGCGAAGTACATGCGATAATGGGTCCAAATGGTGCCGGAAAATCTACTTTATCTTCAATTATTGCTGGAAATGAAAATTACGAAGTTTCTGAAGGCGAAATCTTTCTAGACGGTGAAGAAATTTCAGAATTAGCACCAGAAGAAAGAGCGCATAAAGGTATTTTCTTATCTTTTCAATATCCAGTGGAAATCCCAGGGGTTTCGGTAACGAATTTTATTAAAACCGCAATCAACGAAAAACGTAAGGCAAACAAGCAAGAAGAAATGCCAGCGAATGAAATGTTAAAATTTATCCGTGAAAAATCAGAATTATTAGAAATGGACCGTAAATTCTTGTCGCGTTCATTAAACGAAGGCTTTTCAGGCGGAGAAAAGAAACGTAATGAAATTTTCCAAATGGCCATGTTAGAGCCAAAAATCGCAATTTTAGATGAAACTGATTCAGGTTTAGATATCGATGCGTTACGAATTGTTGCTAACGGAGTGAATAAATTGAAAAACGAAAACAATGCGGTGTTAGTCATTACGCACTACCAACGTTTGTTAGAGTATATTGTTCCTGATTTCGTTCACGTATTAATGGACGGAAAAATCGTAAAAACCGGTGGAGCAGATTTGGCTTTAGAGTTAGAAGAAAAAGGTTACGATTGGATTAAAAATGAATTAAATTAGTTTACAGTCTCAGTCACAGTTATCAGATGACTGCGACTGAACACTGCGACTGAATACTAAATACAATGGAATTAAAAGATAAACTATTAGCTTCTTTCATGGCTTTTGAAGAAAAGATTGATACCCATTCTGAACTTCATGAGGTAAGAAGTAATGCCATAAAAAATTTCGAATATAAAGGTTTCCCCACAAAAAAAGAGGAAGCATGGAAATACACATCGTTAAATGCGATTTTGAAAAATGATTTTTCGGTGTTCCCAAAAAAGGATAATGCCATCGAATTTAAAGACGTAAAAAAGTATTTCTTACACGAAATCGACACGTTCAAATTAGTTTTTATAGACGGAATTTTTAGTTCGTTTCTATCTTCTACAACACATGATGGTTTAGATGTTTGTTTGATGTCTTCGGCATTGACCAAACCCAAATACAAAATGGTAATTGACACCTATTTTAATCAAATTGCTAGTAAAGAAGAAAGTTTAACATCTTTAAACACTGCATTTTCGTTAGAAGGCGCCTACATCAACATTCCGAAAAGTAAAGTAGTAGATAAGCCAATTGAAATTATTTATTTTTCTACAGGGACCGAAGCTGCTTTGATGGTACAGCCTCGAAACTTGATTGTTGTGGGAGAAAATGCGCACGTACAAATTGTAGAGCGTCACCAAAGTTTGAATTCAAATCCGGTTTTAACCAATTCGGTTACCGAAATTTTTGCTCAAAAACGTGCCATTGTGGATTATTACAAAGTACAAAACGATGTGCAAACCGCTAATTTGATTGACAACACTTACATTGCTCAAAAGCAAGAAAGCAGGGCAGCGGTGCATACATTTTCGTTTGGCGGCAACATCACTAGAAACAACTTGAATTTCTATCACCAAGGGGAACGAATCGACTCTACCTTGAAAGGAATCACTATTATTGGCGATAAACAACACGTAGATCATTATACGTTAGTGCAACATGCCACACCAAATTGCGAAAGCCACCAAAATTATAAAACGATATTAAACGATAGTTCAACGGGCGTTTTCAACGGAAAAATTTTCGTAGAAAAAGAAGCGCAAAAAACCGATGCGTTCCAACAAAACAACAACATTTTAATTGGTGATAAAGCTACGATTAACGCCAAACCACAATTAGAAATTTTTGCTGATGATGTCAAATGTTCACACGGTTGTACGATTGGACAATTAGACGAAAGCGCGATGTTTTACATGCAACAACGCGGAATTCCTAAAAAAGAAGCCAAAGCCTTGTTGATGTATGCCTTTACAAGCGAAGTTACCAACAGTGTAAAAATCCCAGAATTAAAAGCAAAAATTGCTCGTATTATCGCTGATAAATTGGGCGTAAATATGGGATTTGATTTGTAAAAAATAAAGCTTAGAAATATGTTAGACATTCAAAAAATAAGAGCTGATTTTCCGATACTTTCACAAAAGGTAAACGGAAAGCCGTTGGTTTATTTTGATAACGGAGCTACTTCGCAAAAACCGCAAGTGGTCATCGATGCTATTTCTAAATATTACAGTGAGATCAACGCGAATATTCACCGTGGTGTTCATACTTTGAGTCAATTAGCCACCGATGCCTATGAAGCGTCGAGAAATACGATTCAAAATCATTTGAATGCAAAACACAACTACGAAATCATTTTTACTTCGGGAACAACTTTCGGAATTAACTTGGTAGCGAATGGTTTTGCAAGTTTGCTAAAAGTAGGCGATGAGGTGATGGTTTCGGCATTGGAACATCACAGCAACATAGTGCCTTGGCAATTTTTATGTGAAAGAACAGGAGCGAAGTTGGTGGTTATCCCAATGAATGAAAAAGGGGAATTAATCCTTTCGGAATTTGATAAATTACTTTCCGAAAAAACGAAAATCGTAACGGTTAACCATATTTCAAATGCGTTAGGTACGGTTAACCCAATAGAATATATCATTAAAAAAGCACATGGAGTAGGAGCAGCGGTTTTAATTGACGGCGCTCAAGCCACACCACATTTACGTCCAGATATGCAAGCATTGGATTGTGATTTTTATGTGTTTTCAGGACATAAAGTTTGCGGGCCAACAGGCGTTGGAATTTTATACGGAAAAGAAGAATGGTTGCGAAAATTGCCACCCTATCAAGGCGGAGGCGAAATGATTGCTGAAGTTACGTTTGAGAAAACCACGTATGCCGATTTACCACATAAATTTGAAGCAGGAACACCAAACATAGAGGGCGGAATTGTTTTAGGAACCGCTATTGATTACATGAATGCCATCGGTTTTGATGACATTGCTACTTACGAACACGAATTATTACTTTACGGAACCAAAAGATTACAAGAAATTGAAGGTTTGAAAATCTTTGGAACAAGCGAAAATAAAACTTCAGTTATATCATTTAATATTGAAGGGATTCATCCATATGACATTGGCACAATTATAGATAAGTTAGGTATAGCAGTGAGAACAGGTCATCATTGTGCGCAACCTATTATGAATTTTTTCAATATTCCGGGGACAATAAGAGCAAGTTTTGCTTTTTACAACACTAAAGAAGAAATTGATATCTTTGTAGAAGCGGTTAAAAAAGCACAAATGATGTTGTCTTAAAAAGAAAGCGTATGAGAGTTTTATTAGGCATTATACTTCTGTTTTTTGTGGGTTGTAAACCGACTAAAAGCGACATGAATAATCACCAGAACAATGACATTCCGGTTATAAAATATGAGGCAAATGCTCGAAATTTTGTTTTAAACATCAAAGTTGAACATCAAGTGTTGTTTGTTTCTCGCGAACGAGATGCTAAAGATTACCAAGAAAAAATAACTATTTCTGATGCGGATTGGAAAGAAATTGTGATGCTAACCAAAGCAGTAGATTTGGCTAAAGTGAAAGACTTCAAATGGCCTACAGAAAAACGGTTTTATGATGGTGCGGCACATGCAAATATTACATTTATTTCAGCTGGAGTTGAATATCCTGCGAACGGTTTTGATCATGGATATCCGCCAATGGAAATAGAAAAATTGGTAAATAAAATTTTGAAATTGACCGAAAAATAACATGACAATACAAGACATACAACACGAAATTGTTGACGAATTTTCTATGTTTGACGACTGGATGCAGCGCTACGAATACATCATCGAACTTGGAAAAACACTTCCTTTAATAGGTGAACAATACAAAGTAGATGAAAATATCATCAAAGGCTGTCAATCTAAAGTTTGGGTGCATGGCGAAGAGCAAGACGGAAAAATTGTTTTCACAGCCGATAGTGATGCGATTTTAACCAAAGGGATTATTGCCGTTTTAATTCGGGCGTTTTCAAACCAAACACCAGCAGCTATTTTAGAAGCAAACACTGGTTTTATTGATGAAATTGGATTAAAAGAACATTTATCACCAACAAGAGCTAACGGTTTGGTTTCAATGATTAAACAAATAAAAATGTATGCTTTGGCCTTTCAAGCAAAGCAATAGACTTAAAGTTTTAATTACCATATAAGGCATATAAGAAAGTATAAGTTTTATGAATTATACAAGACAAGATTTAAAGGATTTGGTTTATCAAGTAAATGGAGCCGCTATTGAAGTTCACAAGAGTCTCGGTCCTGGTTTGCTCGAAAGTGTATATCATAAATGTTTACTTCGCGAACTTGAACTTAGAAATATTAAATTTCAGTCTGAATTATCAATACCAATTGAATATAAAGGAATTGAAGTTGAAGCGGAATTAAGATGTGACTTATTGATAGAAGACAAGTTAGTTGTTGAACTAAAGTCTGTGTCCGAAATGAAACCTATATTTGAAGCACAAATTTTATCTTATATGAATTTATTAAATGTGCCAATGGGTTTACTAATTAATTTTAATGTAACAAACATTTATAAAGAAGGCCAAAAAACATATATTAATAATCTATATAATCAAATTTGGGATTAACTTATATTCCCTTATATGCCTTATATGGTTATAATAAAAATTAAAAAAATGGAAGAATTTAACGATACAATCAACTTAGGCGAAGACGTTGTCAAAGTATTAAAAGGAATTTTTGACCCAGAAATTCCAGTAGATATCTACGAATTAGGTTTAATCTACGATGTGATGATTAATGAAGACAACGATGTAAAAATCGTCATGACTTTAACATCACCAAATTGCCCAGTGGCTGAAACAATGCCGCAAGAAGTGGAGGAAAAAGTAAAATCTATTGATACCGTAAAATCGTGCGAAGTAGAAATCACTTTTGATCCGCCATGGAGCAAAGACTTAATGAGCGAAGAGGCCAAGTTAGAATTGGGAATGCTTTAAAAAAGTAAGCAGTCGCAGTTGCAGTGAGCAGTTTCTGAGCTTCTTACTGAAAACTGAGACTGAAAACTGAGACTAAACAATGGATGAAATAGTAAACAAAGTAGCGCAAAGTTCTTTGATGGTATTCGATTTAGAAGATTACTATCCAGATAATCATGTGGTTGAGGTTGATATTTCACAATGGTTAGTGGAAGGTTTTTTACTGAAAGAAGCTGATTTTAGAGCCCAATTAAAAAACACCGATTGGTCTAAATATGAAGACAAATATGTGGCGTTGTATTGTGCTACCGATGCCATTTTACCCGCTTGGGCATTTGCTTTAGTTGCTGTTCATTTGACACCGTTTGCTTTACACGTTATTCACGGCACAAAAGAAATGGCCGTTATTGCATGGTATCAAGATATTTTAAACAAACTCGACTACACCGATTATTTTGACAAACCAGTTATCTTAAAAGGCTGTTCTAAGAAATCGGTTCCCAATCAAGTCTATACGCTAGCCCTTCAAAAATTAATTAAAGTAGCCAAAAGCGTAATGTTTGGCGAGGCGTGTTCGGCGGTGCCTTTGTATAAGCGAAAATAACGATTAGCTATTTTTATTCGTTCTCAACCGCGTCTTTATAATCGGGATATAAGAATTTATTGTAAGGAAAGCGTGTAATGTGAATTTCACGAACTGCTTCATAAACCTTTTCTCTAAATTCTTCAAAGTTGGCTTTTTCGGTAGCCGAAATAAACAAGGTTTTGCTTTCGCCTAATTTGCTCATCCAAGTTTGTTTCCAATCTTCAAGTGTATAATGTTTGGTGGTTTTTTCAACACTTAAATCGTTTTCATCAAAATAAACCGATTGAAACGCATCAATTTTATTGAACACCATAATCGTGGGTTTATCGGCACTTTTAATGTCTAGTAAAATTTGATTTACCGAAGCAATGTGGTCTTCAAATTCGGGATGTGAAATATCTACCACATGAAGCAATAAATCAGCTTCTCTCACTTCATCTAAGGTGCTTTTAAACGACTCAACCAATTGTGTCGGAAGTTTTCTAATAAACCCTACGGTATCGCTTAAAAGAAACGGTAAATTCTTAATTACGGTTTTTCGGACGGTAGTGTCAAGCGTGGCAAATAATTTATTTTCGACAAACACATCGCTTTTTCCTACAGCATTCATTAAGGTTGATTTACCTACATTGGTATAACCTACTAAGGCCACACGAACCATCGCTCCGCGATTGCTGCGTTGCGTAGCCATTTGTTTGTCGATTACTTTGATTTTATCTTTCAGTAACGAAATTCGATCACGCACAATACGACGGTCGGTTTCAATTTCAGTTTCACCAGGGCCACGCATTCCGATACCTCCTTTTTGACGTTCTAAGTGGGTCCACATTCCGGTTAAACGGGGTAATAAATATTGGCATTGGGCTAATTCTACTTGTGTTCGTGCATAAGAAGTTTCGGCACGCTGTGCAAAAATATCTAAGATGAGATTGGTTCGATCTAGTACTTTGCAATCTAATTCTTTAGTAATGTTTTTAGATTGTGAAGGGGTTAATTCGTCATCAAAAATTACCGTTTTTATATCGTTGTCTTTAATATAATATTTGATTTCTTCTAATTTTCCAGTTCCTACAAAGGTTTTAGGATTAGGTTTATCCATTTTTTGTGAAAAACGTTTTACCACCGTTCCACCAGCAGTGAATGTTAAAAACTCCAATTCGTCAAGATATTCATTCAGCTTATCTTCACTTTGGTTTTGGGTTATTATTCCAACTATAATTGATTTTTCAAAGTCAATAACTTCTTTCTCTAACATAATCGTTCTTTAAGAATACAAAGGTACGAAATAGCAAGCATAAAAAAAGCGACTCAAATGAGCCGCTTTTGAAGTATAAGAATTGTAATTAGTTAATTACAATATCATCTATTTGCATGGTTGTTGTAGCTCCACCAGAACCATTTCCTACATATTCAAAAACGAAGAAACCGTTTCCGGTTACACCCGCAGGAATATTGTAAGTTCCACTATTTGTAAAGTTTGTAGCATAACCAGAAGTAGATCCTGAAGCAATTGTAAAGCTTGAGGTAATATTTACTAAAGTAGCAGTTGTAATTTGAGAACCCGGAACATAATTTGTAGTATAATATACTTTTAAAACAGCACCATTATTAAAACCATCTTTTGTTTTAAAAGAAAGTGTATTAGCCGTTGTCATGTTAACAGGAACAATAAATAAAGAACGATTTGCTTCAGGCGTTCCTCCAAAAGAAGACATTTGGATATAAGTATTCCCACCAAAAACTTTTCTTTGCCAATATCTGCTTCCTACAGCAGCATCGTTGATGTATTTTGGGAATACTTGTTGGTTGGTAGTGGTATAACTTGTAAACGGTTCATTCAAAGCAGCATCATAAACGATTGCAGTTCCGCCAATAGGTGGATACAAATCGATGTCTAAACGGCTGTTTGTTAAATCAACATCTTTCAATGTTCTAATCATAAATTGATAATCACTATTATATTTAGTCATTACCCCACGAATTTTACCATTTTGAGAAGGCACAGCATTTGAAGCAAATGTTGCAAATTCACTTGCTCTTAAAATTACTTTATTTCCAAATTGATCTGTAATTTCATGATTTGTGGCACCACCAAAACTATTTAAAGTAGCATCATAATATTTTTTACCTAGAGAAGCATCAGTAAATTGAACCGCATCAAACTCAATCAACATGTTTAAATATTGATCGTTTTTTGCAACTGCAATCGTTAAATTTTTCTTGATATCGTTTTCATTTACATCAGTACAAGAACGTAAAATAACATTCTTATACTCAACGCCAGATACTCTACCAACACCAGCATTATAAGAAGAACCAATAACAGTAGAACCGTGTTGTTTGTTGAAATAACGATTTTTGTCTAGTTTAATGGTTACTTTTCTGCCCGGTTCAAATTCAGTGTATAAGTTGTAATTATCAACAGGCATACTAAACCCTTTTAATCCGTCTAACGACATCATTGAAATCGATTTGTAAAAATTTCCACCTTCATCACTTGATGTAACATAAGCTTCAATATAATCTACAACTGTTTCAGAGGTAGTATAAGGAACTGTTGTAGCAGTAGCACTATTTGTAATATCACTAACTTCTTTAGTTTTTACTATAGTTACACAATCATTTGATAAATCTGGCACACCATAATCGTCGCCATTTACACAACTTGATAAAGTTGCTAAAATTACTGTTGTTACTATTAATTTTATATTTTTCATAGCTATTAATTTTTAGTGATCTTAATATTATCTAACTGACAAGTTGTTGTTACACCTGATTTACTTCCTGTGTATTTAAAAGCAATTCTAACGTTGTTGCTTTCAAAAGCACTAATATCTATGTTTCCACTATTTACAAAGACATCATCTGCTGTTGGTGTTGTAAAAGTCAATGGTGTCCATGTTGCAGTTGCAATTCCTGCAGTAGTTCCATTATAGTTAGTTGAAATAAAGGCAGTCAAAGGATAACCGTTTGAATATCTTGTTTTAGTATTGAAAGATAAAATTTCCCCTGATGTTGCTGTTAAATCAATAGCAGGTGTAATTAGCCAAGCTACATCATTGGTTCCTGTAGCAGAATAGAAAGATGAAAATTCTGCATAAATGTTATTAGAAAAAGTTCTTGCATGCCATAAACGAGTTGCAGTTGCATTATAGTTTATCCAACCTGTTAATGATATGGCAACTTCGTTTGAACCACTTCCGGTAGTTGAAGTTTCAAAACCTTCATTAAAAGCATAACTATACACCGTAGGAATCACATAATCGTCATCTCCTACACAGCTTGTTAAAGAACTTGAAACAAGCCCTAACAAAAATATTGTTTTTAAAAATTTTATTTTCATTGTATATTTTTTTAGAAGTTGATGTAAAAGTTAACGAAGAACGTTCTTCCGTATCCATAGAAATATTTAGAACCAAAAGAAGGAGTTCCGTTTAGTTGATCATCTTGTAAATCTGGGAAAGTTGCTTTTCTAGATTGCTCAAATCCACCTGTTTTGTATTGGATATCAAATACATTATTTACAGAGGCAAAAAACCCAACAGTGTTTCTGTTTGCTTTGCTAATTCTCCATGATTTTCCTCCTGTTAAATTTACCAATGTAAAACTATCAAATTTTTCTTGTTTAAGAATTGCTCTAACGGTTTCTGGCGTTGCACCAGTATAATTATCGCCTGTTGCACTATCAATACTAAAATTATCGGTTCTTAGAATGTTAGCAAAATCAACATAGCTGTTAGCTAAATAATTAACATTTGCTCCAATCCACCAGAAATTAGGATCTCTATATTCTAATCCAAAAGAAGCAGCTGTTTGTGGCATACCTGGTTGGTGATAATTTTTGATGTATACGGTTCCAAAATCAGTTAATGAATTGTTTCCGGCAGCAGCTAATGCATCATCGTTTGTTTTTAATCTTGCATTGTCTGAAAAGAGATATTGCCCGTATGAAGCAGCAGCAGTTGCTTTAATGGTTGAAGTAATATTATATTCTAAACCAAGTTCTACACCCATATTTTGTTTGTCAATTCCAGATACGATTTCACTTACAAAAGTGTCTTCGTCTCCACCATCATCGCTTCCAATTCCTTCTCCGTAAAAGAAAGAAATTTCAGTAGCATCTTGAATTTTTGTGTAAAAACCAGTCAAACGAGCTTTTACCTTTGGTGTTTTTAAGATGTAACTTGCATCTGCACTGGTAACTCTTTCACTTTGAATATCTGGAGTAATTACATTATTAAGTCGTGCATTCGAAAAGGTATTTCTTAAACTCGGTGCTTTAGTTTGATATAATCCGTTGAAATCAAAATAATTTCTACCGTTTATTTTATAAGTCAAACCTCCTTTAAAACCAAAGTTTTCAAAAGTGATGCTATTTCCTTTTCCATAAGAATTATCGGCATAGATTCCGTTTTTGTATAAACCTTCTCTTTGATATTCTGTTCTAGAGAAGTTTTGTGCTAAATAAAAATCAACTTTGTCATATGTAAATTTAAATTGAGTAAAACCATCAAAAGTTAACGCATGTAACAAATAGTTGTAACCATATGTTTGATTTTCGCCTATTTGTCTGTTCGGATTGTTTAAATCAGATTGCCCTGCATTTCCTGAATAAAACGGATCAATATCAAGGAAATACTGTCCTCCCATAAGATCAAGTAAATTTTGGTGATTGTGTGAACGTAATTTTCGCACATTAACTCCAGCATTTAACACAATATTATCTGATAAACTTGAATTAATGATAGTATTGACATTCAGTAAATTATCGTCAGTTCGGTCTTCATACAACACATAAACGCTTCTTCCAGGAAAGGCACTATTTTGATTGGCGATATACATAGCATTCCAGTCAATTTGACTATTTGCTCTAAAAGTGTCATCAATTTGTGTCAATTGCCCTTGCGTATATCCTCCTAGGTTACTGAAATAACTTGATAAATTTTTATAATAGGTTGGATCTGGATTATTTCCTAATTGATAATCTAATCTAGAATTTCCAATGGTTCCAGTTTGAAAAGCAACATTGGTATTTAAAGATGTTTTTTCAGATAATTTCCAATAGTGAGATAACATCACTAATGGTTCTTCAACGTCTTTATCTCTTGAATTACGCTTTTTACCATCTTGCCATCCCCAGTAAGAATTGTATTTAATTCCCATTAAATTATTAACTTCTTCCGTGTTTGGCGACGATTTTCCTCTGCTATTTTGAGCATACATAGCAGTTAAGTTTAAACTGTGTTTGTCGTTTATTTTTTTCTCAACACTTGCAAATAAAGAATTTGCTGCATAATCTGTTCCTTCAAAATAGCCTTCTTGTGCCCATCTTCTTGATGCAGAAACCACAAACGCCCATCCGTCTTTGTCCATTCCAGATGCGTAGGTTCCCATGGTTCTCCAACTGTAATTTGTGTTGGTTCCCGACATAGAAATTCTAGATCCTGGTCTGTAAAATGAAGCTCTAGTGTTAATTTCTTGTGTTCCTAATGCACTACCAAAAGTATAATCAGACGGCGCAGAACCCATAGTAAATTCTTGGTTTCTTGTGGCATCATTTAAACCACCCCAGTTACTCCATTGTGGTCTTCCGTCATACAATTTATTCATTACAATACCATTAATCATGGTAACGCCATATTCATTATCTAATCCTCTAATTCTAAAACGTGATTGTCCCCAGTTAAAAGCAGCCGCTTGTTGATAAGCATCTCTCGTAGCTTGTAATAAACCCGAGGTGCTTTCAGAACCACTATTATCATCTCCTAAGTCATTTTCAGTGATGGTAACTAAACTTAATTGTTGTTCAGAAGTAATGTCTTCTTCCAAAACAATTGTTCCTAAGTCGATGGTTTCGCCTGTAAACGGTTCAAGCATTAAACTTTGTTGATTGTATCCATTAGATTTAATCACCAATACTTGTGCCCCAGAAGGCAAAGCTTGAAAAACAAAGTTCCCCTCAAAATCAGTTAAGGCAGACTGGTTGTTACTTTGAATAGTAGCTACAACATTTTGTAGTGGTTTTTGACTTTTTGCATCGACAACCTTCCCTTTTAAGGCAGGGTTTTGCTGAGCAAAAACAAAAACAGCTTGTAGCACTAGTAATGCGCTCAATACAAGTTTTTTCATAAAGAATATTAAAATTAATACTAATTTAACGCTAAGTCGTTCAAAACTTAACAGCCTACAAATGTATAAATTTTAATAATATTATCTACCTTTGACCTTGCTTTTTATATTAAGCAAAACCATAACATAACCTTCAGCATGAAATTAAAGCACTACATCTCTTTTTTAATTGTGATTTTATCAATAACAACCGGTTTCTGTCAAGAGAAAAAATTTAAAGTGCACACGGTTGCCTTTTATAATTTCGAGAACTTGTTTGACACCATCAATGACCCTGATACTTATGATGAAGAATATACCCCATCGGAAGGCTGGACTTTAAAAAATTACAAAAAGAAGTTAGATAATTTAAGCAGAGTTCTTATTGAATTAGGCACAAGTGATGCTCAAAAAAATGCACCAGTAATCATTGGAGCGTGTGAAATTGAAAACAGAAGAGTGTTAGAAGATTTAACAAAACATCCAACACTCCTTAATAAAGGATATAAAGTAGTGCATTTTGATTCACCTGATAAGCGTGGTATCGATGTTGGCTTTTTGTACCAAGAAAAACACTTTCAACCTATAAGTTATATCAATGTGCCTTTGTATGTTTACGAAAATGAAACAGCATCTGATAAAAAAGACAAAAAAGAAGGTGAAGAAACAGACGATAAAGGAGCTGTGGATGCAAAAACGAAACGAATTTATACTCGTGACCAACTTTTAGTTACGGGTTTATTAGACGGAGAAGAAATAAACATCATTGTCAATCACTGGCCTTCACGTTCTGGTGGTGAAAAAAGAAGTAGTCCTTACCGTGAAGCAGCGGGTAGATTGAATAGAAAAATTATGGATTCTATTATTAAAATTAATCCAAATGCAAAAATCATTACGATGGGCGATTTAAATGATGGTGCTTATAACAAGAGTGTAAAGGAAGGAATTGGCGCAAAACTTAAGAAAGAAGAACTTAAAAAACCAGCCGATATTTTCAATCCGTTTGAACAAATGGCAAAGGACGGTCACGCATCATTGTTTTATAGAGATTCTGGCGATATTTTTGACCAAATTATGGTGAGCGAACAATTCATTTCTAAAGACAAAAATGATTATGCAACTTTTAAATATTGGAAATCAGGAATTTATAACAAACCGTTCTTAATTCAAAAAACCGGTCAATACAAAGGGTATCCACTCCGAAATCAAAACGGCGTTCCTGGATTCTCCGATCACTTCCCCGTATATATTTACTTGGTGCAAGAAGTTAAATAAATAAAAATAAAAGGTTAGTTTGTAACAAAAGTACAGCTAACCTTTTTTCTTTTTAGTAACTTTACCTTTTAAACAAAAACACAATGGCAACGGCTAAACCCTTTAACTTGCAAAAGTGGATTAATGAGAATAAAGACTTATTAAAACCACCAGTTGGCAACAAAAATATTTACGTAGCATCTGACGATTATATTGTGATGGTTGTGGGTGGCCCCAATGCACGAAAAGACTATCATTACAACGAAACCGAAGAATTATTTTACCAATTAGAGGGTGAAATCACCGTGTATATTCAGGAAGAGGGTGAGAAGAAAGCCATGAAACTTTCGGCAGGAGACATGTACTTACATCCTGCAAAAATTCCCCATTCGCCTGCGAGAACCGAAGGATCGATAGGGTTAGTAATCGAAAGAAAACGCGCTGGAAAAGGATTTACTGATGGCTTGTTGTGGTATTGTGACAATTGCAATCATAAATTGCACGAAGTCTATTTTGAATTACACAATATCGAAAAAGATTTTTTACCTCATTTCACTGAATTTTTTACATCTGAAGAAAAAAGAACGTGTAAACAATGCGGAACGATAATGGAAACTAATCCAAAGTATACAAAATTGTAACACAAATATTCACAAAGAGAATCCGTGAATCTGTGGCAAAAAATTCAACAAGATTGAACCCTTGTGGTTAAAAAATATATTCTCTACCTTTGAAAAAAATTCAACAAAACACTACAAAAAAGTTATAAAATGATATCTGAAGCAGCAATTCAATTTGGTATGCAAGACGCTTTGCAACAATTAGGCATTAAAGAAATAAACGAAGGAACTTCTACGGGAACGAAATGGTTTTCTAACGGGAAAATCATCGAGTCCTATTCACCTGCCACAGGCGATTTAATCGGGAAAGTAAAATCTTCTACTAAAGAAGATTACGAAACCGCAATGAAATCTGCAGAAGAAGCGTTCAAAACTTGGCGTTTGGTTCCCGCTCCAAAAAGAGGGGAAATTGTGCGTCAAATGGGAGACGAACTGCGCAAACACAAAGAAGCACTTGGAAAATTAGTGTCTTTTGAAATGGGTAAATCCTATCAAGAAGGTTTGGGAGAAGTGCAAGAAATGATTGACATCTGTGATTTTGCAGTAGGTTTATCACGTCAATTACACGGATTAACCATGCATTCAGAACGTCCAATGCACCGCATGTATGAGCAATGGCATCCGTTTGGAATTGTAGGCATCATTTCGGCGTTCAATTTCCCAGTAGCAGTTTGGTCTTGGAACACCATGTTGGCTTGGATTTGTGGCGATGTGTGTATTTGGAAACCAAGTTCAAAAACACCTTTATGTGGTGTAGCATGTCAAAACATCATTCAAACCGTATTAGAAAGAAACAATTTACCAGAAGGAATCAGCTGTTTAGTGGTTGGTAACGAATCGGGTGATTTAATCAATAACGACAAACGTATTCCATTAGTATCGTTTACAGGTTCAACAAGAATTGGTCGTCACGTATCAAAAACAGTGGCGGAGCGTTTTGGAAATACTATCTTAGAATTAGGAGGAAACAACGCGATCATCGTTTCTCAAGAAGCCGATTTATCAATGGTATTGGTTGGAGCGGTTTTTGGAGCGGTAGGAACAGCAGGTCAACGTTGTACCTCAACGCGTAGATTAATTGTGCACGAAAGTGTGTATGATAAAACCTTAGACGTTTTAGCAAAAGCGTATGCCCAGTTAAAAATTGGAAACCCATTAGATGCTAACAATCACGTGGGTCCACTTATTGATAAAGGTGCGGTGCAAGATTACTTAAACGCGATTGAAAAAGCAAAAGCAGAAGGCGGAAGAGTTATTGTAGAAGGTGGTGTTTTAGAAGGAAAAGGATACGAAAGCGGTTGTTATGTAAAACCATGTATTATTGAAGCGAAAAACGAGTTCGAAATCGTGCAACACGAAACATTTGCACCTGTTTTATATGTAATGAAATACAGCACTATTGAAGAAGCGATTGCGATGCAAAATGCGGTTCCTCAAGGATTATCGTCTTCGATCTTTACCAACAACATGAGAGAAATGGAATTATTCCTTTCTGTTGCGGGATCTGATTGTGGAATTGCTAACGTAAACATTGGAACTTCAGGAGCTGAAATTGGTGGTGCTTTTGGTGGTGAAAAAGAAACAGGCGGCGGAAGAGAATCTGGTTCTGATGCATGGAAAGCCTACATGAGAAGACAAACGAATACGATCAACTACGGAACAGCATTACCGTTAGCACAAGGTATTAAGTTTGATTTTTAATGTTCTATCCTGCAAGGCTTCCAAAACCTTGTAGGATTTATTAAACATACCTACAAAGTCAAAAAAGACCTTGCAGGAAACAAAAAACCCTGCAATTGCAGGGTTTTTTGTTTATTTTTAACTTTGTGGGCACTGAATGCAATTCCGCTCGATCGGGGCCATTTAATTTATCAAAAACCTGACTTTCTTTCTATTAAATCAAAATTTTTGTCTGTAAATATCACTTCGTTGATTACTATTAAAGAAACACTACCATTATTAGGATTTATGTCATGGTTGGTTTTATGAACTATTTTTAGGACAATATTTTGTCCTTCCCATAATATTTTTCCATCGAAAATTTTATCTTCAAAGTAGAGACAAGATTGATTTGGATTTTTGCAATCATAACCAGGTTTATTAGTTTGAGTAGTTGGTCCAATTATTTCTTCAAAATTATAGTATAGATTTTTTAAATACCATCCTAATTGAGTAAGATAATTTACATTATATTTTTTGCCAATATCTAAGCTAATTTTTATTAATTTATCAGTTTTATTATCAAATGTTAAATGTATAGTATTTATTTTGTTGCCAAATAAATCAAACAATTCATCATCTTTTTTGATATAGTTATATTTGCTAAAGTTATTTTTAGTATCTAAAATATTCAGATTATTTATATAAATTTTTTTATCTTCATTTATTTTGAAAATTTTAAATCCATTTTTTTCATCTAATGTAGTAATATCTTGTCCTAAACAGGAGATAAAAAAAAATAAAAATAAAAAAATTGAAGGATTAAAGCGGTTGTTTTTCATTTTATATATTGTTTTTGATTTTATTTTGGTGTAAACGTGAAGTTAATTATGGGTATTATCTACAAAAATCATCTATATATTTTTTAGCATCGCTCATACGTCTTTGTAATGATTCTTCAAAATCTTTACATGCTTTTTCTTGATTACCAGAATATAAATAAGCCTTCCCTCTTTCAAGATGAATACCACCAAATTTAACTTCTATAAAATTTGGGAAATAATCAATAATATATGTTAAGTCATCAATAGCAAGTTGATATTCTCTTAGTTCAATCAAAATTCTCGCACGCAATGATAGGCACTCACTATTTTCGTGCTTAGGTTTTAACTTGAGGGCCATATTAATATCTGACAGTGAATTTGCGTAGTTCTTTGTAATAATAAATTGAAGCGCACTACGACTCTGATAATAATGCCATTCATATGGATTTTTTGTTATAGCCATTGAATATGATATCATAGCATTAGTGTAATCATTTGACTTTACATAATTTAACCCTTTTTGATAATATTCTTCAGCATTTTGACCAAAGTTATACTGAGAAAAAAATAAAAAAAAGATTAATGTTAAGGTTTTAAATTGAATATTTTTCATCAGTTTTATTTACTTATACAAATATATTAATAATTTTTAATAAAATTTCTCAGATAGCCAGATTGCGCGGATTTGCATTCCGTACCTACAAAAAAACCCCACAAAATCAAATTTGCGGGGTTTTATATTGTTAAAAGTGATACTTATAAAATCACAAATCTTTTAAATGCCTTTTGTCGGTTCCATTCAATAGAAAGAATATAGGTTCCAGAGGCCAATGATAGATAATCTAAGGTTATATTTTTATCGGTTACATAGGCAATACGGTTGTCAATTAAACTGCCATTTATAGAAAAAACAGTAAATTGAACATTGGTATTTACTGCTTCAGGGAACAATAAAGAAATAGCACCATTACTAGATGGGTTTGGATAGAGTGTAATCACATCATCAAAAGTTATAGTACTGTCCAAGGTGCTCTCAAAAATGGGTAATTTCACATAATTACCTCCTAAAACTTCAGCAGCTTCACTTTCAGACATGCACAACCAATCTTGCATTACTGTTGTATACAATTGTCGGTAATCAAATTGCATGGGTACTTGGCTGCTGGTAGTTGCAGTTGTGGGCAATTCGGGACTTGTACCTATCATACCCGATACTGGGTAAGCTGTATTTGCAACTGCACTCGGACTTGTATTTAAAGCGCCTCCAAAAAATATAACGGGAGCAGCAGCACCATGATCGGTTCCCATACTCGCATTACTTTTTATTCTTCTTCCAAATTCACTAAAAGTCATTCCGGTTACTTTATCTTCTTTGTCCATGTAAGCTATTTCTTGTTGAAAAGCACCAATGGCTTGCGACAATAGCGTTAAGTTAACCGCCTGAGAACCTTGTGTTTTGTCGGTACTGCTCACCTGATTTTCATGGGTGTCATGCGTGTTTGGATGATTTACAATATAAACAGGCGTTTGCAATCCTCCATTAATTAACTTGGCAACAATTTTTAATTGATCGGCTAGTTTATTGTTTGTCGGATAAGTTACTCCCGAGTTCAAAGGGCTGTTATATGCGGCTTGAATTACATTTCTATACACATTACTTTGATCTTTCATCAACCGAAGAAACGTAAGTTCGTGTCCATAATCAGAATTAGGCGCAGGGTCGGTAATACCATTTATGACATTTAAAAGCGCATTCGGATCAGGAGCGCTATACCCCATATTCATATTTGGTCCTTGTAATGAAAAAGGCAGTGTGGAACCAATTTGTATGGCTAATGGATCGGTCATTTCGGCTGAAGGATACGCGGTTGGGTAATTAGGATATTTAATATCTAATGCTCTTCCAAGCCAACCACTATCAAGATTCTGATTACTTCCTGATGCTGTGAACCAAATATCGGTTGCTCTAAAATGGCTGTAATTAGGATTAGGATAGGACACCCCTTGCATAATCATCATTTTGCCATTATTATACAGATTTTTCATTTCAGTCATTGCTGGATGAAGTCCCGTTGAGCTATTGTTGTTTAAGGTTAATACGCTAGATTCGTCCATTAAAATATTCGATCTGGCATTAAATAGTTTACTCCATTGGTCTAATGGGAACACAGTGTTTAAACCGTCATTTCCTCCATTTTGCTGAATAATAACTAATATTTTACCACAATTTACGGCAGAAAGTGCCATTTTTTCTAGTGTTAAACTATCAAACTCTGAAGATGCCATTACCGGAATTCCTCTTAATAATAAAGGAGTTGAGGCTAATGCAGTTGTTTTTATAAAATTTCTTCTTTTCATAATGCTACATTAATTGATATTCTGATAATTGAGTGATAGCGAGTAGCAAACTTTTTAAACGTGATTTTACTATATTTTTAAAACCATTGTTTGATGGGTTGCCAACATAATTATTCCATGCATCTGACCAATAATAATTTTGTACTTGATTGGACAACAAATTTTGTACTTTCAAATTTGTTTTTGCAGCAGCACTTATATCTACAGGTAATAGATATTTAATACATTCATTTACTAAAGCATCAGGATCTGCAATGGTTGTTCCTGAAAATTGTGAAACCCAAGCAATTACATCAACTTCTATTCGAGTTGTTAAACCATTATAGGTGAGGTTGAATCCATTAAAAATAGCGTCAATAAATGCTGCTCTTTTTTGAACAGTATTAGAATTGATCCAATATTCATGAAAATTTGGATTTTGATGATAAGCAGGCCATCCGGCAACATTAGGCATATTGCCCATTGATTGATCGTTAGGCACTAAAAATCTTGAATTTATTGCGCCCCAAACATAGTATTGAGCATGATGATTAGTAGCGTCTGAGACATTGTAATTCAAATTAAAAGTACGCATACTTCCAATAATTAAATCAAATGGAGATTTGATGTACACCCCATAATTTGCCATATCATAAAAATGTTGGCTTTTGAATAATTTATCTAAAACAGGAGCTATTTCCCAATTATTTGCTACAAAATATTGTGCTAAGGGAACAATAACATTCGCTTCAATATTGGCATCAATGTCATAATACACAAAATAGCGATACAATCTGCGGCAAATATATTCGGATACGACTTGCGATTTTGAAAAGATTAAATCTATGAACGCATCTAATTCTGCACTTCCGTTATTTGTTATAGTTGTATTATTAAAAAAAGCAGAAAATGTTTTGTTTGAAGTATCGTGTTGCGATGCTACAAAAGAGGTTGTTGTAGGGTGTGTATTTAAATTTTGAACACGCCAACCCGTTAATATTTTAGCAGCAGCAATTACATCAGCTTCAGTAAATTGACTCAAAGGGTCTTTACCAAGCGTAAAAAGCTCCATGATTTCACGAGCAAAATTTTCATCTGGCGCACTGCTTGTATTGGCTTGATTGTTCAAATAATACATCATTGCAGGCTGTGTTGCTACATTTCGGATTAAGGCTTTAAAATTTCCTAAACCATTATTTCTAAAATTTTGAATGTATTCATGAGATATTCGAGCAGAATTAGTAGCACAATAAATATTTTGAGAAACTCTAACTGTATTAAAATCAATTGGAATAAAATGATACCAAAACCAGGTCATTTTTTCTTTTATATTGAGTTGTTGATTTAATCCTTGTCCTAAATTCCAGGCAGAAAGCCCCGTAATTCGGTAATTATTGGTTGTGTTTCCAATGGAGTTAGAATTGAAAGCATGTTGGGTCCAATCGCTTCCGTATGGAACAGTTCCTTCATCGGCAAAAACATTTTCATAATAATTAACGGGTGGATTTGGTACTGTATTTGGAATGGTTAAAAGCGAATTGACACTTGAATTTAGTCCGGCTTGTACTAAACCATTTACATCTGAAAATTTAAAGCCAAATTGTGTTCTTCGTAACAAATGCAATGCCGAAGCGGTGTTCCAAGCTCCAGAATAGGGTGTTAGACCACTCGTGATATTTCCAATTCTATTAGCTTCAGCGCTTGCATCAATAGATAGGTATCTTCTTAAGCCATAGTTTCTTCTTTTGTATCTTTCAAAAAGCGGATCTTGACTTTCTTCTCTTCTTAAAAATACTTTTCTAAATAAGTTTCTACGAGAATATTTTTTTTCCATATCCTATGCTTAAGACGTTTGTTATTAGACAATTAAAACAATAAAAAGTTTAAAATTTCGATAAAAGTACAAAAAAATTATTTAAAAATAAAAACCCTGCAAAAACTTTATTTGCAGGGTTTCATATTGTCACATTGCCACATCGGCACATTGAAAATTACTTCGTTTTCTTGACATATTGCGTTAAAATGTAAATGTTTTGGTTTTCAACTCTACCTTCAATCAGGTTGGCATCGTCCCAAACGAGTTTAATGTTGTGCACGGCAGCTCCACGTTTTGCAGTAAAGGTTGCGCCTTTTACATCTAAATCTTTAATCAACACCACCGAGTCGCCATCTAATAAGGTTACACCGTTGCTGTCTTTATGTACCAATTTATTTTCGTCTTCTTCTTCGCCTTCACCCGTTGCTTTTGCCCATTCTAACGCTTCTTCGTCAAGATACATCATATCCAACAAATCGGTGTTTTTTAAACGGGCTAGCATGCGCCAAGATACAATTTGAACTGGTAAATGTTCGCTCCACATACTTTCCGATAAGCCTCTCCAGTCTTTTTCGTCGGTAGTTTCTGGGTTTTCAATTTGGTCTTTTAAATGTTTTGCCATTAACACACTATTTTCAACCGTTCTTTCATTGGTTGGCGGCAATACATACACCACTAAATCGTGTTCAGCACCACTAATTTCACAAACTGAACCACTTCGGTCTTTTAATTTTCTTTCTATTACACTCATTTTGAATGGATTTTACTTTATACAATAATTTGAAGCAAAGGTATCAATTGAAATAGGATGGCATAAAAAAAAGGAATTAATTTCTTCCTTTTTCATTTGGGTATAAATCTGGTAAGTTATCGCTTTGCCAAAATTCTTTAGTAGCTACATCAATTATACTTAGTTTTCCTTTAAAAGCAGCACCAGTATCTACATTCCAAACGCAAGCTTTATTTATTGGAATTGTTTCGTCAATTTTAGTAACTGGCGTATGACCAATGTAAATTTCTTTATACATTTTTAATCGATTTGGATAGGTAAGAGCGTCTTTTGAAAGTTGCTTATCCAATGCTAAGGCGGTTTCCCATAAAGATCTATCCCAATAAAATAAAGGAGTAAAAAACTCATGCGTAACTCCTCTAACATTAGTAAAACCAGCATGAATAAATAATCGATTTTCGTCGTCTAAGTGATAATCTTGTAGCGACAGCAAAAATTGAATGTGTTTTTCTTTAGTAGAATTTTCAATGTTTTGGTACGACAAAGCAGAAGCTTCGCCACCATGATTAAACCACATTCTCTCATTAAACCCTTCGTGATCCTTTCGTAACCATTTTAGCAATAAATCATCATGATTTCCTCTGATGAATATACAGTTTTGTTTTTCCTTCAGGGCGATTAAAAAATCTAAAACCGCAGGAGATTCACTCCAACCATCAACAAAATCTCCTAAAAAAATCAAGGTGTCATTTTTTGAAACTTTCGCTCTTTCCAAAACTTGAAATAGCGCTTTTAGTCCGCCATGAATATCGCCAATCACAAATGTTTTTGGAATCATTTTATATTGTATTTCATTTTTCTTAGAATTCGCATTACTTCTTTAAAGGACAAATATACAATTGGATTTTCAAAATGTTTCAAATGAATTTTGGCATCAATTAGTTTTTGTTTGGCGTCATCAAAACCATTTAAATAACAAATCATTAATGTGTGCGGAACATTCACTAAGTCTATTTTTTCATTAGGTTGCAATTGAATCCCTTTTTGAAGTTTGGTTAAAATAGCATTATTTGTATTGTAAATATGGTGCAATATTTTTTTGTTGTATTGCGGAGGTTCAAACAACAGTTGTGTTTCTATTTTGTAATAACCATTATCAAAAAACCGAATCGTAACTTTTTCTAACGGATAAAAACTCGTTTTATCATTTAGTCCCAAGCAAACATACTCTGTAATTGAAAAAGTGTCTTCATCAAAAGTAATACTTATCTCGTCTAGAGCCGAATAAAATAGTTTAACTTGTTCGTTTATCAATTCAATATCAACACGTGAATAGTACACCTCATTGTGAACTATTTTCTTATTTCCTGCCCAACATACCACAAAAAGTTCTTTAAAAACTTTATAATTAGCAGAAAGATCTTTATGGCGAAGAGAAATAAAGTCTATAACACTTTCTAGGGTATACGAAATACTGTTTCTCGAGTTGTTTTCTAGACTAATTACGGTTTCAATATTTTGTTTTGAATAGGGTATTTTTTCGGTTGTTGGAGTGGTATTGCTGCCCACTCTCAAAAACATGCTGTTGACAGTTATAGTATGAATTCCTTTTTTAAAATAGGAATTTTTTGATTTGGGCTTAATGGTTACCAAACCCACAACTTTTTCTTTTGTTAAATTAGGAAAGGGCACATTTTCATATTGAATTTTTGGCGGATTTTCTAAATAAGCGTTCACCAAATTTTGAATCTGGCTATCGTCAAAAAAATCATCACCTACAATTTCATTAGTAGCGTCTTCAACACCAACAACAATATAAGAATTATTACTTGGATTTGAATTTGAAAGCGCACAAATGTGTTTTAAAAATTTAGCTTTTCCTTCTTTAGTATGCAAATTTAACTGGCGTTTTTTATCATAAAAACTGTTCTCATCGTTGTGAGCTAATAAATTTTTGATAAGAAGACGTTTGTTGATCATTGCTCTGGTTGCGGTTTGGAGTTTGTTAGTTAAAAAGTTATAGAATTTCGAAAATTTACTTCCTTTGTAATGTAATTTTTATCAAAATCTTCAGCAATAATATTCATTATTGAACCCGAAGAACCGCTCATTTGATTTTTTAATTCATAATCTTTTTCTAATGAAGTGTTTTCAAATTTATCCCACACACCCCAATTCATAACTCCGGCAACAATGGGCGATAATTTTACACTCATAATCGATGTAATTTTCAAATTTTTCTTAAAATTATGAAAATAGAATCATAAAATAGGCACAATTAGTGCTTTTTTTATTGTTTTTTAACGCAATGTTAACAACTAAAAACTAAAAAAAATCACAATTTGCACCGTTAAAATTTGTTGTTAATTTCAAAGTATCAAATAAAACCTAAAAATGGAAGAAAATACATCGACATTAGACATTAGAGCCATCAATGAAAAGATAGAAAGAGAAAGTGCTTTTATTGATTTGCTTACCATGGAAATGAACAAAGTAATTGTGGGTCAAAAACACATGGTAGAACGTTTGTTAATAGGATTACTTGGACAAGGCCATATTTTACTGGAAGGAGTCCCTGGATTAGCAAAAACCCTAGCAATCAACACGCTATCGCAAGCAGTTCATGGATCGTTTAGCCGCATTCAGTTTACGCCTGATTTATTGCCTGCCGATGTTGTAGGAACAATGATTTACAACATCAAACAAAATGATTTTACCATTCGTAAAGGGCCTATTTTTGCCAACTTCGTTTTAGCCGATGAGATCAACCGTGCGCCAGCAAAAGTACAATCAGCACTTTTAGAAGCCATGCAAGAAAAGCAAGTTACTATTGGCGATGAAACGTTTAAATTGGACAAACCATTCCTTGTAATGGCAACGCAAAATCCAGTGGATCAAGAAGGAACGTATCCATTGCCAGAAGCTCAGGTTGACCGTTTTATGTTAAAAGTGGTCATTGATTATCCAAAAATGGACGACGAACGCTTAGTTATTCGTCAAAATTTAAAAGGAGCTTATGAAAAAGTGAACGAAGTAGTTTCTTTAGAACAAATATTAAAAGCGCAAGAAGCCGTTCGTGAAGTGTATATGGATGAAAAAATCGAAAAATACATCCTAGATATCATTTTTGCGACGCGTTATCCAGAAAAATATAAATTAGAAAATCTAAAACCATTAATTAGTTTTGGAGCATCGCCTCGTGGAAGTATCAATTTAGCAATCGCTGCAAAATGTTATGCATTTATTAAACGCAGAGGTTATGTAATTCCGGAAGACGTTCGGGCAGTAGTTTATGATGTATTGCGTCATAGAATAGGAATCACTTATGAAGCCGAAGCCGAAAATGTAACTACTGAAGACATCATCAGCAAAATTGTAAACGAAATTGAAGTTCCTTAATTTCTTGAAAGATAAACTTTGTGACTTTGCGCCTTTGTGGCAGTAAAAAAATGGATACAAAAGACCTACTTAAAAAAGTTCGAAAAATTGAAATCAAAACCCGAAGATTGAGTGATCACATCTTTTCGGGAGAATACCACACGTCTTTTAAAGGACGTGGAATGACGTTTTCTGAAGTGCGCCAATATCAATATGGAGATGATGTAAGAGCAATTGATTGGAATGTAACCGCTCGCTACAACGAACCTTTTGTTAAAGTATTTGAAGAAGAACGCGAATTAACGATGATGTTGCTTGTGGATATTTCGGGTTCTGAAAGTTTTGGGACTAAAAACCAACTAAAACGAGACATGGTTACCGAAATTGCGGCTACTTTAGCTTTTTCGGCAACGCAAAATAATGATAAAATAGGATTGCTGTTGTTTTCGGACCAAATCGAATTATATATTGCGCCAAAAAAAGGGAAATCACATGTTTTACGAATCATTCGTGAGCTTATCGAATTTGAACCAAAAAGCAAAAAAACCGATTTATCGCAGGCTTTGAAGTATTTATCGAGTGTTATGAAAAAGAAAGCCATTGTTTTTGTGATTTCTGATTTTATGACAACAGCATACGAACACACCTTAAAAATTGCTTCAAAACGACATGATGTAACCGGAATTCGTGTTTTTGATCAACGAGAAGAAAGCATTCCTAACATCGGGATTGTAAACCTTTTAGATGCCGAAACCGGAGAAACGTTAGTAGTAGATACCAATTCAAAATCGGTGCGTCAAAACTATGAAAAGTACTATCATGAAAATGTATCTTATTTTAGAGATATCTTTTCAAAATGTGGTGCCGGAACCATAAGTTCAAGAGTTGATGAAAGTTATGTAACCAAATTATTAGGTTATTTTAAAGCGAGAAATTAATGATTTAAGAATTAAGATTAACGATTTTTGATTTAAGAAGTAAAAAAAGAATGAAAAGATTTGATTTAGAAGAACGATTAATTGATTTTGCAGCAAATGTTATTTTGTTTACTAATTATGTTGAAAAAAATTATGCAGGAAATCACTTAACAGGGCAAATTATTCGCTCTTCAACATCACCAGCATTAAACTACGGAGAAGCTCAAAGTGCTGAAAGTAATAGAGATTTTGTTCACAAAATGGGAATTTGTTTGAAAGAGTTAAGAGAAACTAATAATTGTTTAAAAATTATTGAACGTGCTAATTTAAATTCTAACCAAAAAATGTTAGATCAATTAAAAGTTGAGGCTAATGAATTAATTTCAATTTTTGTAGCTAGTATAAAAACAGCAAAGAAAAACGCTGAAAAAAATAAATAGTAGAAAAAACATGTTTTCAAAAAACTTAAAAATAGTATTTAGAAACTTAAAATCATTTTTCCAAATGATTAGATTATTTCTGCAATCAAAAATCGTTAATCTTCAATCTTCAATCTTTCTATTTTTGTTATTTTTTGCAGCGAATAGTTTTTCTCAAAAAATCACCACTTCTATTGATTCTTCTCAAATAAAAATTGGATCACAGTTTAATTTTACCATTAAAGCATCTGTAAATGCAAATGACAAAGTGGTTTTTCCAGATGGAAAATTTTTCGGCGCTTTGGAAATTTTAGAATCCTATCCAGTAGATACCATTAAAAATAATTCACAATATGAATTAATCAAAAAATATGGGTTAACCCAATTTGATTCTGGAAGATATCTTATTCCAAAATTATTGGTAAAAATCAATCAAAAAGCTTTTAGAACAGATACGCTTTCTGTTTTGGTAAACAATGTTAAAGTCGATACGACTAAACAACAAATGTTTGACATCAAAAACATTATCGCTACCGAAGAAAAACCAAGTAGCGAATGGTGGAAATGGTTGATTTTATTGGCGTTAATCATTGCATCGGGTTTTGGATCGTACTTTATTGTGAAAAAATTACAAAAAAGTCAAATTAAAGAAGAAGAGTTTTTTGCTTCGCCCATCGAAAAAGCAATTGCTTATTTGCAAAACCTAGATAAAAAGCAATTAATTCAAAAAGGAGAAGTTAAAGAATACTATTCTGAAATGACCGATATTGCCAGAACGTATATCGAAGAATCGGTAAAAGTTCCTGCAATGGAAAGCACTTCGAGCGAATTGATTGCTGCCATGAAAAAAGCCATTTCAGAAAAGAAAATGTTCATCAATCGAGAAGAGCTAGAAAAATTTAAGGTAGTACTAGAAAATGCCGATTTAGTAAAATTTGCCAAATCAAAACCTTTGCAATTTGAGATTGAAAAAGACAAAGGAATTATTGATAAATTCATACTAATTATCGATAAAGCTTTACCAAGAACAGAAGACGAAGCCGAAGTGCTTTTTGCAGAAGAAGTGCGCCAAAAAGAATTGAAAAAACAAAAGTTTAAGCGAACCGCGATTTCGGTCGGAATAGCTGTTGTATTATTTGCGATTTCGCTCGGAATTTTCATGTTCACTTTTGGTTTAGAGTATTTAAAAGAGCATCACATTGGTTACACCACCGAAGAATTATTAGAAAAAGAATGGATAACTTCAGAATATGGTGAACCAGCCATTGTGATTCAAACGCCAAAAGTTTTGAAACGAAATAACGATGAAAAAATTCAAAATAATCTTCCAGAAAACGTAAAATCGACCAATCGTTTTATGTATGGAAGCATTATTGATGATTTTTCAATTGTATTAATTACCACCGCTTTTAAAGACACAACCAAGTTAGACATCGAAGTTGCCCTTGAAAATGATTTAAAAGAATTAGAACGTTTTGGCGCAAAAAATATTATTGTAAAAACTGCCGATTTTGAAAATGTAAAAGGGGTTTCAGGAAAAAAATCCTATGGAACGTTTACTGCATTTAATCCAACAACCGAAGAAGATCAAAAAATGAGCTATGAAATTGTAGTATTTGCTCAAGCGGGTGGTGCTCAAGAATTTTTCTTAATCTATAAGGAAGATGACGAACATGCGAAACAAATTATCGAGAAAATTCAGAATTCAATCGAACTAAGAAAAGCAAAACAATAATGGGAAAAGTAACCTTTTTAAATCCAGAATTTTTATGGCTGTTTTTGGTGTTACCCATTGCAATAGCTTGGTTATTTTATAAACGAAATCAGCTATCGGCAACGTTAAAAATGAGTTCGCTGGAGCCGTTTAAACAAAATCGTTCCTTTTTAGCCAAAGCCAAACCGTTTTTATTTGCTGTTCGATTGGTTGCTTTAGCGTTTATCATTATAGCTTTAGCACGACCAAGAAGCGTAGATGTTACTTCAAAATCTAAAACCACTAAAGGAGTTGATATTGTAATGGCCATTGACGTTTCGAGTAGTATGTTGGCAAACGATTTAAAACCCAATCGTTTAGAAGCTTTGAAAAAAGTAGCTTCAACTTTTGTACAAGACCGAGTAAATGATCGTATTGGCTTAATAGTTTATGCTGGCGAAAGCTACACCAGAACACCAGTAACTTCAGATAAAGCCATTTTATTACAATCGTTAAAAACCATAGAATATGATGATTCTATTCTTGCCGATGGAACCGGAATAGGCGTTGGATTAGCTACAGCAATTAATCGTATTAAAGACAGTAAAGCAAAAAGTAGAATTGTAATTTTATTGACCGATGGTGTCAACAATTCAGGAACAATTGATCCTAGAACAGCTGCTGAAATTGCTAAAGAATATGGCATAAAAGTATACACTATAGGCATTGGAACTAATGGTAAAGCATTATTCCCGGTTGCTAAAGACGCTAATGGAAAATTAGTTTTCAAAATGATGCCGGTAGAAATTGATCAAAAATTAATGCAAGAAATTGCAAAAACCACCGATGCAAAATATTATAGAGCTACTTCTAATAGAAAACTAAAAGCCATTTATGACGAAATTAATAAGCTCGAAACTACCGAAATAGATGAACAAAAATTCTACAACTATGACGAAAAGTATAGAATGTTTGCATTGGCAGCATTCGTTTTGTTAGGAATTGAATTAGTAACCAGAAACACCATTTTTAGAGGAATCGTTTAGAAAAAAATTATGTTTGAACTAGAAAGCCCAAAATATTTTTATTTATTAGTCCTAATTCCATTAGTGGCAGTGATTTTCTTGTTTAATTTATATTGGAAAAGAAAACAACAAGCTGCTTTTGCAGATATGGAATTATTTCAAAAATTGAGTCCGGAACAATCCGTTTTTAAACCGGTTTTAAAATTAGTGATTGTGCTTTTAGCAATTTTATGTGTTGTTATAGCCTTGGTCAACCCAAAAATGGGCACTAAAATGGAAACGGTAAAACGACAAGGAATAGATATTGTATTTGCCATAGATATTTCAAAAAGTATGTTGGCCGAAGATATTGCGCCTAGTCGTTTAGAAAAAACAAAACAATTGGTGTCGCAAATTATCAATCAATTTGGAAATGATCGAGTTGGAATTGTAGGTTATGCAGGTAGCGCTTATCCGGTTTTACCCATGACAACCGATTACAGTATTGCCAAAATGTATCTGCAAAGTATGAATACCAATATGGTTTCTTCGCAAGGAACGGCCTTTAATGATGCCATTAAACTTTCGGTGGATTATTTTGATATTAAAGACACCAGTAAACTGATTATTTTAGTTTCTGATGGAGAAGATCATGGTGATGGAGCTAATGAAGCTATTGAAATGGCTCAGGAAAAAGGAGTTCGTATTTTAACGATTGGTGTAGGTTCAGAAAAAGGAGCTTTAATTCCATTAAAAGATAATAGTGGCAAGATTACGTCTTATAAAAAGGATCAAAACGGAGAAAATGTAATTACTAAATTGTATCCAGACGTTTTACAGAATATCGCTAATAAAACTAAATCAAAATACATCGTTGGTTCCAATACAAAAGAAGTTGTTGAAGAGGTTAAAAAAGCATTGGACAAAATTGAAAAATCAGAATTTGAGTCGCAACAAATAGCCGATTTTGAATCGCAATATCAATGGTTTCTTGCGCTTGGATTTTTATTATTACTGGCAGATCTATTTTTGTTGGAGAAAAAAACGAGTTGGGTGCAAAAGTTGAATTTATTTAACGAGAAAAAACATGAATAAGATTATTTATAGTGTTGTGTTACTAATTAACGGATTTCTTTTCAGTCAGGAAAGTGATAAAAATTTGTATGCAGGTAACCAATCGTTTGCCCAAAAAAATTACGCGACCGCTGAAGCAGATTTTCGGATAACTGAATCTAAAAAATCACCTAAAAAAGCAGTTGCAGGATATAATTTAGGGAATAGTATTTATCGTCAAAATCAACATGGCGAAGCTCAAATAAAATACATTCAAGCTTTAGAATCGGCAAAATCTAAAACCGAAAAACACCGTATTTATCATAATTTAGGTAATACTTTTATGATGGATAAAAATTATGATGATGCTGCCGAAGCGTATAAAAATGCACTGCGTAATAATCCGTTAGACGAAGAAACGCGATACAATTATGCGTTGGCCAAAAAGAAGAAAAAGGAAAACCCGCCAAAAGACAATAAAAAAGACAACAAAGGCGGCGGCGGAAAAGACAACAAGCCACAACCAAAAGACAACGAAGGCAAAAATGACAAAGGAAACGATAAAAAGGATTCTGATAAAGACCAGCAAAACAATAAAGACAAACAAGGCGATAAGCAACAAGGAAAAGGCGACGGCGAAAAGAAGGAAGATAAAAACGAATCGCCAAAACCAAGTGGCGCCGACAAACAACGCATCGATAATATATTAGATGCCGTTAATAATGCAGAAAAGAAAGTGCAAGATAAAGTGAATGCTAAGAAAGTAAAAGCACGTCCTGCATCAAATGAAAAAGATTGGTAAATGATGAAAAAAAGTGTAGTACTGTTTTTTTTATTCCTTTATTCGGTAGTTTCGGCTCAAGTAAAATTTGAAGCACAAACCGATCGAGATTCCTATGGATTAAACGAACGTTTTCCTATTGCGTTTTCAATAAATAATGAAGGCGATAATTTTCAAGGGCCAAAATTTCCTGGTTTCAAAGCAGAAGGGCCGTTTATCAATAAAGGAAACCAAACGTCAATTACGATTATCAATGGGAAAATGACCCAAAAAAGAGAAATAACAACCCAAGTTATTTATTATTTAACACCTACTAAAAAAGGAACGTTCACCATTGGTTCGGCTTCAATAGAATATAATGGAACTCTTTATAAAACAGTGCCCATAAAAATTACCATTACCGATCCGATACAAATGCCAAGTTATTCTGGACAAAATCCAAGACAACAACAAAATTATAATTTTGGAGAAGGAATTCATTTGGTAGGCGAATTATCTTCCAGAAATGCTTATGTTAACGAACCCGTTACGGTAATTTATAAATTGTATTTTCCTTATAATAGTTCGGTTTCTAACTTACGCAATTTTCAAGCCCCAAAGTATCAAGATTTTTGGAGTCAGTATATTGATTTGAAACAACTTCGTGCCGAAAAAGGAACGTATAACGGAAAAGATTATAGCGTTGTAGAACTCCGAAAAGTTATTTTATATCCACTTGAAGCCGGCGCAAAAAGAATCGAACCTTTTAAGATTGATGTAGACGCTGAGGTGCCTACTGGAAGAAGTGATTGGTTTGGTCGAATGGAAATGACCACCGTTCAAAAAGCGCTTTCCACAGGAATCCAAACCATAACCGTAAAACCACTTCCTGAAAATGGGAAACTAGCGAGTTTTTCAGGAGCCGTTGGGATTTTTGATTTTAAAGTTTCGCCTTCAAAAACAAAATTAAAAGCAGGTGAATCTCTAGATTTAGAAGTAAGCGTTTCTGGAAAAGGAAATTTAAAATTATTTACACTTCCAAAACCAATTGTACCAAGTTCATTAGAACTATACGATCCTGCTCATAATGAAAACGTGCAAACACCAGTTACAGGAATGGTTGGAAAAGTTTCCGACAAATACACAATTATACCGCAATTTAAAGGAAAATACACGATTAAACCAATAGAGTTTTCCTATTATGATTTAAAAAGTAAAACCTATAAAACAATTGCTTCAAAAGAAATTGTGTTAGAGGTATTAGAAGGAGATGGAACGGTAGTTTCTAATCAAACAAACACAAACAAACAAGCGGTTCAGAAAAAAGAAGTATTCCAATTTAATAAGTTAAAAACCGAATTTGTAGCTTCAGCCAAAGAAGATTTCTTGGGTTCTGGGTTGTTTTATGGCTTGTTATTTGCGCCTTTATTGTTGATTCCTCCTGTAATTTTACTTCGCAAACAAAAAGAAGCTAAAGATGCTGATGCTTTTGGGAATAGGGTAAGAAGAAACAATAAATTAGTTAAAAAATATTTGTCGGAAGCTAAAAAACAAATGGGCGATAAAGTACCGTTTTACATGGCGATGGAAAAAGCACTACACAATTTCTTGAAAGCCAAATTACATATTGAAACGGTGGAGATGAGTAAAGATAATATTATTGAATTGTTGCAACAAAGAAACGCTTCAGAGCAAAGTATTTCTCAATTTATGGAGTTAATGAACGATTGCGAATTTGCACGATATGCACCTGCAACCGACACTGCCATGAATAACGATTTTGACAGAGGCATTGAGATAATAACGGAACTTGAAAAACAAATTTAACCACAAGGGACACAAGGAAGGCGCAAGGAACACAAAAAATGAAATATGACGGAACAGGAAATTTCTAAAATAGTATTTGATTGTGCTTTACGAGTTCATAAAGCGTTAGGTCCAGGTTTGCTTGAAAGTGCATATGAGGAATGTTTGTATTATGAGTTGAAAAAATCAAATCTTAAAGTTGAAAAACAAAAACCATTACCTTTAATTTATGAAGAAGTCAAGTTAGATGTTGGCTACAGAATAGATATAATTATTGAAGATAAATTTATTGTTGAAATAAAAGCAGTTGAAGCATTAAACGAAGTTCATTTAGCACAATTGTTAACCTATTTAAAATTGACTAATTGCAAATTAGGTTTGTTAATAAATTTTAATGTCAAATTATTAAAAAACGGAGTACAAAGAGTAATCAACGGAATTTTATAGTCAAAGCTTAGTGACCACTTTAGTGGCTAAATTTAGTAATTAAAATAGTGAACATAGTGCTTTCTTTGTGCTCCTTGTGGTTAAAATAAAAAGATTTAATATGAAAAAATACATTCTCTTTTTCACACTAATATTTCAATTCGTCTGTGCAAACGAATCACTAGACGCTACTTTCAAAAAGGCAAACGATTTATACAACAAAGAAGATTATCAAAACGCATTACAAACGTTTGAAAGTATTGAAAAAAAAGGAAATATTTCGGCTGATTTGTATTTTAATATTGCTAATTGTTACTACAAACTAGGAAAAGTAGCACCATCGATTTATAACTATGAAAAAGCATTGCTTTTAAATCCCGACGACGAAGGAATTCAAACCAATTTATCTTTTGCACAAAAAATGGCAATAGATGATATTAAAATCCTTCCAGAAGTCGGTTTTAAGAAAATGCTAAAAGAGTTTACAAGTACATTTCATTACGACACTTGGGCTTGGATTGCCGTTTGTATTGCATTTTTGAGTTTACTTTCTTTTTTAGGCTATTATTTCGGGAATACGGTGTTATTAAAACGTACTTTTTTCAGCTTATTTATATTGCTATTAATCGGAATTAGCGTAACCGTTTTCTCCGCTTTTTTACAGAAAAAATTCGATACAAATTACAATCCTGCCATTGTTTTTGCAGAAGCAACCACTTTAAAATCCGAACCCAAAAACAGTTCTGAAGATATAGCAACACTTCACGAAGGCACAAAAGTTTTCGTTTTAGAAACCTTAGGGAATTGGTCACAGGTAGAATTAACCGACAAAACCAAAGCGTGGATTAATAAAGAAGCGATTAAGGAAGTGAAAAAATAGTATTCAAACTTTATCGAGCATAAATCTTCAATATCTGAAAAACACATCTTAAAAAAATATAGAATAAATAACAAGGAAGATAGATTGCATAAAAATCAAAACCATCGATTATCTTTGCAAAACTAATATAGAAAGTTGGGAACAGTCTTTTTTCTTTTCTCTTTTTTCTTTCATCTATAAAAAATGTCCAGAGACGAACAATTAAAACAGCGTTGGGAAAGCGTTGTCAATATATTATCAGAAAAATTTTCAGGCGGAGAAGACCTTGATTTAGAAGGAATTATCTACTTAATTGGCGTGCAAGAATTAGGAAAAATTCATGCAACTTTCAAAAAAGACGAAAAAGTAAACCTCATGCACATCGCTATTTGTCGTTTGTTAGAACCTTATGGATATTACGAATTTGAATATTTCGATAACGAAGGTTGGCCCCATTATAAAGCAAAAGAAGAGTTGCCACCACTAAAAGCAGGCGAGCAAGCTGTTTTAATGAAAGAAGCAATAGTGAGTTACTTTTTAGAGAAAGAGTTGATAGAGTAATGATTTAAGATTAACGATTTATGATTTTAGAAGTTTTAGTTAACTTGAAACTTGAAACTTGAAACAAAATACATAAATTTGCATCATTATACAACGAGCAATGACAGAAACGATTAAAGCCCATATTGAACAAGTAAAAGCTTTTCAAACCGATAATAAAGAACAATTAGAAGCCTTCCGAATCAAGTATTTAGGAAGTAAAGGCTTGTTGAAAGACTTTTTTGCCGAATTTAAAAATGTTCCAAACGAACAAAAAAAGGAATTCGGACAAGTTATCAACGAATTGAAAACTTCGGCAGAAGAAAAAGTAAAAAGCATTCAAGACGCTTTAGAAAATAAAGAAGAAGCAAAAGGAATTTACGGCGATACTACACGTCCTGGAGAAGCGATGAACATTGGTTCGCGCCACCCTATTTCGATTGTAAAAAACCAAATGATTGATATTTTTTCAACTATTGGTTTTAATGTTTCCGAAGGACCAGAAATTGAAGACGATTGGCACAATTTCACCGCATTAAATTTACCAGAATATCATCCAGCAAGAGACATGCAGGATACGTTTTTCATTCAAACCAATCCTGATGTTTTATTGAGAACACACACTTCATCGGTACAAGTGCGTTACATGGAAAACAACAAACCGCCAATTCGTACGATTTCTCCAGGAAGAGTGTTCCGTAATGAGGCAGTTTCTTCGCGTTCGCACTGTATTTTTCATCAAGTGGAAGGATTGTATATTGACAAAGACGTTTCGTTTGCCGATTTAAAACAGACGTTGTTATATTTCACGAAAGAAATGTTCGGAAAATCGAAAATCAGATTACGTCCATCCTATTTTCCATTTACTGAACCAAGTGCTGAAATCGATATTTATTGGGGTTTAAAAACCGAAACCGATTACAGAATTACCAAAGGAACCGGTTGGTTAGAAATTGGTGGTTGCGGAATGGTAGATCCAAACGTATTGAAAAACTGTGGTATCAATCCAGACGAGCACACCGGTTTTGCTTTCGGAATGGGAGTAGAACGTATTGCCATGTTGTTGTACCAAATTGGTGATATCCGTATGTTTTATGAAAACGACGTTCGTTTCTTAGAGCAATTCAAATCGAGTATATAATTTTTTAACCACAAAGAGCACTAAGTTTTTTCACAAAGCTCACAAAATTTTGTGTTCCTTGTGCATTCTTTGTGTACCTTGTGGTTACATTTAATTTAAAAATGAAAAAAGACATCATCATCCCAAAAGTAGCAAACGTTCACATTGTAGCTTTTCAAGAATGGAACGACGATTTTATGGAGAATTCTTGGTACGCTTATTTAATAAACGACACCGATGATTTGCTAGAAATGGCTATGGTGGTTTCACGCGCTTATGGTTTAATCAATGGCGAAGAACGCAACACGGGAACTTTTCGTCATGCGTTTGCCAAAGTTGAACCAAGAACTGCAGTAAAAGTTGAATTGTTAGAAAATAACGTCTTGCAATTGAATAACGAGTTCCTTTTGTCTTATTTCTCAAACGGACAATTATTTGATAAAACCTTTGTTTTTAGAACCAATTCCATCAACGACAAAGCTACTGCCGATTTACCCATCATCAACAAAAAAGGCGTTTTTGCGAGTTAGATTTTAACATTTTTTCTCCAAAATATTTCTACCTTTAAGAAATTTTTCACCACTATGAAATCATTTTTTATCGCTTTAGCCTTTTTAACAACTACTTTTTCACAAGCACAAGATTTCGCTAAACACGTCAACCCATTTATTGGAACAGGCGGACACGGTCACACGTTCCCTGGTGCAACCGTGCCTTACGGAATGGTACAACTTTCGCCTGATACGAGAATTGATGGAAGTTGGGATGGTTGTAGTGGGTATCATTATGATGACAGTACTATTTACGGATTTTCGCACACGCATTTGAATGGTACTGGTGTTTCCGATTATGGCGATATTATGTTAATGCCAACTATGGGTGAACCTTCGTTTGATAATAAAGTGTATGCTTCTACTTTTTCGCATGCCAATGAAAAAGCTTCCGCCGGATTTTACTCGGTGAAATTAGACAAACACAATATCGATGTGCGTTTAACCACTTCAACCCGTGTTGGTTTTCATGAATATACGTTTAATAAAGCGGGTCAAGCCAATATTATTTTAGATTTGAATCATCGCGATAAGCTTTTGGAAGGTGAAATCCGATTTGTGGATTCAAAAACAATTGAGGTGTTAAGAAGAAGTGAAGCTTGGGCGAGAAATCAATATGTTTACGCGAGAATTGAATTTAATACACCTTTGTTAATTAATTCAAAAAAAGGAAAAAATAAACCTGAAAATCTTTTAACTGGCGAAGAAGTTGCGATTTCTTTATCCAAACAAGTCCAAAAAGGCGAGAAAATTCTTGTAAAAGTATCGCTTTCGCCAACAAGTTATGAAGGAGCCAAATTAAATAGTTCCGAAATCAAACATTGGAATTTCGATAAAGTACATCAAGATGCTATCGCACTTTGGAACAAAGAATTATCAAAAATTGAAGTCACTTCAAATGATAAAGACAAGTTAGCTATTTTCTACACAGCCTTGTATCACACGATGATGCAACCGAATATTGCGCAAGATTTAGACGGAAAATACCGAGGTAGAGACAACCAAATTCACGTAGCTGAAGGATTTGATTATTACACGGTGTTTTCGCTTTGGGACACGTTTAGAGGCGCGCATCCGTTGTATACGTTAATAGACAAGAAACGAACTGCCGATTACATCAATACGTTCATCAAACAATACGAACAAGGCGGCAGATTACCGGTTTGGGAATTAGCGTCTAATGAAACGGATTGTATGATTGGTTATCATTCTGTTTCTGTAATTGCCGATGCGATGGCAAAAGGAATTACAGGTTTTGATTACGAAAAAGCCTTTGAAGCCAGCAAAGCTTCTGCCATGCGTGATGTTTTAGGTTTGGATGCCTACAAGAGAAACGGTTTCATTTCGATAGACGACGAACACGAAAGCGTTTCTAAAACCTTGGAATATGCCTATGACGATTGGTGTATTGCTCAAATGGCACAAATTTTAAATAAAAAAGAAGATTATGACTATTTCATGAAACGCTCTCAAAATTGGAAGAATATTTTTGATTGGGAAAACGGTTTCATGCGTCCAAAGAAAAACGGCGGTTGGGATAAACCTTTCGACCCAAGAGAAGTAAACAATAATTTTACCGAAGGTAATTCTTGGCAATATTCGTTTTTCGTACCTCAAGATATTTTTGGAATGATTCAGGCTTATGGCGGACCTGAAAAATTTGAAGCCAAGTTAGACGAAATGTTCAATGCAGAAAGTAAAACCACAGGAAGAGAACAAGTCGATGTTACCGGATTAATCGGACAATACGCACACGGAAACGAACCAAGTCACCACATGGCGTATTTGTACAATTATGTTGGGAAGCCAGAAAAAACGAATGAAAAAGTCAAGTATATTTTAGATAATTTTTACACCAATACGCCAGATGGTTTAATTGGAAACGAAGACTGCGGACAAATGAGTGCCTGGTATGTGCTGAGTGCGATGGGGATTTATGCGGTGACGCCGGGGCAACCCATATGGGATATAAACGAACCTTTTTTAGACGCAAAAGTTAGTATTGATGGCAACAAACCTAATTATCTTCACTTGCCAAATGCTAGAGGTATTTTGCCACAATTCGGAATAGAAAACGTTGACAAACCAGCGCATCAATTAATTATTCCAGTTCCAGTAATTCAAGCGGAAAGTAAAGCTTTTAAAGACAATTTGAAGATTGAAATTATTAATTTAGACAAAGATAAATATGAACTTATTTATAATATTGAAAATCCTAATAATAAGAATTTGTTAGGTTTAAGAAGATATACAGAACCTTTTTACATTACAGAAAGTTGTAAAATAAATGCCTTTAATATAATTAGAAAAAGCAATAATTACAGCAACGCTATCTCTGCTCACTTCTTCAAAAAGCCAAACAATTACAGCATCAACATCAAATCAAAATACAATCCACAATATCACGCTGGTGGCCCTGAAGGATTGTTAGATGGTATTTTAGGTACCGAAAATTGGCGAAAAGGCGATTGGCAAGGCTATCAAAGTCAGGATTTTGAAGCAGTTGTTGATTTGCAAGAATCGAAAGAAATAACTGAAATTTCAGCCCGTTTTTTACAAGACCAACGTTCGTGGATTGTAATGCCTACAAAAGTGGAATATTTTATTTCGGAAGATAATGTGAATTTTACCTATTTCGGTTCGGTAAACAATACGTTAGATCCAAAATTAGAAGAAAATACTATTTTGAATTTCACATCCAACGAAACCAAAGGTAAAAAAGCACGTTATGTAAAAGTCATCGCTAAAAACTTCGGCAAACTACCCGAATGGCATCAAGGTTTTGGTGGCGATGCGTTTATTTTTATAGATGAAATTACGATAAAGTAAAATTCATATTCAAAAAAAGTAAAAGAAGGCATAAGGTTCACTTTAATCGTGTTCTTTATGCTTTCTTTTTGTGCTTTTAAGATTAATCTTTATCAGGAAACAATAACGAAGCGATTACAGACAAGATTAATACGCCGCCAACAACCAATAATGAAACTGTAGTTTCAATATGGAAAAACGGCGCTATAATCATTTTTACACCAATAAAAGTTAAGATGATAGCCAATCCATATTTCAATTTGCTGAACATGTACATAAAGTTGGCCAGCAAGAAATATAGTGAGCGCAATCCTAAAATCGCAAAAATATTTGACGTGTATAAAATAAATGGATCGTCTGGAGCTATGGCGAAAATCGCAGGAATACTGTCAACAGCAAATAATAAATCGGTAAATTCTACAATCGCAACTACTACAAATAACGGCGTTGCCATTTTGATTCCGTTTTGGATGGTGAAGAATTTATCGCCATCAAAATTCGGACTTACTTTAAAAAAGCGGTGTACCAATTTTGAACCAGCACTTTTACTAAAATCTTTACTGCCTTCGTCTTCTTCATTACTAAAGCCCGATTTGATTCCGGCTACGATGAGAATAATCCCGAAAATGGTTAAAAGATAATTGATTTTTACCATTTGTCCGAATAACTCCATTTCGGGTAAATAAGTATAATTCAGCAACCAAACTCCAGTAAAAATAAAAATGGCTCTAAAAACCAAAGCGCCAATTACACCCCAAAACAACACTTTGTGTTGCGCTTCTTTGGCCACATTAAAATAACCAAAGACTAAGATAAAAACAAATAAATTATCTACTGAAAGTGCTTTTTCAATCCAATACGCTCCTTGAAATTGCATGAATTTTTCGGCACCCATGTAGTGATAAATGATGGCACTAAATCCCATTGATAAAGAAATCCAAACCGCTGACCAAATTGCTGCTTCACGATTAGAAACGACGTGCCCTTTTTTGTTTAAAACACCTAAATCTAGAACTAACATTGCAATAATGGTAACGGTAAACGCAGTAATTATGCCTGGATGATCAATTAAATGGTCAATTGATCCTGATTTTAATGATAACATGGGTTAGTTCAATTGATCGGTTAATTTTTTAAAAACAGCTTTTGCTTCTTTATTTTCATATAAAATTTGGTAAACCGCATCAATAATTGGCGTATCAGCACCATATTCTTGGTTTAATTTGTAGGCACTTTTTACGGCATAATAACCTTCGGCTACCATACTCATTTCCATTTGTGCCGATTTTACGGTGTAGCCTTTCCCAATCATGTTTCCAAACATTCTGTTTCGAGAAAAAACCGAATATCCTGTAACTAATAAATCACCTAAGTATGCCGAATTATTAATATTTCGTTTCATCTTATGCACTTTACGAATGAATTTCTTCATTTCGCGAATGCCATTACTCATCAAAACCGCTTGAAAATTATCACCATAACCTAAACCATGAGCCATACCGGCAGCAATAGCGTAAATGTTTTTTAGAACGGCTGCATATTCTGTCCCAATAATATCGTCTGTAGTTTTTGCTTTAATGTAGTGAGAACTTAAATTAGTAGCCACATATTTTGCTTTTTTCCTGTCACTACAAGCAATAGTTAAATAAGATAAACGCTCCATAGCCACTTCTTCTGCATGGCAAGGACCGGTAATGACTCCAATATTTTCAAATGGAATATTATATTTAGTATTAAAATGTTCGCCAACAATTAAGCTCGATTCAGGGACAATTCCTTTAATAGCAGAAAATATAATTTTACCACTTAAACTTTCGGTTAAATTTTCTAATTCTTTACTTAAAAAGGCCGATGGCACTACAAAAATAACATAATCAGCATAAGCAACTGCTTCGTTAATGTCATTAGTAAGTTTTAATTTGCTAGTATCAAAAGTAACCGAACTTAAATAATTGGGGTTGTGTTTTTGTAGTTTTAAATGCTCAATCGCGGTTGTGCTGCGCATGTACCAAGCTATTTCTTCTTGATTTTCACAAAGCATTTTAGCAATTGCAGTAGCCCAACTTCCTCCTCCAATGACTGCAAATTTTGGCTTATTTTCCATTTTTCGATTTAATTTTGAACATCAAAAATAGTTATTTAAAAAGGATTTACAAAAAACGGATGCTTGAAACGGGTTTTAAACACATAGTCACATAGTTTTTTATGAATCACTGCTTATAAAATGATTAATTTTAATGCAAAGTTCTCAAAGTTTCACGCAAAGTTCAGCAAGCTTGCAAGAAGAAGCTTCGCTTTGAAAAGCAAATTAAATTTGTGAAATTTGTGAAATTTGTGTTCATTTTAATAACTCATTTCTACAATTGTTTTTACCTTTTCTAAAGTAACGTTTTGTTTTTCGCCCAAGGCTTTCCATCCTCTTTCTTCGAAACGGTTGACTACGAAATCAGCGGTGTTTTCAAAATTTTCTGTGTTTTCAGATAATTTGGTTTTCATGCCCATTTTGTGAAAGAATGCCACTGTTTTTTCAATTGCTTTTTCAGCAATTTCTTCGGTTGAATTTCCTTGAATGTTCCAAACGCGCTGCCCATATTGCGCTAATTTATCCTTTTTAGTTTCGAACATCACACGATATAAATTTGGACCAATGATAGCCAATGTTCTTGCGTGATCAATTTCATATAAAGCGGTTAATTCATGACCAATCATGTGGGTTGCCCAGTCGGACGGAACACCTTTTTGAATTAAACCATTCAAAGCCATAGTAGCACACCAAACAAAGTTTGAAGCCAATTTATAATCACTCGGATTTTCAACAACATCAGGGCCAATTTCAATTAGCGTTTGTAATATTCCTTCGGCAATTCGGTCTTGTAATAAAGCATCGTGTGGATAGGTAATGTATTGTTCTAAAACGTGTGTAAATGCATCGACTACGCCATTTTGTAGTTGTCTTTTGGGTAACGAAGTAATAACAGTTGGATCTACAATTGAAAAAACTGGAAATAAAGCGCTTCCGCCCAACGTTAATTTTTCTTGAGTTGCTTCAATGGTAACCACAGCGCCTGAATTCATTTCAGAGCCAGTTGCTGGTAAGGTTAAAACCGTTCCAAATGGAATTACTTTAGAAACATCTTTAAATAAAAGTCTTTTTTTAAGAATTTCCGATGCATCGCCTTCAAAATGTACTGCTGCCGAAATAAACTTGACACCATCAATTACGCTTCCACCGCCAACAGCTAGAATAAATCCAATTTTTTCAGATCGAATGATTTCAACCGCTTTCATCAACGTTTCAAAACGCGGATTTGGTTCGATGCCACCAAATTTTATAACTTCATTTGCTAGAAACTGGGAGTTAAGAGCCGTTTTCACTTGGTCATAAACGCCGTTTTTAAAAATACTTCCACCGCCATAAGCAATAAGTATTTTTGTATTAGAAGGGACTAAGTCTGTTAATTTAGCGATTTGCCCTTTGCCAAAGAGATAGTTTACAGGGTTATATAATTCGAAGTTTGTCATTACAGGTTACTTTATCGAACAAATCTACAAAAGATAATTAATTGAAAATAGTAAAATTTGATTTAAACATAAATGACATATATGATCTTACAGAAAAATTATATATTTGATACATTATTGAAAATTTATTAATTAACAATTTAAATATGAAAAGATTATTTATTTTATGCGTGTTGGCAACTAATGTATTGATAGGTCAAGAAAATTACAACTCTAAATCATTGTTAATTAAATTTAATTCTGATTTATGGGATGTTTCCAAATTAAATTTAAATGAAAATACTTTTTCAATTTTCAATTTAGATTTATGGTTAAATGAAAATAAAATAAAAAAGATTACCCCTGTTGGGCAAGCAAAAACCACTTATACTTTCCAGATAGATTTTAAAGAACCATTAGATATTACAAAAAGCATCAATGTTTTAAAAACTTATCCTGAAATAAAACATATAGAACCAGATTATATTTCAGAAGGAGGAGGTAAAAAATACGAGGTTTTACAAACGCCAAATGATGCTCTATATAACAGACAATGGGGCGTCTTTAATAATGGTACTTTTAATGTTTCAGGAATGCCGTTTACTTCAGAAAACGATGCAGATGCGGATATAGATTTAGCCTGGGACTTTGAAACAGGCGATCCCAATATGTTAATTGCAGTACCAGATACTGGGTTTAGGTTAACTCATCCCGAATTAGCGGGTAGAATATGGACAAATCCAAATGAAATTGCAAACGATGGAATCGATAATGATAACAATGGAAAGATTGATGATGTGAATGGTTGGGATTTTGTAAATAATGACAATAACGCTACAGATGATCATGGCCATGGCACCAATTGTTCCGGAATATTGCTTTCAACAGGGAGTAACGGTATTGGTTATGCAGGTGTTAATTGGAACTCAAAACTACTCCCTTTAAAAGTGTTAGATTCAAACAATAGCGGACAATATTCATGGATGGCAAATTCAATATATTATGCAGTAGATAGAGGAGTAAAAATCATTAGTATGTCCATAGGTGGTACCGGAAATAGCACAATATTGCAAGATGCAATTCAATATGCGATAACAAATAATGTAGTTTTTGTAACATGCATGATGAATTTTAACAATAACACAACGTATTATCCAGCAGGTTATGCTAGCACCATGGATATTATTGCCGTAGGTTCAACAGATTCAGATGACGATCGTACTGCGCCGTTTTTTTGGAGTACTACATCAGGGAGTAATTATGGAAACCATATTACATTAGTAGCTCCAGGAAATTATATTTATGGTTTAAGTTCGTCTTCTGATACAAATTACAATAGTTATTGGGGTGGGACATCTCAAGCTACTCCATTAGTTGCCGGAATAGCATCGCTTTTACTTTCAAGAAATCCAAATTTAACACCATTACAAATAAAAAATCTTTTAAAATCCACCGCTCAGGATCAAGTAGGATTGCCTAGCGAAGATTTGCCAGGATTTGACCCATACATGGGATGGGGAAGAGTTAATGCATTCAATGCGTTTCAAACGTTGTCCAATGAAAATTTTACAATAAGTAACCAAGAGTTTAGTTATGTAAATCCTGTTAAAAATAAAAAATTCCAACTTATTTCAAAAAAGATGTATGGCAACTTAAATATTTATGTTTATTCATTAGACGGAAAACTCATTCAATCTGATAAACTTGATATTTATGAAGGAAAAAATGATATTACATTTAATCATCCTAAAGGCAGCTATATTTTAATTCTTGACACAGGAGCATATCAAAAAAACATAAAAATTGTGGTTAATTAAAAGTTATTAAGCCGAAAATTGAAAATATTCTTTCAAATCGTTTTTATATAATTTTTTTTCCCAACTTTCTTTTGACAAATAAAAATAAATTACATTTCGGTCTTCAATTTCTGTTACTAAACCGATGCTTTTTTTGGTTTTAGCTAAATTTAAATAGAATAAAAAATGGTGATGTACATCAATATAATTTAAAAAAACCGCTGCCTTTTTGTAATATTTAAGCGCTTTTTTAGGCTCATTATTATAGAAATAACAGTTGCCCATTTTAAAATAAATATTGAATAAATTTTGAAATTTGTTAGGTTTGTTTTTAATCGTTTTTAACAACTTTTCACCCAAAGCAATTAGTGCTTCATTAGAATAAATATCAGTGTCTAATAAATCAATTAAATCTGCAATTTCAGCATTTTTTTCGACTAGATTCTTTGTCCAAAAAGAGTACAATTCTTTTTCGTTCCACATTGAAAACTCGCTCTTTTTTAACATAGATTTTATTTCGTTTGAAGTTTCAGTTTTGAAATAATTTTCGAGAAGAATGTTAAAGACAGATTCTTTAGTGTGATTTGATTCTTGTGAAGCTACATGAACTTTTACACCATTGAAATTAAAAGTTTTGTGATTATTTAACACTTTAAAACCCTTATAAACATGTAAATTAGAAGAGTCTGAAAGGAAAAGCTCAAAATTAGTAACTGCTTTTGATTCATTAAAGTAAAATAAATTTCGTTTTTTAAATAACGCCTTGGAGAAATTATTTTTCGAAGATAGAGTTTGCTCAACAGGTTTTGCTAAGATAAAATTAGGGGGAATAGATAAAAACGACATTTTTTTAGGGTATAAGCATCTAGAAATTAGAACGATTAATAATTAATTTTATTTATAAATTTCAAATTTAAAGGATTTTTTTTTAAATATACAAGCTTTTTTGTAAGTATTTTTCAACAATTAATTTGAAATAGCTAGATCAAAATAGAGCCTATCAGTATAGTTTAAATGCCAATTCAAATCCAAGTTATTTCTTACTAAATAAAGAATGAAAAGTACTGCTTAAATCATTCAATAATAAAGCAATTCTAGAAATAATTAATAAGAAAATTTACTAGGAAACCTGTTACTTCTTATAAAAATTATTATGCTCCACATATTCCCAAACTTTATGGGTTAACATAGGAACTACATTTTTACCCTTTTTAATGCTTTCGCGAATGAAGGTAGAAGACAATTCAATAACAGGTGCGCCAATACGATGAATTTTAGTATGATTTACAAATTGTTCATCAATTTCACCTGAATTCACTCTTGGATAGACATAAATTTCGTGGTTTTGCAAAATCACTTCATAGTTTTTCCATTTGTTCAATGAATTTAAATTGTCTTCTCCCATAATCAATGAAAATTCATGTTTTGAAAATTTTTCTTGTAAATGCGCTAAGGTGTTGACTGTGTAATTCGGCTGTGGTAATTTGAATTCAATATCAGAAGGTTGTATTTTCGGAAAATCTTCGGTAGCCAAATGCACCATGTGCAATCGTTGGTAATCATCCAGCAAAGAACTTTTTTGCTTATGCGGATTATGCGGCGTAACTACCATCCAAATTTGATCCAAATCAGAATGCTCTATCATATGATTAGCAATGATTAAATGCCCAATGTGAATGGGATTAAACGTTCCGAAATACAGTCCTATTTTCATGATTAATTATTTGAACACAGATTTCACAGATTTCACAAATTTAAAACCTATAATCTGTGTTAATTTGTGGAATCTGTGTTTATAAACTTTTTCACCAATTGATACGCATCTTCTTTGGCTACCTCTAAATCATAATTTTTAATAATCGTATCAAATTGTGGCGCAGTTGCTAATTCTACGGATGCTTTTGAAATGCGCATATTGATTTTGTCTTCACTTTCTGTAGAACGTTGTTTTAAACGACGTTTTAGTTCATCAACACTAGGTGGTTTTACAAAAACAGCTAATGTTTCATTTGGGAATTTATGTTTTATCCGTAAGCCTCCAGCTACATCAATATCAAAAATTACATGTTTTCCTAAAGCCCAAATTCGATCAACTTCGGCTTTTAAAGTGCCGTAGAAATTATCAGTATATACTTCTTCCCATTCCACAAATTCTTCAGCTTTAATATGTTTTTTAAATTCGTCCCACGAAATAAAATAATAATCTTTTCCATCAATTTCTTCCCCTCGAGGCGCACGTGTAGTACACGAAATGGAGAATTCTAAATTCAAATCGGGTTGGGCTAATAAATGCCTTACTATGGTTGTTTTTCCTGAACCTGATGGTGCAGAGAATACTAATAATTTTCCTTTCATTTTTATTGCTTTAGGCTTTAGGCAATATGCTTTAAGCTTTTAATTTTGTTTAAGTTTTGCCTAAAGCCTAAAGCTTACGGCATATAGCTTTAAAGAACGTTTAAAACTTGCTCTTTAATCTTTTCCAATTCATCTTTCATCATCACTACCAATTTTTGCATTTCGGTATGGTTGGATTTTGACCCCATAGTGTTGATTTCTCTTCCCATTTCTTGCGTAATGAAACCTAATTTTCTTCCGTTGGCTTCCATCCCGTTAAGGGTTTCTAGAAAATAATTCAAATGGTTGCCCAAACGCACTTTTTCTTCGGTAATATCGTATTTTTCTAGGTAAAAAATCAATTCTTGTTCAAAACGATTTTCATCAACGTTCACTTTTAATTCGTCTAAAGCAGTTCTTAAACGAGTTTTTACCGTTTCCACACGTTCGGCATCGTAAGATACCGCTTCATTCATTAAATTATTGATGTTTGAAATGCGCAATTGAAATTCTTTTTCCAAAGAAGTACCCTCGTCTTTTCTAAAATTCGCGATGTTTTCTAACGCTTCATTGATCACGGTTTGAATTTGTTTCCACTCATTTGCATCGATTTCGTCGCGCTCTGTCTTTAATGCATCGGGCATACGAACCGCCATTTTTAGTAATTCGGTTTCATCAGCATTTGGAAGTACCGCTTTCATTTGATTCATGTAGCCATTTACAATTGGCACATTAATTTTTGAAGTTGTTTCTTCGCCAGTAACTTCCACATAAAGCGAAAAATCTACTTTTCCACGCTCTAAACATTGCGAAATTTGATTGCGTAAACCCAGTTCCATTTCACGAAAAACAGAGGGCATACGTGTATTTAAATCTAAACCTTTACTGTTTAGCGATTTGATTTCTACGGTAATTTTTTTGGTTGGTAATTGCAAAGAAGCTTTCCCAAAACCCGTCATGGATTGTATCATAATTGTATTAAATTATCTTCAAAGATATGAAAAAGTTTTCAGTCGCAGTCGCAGTTTTCAATACTATACTGTGACTGTTAACTGAGACTGCCTACTTTTTTTGCGTAACCAAATAAACTCCGACAAATATCAACACTGCCGAAATCAATTTCACAAAACTTAAATCGTCTTTTCCTAAACTTACGGCAAAAACGGTAGCAAAAAGTGGTTGTAAATAGATAAAAACCGCTACTGTTGTTGGCTTGAGTTCTCGCATGGAAACTAAATTCAGCAAATAGGTTAAGAAGGTTGAAAACACGACTACAAAACCAATTTTCCAGAAAATATCTGTAGGTAAGTGAGCAAAATCAATCGCTTGAAATTCGATCCAACCAAAAGGCAATACCATCAAGAATCCAAACGTATAAATCCACTTTACAAAGGTAAATGCGTTGTATTTATCCATTAATTTCTTCACGATGATCAGGTAAAATGCGTAGGAAACCGCATTTACAAAAACCAATAAATTTCCTAAACTCGCATTGGTGGCATTAACTACTGATTTTCCGTATAAAATTAAAGTTATAGTTCCGGCTAGGCCTAAAATGATGCCCAAAATTTTTCGGTTTTCCATCCGCTCTTTCATAATGAAAGCCGATAAAATCAAGACAATCATCGGCGTGATGACCATTAAAACGGCTCCCATAATCGGCGAAGTATAACTTAATCCTTTGAAAAAAGTAAGCATATTGAAAGCTACTCCAAAAAAGGCAGCGGCAACAATGCGAGGAAAATCTTCTTTGGCGATTTTTTCTTTGGGTCCGAAAAATGAGATTAACCAAAATAATACCACCGAACCACCCACACGCATGACAATGAACCCGAAAGCGTCGACATATTTGGGCATTACGTCTTTAGCAATCGTAAAAGTTACACCATAAATAATGGAAACTAAGGTAGCGGCAAATAACGCCCAACTTCTTTTAGACACTTTGAAGAGCTTTCGTTAATTTAAGGACATTGGGTTGTGTGTTTCCGATAAAAATTTCATCATTAAAAAGAACAACAGGACGACTCAAAAATGTGTAATGCTCTAAGAGATATTTTTTGAAATCAATTTCGGTTAGATTCTTTTCTTTTAGACCCAATGATTTATATAATTGTGCTTTTTTACTGAATAATGCTTCGTAACTTCCTGAAAGTTGGTACATTTCTTCTAAATCACTTTCCGAAATTGGATTTTCACGAATATCTATAAACGTTAATTTATTTGAATTGGGTAACGATTTGATGATTTTTCGGCACGTATCGCACGAAGCCAAATAATATATTTTATTCATTTTATAGATTTTTATTTTATGTTACAAAAATACAGCGTTTTGAATTCTAAAAATCAGTAATTTTGTAAAAAAATAAATCCGAATGAAATTCAATACTAAAACCATACATGGTGGGCAACATCATGAAAAAATTACGGGGGCCGTTATGCCGCCTATTTTTCAAACGTCCACTTACGTGCAAACAAGCCCAGGAAAACCAGTAGGCGATTATGAATACAGTAGAGCCGCAAATCCTACAAGAACCGCATTAGAAGACGCTTTAGCAAGTATCGAAAACGGGGCAAGAGGATTGGCTTTTGCTTCGGGTTTAGCCGCAACTGACTGTTTGTTACGCATGTTCAAAGCAGGTGACGAAATCATTGCAATGGATGATTTATATGGTGGAACGTATCGATTATTTACAAGATTATATAAAGATAGCGGGATCAAATTTCATTTTGTAGATATGAACGATTTGGACCATTTCCAATCGTTAATCAATGAAAACACCAAATTAGTTTGGGTGGAAACACCAACCAATCCATTAATGAAATTAGCCGATATTGCGGCAATTGCACAAATTACTAAAAAGCATCAAATTTTGTTTGCAGTGGATAACACTTTTGCAACGCCTTATTTACAAAAACCTTTAGATTTAGGTGCTGATATTGTAATGCATTCGGCAACCAAATATTTAGGAGGTCACTCAGATTTAATTGCAGGAGCTTTAATAATCAAAGATAAAGCACTGGGTGAAGAACTACATTTCAAACAATTTGCAACTGGTGGTATATTAGGACCAATGGATTCCTTTTTAGTTTTAAGAGGAATTAAAACCTTGCATTTACGTGTGCAACGTCATTGCGAAAACGGTGAAAAAGTAGCCGCATATTTAGACAATCATCCTTTAGTAAAACGAGTATATTATCCCGGATTAACATCGCATCCTTTTCATGAAATCGCAAAAAAGCAAATGAGCGGTTTTGGTGGAATGGTAACCTTTACTTTTAAATCGGGTAAAAAAGAAGATGCCATTAAATTCTTAGAAAATTTGAAAGTATTCACCTTGGCAGAATCATTAGGCGGAGTAGAATCATTAGCTAATCATCCAGCTTTAATGACACATGCTTCTATTCCTGAAGATAAAAGAAAAGAAGTAGGTATTTCAGATGATTTAGTCCGGTTAAGTGTTGGAATCGAAGACATAGAAGATTTATTGAAGGATTTAGAGCAAGCACTTAAATAACATTTGTTTTCTTTATTTTTCGTAGACAACACAAATTTTTATCAAAAATTTATCAAGTAATTTTTAAAATGTATATTTGCCAACTCAAATTTACGAAATCGTTATAGTATAAAAAAACGAAATAAATTGAAGCCCTGACCTAAACTATTTTTTTATTATTATGAACCAAAGAATTAATGATTTTATGGCACTAGTTGCCGAAAAAAACCCTAACGAACCAGAATTTTTACAAGCAGTTAAAGAATTTTCAGAAACCGTTATCCCCTTCATCGCAGAAAATAAAAAATATGATGGGAAAAATTTATTATTAAGAATTGCCGAACCAGAACGAGCAGTCATTTTTAGAGTTCCGTGGGTAGATGATAAAGGAGAAGTACAAGTAAATAGAGGATTCAGAATTCAAATGAATTCGGCTATTGGTCCATATAAAGGAGGTATTCGTTTTCACAAAACAGTAAACTTGTCTGTCCTAAAATTTTTAGCTTTTGAGCAAGTTTTTAAAAATAGTTTAACCACATTACCAATGGGTGGTGGAAAAGGAGGATCTGATTTTGACCCTCAAGGAAAATCAGATGGTGAGGTAATGCGTTTTTGTCAATCATTTATGACTGAACTATGTCGCCATGTTGGTCCCGATTTAGATGTGCCTGCAGGCGATATTGGTGTTGGAGCTAGAGAAATTGGCTACATGTTTGGTCAGTATAAAAGAATTAGAAATGAATTTACTGGAGTGTTAACCGGAAAAGGGTTAGCATATGGAGGTTCGTTAATTCGTCCAGAAGCAACCGGTTTTGGGGTGGTTTATTTCACCGAACAAATGCTAAAAACAAAAGGGGAAAAAATAGAAGGAAAAACAGTTGCTATTTCAGGTTTTGGAAACGTTGCTTGGGGAGTTGCTTTAAAAGTAAATGAATTTGGAGGTAAACTAGTTACTATTTCTGGTCCTGATGGCTACATTTATGACGCAGAAGGAATTTCTGGAGATAAAATTGAATATATGCTGGAAATGAGAGCCAGCGGAGACAATAGAGTTGAAGCATTCATTGAGCGTTACCCTAATGCTATTTTTCATAAAGGGAAAAGTCCTTGGGAAGCCAAAGTTGATATTGCAATTCCATGCGCAACTCAAAATGAACTCAATGAAGAAGATGCTAAAAAATTAATTGCTAATGGCATAATGTGTGTTACAGAAGCAGCAAACATGCCATGTACTTTAAACGCTATTAAGCAATTTTTAGATGCCAAAGTCTTGTTTGCCCCAGGTAAAGCAGCCAATGCGGGTGGAGTTGCGGCTTCAGGGTTAGAAATGACACAAAATTCCATTCGTTTAAATTGGACTAGTGAAGAAGTAGATATGCGTTTGAAAGATATTATGGTAGGCATTCACAGCCAGTGTAAAGCATATGGTACTGATCCAGATGGGTATGTAAATTACGTTAAAGGAGCAAACATTGCTGGTTTTGTCAAAGTAGCTGATGCCATGTTAGCACAAGGAGTTGTTTAAAAATAATTTTAAAAAATATACGAGCGCTTTCATTAATTTGGAAGCGTTTTTTTATTGCTACATATCAAATTTGAAATTAATGCGTTTATAGTATATTTGTAGTTTATGAATTCAATGAATAAATCGGTTTACATTTTTGTTTTTTTTCTTACACAACTATTGTTTTCTCAGCAAAACAATCAATTGTGGAAAGGCTATTTTTCGTATAACGAAATTATTGATGTAGAAGGAACAACGGGGAAAATATTTGCCGCAACACAAAACACAATTTTTTCCAAAACAATAACTAGTTCAGAGCTCACCATTCACAATTCGGTTACTGGCTTTAAGCCAGAATTCATTACTGCTATTCATCATTCGGAAACCACAAATAAAATTTTTGCGGGAAATACTAACGGCTTATTAGTAATTATTAATGCTGATGGATCAGTAACAGCTAAAGTTGACATTATCAACGAAGTACCTGTTGCTCCTAACAAAAAGAAAATTAATGATTTGTTTGAACACAATGGGCGATTATATATTGCTACAGATTATGGTATTTCTGTTTTAGACATTACAACTTTAGAATTTATATCTACCTATTTTATTGGAACTTCTGGTCAAGAAACACAAGTACTTCAAACCACAGTTTTAGGCGATGAATTATACGCTGTTACAAGAGATTTTGGTATTCGAAAAGGAACGATATCCAATCCAAATTTATTTGACTTCAATCAATGGCAAACATTTGATGCGGGTTTTTGGTCAGGAATTGTTACTTTTAACAATCAGTTGGTTGCCATGAATACCAATTCAAAAACCTATAAGTTTATCGGAAATAATCCTCAAGAAGTTCTTAATCAAACCCAACCCGGATTAAAACTAAAAACAAATGGCACCGAATTAATCGTTACAACATCCAATCACGTTTTTGTATTAAATCAAGCATTTTCTCAAGTGGCAAATATTACTTCAATTCCTAATTTTAGTGCAATTTTTACTGCAGCAACAGTGGTAGGAACTAAGTTGTACATTGGAACTGAAAAAAACGGTTTGTTTTCAACTGATTTAGCAAATCCAACTACTTTTGAAAGCATGTCTCCAAATGGACCAGTGCGAAATTATATTTTTAGGATAAAAAAAGCTCCAAATTTTTTATGGGCAGTGTATGGCGATTATACCTTTGATTATAATCCGTTTCCTTTAGACGAATATGGAATTAGCAAATATTCTACAAATAATAGTTGGGAAACTATTCCTTATGAAAATTTATTTGAAGCAAAATCTATTTCAGGATTAGCAATTAGTCCTATAAATACTAATTTAGTTTATGCAACGTCATACTATTCTGGAGTTTTAAAAATAAACAACGAGGAAATAGAGCTTTTTAATAATATAAATACTGGACCTGATGGTTTAGAACCAATTGCTGCAAACCTTTTAGACTTTAGAATTAATAGTCCAGCATTTGACAAAAAGGGAAATTTATGGGTAACCAATAGAGGAACCGATAAAGCTATAAAAGTACTGCGCACAACAAATCAATGGCAATCATATGATATTGGTGACTATATTACGAACGGAAGATTTGCATCAATGGGAATTGATAGAAACGACACTAAATGGTTGCCAACTCGCGATGATGGTGTTATTGCTTTTAATGATACTCGAAACAACAAAACTTTAAGAATAGATGATAGTAGCGGATTGCCTACAACAAATGTTTTATGTATTGCAATTGACAAACGCAACCAATTATGGATAGGTACAGCAGCTGGACTTAGAGTTTTATCTAGTGTAGATCAATTTTTACAACAAGACGAACTCACGGTTTCAAATATTGTTATACAAGAAGGAGATTTAGCCCAAGAGCTTTTTTATCAGCAAATAATAACTGACATTGCAGTAGATGGCGCCAATAGAAAATGGGTCGCAATTGATAATGGAGGTGTTTTTTTAGTTTCATCAAATGGACAACAAACGCTCTACCAATTTGATAAAAATAATTCTCCACTACCTAGTAATTCAATAAACGATATAGAAATTGACGATGTAACGGGTGAAGTTTTTTTTGCAACCGATAAAGGAATGGTTTCTTTTTTAGGCGTTTCTACCAAGCCAAGTGATAGTTTAGCGGATGTCTATGTTTATCCTAACCCTGTTAGGCCAGGTTTTTCAGGAACTGTAAAAATAAGCGGATTAACCGATAAAGCCAATGTAAAAATCACGGATATTGAAGGAAATTTAGTCCACGAAACCACTACTGCTGGCGGAACCATTGAATGGGATACCACCGCCTTTGGAAAATACAAAGTAGCTTCTGGAGTATATATGATTTTTGTGGCTTCACAAGACGGATTAGATTCTACGGTTAAAAAAGTGATGATTATTAGATAATGTTAGTTAAAACAAAAGCCATTGTCCTTTCTTCCTTAAAATATCAAGAAAAAAGCTTGATTGTCAAATGCTTTACCGAAAGCGACGGATTAAAAAGTTATTTTGTTCCAAGCGCCTATTCTAACAAAAAAGTGAACCAAAAAATTGCTTATTTTCAGCCTTTAACCATTATTGAAATCGAAGCCAATCACAAGAATAAAGGCACACTCGAACATTTTAAAGAAATTCGATTAGCACACAGTTACTATTCCATAAACACCGATATTGTTAAAAGTACGATTGTTATTTTTCTTTCCGAAATTTTACATCACGCCATCAAAGAAGAAGAAAAAAACCAAAGTTTATTTTCCTTTTTAGAAACGGCACTTCTTTGGTTTGATACGCACAAAGAAACGACCAATTTTCATCTTATTTTGATGATGGAAGTTACAAAATATCTTGGATTTTATCCTGATTTGACCGAACTTGATTTTCCTTATTTTGACATCAAAGAAGGTTATTTTACGCCATTTCAAAGCATCAATTCGTTAACCGAACATGAAACACATTTGTTTAAACGATTATTACAATTAAAGTTTGATTCAGACCAAAAAATATTTGCCGGAATTGAACGCCAATTGCTGTTAAAAATTCTTTTAGATTTCTTCACTTTACATCTCGATGGCTTTAAAAAACCAAAATCTTTAGATGTCTTAACAGAAGTTTTTTCTTAATAGACAACTTTTGCCTTTTACCTTTTGCCTTTTACCTATAAATCATTACTTTCGCAAATTGATTTAAGTAAGCGACAAAATGAGTACAAAATTTACTGAATACAAAGGACTTGACTTGCCAACAGTTGCATCAGAAGTTCTTGATTTTTGGAAAAAAAACCACATCTTTGAACAATCGGTAACTTCTCGTGAAGGGGCTACGCCGTATGTATTTTTTGAAGGGCCACCATCAGCAAATGGTTTGCCTGGAATTCACCACGTGATGGCGCGTGCTATTAAAGATATTTTTTGTCGATATAAAACTCAAAAAGGCTACCAAGTTAAACGAAAAGCAGGTTGGGATACACACGGCTTGCCTGTAGAATTAGGTACCGAAAAAGAATTGGGTATCACCAAAGAAGACATCGGAAAGACCATTTCAGTTTCAGATTACAATGAAGCGTGTAAGAAAACAGTAATGCGATATACCGACGTTTGGAACGATTTAACCGAAAAAATGGGCTATTGGGTAGATATGGAAGATCCATATGTGACCTATAAATCGAAATATATGGAATCGGTTTGGTGGTTGCTTAAACAAATTTACAACAAAGATTTGCTTTACAAAGGGTACACCATTCAACCGTATTCACCAAAAGCAGGAACAGGATTATCTTCACACGAAGTAAACCAACCTGGTTCGTATCGGGATGTTACGGATACGACTGTAGTAGCGCAATTTAAAACCAAAAACGAAACATTACCAAACTTTTTACAAGATTTTGGAGACATACATATTTTAGCTTGGACAACTACGCCTTGGACGTTGCCAAGTAATACCGCTTTAACAGTGGGTCCAAAAATCGATTATGTTTTAGTACAAACATTTAATCAATATACTTTTGAGCCCGTAAATGTTATTTTAGCTAAGAATTTAGTGGGAAAACAGTTTGGAAAAGGATTTTTTGCATCAACCGAACCGTCTGATTATGAAAATTTCAAAGAAGGCGATAAAAATATTCCATATCAAATCCTAGCCGAATGCAAAGGTTCAGATTTAGTAGGAATTCGTTACGAACAATTGATGCCATTAGCGTTACCGTATCAAAATCCTGAAAATGCGTTTCGAGTAATTGCTGGAGATTTCGTCACTACTGAAGACGGAACTGGAATTGTACACACCGCACCTACATTTGGAGCAGATGATGCTAAAGTGGCAAAAGAAGCTACTCCAGAAGTACCACCAATGTTGGTTTTGGATGAAAATGGAAATGCAGTTCCTTTGGTAGATTTACAAGGGAAATTCATCCAAAATTTAGGAGAATATTCTGGGAAATATGTAAAGAACGAATATTACAACGAAGGGGAAGCACCAGAACGCTCTGCAGATGTAGAAATTGCTATCCAATTAAAAGAAGAAAACAAAGCCTTTAAGGTAGAAAAATACGTACACAGTTACCCACATTGTTGGAGAACAGACAAACCCATTTTATACTATCCATTAGATTCTTGGTTCATCAAAGTAACCGAAATCAAAGATAGAATGTTCGATTTAAACGAAACCATCAACTGGAAGCCAAAAGCAACGGGAGAAGGTCGTTTTGGGAATTGGTTGAAAAATGCTAACGATTGGAATTTATCGCGTTCAAGATATTGGGGAATTCCTTTGCCAATTTGGAGAAACGAAGAAGGAACAGAAGAAATTTTAGTAGGTTCAGTAGCAGAATTAGTTCAAGAAATTGAAAAAGCAATTGCCGCTGGTTTTATGACTGAAAATCCATTTAAAGGATTCGAAATCGGAAATATGACTGAAGAAAATTACGATTTAGTCGATTTACACAAAAATGTGGTGGACGAAATCGTATTGGTTTCTACATCAGGTAAACCGATGAATCGCGAAACTGATTTAATTGACGTTTGGTTCGATTCGGGTGCGATGCCTTATGCACAATGGCATTATCCTTTCGAAAACAAGGATAAAATTGACGAAAATAAAGATTTCCCTGCCGATTTTATCGCTGAAGGAGTAGATCAAACACGTGGTTGGTTTTATACCTTACACGCTATCGGAACGTTAGTTTTCGATAAAATTGCCTACAAAAACGTAGTGTCTAATGGGTTAGTATTAGACAAAAACGGTCAAAAAATGTCGAAACGTTTAGGAAATGCGGTGGATCCATTTACTACTTTGGCAGAATATGGTCCAGATGCTACGCGTTGGTACATGATTTCAAATGCGAATCCGTGGGACAACCTAAAATTTGATATCGAAGGAGTAGCTGAGGTGCGAAGAAAATTCTTTGGAACGCTTTATAACACGTATTCGTTCTTTGCTTTATATGCTAATATTGACGGGTTTACCTATGCTGAAGCAGAAATTCCGTTAGCAGAACGACCAGAAATTGATCGTTGGATTTTATCTGAATTACATACTTTAATTCAGGTCGTTGATGACGCTTATGCCGATTATGAACCTACAAAAGCAGCCCGAGCGATATCTGATTTTGTTCAGGAAAACCTTAGTAACTGGTATGTTCGTTTGTGTAGAAGACGTTTCTGGAAAGGCGAATACGCTCAAGATAAAATTGCCGCATATCAAACGCTTTATACGTGTTTAGTAACGGTTTCTAAGTTAAGCGCACCAATTGCTCCATTTTTCATGGATAAACTTTACAAAGATTTAACGCAAGCAACATCTTCAGAAAAATCAAACAGTGTACATTTGGCCCTGTTTCCAGTTTCGGTTGAAAACTTTGTTGATAAATCCCTGGAAAGCAAAATGTTAAAAGCACAAACCATTTCATCATTGGTATTATCGCTTCGTAAAAAGGAAATGATTAAAGTGCGTCAACCATTACAAAAGGTAATGATTCCAGTACTTGACAATGTATTTAGAGCTGAAGTTGAAGCCATTTCAGACCTGATAAAAGCCGAGGTAAACGTAAAAGAAATTGAGCTTTTAGACGATGCATCAGGCGTTTTGGTGAAACAGATAAAGCCTAATTTTAAAACACTTGGGCCGCGTTTTGGAAAAGATATGGGGTTGATTTCCAAAGAGATACAAAATTTAAACCAAGAACAAATCAATCAATTAGATAGAGAAAATTCGTTGGAAATTAGTATATCAGGAAAAAGTATAACTTTATCATCCGACGATGTGGAAATCACTTCGCAAGATATTCCGGGCTGGTTGGTGGCTAATGCAAACGGAATAACTGTAGCCTTAGACATTACCATTTCTGAAGAATTGCGTAAAGAAGGGATAGCGAGAGAGTTGGTGAATCGTATTCAGAACATTAGAAAAGATTCTGGTTTTGAAGTAACCGATAAGATTGTGGTTAAAATGGAAAAAAATCCGCAAATTGAAGCAGCAGTATTTGCAAATTCAGAATATATTAAATCGGAAACATTAACAAAAACCCTACTTTTTGAAGATAAAATTGAAAACGGTATAGAAATTGAATTTGATGACATAAAAACAAGTATATTCATTTCAAAATAAAAAATTAACGAGTTATTTAAAAGTATAATTAAAATAATTGAAAGTATGATCGAGGAGCAATTAAGATATTCAGACTCAGATTTAGCAGAATTCAAAGCATTAATTCATGCTAAATTAGACAAGGCAAAAGGAGACTTAGAACTTATTAAAAGTGCTTATATGAATGATTTAAATAATGGAACTGATGACACATCGCCAACATTTAAAGCGTTTGAAGAAGGAAGTGAAACAATGAGTAAAGAGGCAAATTCACAATTGGCCATTCGTCAAGAAAAGTTTATTAGAGATTTAAAAAACGCTTTAATTCGTATTGAAAATAAAACCTACGGATTATGTAAAGTTACAGGTAAATTAATTAATAAAGAACGTTTAAAAATCGTTCCTCATGCCACAATGAGTATCGAAGCAAAAAATTTGCAACGTTAATCTTTTTACAAAATTTTACTAACGCTCCGCTTGGAGCGTTTTTTATTTGATAAAAACCACTATTTTTGCTAAAAATTTTCAAATGTCTTTAAAGAAAGCCTACTTACTAATTATTAGTATTTTATTAATTGATCAAATTTCGAAAATCTATATCAAGACGCATTTTTTCATTAATGAAGAAGTAAAAGTATTTGATTGGTTTAGAATTCATTTTATCGAAAACGAAGGCATGGCTTGGGGTGCTGAAATTCCAGGAGCATATGGAAAATTGATTTTAACCTTATTCAGAATTGTGGCAGTAGGCGGTATTGCCTGGTGGTTGTGGGATTCGGTTAGAAAACAAGCCTCAAATTTTCTTATTGTAGCGGTTGCATTGATTTTTACAGGCGCCTTAGGAAACATTATTGACTCGGTTTTTTATGGGGTAATTTTTAACGATAGTTATCATCAAGTGGCTACAGCTTTTTCAGACCAACCATACGGAACTTGGTTTCATGGTGAAGTAGTAGATATGTTTTATTTTCCAATGTGGGATGGAAATTTACCCTCTTGGTTACCATTTTGGGGCGGAAAACACTTTACTTTTTTTAACGCTATTTTTAATATTGCTGATATGGCAATTTCTACTGGTGTTGGGATTTTAATTGTATTTAACAAAAGAGCTTTTGCGGCACCTAAAGAAGAAGCGCATCTGGCAGAAGATTAATTACTGAAAGAGAAAATCGCGTCAGGCGTCACACAAAAATCCAATTTCACATCACTTTCGGAAACAGCCTCAATTTTTTCTTCTGGAGAGAAAAACGATAATCCAATTTTAATCGTTTCGGGTTTGCATTTACTGAGAAAGTTATCGTAAAATCCTTTTCCGTATCCCACACGATTTCCTTGTTTGTCGTAAGCCAAAAGCGGCACAAAAACTACATCAATTTTAGCATCAGGCACTTCTAAACCATCAACAGGTTCAGGAATGTTGTAACTGTTCTTTTTAATTTTGGTATTATCGGTCAATAAAAAAAGCGTCATGCTCAATGTTTCAAAATTACATTGCGAAATCACAATTTCTTTATCTTTTCCTGCTAATATTTGTAAAATATATTCGGTGTTGATTTCTTTTTGTTCCTCAATCGTTAAGAATAAATGATAATACAGTTTGTCCCAAATGTCTAGACGCAACAATTGGTTAGCAATCGCCAAACTTTTATCTTCGATTTCTTCGGTACTTAAAAATTGTCTTAATTCTTTATACTTTTTTCTTAACTCTTTCTTATTCATTTTCTAATTGCGTTGAAATATGAAAAATAGCATCGCCTTGAAAAATAATTGGCGCATCGTTTACATTGATGATGAAGCCAGCATGTGGCGCTTTTACTTTGTGCTCCACTTTTCCATACGGGTCGGAAATGGTGGCCAATAAATCACCTTTTTTGACAAAACTGCCAATTGCTGTTAAGCCATGAAACAGGCCAGAATGTTTGGCACGCACCCAATTTGATTTTTCGATATAAATTGTTTTATTTTCGTTTGAAATTGCTTTTTTTCTTGGATTAAGCATGTCTAAATGAGTAAGAAACCGTTTAGTCCCTTCAATCGCTTCTTTAGTAATTGCATCATTTATGTCTAATGATTTTCCGCCTTCAAACAACAACATTTTTACATCTAATTTATCACAAGAATTTCGAAACGTTCCCGAAATATTTTTAGAATATAACGTAAAAGGCGCACTAAATACCTCTGAAAGTTTTTTTAATTCTTTGTTTTCGGGAACAATTCTAATTTGCGGCGCATTAAATCGACTAGCGCCACCAGCATGAAAATCAATTGCATAATCAATATGCGGCATAATATCTTTCAAAATATAATAGGCAAATCGACTGGCTAACGAACCCGTTTTACTTCCTGGGAAAACCCTATTCAAATCGCGACCATCAGGAAATTCTCTTGTTTTATTGATGAATCCAAAAATATTAATAATTGGAATACATATAATAGTTCCACGTTTTGGTTTGTTAATTTTTTGAACAATCAACTGCCGAACAATTTCAGTCCCGTTGATTTCATCGCCGTGTAAACATGCTGTGAACAAAACTGTTGGACCATCTAATTTTGAACGTTCCACAATGATCGGAATTTTCAATTTGGTCATGGTGTGCAACTTTGCAATTTCCATGTTAATGGTTTTGCTTTCACCAGCTACAATGGTTTCTTTGAGTATTACAAGTGGTTTTGAGGCTGTCATTTTTAAAATCTAAAGTGTTAAAAATACAAAAACAAATCTCATTTAAGAACACAGATGTAAGAAATTTGAGAAATTAACTATGTAAACGCAAAGAGCGCAAAGATTTACGCTAAGTTCGCCAAGTTTAAAATCTGTTTAATCTGCGCTGCAATGCATCCGTTTTATCCGCGTTCCAATTAAAACAAATCTATTATCTTTGTTCTTTACTCTTTTTAAAAAATGCAAACACCATTAGAACTTCAAATTCAAACCTTGCCCGATAATCCTGGGGTATATCAGTATTATGATAAGGAAGGAAAAATTTTGTATGTTGGTAAAGCAAAAAATTTAAAAAAGCGCGTTCAATCCTATTTTACTAAGAATCATGACAATTATAAAACTTCGGTTTTAGTCAAGAAAATTGTTACGATTAAGCACATTGTGGTTCCTACCGAAACCGATGCCTTGTTATTGGAAAATAACCTGATAAAAAAATTACAGCCTCGTTATAACGTATTGCTTCGAGACGATAAAACGTATCCTTGGATTTGTATTAAAAATGAACGATTTCCGCGCATTTTCTCCACTCGGAAAATGATAAAAGATGGTTCCGAATATTTTGGGCCTTATACCAGTTTTAAGACGGTTCACACCATTTTAGATTTGATTAAAGAATTGTATCCATTGCGAACATGTACTTATGATTTATCGAAAACCAATGTCGATTCGGGAAAATTTAAAGTGTGTTTAGAATATCATATTGGAAACTGTAAAGGGCCATGTGAAGGTTATGAATCATCAGAAAATTATCAAAATCAAGTAGAGAAAATCCGTCAAATTTTAAAAGGAAATTTCAAAGAAAGTTTGAAAGATTTTAAAAAATTGATGACCGAATTGGCTCAAGAAATGCAATTTGAAGCTGCTCAAAAAATCAAAGAAAAGATTGAAGTTTTGGAGAATTATCAATCGCGTTCAACGGTTTTAAATCCAAAAATTACCAATTTAGATGTGTTTTCCATTATTTCAGATGAAACGATGGCCTATGTAAACTTTTTACAAATTTCGCATGGCGCAATTGTGCGTTCGCATACGCTGGAATTAAAGAAAAAATTAGACGAAACCAACGAAGAATTGCTAGAATTGGCAGTAGTAGAATTACGCGAACGATTTCATTTGAATGCAAAAGAAATTGTTGTGCCGTTTACGATAGATTTAGGTGAAACTATAAAAATTACGGTGCCACAACTAGGCGATAAAAAGCACATTTTAGAACTATCAGAACGCAATGCTAAATATTATCGATTAGATCAATTAAAACAAATCCAAATAGTAGATCCAGAACGCCATACTAATCGGATTATGGCTCAAATGCAAAAAGATTTGCGACTATCAGTTGAACCAAGACATATTGAGTGTTTTGATAATTCGAATATTCAAGGAACAAATCCTGTTTCTGCTTGTGTGGTTTTTAAAGATGGAAAGCCCAGCAAAAAAGATTACCGCCATTTTAACATTAAAACCGTTGAAGGGCCAAATGATTTTGCCTCAATGGAAGAAGTAGTATACCGAAGATATAAACGAATGTTAGATGAAAATCAGTACTTACCGCAATTGATTATTATTGATGGAGGAAAAGGGCAATTATCATCAGCATTAAAAAGTATTGATGATTTAGGATTACGAGGAAAAATTGCAATTATTGGTATTGCAAAACGGTTGGAAGAATTATTTTATCCAGGCGATTCGGCACCCTTATATTTAGATAAAAAATCGGAAACTTTGAAAGTAATTCAGTTTTTACGAAATGAAGCACACCGATTCGGAATAACCCATCATCGCGATAAGCGAAGCAAATCGGCATTAAATAATAGTTTAGAAAGTATTCCGGGTATTGGTGAAAAAACGATGATTACTTTAATAAAACATTTTAAAAGTGTTAAAAGACTTCAAAATGCAAATGAAAAAGAAATTTCGGAAGTAATAGGCCTTTCAAAAGCCAAAAAAATTTCCGACTTTTACAAGACTAATAATTGAGTTGCATGAAAAAACACCTTTTGCTTTTAAGTTTATTAATGGTGATCCAAGTGAGTTTTGGGCAAGAACTGTCGCGCCCAAAAATCGGATTAGTCTTAAGTGGCGGAGGCGCAAAAGGATTAGCCCATATTGGAGTTTTAAAAGTAATTGATTCGCTGGGCATTAAAGTAGATTATATATCGGGCACAAGTATGGGAGCAGTAGTAGGAGGATTATATGCTTCAGGATATAATGCTCATCAACTGGATTCTATTTTCTCATCAATTGATGTGGATGCACTCTTGCAAGACTACACACCACGTGAATCAAAATCGTTTTATGAAAAGAGAAATGATGAAATTTATGCCTTAACCTTACCTTTTACAAATTTTAAATTAGGACTTCCTTCTGGACTTTCAAAAGGGCTGTATAATTTTAATTTAATATCAAGATTAACAAAACATGTAAGCCACATAAGAGATTTTGATGAACTTCCTATACCTTTTTTGTGCATGGCCACCGATTTAGAAACAGGGGAACAAAATTCACTTGACTCAGGCATACTAGCCCAAGCTATAATTGCAAGCGGAGCAATACCTTCTTTATACAATCCTGTTGAAATTAATGGGAAAACACTTATAGATGGTGGAGTGGTTAATAATTATCCTGTAGAAGAGTTAAAAAATAGAGGAATGGATTTTATTATTGGGGTTGATGTTCAAGACGGATTAAAAAGCAGAGATCAATTAAAGGATGTAACGGCAGTATTATCTCAAATAAACAATTTTTCCATGATTGAAAAAATGGACGTCAAGCGAAGTTTGACAAATATTTATATTCAGCCCGAAATTAAAGGCTTTTCCGTTGTTTCTTTTGATAAAGGTTCTGAAATAATTGAAAAAGGTGCTGAGAAAGCAAAAACGTTCATTAATCAATTACTTCCATTAGTTGAAAACAACAAACGACCAGCTATTAAAGTGGCTCATAAAGATTCTATTTTTATAGAAGTAATAGATTTTAACAATTTAGAAAATTATACACGCGCTTATATTTTAGGTAAATTAAGATTCAGAAATAACACAAAAATTTCACATAATCAATTAGAAAAAGGAATTTCAACATTAAATGCCACACAAAATTTTAGCGCAATTACTTATTCTTTAGAAAGAATACAAAATGGAGAACGATTAACTTTAAATTTAAAAGAAAATAAAAATAATACATTTTTAAAATTCGGACTTCATTATGATGATTTGTACAAAAGCGGCGTATTAGTAAATTATACCCATAAAAGGATTGCTACTAAAAATGATGTTGTTTCTTTAGATGTAATTCTTGGCGATAATTTCAGGTATAATTTTGATTATTATATAGATAATGGATTTTATTGGAGTTTTGGATTCAATTCAAAGTTAAATTCATTTAATAGAAATATTTCAACCGATTTTGACAATGGGATTGTTTTATCAAATTTAGATATTAATTCGGTTAATATTGATTTTACAGATTTAACTAATCAAGCGTATTTGCAAACAATTTTTGCTCAAAAATTTTCGGTTGGAGCCGGACTAGAATTTAAATATTTAAAAATAGCATCTGAAACACTACAAAACACAACTCCAATTTTTGATAAAAGTGATTATTTGTCGGCATTTGGCTTCATCAAATATGATTCATTCGATCAAAAATATTTCCCTAAGAAAGGATGGTCGTTTTTTGGCGAAATGAAAACATTTCTATATTCATCAGATTATAACAATCAGTTTGAACGTTTTTCAATTGCAAAAGCCGAAGCCGGAATTGTCATTGAACCTATCAAAAAACTTACCATTAGAACACAAACTGAATTAGGTTTTGCTATTGGTGAACGCACCATTTCTTTCTTTGATTTTGTACTAGGCGGATATGGATTTGTTCCTGCAAATAACTTTAAGCCGTTTTTTGGCTATGATTTTTTAAGTTTAGCAGGGGATAGTTATGTAAAACAAACAGCAATTGTTGATTATGAATTTTATAAAAAGCACCACATTAATTTTACGGGTAATTTTGCAAATGTGGGCAATAGAATTTTTGAACATTTAGAAGATTGGTTAAAAAAACCAAAACATACGGGATATGCCATAGGATATGGGATGGAATCGATCATTGGACCAATAGAAATTAAACATTCATGGTCCCCTGAAACAGGAAATCATTTTACTTGGTTTTCAGTTGGTTTTTGGTTTTAAAAATAAAAAAATAACAAAAAAAATACATTTAATGTAAATTTCTGTCAGATTGTTTTCAAAAAAGTTTATTTTTGGAATTCAAATTTAAAATAATTACTTATGTCTATTTGGAGAGTTAAGCCAGTTTCAGCATTTGAGGCTGATATGAAAAAAAGTGAATTGAAGAAAGTACTCGGAAAATGGAGTTTGACTGCAATTGGTGTAGGAGCTATTATTGGAGGAGGAATTTTTGTATTAACAGGAACGGGGGCTTATTATCATGCTGGACCTGCATTAGCTATTTCTTTTATAATTGCTGGAATTGCCTGCGTTTTTGCAGCGCTTTGTTATTCAGAATTTGCTTCTATTTTACCTGTGGAGGGCTCTGCTTATGCCTATGCCTATGGAACAATCGGTGAAATTTTCGCATGGATTATAGGCTGGGGATTAATATTAGAATATGCAATGGGTTCAATGACTGTTGCAGTTTCTTGGTCTGGCTATTTTAATAAGTTGCTCAAAATGTTTGGTATAAAGCTACCCGATTGGCTAACATCAGATCCAGCAAGTTATACAGGCGAAGGATTTTCAATGAATTTACCTGCTTTATTAATTGTATTATTTGTAATCTCAATACTAATAAAAGGAACACAAAGCGCAGCTAAAGCAAACAATATGATTGTTATACTTAAAGTTTCTGCAATTATATTTGTAATTATTGCGGGTGCTTTCTTTATCAACATAGAAAACTGGACACCCTTTATTCCAGAAGCTACTAAAATTGTAGATGGAGAAACCACTCATGAAGCATACGGGTTTAAAGGAATCGTTTCTGGTGCAGCTGCAATCTTTTTTGCATACGTTGGTTTTGATGCCGTTTCAACACAAGCTGGAGAGGCAAAAAACCCCAAGAAAGATGTGCCATTTGCAATTATTACATCCTTATTAATATGTACGGTTTTATACATTCTAGTTTCTTTAGTGTTAACTGGAATGATGAATTATAAAGATTTTGATCCACTAGGACAATATCCAGACGCAATTAAAGCGCCAGTAGCTTATGCATTTGATATTGCTGGGCAAGCATGGGCTGGATATATTATTACAATCGCCGCTACAGTAGGATTAATTTCTGTATTGATGGTTATGATTATGGGACAGTCTAGAATTTTCTTAGGAATGTCTAAAGATGGTCTTATCCCTCAAGTGTTTTCAAAAATTAATCCAATATCTGGAACACCAAAAACCAACTTAATGATCCTTGGCGGAATTATTGCTGTAGTTGCAGCGTTTACTCCAATTAATAAATTGGCAGATATGACCAGTTTCGGAACATTATTTGCTTTTACAATGGTGTGTATTGCGGTATGGATTCTAAGAGTAAAACAACCTAATCTTGAAAGAACTTTTAAAGTACCGGCACTTCCTGTTATTGCAGTTTGCGGAATACTAATTAATACCTACTTGATGATTAACTTAAGTAAAGATGCGCAAATGTTGTCTTTAGGTTGGTTAGCAATTGGCGTAGTGGTGTATTTCCTTTATGGAAAAAGAAATGCTAAACTAGGCAAAAAAGAGTAATAAAAAATAAGCCACTTTTTAGTGGCTTTTTTTAATTTTTTACGACATTTGTACTATGAAAAGTTGGAACGGATTATTAGCCCATTTGAAATTCCTCATCAAGAGAAATCCTGAGTGAGTAATTTAATGTGCCAATTAGATACTATGTCCATTTGCAAATTATCTAATTATTTCATTGTCTAATTATCTAATTTAAAAAAAATGCCAATATATCATAAATTAGGAGAAATCCCTCACAAACGACACATCCAGTTTGAAAAACCAAACGGCGGATTATACTATGAACAACTTTTTGGTACCGAAGGATTTCATGGACATTCTTCATTATTATACCATGTGCACAGACCAACACAGGTTAAAGAGATTACTAAATCTTATTCTGTTGAACCAAAAATAGCCATTGGTAAAAACATTAAATCGCTATTATTAAAAGGTTTTGAATTACAACCAGCCGACGATTTTTTAGAAAGCAGAAAAGACATGCTTGTTAATAAAGATTGTATTATCGGATTAGCCGCACCAAAAAAATCTTTGCGCAATTATTTTTATAAAAATGCTGATGCAGACGAAATGATATTTATCCATAAAGGTTCTGGAAAACTTAGAACTATGATGGGAAATATAGATTTTGAATATGGCGATTACTTAATTATTCCACGTGGAATGATTTATCAAATTGATTTCAATTCAGAAGATAATCGCTTATTTTATGTCGAATCTTATGCGCCATTTTATACTCCAAAAAGATATAAAAACGAATCGGGTCAACATTTAGAACATTCTCCATTTTGCGAAAGAGATTTTAAATTACCATCTGAAATAGAAACCTATGACGAAAAAGGTGATTTCTTAATCAAAATCAAAAAAGAAGGAATGATGCACGAGGTAGTTTATGCCACACATCCTTTTGATGTTGTTGGTTGGGACGGATATAATTTTCCTTACGGATTTTCAATTCATAATTTTGAACCTATTACAGGTCGTGTGCATTTACCGCCACCAATTCATCAAACATTTGAAACGGCGACATTTGTAGTGTGCTCTTTCGTACCAAGATTGTACGATTATCATCCAAAATCAATTCCTGCGCCATACAATCATAGTAATATTGATTCCGATGAGGTATTGTATTATGTTGATGGCGATTTCATGAGTAGAAACAATATCGAACAAGGTCACATTACGTTACATCCAAAAGGAATTCCTCACGGACCGGCACCTGGCGCTATGGAAAGAAGTATCGGTCATACCGAAACAAAAGAATTAGCTGTCATGGTAGATACGTTTCGTCCATTAATGGTTACGGAAGCAGCAATGGGAATAGACGATGGAAAATACTACAAATCTTGGGTGGAGTAGCCTCCCCAACCCCTCCAAAGGAGGGACTTTTGAAAAACGAATATAAAACAATTAATACTAAAAATCCTATTCACCCCTAATAGGAATTCCCCCTTCGGGGGTTAGGGGGCTTATTATGTCAGATCAATTAAAATCAGTCGAATACGGCTTAGAAAAAATATTTGAAGGCGCACAAGATTTCTTGCCTTTATTAGGAACAGATTACGTAGAATTATATGTAGGAAACGCCAAACAAGCCGCGCATTTCTACAAAACAGCATTTGGTTTTCAGTCATTAGCGTATGCAGGATTGGAAACTGGCGTAAAAGACAGAGCGTCTTATGTGTTAAAACAAGACAAAATACGTTTGGTATTAACAACCGCTTTAAACAGTAATTCTCCAATTGGAGAACATGTTAAAAAACATGGAGATGGCGTTAAAGTCATTGCACTTTGGGTAGAAGATGCCAGAAAATCGTTTGAAGAAACTACAAAACGAGGTGCAAAACCTTATTTTGAGCCCGTTGTTGAAAAAGACGAAGATGGCGAAGTAGTTCGAGCTGGAATTTATGGCGCATACGGAGAAACAGTGTTTGTTTTTGTAGAACGTAAAAACTATAACGGAATTTTCATGCCTGGTTATAAAGAATGGAAATCGGATTATAACCCAAAACCTGTTGGTTTAAAATTTATTGACCATATGGTTGGAAATACGGGTTGGAATAGAATGAATGAAGCCGTAAAATGGTTTGAAGATGTAATGGGATTTGTTAATTTCCTTTCTTTTGACGACAAACAAATTACTACTGAATATTCGGCTTTGATGTCGAAAGTAATGAGTAACGGAAATGGAAGAATCAAATTTCCAATTAACGAACCGGCCAATGGAAAAAAACGTTCTCAAATTGAAGAATATTTAGATTTCTATGAAGGTGAAGGCGTGCAACATATAGCAGTTGCAACAGATGACATCATTACTACCGTTGCCGATATGCGTTCTCGTGGAATTGAATTTTTAAGTACTCCACCTCAAGCGTATTATGATGCCATTCCAGAAAGATTGAAAGATCACATGTCTAAATTTAAAGAAGACATCAACGAACTTCAAAAATTAGGTATTATGATTGATGCCGATGAAGAGGGCTATTTATTACAAATTTTCACTAAACCAATAGAAGACCGACCAACGCTTTTCTTCGAAGTTATTCAAAGAATGGGTGCAAAAGGTTTTGGAGCAGGAAATTTTAAAGCATTATTTGAATCTATTGAAAGAGAACAAGCATTGCGAGGAACGCTATAAAATCCAATTTTTATTAAACAATTATCAAAATACAACGTTGTAGTACTGTTATTTTTGATAAAAATATGTTAAAGTTTATTTTTTGTTAAGAATAACACAAAAATCACTATAAATTTGTACTCACATAAGCAGAGAGGTAGTTTACTCTGCATTTTGTAGTAAATTTTCATAATTTATAGTTTTTTGGTTGGTTAATAGCATAAAAACTCAGTCATATTTTTGACTGGGTTTTTTTGTTTTACTATTTTTGGAACAGAAATTGCACTTTCATTAATAAATGAAATAAAACATGAAAAAAATAGTTACACTTTTAGTCCTGTTCTTTTTTACAAATTCTTTTGTTCAGAGGGAAAATGCATATACAACTGGAGAATGGTTTAAAATGAGAATTCATTATGGGCTTGTAAACGCTGGTTATGCTACTTTAGAAATTAAAGAAGCAACTAAAAACAACAAAAAAGTACATCACGTTGTAGGAAAAGGTTGGACTACCGGAATGGCTAAATTTTTCTTTAAAGTTGATGATAATTACGAAAGTTATTTCGATAAAGAGACCGAAAAACCCTATCAATTTGTTCGAAAAATTAACGAAGGGGGCTATACAAAAGATCAAGAAGGTTTTTTTAATCAGGCAAACAACACTGTTTTAGTAAATGACTACAAAAATAAAACAGAATCTACCACTTCAGTTCCAGAAGAAGTTCAGGATATTGTTTCCTCCTATTACTATTTAAGAAATCACCCAAAAATTGATAAATTAAAAAATGGAGAATCAATCGCAATTGATATGTTTTTTGACGGCGAAACCACAAAGTTTAAGTTAAAGTTTATGGGAAGAGAAGATATAAGCACTAAATTTGGAAAAGTTTCCTGCATGATATTTCGACCTTATGTTCAAGCAGGTAGAGTTTTTAAGGAAGAAGAAAGTTTAACCGTTTGGATATCAGATGATGATAATAAAATTCCTATCCGTGTAAAAGCAAGTTTAGCTGTAGGATCAATTAAAGCAGACATTGAAGCCTTTAAAGGACTAAAGAATTCATTTAAAATTAAAGTAAACTAATAATGGAAATTACCCCAAAAATCCAAGAACAATTAAATCTATTGAATGATAAGTTTGAAGCTATCAATCAAAACACTTCAACCCATTTAGAAGGACTACTTTGGTCAAAACCAATAACTTATTGGGATTATATTCAAACCGATGCATTGCTTAGTTTACAAACACAACGTACTACCTTGCCAGACGAAATGGTTTTTGTGATGTATCATCAAGTAAACGAATTGTTGTTTAAAATGATTCTTTGGGAAATGGATCAATTGTGTCATAACGAACAACCTTCAACGGAATATTTTACTGAAAGATTAGGTCGAATTAGTAGATATTTTGACATGCTGACGACTTCTTTTGATATTATGAAAGATGGAATGGAGCCCGAACAATACCTGAAATTTAGAAACACGTTAACTCCTGCTAGCGGATTTCAATCGGCGCAATATCGTTTAATTGAATTTTCTTCAACCGACTTAATTAACCTAATTGACAACCGTTTTAGAGCTTCAATAGATCGAAATACACCTTATGAACACGCTCTTGAACATTTGTATTGGCAAGCGGCAGGTAAAGATTATCATACGGGCGAAAAATCTTATTTATTAAGTGAATTCGAACGAAAATATAAAAAAATCTTCTTGGAATACATGGAAGAATACAATACCATCAATTTGTGGCGAAAATTTAAACAACTTCCCGAAGCGGATCAAAAAAATCAAAATTTAGTGGCAGCCATGCGCCATTATGACGTTACCGTAAATATTACTTGGGTAATGGGGCATTTTAATGCGGCCAAAAAATATATAGAAAGTGTTCCTGGTAATCATGAAGCTACTGGAGGTAGTGATTGGAAAAAATACATGTTGCCAAAATATCAAAAACGAATTTTCTTCCCAGAATTATGGTCGGCAGAAGAAATTGAAAATTGGGGCGCTTAACAACATTTGAAAAAGAATTACATTGAGATATCTAATCATAACATTTCTTTTTCTCTCTTTTTTTACTTCCTGTAATTCAAAAGACGAAAAAGAAGCAACTAAAATAGCTAAGAAAGAGCCAATAATCAAGGATTATGGGTTTACTTTTAATGATTATAAAGTTATAAGAGATACTATTCGATCAGGAGATACGTTTAGTGCGCTTTTAGAAAAATTCCCACTGAGAGATAGTCTTACCATTCATCAAGTAACTGAAAAAGTTAAAGATTCATTTAATGTAAGGAGAATTAAAGTAGGCAAACCCTATATTCTTTTTTTAGATAAGAAAAAGCCCAATACACTCAAAGCGTTAGTCTATGTAGAAGACCGAATACAATATACTGTAGTAGATTTTAGAGATTCTTTAGTGGTATCAAATAAGCAAAAACCAACACGCATTAAAAGAAGAGTGGTGGCTGCCGAAATTAACGGATCACTTTCTGAAACATTAAGTAATGCTGGAGTTAGTCCTGCTTTAGCTCCTAAGTTAGCAGGAATTTATGCTTATACAATCGACTTCTTTAAAATTCAAAAAGGAGATAAATTTGCCGTGACCATTAATGAAAAATATATGGAAGACTCTATTTATATTGGAGTTGAAAGCATCGAAGCTTCTTATTTTGAACACAAAGGGAAAAAGATATTTGCATTTCCCTTTAAGTTAAATGAAAACCAAAAGAAAGAAGATTATTACGATGAAAACGGTAAAGGGCTAAAAAGTATGTTTTTAAAAGCACCTTTAGACTATTTCAGAATTTCCTCTCGTTTTACTGGGCGTCGTTTTCATCCGGTTCAAATGCGATTTAAAGCTCATAATGGAACAGATTATGCAGCGCCACACGGCACACCTATTAAAACTACCGCTTCGGGCGTAGTAGAAAGAACGGGTTACACCGCCGGAAATGGTAATTTTGTAAAAGTGCGACATAGCTCAACCTACGCAACTCAGTATTTACACATGTCCAGAATTTTAGTTCGAAACGGACAAAGCGTTTCACAAGGACAAACCATAGGAAGAGTAGGAAGCACCGGATTAGCTACTGGACCTCATGTTTGTTATCGTTTTTGGAAAAATGGCGTTCAAGTGGATCCACTGCGATTAAAATTACCCAATACGGAACCCATGGGAAAATCAGACAAACAAAAATATTTAAGCTATATTGCGCCTTTAAAAAAAGAGTTAGACAGCATAACCGCACAAAAATTTAAAGAATAATGGCACTTCAATCGATCAATCCAACACAAACTCAAGCTTGGAAAAAATTACAAGCGCATTTTGAAATCATGAAAAATGTTCAAATGCAAAATCTATTTGCAAATGAACCCGCTAGAGCCGAAAAAATGCACCTACAATGGCAAGATTTTTTAGTAGATTATTCTAAAAATATTATTTCAGCCGAAACGATTTCTTTGTTACAGGAGTTAGCCAAAGAAGCGCATTTAAAAGATGCCATTACAAAATATTTTGATGGAGATGTGATCAATCAAACCGAAAATAGAGCCGTTTTACACACTGCGTTGCGTGCTAAAGAAAATGCTTCTGTAAAAGTAGATGGCGTTAATGTAATGCCCGAAATTTATTCGGTGAAAAACAAAATCAAAAACTTTTCAAACGAAATTATCTCAGGACAACGAAAAGGTTTTTCTGGAAAGCCATTTACCGATGTTGTAAATATAGGAATTGGTGGTTCAGATCTTGGTCCGGCCATGATTGTTGAAGCCTTACAATATTATAAAAACCAGTTGAATGTTCATTTTGTTTCTAATGTAGATGGCGATCATGTAAATGAAATTATTAAAAAAATAAATCCTGAAACTACATTATTTGTAATCGTTTCTAAAACATTTACCACACAAGAAACGCTTTCTAATGCCGAAACCATAAGAAGTTGGTTCTTGCAATCGGCAACACAAGAAGATGTTGCAAAGCATTTTGTAGCCGTTTCAACGAATATTCAAAAAGTAACCGAATTTGGTATTAATCCCGAAAATATTTTTCCAATGTGGGACTGGGTGGGCGGACGTTTCTCGTTATGGAGTGCCGTTGGTCTATCCATTAGTTTAGCTGTAGGATATGATCATTTTGACCAATTATTACAAGGAGCTCATGAAATGGACGAGCATTTTAAAAACGAATCTTTTGATAAAAATATTCCGGTTACCTTAGCTTTATTGAGTATCTGGTACAATAATTTTTTTGGTGCAGAAAGCGAAGCGTTGATTCCTTACACCCAATATTTGCAAAAATTAGCGCCTTATTTACAGCAAGGCATTATGGAAAGTAATGGTAAAAGTATCGGAAGAGATGGTAAACCGGTCAATTATCAAACCGGAACTATTATTTGGGGCGAACCAGGCACTAATTCACAACATGCTTTTTTCCAATTAATTCACCAAGGAACAAAATTGATTCCTACTGATTTTATTGGATTCAAAGAGTCATTATATGGTAACAAAGACCATCACGATAAATTAATGTCGAACTTCTTTGCGCAAACCGAAGCTTTATTAATGGGTAAAACCATAGCGCAAGTACAAGAAGAATTCCAAAAACAAGGTATTTCGGGCGACAAAGCCGAATTTTTAGCACCCTTTAAAGTGTTCTCAGGGAATAAGCCTACAAATACACTTTTAATTCAAAAACTAACACCAACTTCATTAGGTGCTTTAGTCGCTTTATATGAGCACAAGATTTTTGTACAAGGCGTCATTTGGAATATTTTCAGCTATGATCAATGGGGAGTTGAGTTGGGTAAACAACTAGCAACAAGTATTCATAACGAAATTATAGACAGCGTTCCACAAAGCCATGATGGCTCCACTTCTTTTTTATTAAAAAAATATAAGAATTAGTATATTATTTATAGAAAAGCGCTTCAAAAAGCTGTTTTTACCGAAAGAAAATCTTTAATTAACATTTTTTTAAGTTTTTTATTATTCAAATAGCTTTTGTTAACATTAAATTAACATTAGAAATAAAATCTTGTAGCAACTTTGCATAAAATATTTTAAAAACACATCACATGAAAATTTTTAAAAATGCATTACTTTTTGGGTTCTTGTTTTTAACAACCCTAACAGTATTTTCTCAAGGTAATACTAATTCATCAATCAACGGTCAAGTTGTTGATAATCAGTCTTTTGGAATACCAATGTCAAATATCATTGCAGTACACGTACCATCGGGTACTAAATATGTGGCTTCAACAGATTTTGACGGATTTTTTAGAATCTCAAACATGAGAGTTGGAGGGCCATATACTGTAACATTTAGTTATGTTGGCTACAAACAACAAGAAATCAAAAACATCGTTTTACAACTTGGTGAATCACAAAGTATGAAAATTGTGTTAGAACAAGAAGCAAATGAGTTAAAAGAAGTAATTGTTATTGCAACTAGAGATAACGTTTTCAATTCAAAGAAAACGGGTGCTCAAACAATTATTGATTCAAAAAAAATAAATTCTTTACCTTCTCTATCTAGAAATATCGCAGATTTTGCTAGACTTACGCCACAGGCACAGTTAAGAGGAGATGATGTAATTTCAATTAGTGGACAGAACAATAGATACAATGCTATTTATATTGACGGTGCTGTAAATAATGATGTTTTTGGATTAGCTGGTAATGGAACAAATGGTGGACAAACAGGAGTAAGTCCTATTTCATTAGACGCTATCGAGCAATTCCAAGTTCAAGTAGCACCATTTGATGTTAAAATTTCTGGATTTGCTGGAGGTGCAATTAGTGCCATCACAAAATCAGGAACTAATAATTTTGAAGGTTCTGCTTATTATTTAAACAGAAATGAAGGATATGCAGGAAAAACACCTCCAAGCTTAGTTGCTACCGGAGGGGAAAGAGAAAAATTAGCGGAGTTTAATGCTACTACTATTGGTGTAAGAGCTGCTGGTGCCATCAAAAAAGACAAGTTGTTCTATTTCATTAATTATGAAAGACAAGACAATGAAACGCCACAACCTTTTGACATCAATAATTATACAGGGAATGTTAAAAATTTAACGCCTAGCGCTTCTGTACCTGATGGTATAGAGTTTTTAAGAAATAATTTAGTTACACGATTTGGATACAATCCAGGAGCCTATACGAATAACTTTGCAACCTTAAAAAGTGATAAGTTTATTGCTAAAATTGACTGGAATATCAACGACAACCATAAATTAGCTTTAAGACACAGTTTAGTTAAAGCAAATGACGTTTCACCTTCAAGATCTTCTGCAAGTTCTATAAATTTTATGGGTGGAGCAATTGATTTTAAAACCACTACTAATTCATCTTCATTAGAGTTGAATTCAAGATTTGGTAACAAATTCGCAAATAATTTAGTTATTGGATATACTTCAGTGGTAGATGATAGAAATCCATTTGGGTCACCTTTCCCTAATGTGGAAATTGTTGATGGATCTGGAAGAATTTTCTTAGGTTCTGAGCCTTTTTCAACTGCTAATTTATTAGAGCAAAAAACTCTTACCGTTACTGATAATTTTGAAATTAATTCGGGTAAACATACTGTTACTATTGGTACTCACAATGAATTTTCATCTGCAAAGAATGTGTTTGTGGGTAGAAACTTTGGTTATTACCGATTTGCAACTGTGAATGATTTCATTAATAATTTAAAACCTAACAGATTTAGATTAGGATATTCATTAGTAGGTGGAGATGGTGATGCTTCTCAAGGAGCCGCTGAATTTGATGTAATGCAATTTGGAGGTTATATCCAAGATGAATTCAGAGTAGCAAACAATTTCAAATTGACTTTTGGTATTAGAGCCGATGTACCAGTTTGGGATAGTTATATTAATAATGCTGATTTTAATAATAGAACGATTCCATTACTTGAAGCTGCTGGTAAAGATTTACAAGGTGCTAGTGTAGGTCAAAAAATTGACACTAAAGCGCATTTTTCTCCTAGATTAGGATTTAATTATGATGTAAATGGAAACAAGAAGACACAAATTAGAGGTGGTTTAGGAATATTTACTTCAAGATTACCATTAGTATGGCCAGGTGGAGCATACAATAATAATGGGGTTACTCAAGGAGCAATTGATATCAATGGTGCTACAAATGCTTTAATGCCATTATTTGACCCAAACACCTCTGTAGCGAGTCAAATTGTGAATCAAAATAATGCTAATTTAGGTCCGCTTCCAGGAAATCCAGGAGCTCCAGGACAATTCTCTGGTAATATTGATTTATTTGCAAAAGATTTCAAGTTACCTCAAGTATTCAAAGCTAGTTTAGCAGTTGATCAAAAATTACCTTTTGGAATTTTATTTAGCGGGGACATTACTTATAATGATAATGTTACAGCAATCAAATATGAAAATTTAAATATTCAAAATCCAACAACAAGATTGACAGGTGCTGACACACGTCCAAGATATAATGCAAACGTGAGAGTTGATAATACTTATCAAGGAATTTATTTAGCTTCAAATACATCAGAAGGAAAAGCATGGAATGCATCTTACACATTATCTAAAACTTTTACAACGGATAAATTAGATGTATTTGTTCAAGGTACTCATGCTTATGGAGAATCAACCGTTTTATTTGATGCTACTTCATCTCAAAACAGTTCACAGTGGAACAACATTGAAACTGTAAATGGTTCTAATAGCATAGGTGGAGTTTCAAGATCAGATTTTGATCAAGGTAACAGAATATTAGGAATTACTTCATTGACTTACAAATGGAACAATAATTTAAAAACTAAAATTGGTTTCTATTACGAAGGAACTGAGGGTACTCCTATAAGTTATGTATACAATGACAGTGGAAATATATTAAGAGATACCTTCTCAGAATCAGCTTTAATGTTTGTACCAGCAACTCAATCACAAATTAACCTTGTAAATGCAACTGGTGGTTTGACTGCTCAACAACAATGGGATGAGTTAAACGCTTTCATTGAAGGAAATGATTATTTAAGAAGCAGAAGAGGACAATATGCTGAAAGAAATGGAGATCGTTTAAAATGGAGCCATGTTATTGATTTAAAATTTGCTCAAGAAGTTTCAGTGAATGTTGGAAAAAGAAAACATTCGTTCGAGATAACTGCAGATGTATTTAATTTCACAAACATGTTAAATAAAAACTGGGGAAAACGTTACTTTGCTATCTTTGACCAAGTACAACTTGTTGACCATGTTGGTTTCTTAGCAGATGGTACTACTCCAACTTTCAGATTTAATCCTGATGCAGCAAAACAACTTAATCAAGTTGATGATGCAGGAGTTAATTCTTCAAGATGGCAAGCTCAGTTGGGTGTTCGTTATACATTTAACTAATTTAATAATACACAATTTAAACCTCTCACTCATTTTTTTGAGTGAGAGGTTTTTTTATTTATTATATTTGTAATTCACAATAAAATAATAAACTATGTACAGCACTATTCTTTCCCTTCACTCTACACTAGCTTATGCAGCATTAGGAGTATTGTTATTAGCGGTAATCAATGCCATTTTAGGAGTAACCTCAAAAAGTTTATTTAAACCAAAAGACCGAAGTATTTCGTTAGTTGCTTTAATTATTTGTCATGTGCAATTAGTAGTAGGTTTACTATTGTATATTGTTTCAGATAAATTTGAACAATGGTCATTATTAGGCATGAAAATAATGAAAAACAGTGAATTAAGACAACTTCTTGTAGAACACCCTATTACAAATATTATTGCAATCGTTTTGATTACTATCGGTTGGTCAAAACATAAAAGAGAAGAAAGTAATAACGGTAAATTCAAAAAAATTGCATTATTTTACCTATTAGGATTAGTGCTTTTATTGGCAATGATTCCTTACAAACAATGGTTGGGATAAGCAACTTTCAAAACAACCCATAAATGAAACAATTACGTTATATAATCCCTTTAATCGTTCTCATTATAGCCATTAGTAGTTTCTCTGATTCAAGTAACAACTTGGTCAGAGAAACCGCTATTGTTGATAGCATCAAAAAACAGGATTCGCTCGCCATTGTTTTAGCAAAAAAACAGGATTCATTATCAAGAATCAAGTTGACACCCTATAAAAAAAATGTAGAAGCTTCTCATTATGCCGATAAATTCAATGGAAGAAGAACGGCAAGTGGCGCTCGTTTCCACAACAATAATTATACGGCTGCTCACAAAAAACTTAAGTTTGGTACTAAAGTGAAAGTAACCAATACCGCAAATGGTAAAAGTGTTGTGGTTACAATTACAGATCGTGGCCCATTTACAAAACAAAGAGAAATTGATATGGCTAAAAGACCATTTTTAGATATTTCTCACAACCGCGGAAGAGCACCTTTGCGCGTGAATCTTGAAATTATTGAGTAGTTTATTTCCAATTTTTATAAGAAGATACACTAAGCGAAGCATTATAATAGCGATCATCACCGGTTACTTCTTCTCCTAGCCAATTCGGTTTTTCAAACGACTCGTTTTCGTCATTTAGCTCAATTTCTGCAATAATTAATCCTTTATTGTCACCTTCAAAAACATCTACTTCATACAGGTGTTTTCCAAAAGGGATTTCATAACGCATTTTATCAATCACGCCATCTTCGCACAACAGTAATAATTGTTCCGCTTCTGTAACTTCAATTTCTTTTTCCCATTCAAAACGTGTAGTTCCCGATTCATTTCCTTTTCCTTTAATGGTAATAAATCCTTGCGTTCCTTTAATGCGAATGCGAACTGTTCGTTCCGGAGTTGAATTGAGATACCCTTGTACAATTCGATTCGACTGTATACTTTCGGATAGAAATTCAGTAGTTATGACTAAAAATTTGCGTTCGATTTCGTTCATGATGTCGTTTTAAATCCAAAAATAAATTGAATTTAGTATTCTTATCAAATATACTATAAATTTGTAATATGCTTACTCAAAATACGCTTCGGAAAATTATTCACATTGACATGGATGCGTTTTATGCTTCTGTGGAACAAATGGATAATCCTGCCTTGCGAGGAATACCATTAGCGGTGGGCGGAAGCGAAATTAGAGGCGTTGTAAGCGCCGCAAGTTATGAAGCAAGAAAATATGGCGTTAGAAGTGCAATTAGTGGCATACAGGCAAAAAAATTATGTCCTGATTTAGTTTTTGTGCCGCCACGATTTGATCGGTATAAAGAAATTTCCAAAAAAATAAGAAAAATTTTCCTCGATTATACCGATTTAGTTGAGCCTTTATCGCTAGATGAAGCCTATCTTGATGTTACCGAAAATAAAAAAGGAAACCCAAGCGCAACGTTAATTGCTCAGGAAATTAGAAAACGAATTTTTGACGAAGTTGGATTAACGGCTTCTGCCGGAATTTCGGTGAATAAATTTGTAGCAAAAATCGCCTCTGATTACAATAAGCCAAACGGACAAAAAACGGTCAATCCAGAAGAAGTTGAAGCTTTTCTAGAGCGATTAGATGTGAAAAAGTTTTATGGAATAGGTAAAGTTACCGCCGAAAAAATGTATCAATTGGGGATTTTTACGGGATTTGATTTAAAACAAAAATCAGCCGATTATTTGGAAAAACATTTTGGAAATAGTGGTTTGCATTATTTTCAAATTGTACGCGGCATTCATAACAGCCCTGTAAAACCGAACCGAAAGATAAAATCTGTAGGAGCTGAACGTACATTTAATGAAAATTTATCTTCCGAAATTTACATGGAAGAGCGATTACAAAACATTGCAAAAGAGATAGAACAACGCTTACAAAAAAGCAAGATTGCCGGTAAAACGATTACTTTAAAAATAAAATATTCCGACTTCACCCTTCAAACACGCAGTAAAACAGTGCCTTATTTTGTAAATGACAAAGCAATTATTTTTGATGTGGCTAGAGATTTATTATATCAAGAACGCCTCCGAAATTCGGTTCGATTATTAGGAATTTCTATTCACAATTTAAATAATGAAGATCCAAAACAATTGTTGCCACAAAAAAGTCTTTCGGTGCAATTGCGATTTGAGTTTTAAATAAAAAAAGCGACCCGAAGATCGCTTTAGTTGAAGGTATTTTATGTTTATTCTATTTCTGATACTCTTAATGTATTTACCATTCCTTTGTCAACAACAGGCATAGCCGCAAGGTTTATTAACATGTCGCCTTTACTAACATACTTTTTTTCTACACAAATTTTATTAATATCGTCTATGGTATCGTCTGTACTTACTAATTTATCGTAAAAGAAGGCTCTCACACCCCATAAAAGATTTAATTGTGTTAAGATTCTTTTATTTGAAGTAAAGACTAAAATATGTGATTTTGGACGCCAAGCCGAAATTTGAAAGGCGGTATAACCTGAATTTGTTAATGTTGTAACTGCTTTTGCATTAATAGCATCAGCCATTAGAGCCGCATGGTAGCAAATCGATTTAGTAATAAAACGTTTGGTTCTAATGTTTGGCTGACTCAAAGGCACTTTAATTAGTGGTGAATCTTCAACGCTTTTAATTATACGTGTCATGGTTTCAATAACTTCCACCGGATAATTTCCTACAGAAGTTTCTCCAGAAAGCATTACAGCATCTGCCCCATCCATTACCGAGTTGGCAACGTCGTTTACTTCAGCACGTGTTGGTGTTAATGAAGTAATCATGGTTTCCATCATTTGAGTAGCCACAATAACTGGAATTCGAGCAGTTTTTGCTCTATGAATTAGTTTTTTCTGAATCAATGGCACTTCTTCAGCAGGAACTTCAACACCTAAATCACCACGAGCAACCATTAAAGCATCACAAAAAGCGACAATTTTGTCGATGTTTTCAACCGCTTCTGGTTTTTCAATTTTAGCAATAATCGGAATTTTATGATCAGAATGTTTTGCAATCAGGTCTTGTAATTCTTCTAAGTCTTTTGAAGTTCTCACAAATGAAAGTGCAATCCAATCTACTTTGTTTTCTATAGCAAAAAGTGCATCTTTAATGTCTTTTTGGGTTAAAGCAGGTAAAGAAACTTTTGTATTAGGAAGGTTAACTCCTTTTTTAGATTTCAACGGTCCGCCTTGAACAACTACTGCTTCAACTTCGGTATTTTTATCGGTTTTAGTAACTTCAAAAATTAATTTTCCGTCGTCTAATAAAATTCTTTCTCCAGGATTTACATCTTTTGGAAACTCTTTGTAGTTCATGTAAACTCGAGAAGCAGTTCCTAGAATATCTTCGGCTGTGGTAAATGTAATGATATCGCCTTTGCTAACAACTACATCTTCTTTCATAACTCCCACTCGAAGTTTTGGTCCTTGTAAATCGGCTAAAATAGAAGTAGTATATCCAAATTCTTCATTCAGTTCTCTAATGATGTTTATACGTTCAGTAACATCGGCATAATCAGCGTGCGAAAAGTTAATTCTAAAGACATTAACACCAGCATCAATCATGTTTTTTATGACTTCTTTTGAGCTACATGCGGGGCCTAATGTGGCTACAATTTTAGTTTTTTTGTTCGTTGGCATTTTTAAAAAATTAAATTATTTTTAGATTTTAAATTTGTTGTTTCAATTGTATAAGCCGTAGTTACATTTTTTATTGATAAAATTTTTTCAATCATGTCGTCTTCATCAAATTCATAATCAATGTTTTCAATTTTTAAGAGATAATCGGCTTTTTTGTATTCTGGTAATAAAAATACAGTAATATCAACTTGATCAAACAACTGACTTGATTTCTTTTTTGAAGTAACAATAGTGGTTTTATTTTCAATTAAACTCCATTGTACATCACTTTTTTCATCGTCAAAAATGTAATTACCAAAAGCACTTTTTCCTTCAGGAATAGCGATTTCAATATTGGACTCATTTTTAATTAAACGTGTGTTTAAAATAGTATTGATAGCATAGGCTAATTTGTAATCCTCCAATGAAGAATGAATTGCAATTAGTTCATAATCCTCTGAAATAAAATCGTTTATTTGAATTTTATGGATAGCCATCAGATACAATTAGATTGTAAATATAGTATTAAAATCTATTAAAATTTTGAAGTTTAACGCTTCTTAACGTTAATTTAGTAACGCAAACGTTTTAGTTTTGGATTATTTTTGAGAAATTTTTTCTTGCAATGCAAAATAAGCTCTTTGAGATGCTTTTTCTTCGGCTTTTTTCTTAGAAGTGGCTCGAGCTTTTGCAATAATTTTTTGGTCGATGAGTAATTTTACCCCAAAGTATTTTTGTCCTTCTATGCCATTATCTTCAAAAAATTCAAAAGCGAAGGTCTTTTTCTCTTTTTGACACCATTCAATTATTAAACTTTTGTAACTGATTACTTTTCCTTCTAGTTGAGCAATGTTTACATATTGTTTAATGATTTTTGTTCGAATGAATTTTTCGCAATATTCAAAACCACGGTCTAAATAAATAGCACCAATAAAGGCTTCAAATAAATTACCATGAATATTTTCGCCAAATTGTGTTGAATTCACTTTACTCTCTACAAATTCGATCAGGTTAAAATCGCGTCCCAACTCATTTAAGTGTTCTCGACTGACAATTTTTGAGCGCATTTTTGTTAAATAGCCCTCATCGCCCGAAGGGACTTCGTTATAAAGATGCGCTGCAATAACACTGCCTAGCATGGCATCGCCTAAGAATTCTAACCGCTCATAGTTAAACGGATTCCCTTTTTCGTCGAGTTTGTTCACCGAACGGTGTGTAAACGCTTTTTGATAATACTTGATTTCTTTTGGCGTGAAGCCTAGAATTTTGGTAATTTTTTCAAAAAAAATCCCGTCTTCATGAGAACGGGAATTTTTGAGTATTTTTTTTAACAGACGCATGAATTAGTCTACTAATTTTTTAAACAATACACACGCATTGTGACCTCCAAAACCAAAAGTATTACTCATGGCAACATTGATTTCACGTTTTTGCGCTTTGTTCAATGTTAGGTTCAATGAAGGATCAATATTTTCATCAACGGTAGTGTGGTTAATTGTTGGAGGAACAATACTGTTTTGCATGGCTAAAATTGAGGCAATAGCTTCAATAGCACCGGCAGCTCCAAGTAAGTGACCCGTCATTGATTTTGTTGAATTTATATTGATGTTTTTAGCATGATCACCAAAAACATGACTAATTGCTTTTAATTCGGCTACATCACCAAGAGGAGTTGATGTTCCGTGCGTATTAATATGATCAACCATATCAGGAGTCATACCAGCATCACGTAAGGTGTTTTCCATTACAGCAATTACACCAATACCTTCCGGATGTGGAGCGGTTAAGTGGTAAGCATCAGAAGACATTCCGCCACCGCCAACTTCACAATATATTTTAGCACCACGTGCTTTTGCATGTTCATATTCTTCTAAAACAAGTGCGCCTGAGCCTTCACCTAAAACAAATCCATCACGAGTAGCATCAAAAGGTCTTGAAGCCGTTTCTGGACTTTCATTTCGAGTTGAAAGGGCGTGCATAGAATTAAATCCACCCATTCCGGCAATGGTTACCGCTGCTTCAGACCCTCCTGAAACAATAACATCACACATTCCTAAACGAATATAGTTAAAAGCGTCAATTAAGGCATTTGCCGATGAGGCACAAGCAGAAACTGTAGTATAATTTGGTCCCATATAACCATTTCTCATTGAAATGTGAGCAGGAGCAATATCAGCAATCATTTTTGGGATAAAAAACGGGTTGAATTTTGGAGTTCCATCTCCTTTTGCATAATACAACACTTCGTCTTGGAAGGTTTCTAAGCCCCCTATTCCTGCACCCCAAATTACTCCAACTCTATGCTTGTTCACGTTATCGTGTGTAATTCCGGCGTCTTTAATAGCTTCATCACTAGCTGCAATAGCATATTGCGCAAATTTATCCAATCTACGGGCTTCTTTACGATCCATATAATCTTCTATGTTGAAGTTTTTTACTTCACATGCAAATTTGGTTTTGTGTTTTTCTGTATCGTAATAGGTAATTGGAGCGGCACCGCTTTTCCCACTAATTAAGCCTTCCCAATATTCTTTAACACTATTTCCGATTGGAGTTAATGCACCAAGACCGGTTACAACAACGCGCTTTAATTGCATAGTTTTTAATTTTCAGTTGATATAAAAAAACCCAAAGCGCTTTTAATAATGACTAAAAGAAACAATGGGTATTACATTTTTTTTTATTGTATGATTGTAATACAATCAATGTTTGCAAAATCTTTTAAAAGATTTAAACGTTAGGTAAAAAATAATAGCACCCACAAAAGTAATCTCTTATGGATGCTTTAGATATTATTTTTTTGCTTCCTCAATGTAAGAGATAGCTTGACCTACAGTAGCAATGTTTTCCGCTTGGTCGTCTGGAATTTGAATATCAAATTCTTTTTCGAACTCCATAATAAGCTCAACAGTGTCTAATGAATCAGCTCCTAAATCATTTGTGAAGCTTGCTTCTGTTACAACTTCGTTTTCGTCAACACCTAATTTGTCTACGATAATCGCTTTTACTCTTGATGCAATGTCTGACATAATCTTTTATTTTTTAATTTAATTTGTTGGCAAAAATAAAAAACTTTATTTTAAAACCACCTTTTTGTTGCTAAATATGACAACGAATTTAAAAAAAATAATTCATAAAGGCTTCTTTTTTTTATTTTTTACCAAATATTATGCTTTTTTTTGTGGAAAGAAATTATTTATAAATGAAGAATATTGTGCTTTTCGCTTCTGGTAATGGTTCAAACGCCGAAGAAATTATTAATTATTTTAAAAATAGTGAAAATGCAAAAGTAGTTGCTATTTTTTCTAATAAGGCCGATGCCAAAGTGTTAGATCGAGCAAAAAACCATAACATTCCATCGGTTGTTTTTTCAAAAGCGCAATTAAATGAAGGTTTTGTGCTTGAAAAATTGCAGCAGTTTCAGCCGGATTTAATTGTTTTGGCCGGATTTTTATTAAAATTTCCCGAATCTATATTAAAGAAATATACAAAAGTGATCAATATTCATCCAGCATTGTTGCCAAAATATGGTGGAAAAGGCATGTATGGAATGCATGTGCATCAAGCAGTTTTAGATAATAAAGAACAAGAAACCGGAATTACTATTCATTTTGTAAACGAACATTACGACGAAGGCGAATTTATTTTTCAAAAAGCTGCAAATATTGAAGATTGTAATACGGCTGAAGAAATTGCACACAAAATCCACGAGCTAGAACATCAATATTTTCCTGAAGTTATAGGAAAGCTAATCACTAATCACTAATCACTTTTTACTTGAGTCACGAAGTCCACATATACACAGACGGTGCTGCCAAGGGAAATCCTGGCCCGGCGGGCTATGGCGTGGTCATTGAACTCGTAGGAACTTCCTATAAAAAAGAATTTTACGAAGGTTTTCGATTGTCTACTAATAATAGAATGGAATTATTAGCGGTAATTGTAGGTTTAGAAAAATTAAAAAACCCAAAAACGAAAGTTTTAGTCGTTTCTGATTCGAAATATGTGGTAGATGCCGTAGAAAAACGTTGGGTATTTCAATGGGAAAAAATCAACTTCAAAGCGAAGAAAAACCCCGATTTGTGGCTGCGTTTCTTAAAAATTTATCGCCAACATCAAGTCGATTTTCAATGGGTTAAAGGACACAACAGTCATCCACAAAACGAACGTTGCGATGCATTAGCGGTTATGGCTTCGCAACAAGAACAATTGTCTATTGATGAGTTTTATGAAAGAGAAGAAGAGAAGTTGTTGTAGAATGTTGTAATTTCAAAGTTGATGCTCTACATTTTCAAAGTTGATGTTTTGCATTTTCAAAATTAGTTGTATATTTGTACATTAAAATAGTAATTATGAATGCAAATAGAGTGATTAAATTGCAAATGGATGTTTATAAAAACAAATATCCCATTTTAGCTTTAACAGGACCAAGACAATCTGGCAAGACAACTTTTTTGAAAACGCATTTTTCAGATTATGAGTATGTGAATTTAGAAAATTTAGACATCAGAAAATTTGCTACAGATGATCCAAATGGATTTTTAAAACAATATAGTAAGTATGTGATTTTTGATGAAGCACAACGTGTTCCACAATTGTTTTCATATTTACAAACAAAAGTAGATGAAGACAAAATTATGGGACAATATATTTTGTCTGGTTCTCAAAATTTTCATTTGATGCAAAATATTACTCAAAGCCTAGCGGGTAGAGTGGCATTGTTTAAATTGTTGCCCTTTGATGTTTCAGAAATGCATGAAGCCAATTGGTTAAATGATGACTATGCTGTTAATCTTCAAAAAGGATTTTATCCTGCGATCTATGATAGAACTATTCCATCAAAAGTTTTTTATTCTAATTATATTCAAACTTATGTTGAACGAGATTTGTCTGAACTCATTCATGTGAAAGATTTAAAACAATTTCGCAATTTTATTTCATTATGTGCAGCAAGAGCTGGTCAGTTGTTAAACCTTAATTCATTAGCTAACGAATGTGGCATTTCGCAACCAACAGCTAAATCTTGGGTTTCTGTTTTGGAAAGTAGTTATATTGTATATCAGTTACAACCTTATTTTTCAAATTTTAACAAACGGGTTACAAAAAGCTCAAAACTGTACTTTTACGACACAGGCTTATTGTGTTATTTACTAAAATTAAATGATGCAGAAAGTGTAAAATTAAGTGCTTTAAAAGGAAGTTTGTTTGAAAATTATGTCATTAATGAATATCTGAAAAAAAACTACCACAATAATTTACTTTTAGATTTATGGTTTTGGCGCGATGCGGAAGGACACGAAGTAGATTTAATTTGGCAAAATTCGGAGCTTTTAAATTTAGTAGAAATTAAAGCATCTGAAACCATAATGCCAGAAATGTTTAAAGGGCTTTCTTATTTTGAAAAATTAAAATCAGAACTAATTCAAAGTAAATCAGTAGTTCATACAGGATTATTTAATCAAGAAAGAACTTTGGGAAAGGTAGTGAGTTGGAAGGGCGTAATACTTTAATAAAGTTATAATAAGCGTTATGGCTTCGCAACAAGAACAATTGTCTGTTGATGTGTTTTATGAAAGAGAAGATGAAAAGTTGTTGTAAATAGATAAAAAAAGGAGCTTTTCAGCTCCCTTTATTATTTTGTTTCTTTGGTTAAATCAAATCGATAAATTGCATCAAATCCTAAATAAAGTGAAGAATCAAATTCTGAATTAAGTCGATTTCTTTTGTCAGTACTCAGTGGGAACGTTAAAACTTGTGCGCCTACCTTTTGATTACTGTTAAATACACCATAATCTGTAGTATCAAATCCTACTTTTCCTCTTAAAATAATGGAATTATCCATTAAACCAAGTGCTGCATAAAGCGCAAAACGAATGGATTCCTCTTGAACATATTTGTCAGAATTTAATTCGGAAAGATTATATGATTTAATAGAAGTCGCTAAATCAGAACCAACGCTGAAATTTTTTGATAACGCATAATTAGCATCCATACGAATTGGTAAAGTGGCATTAATATAAAATTTATTGTCTTTAGATCGGTGCCATAATCCAATTAATGGTGTAATTGTTGATCCGTGATTTTCAGAAGAAGCATACATTCCAAATTTAATTTTGTAGGATTCACTATATTGATAATCTAAAACTGCTATTCCACCAAATTGGAAATCATTAGATCCAATATTATCAAAATCTGAGGCAATTTTTGGAAGAAAAACATAGGTTCCAGACCATTTCTCAGAATGTTGGTATTTCATTCCTAGATTTAAACGCGTCATGGTTAAGCTGCTTCTATCAGAGCTTGGACTTAAGTTTAATCGTGTATTTTCAACGGTAAAACCGGTTAATAAGACGGCTTTGTCTGATAATTTTTTTGGATAGTAAACTTCCATGTTCAAGTTGTTTACACTGGTTTCATAATTATTATCAATGTTGCCAAGTGTTGCATTATTAGTAGATAATTTTACAATATCTACATAATCTTGCGAGTAAATTAAGTTTGCACTCATTAAGAATACAACTACTACAATAATTTTTTTCATACTTTTATTTGATTAGTTTATCAAAAATACTACATAATCAAGTTATCTATCACTAAGAATACCATTAATAATAATTATGAATATCATTATTTATTTTAATGATTTAGTAATAAATAAACTTGTGCAGCGCGCATTTATTTTTTAACGAATTAAAATTACGTTTTTTTTAAATTATTTCAATTTATTTATTTAAAAGTATTGCCTATTGATGCGTTTTATGAAAGAGAAGAATTGAAATCTTTTGATTTGGATAAAAATCGTTTGGTGTGGTTTGAAGAATTAGATAAACCGCTTTACAAAACGGCTTGTACATATTAAACTTTAAAGGAGAAAAGGTAAATAAAACGGTAAAAATAATAAAACAATAAATAGTAAATCACTATAAAAAATGCCTCACTTGTGAGGCATTTTTTATTCAAAAACTTTTAAACCTATAAACTTCTAAACTTCTAAACAAAAACGTAACTTTACATTTTAGTTGTTAATCTATTTAATGAGTGTTCTAAAAATAGCACACAAAACAATTTAAAGATATACGAATTAGTAAGTTACCCTATGAACAAAGTTTCCATACGTTTTTTTGATGATCGTGAAGTACGAGCTATTTGGGACGAAGCAACCAGTAAATGGAAGTTTTCGGTTTTGGATATTATTGCCGTGCTTACTAATCAAGACGATTACAACAAAACAAGAAACTATTGGAAATACCTAAAAGCCAAATTAAAAAAAGAAAACAATCAGGTGGTTAGCGCTACTACCCAACTGAAACTTATCGCTGCAGATGGTAAAAAATACAATACTGATGTCTTAGATTATAACGGCATTATAGCACTAGGCAAAACGTTTCCAGGCACAAAAGCCAACCGATTTATAGAATGGTTCACCTACAGTGATGAAACTATAGATGGTAAAAGTAAATCGAAAGCGTATGCCTTATTTGAAAGTTCATTTATAGAAAGTATAGAAATAGGAACTACAAAAGGCTTGCAACAAATTCATGGCTATTTATTTGGTGGTCTTTATGATTTTGCTGGACAAATCAGAAATAAAAATATTTCAAAAGGAGGTTTTCAATTTGCAATGGCACAGTTTCTTCCAGCTACCTTAAAGCAAATTGAAGAACTGCCTAAAAACACATTTGAAGAAATTGCCAACGCCTATGTAGAAATGAATATTGCACACCCTTTTATGGAAGGCAATGGAAGAAGTACAAGAATTTGGTTAGACTTAATGCTGAAAAATCAACTTAACCAATGTGTAGATTGGAGTAAAATTGCTAAAAACGATTATCATCAAGCCATGGTGAAAAGTGTTGTAAACAGCAACGAAATAATTAGTTTACTCAAAAATGCCTTAACAAATGAAATCAGCAGTCGCGAAATGTACATGAAAGGCATTGATTACTCCTATTATTATGAAGAAAATTAACAAACAAAAATTATCAAATAGCGTTCTAAAAGAAGTTACAGACTAAAAATACAACTAAGAAAGCTAAGTTTATGAATAGGGTAATACTTATTAACTTTTAAACTTTTAAAACTTTAAACTTTGAAACTAAAGTTTTATCTTTGCCTCTTATTTCAATTTCAATTTAATGAACAAATTATTAATAGTAGGAACAGTTGCTTTTGATGCTATCGAAACACCTTTTGGGAAAACCGATAAAATTTTAGGAGGCGCTGCAACTTTTATAGGTCTTTCAGCTTCGCATTTTAATGTAAAATCAGGAATTGTTTCAGTAGTTGGAGAAGATTTTCCACAAGAATATCTAGATTTATTAACCGAAAGAAACATTGATATTTCAGGAATCGAAATCGTAAAAGGAGGAAAAACCTTCTTTTGGAGCGGTCGTTACCACAATGATATGAACTCAAGAGATACATTAGTCACAGAATTAAATGTTTTGGCCGATTTTAATCCGGTAGTTCCACAAGATTTTAAAAATGCCGAAGTAGTAATGCTAGGAAACTTGCACCCACTAGTTCAAACAGGTGTTTTAAATCAAATGACCACGACACCTAAATTAGTAGTTCTTGATACGATGAATTTTTGGATGGATTGTGCCTTACCCGAATTACTAGACGTAATTAAACGCGTAGATGTAATTACTATTAATGATGAAGAAGCACGTCAGTTGTCTGGAGAATATTCTTTGGTAAAAGCGGCGACTAAAATTCATACAATGGGTCCAAAATATGTCGTAATTAAAAAAGGAGAACACGGAGCGTTAATTTTCCATAACGAACACATTTTCTTTGCTCCAGCATTGCCATTAGCAGATGTTTTTGATCCAACAGGCGCTGGAGATACCTTTGCAGGAGGTTTCTCAGGATTTATTGCACAACAAGGCGATATTTCTTTCAACACCATGAAAACAGCAATCATTCAGGGTTCAAATTTAGCCTCTTTTTGTGTGGAGAAATTTGGAACAGAACGAATGGTTAGTCTAGATAAAAAAGAAGTAAATGCAAGATTAAAACAATTTAAAGCATTAACTCAATTTGAAATCGAATTAGAAGAATAACAACGTGCCTCCAAATTTCGGGGCATTTTTTGTTTCAGAATAAATAAAATTACAACAAACAACAACACAACAACTTATGAGTGACGCTATACAACACGAATGTGGAATTGCCTTACTTCGATTAAAAAAACCGTTAGAATTTTACAAAGAAAAATACGGAACTGCTTTTTATGGGGTACAAAAAATGTACTTGCTCATGGAAAAGCAACACAACCGCGGTCAAGATGGTGCCGGATTAGCCAGTATTAAATTGGATGTAAATCCAGGGGAACGATACATCAGTCGTATTCGTTCAAACGATCCGCAACCTATTAAAGACATTTTTGCTCAAATTAACGACAGAATCAGTCGCGAATTAGAAGATCATCCCGAATATCAAAATAGTGTAGCGCTTCAAAAACAAAAAATTCCTTATTTAGGAGAATTATTTTTGGGTCACGTGCGTTATGGAACTTTCGGTAAAAACAGCATCGAAAGTGTACATCCATTTTTACGTCAGAACAATTGGATGCACCGAAATTTAATTATTGCAGGGAATTTCAACATGACCAATGTAAAAGAGTTGTTCCAAAATTTAATTGACTTAGGACAACATCCAAAACAAATGGCCGATACGGTTACCGTAATGGAAAAAATAGGTCATTTTTTAGACGATGAAGTTACCGAATTATACAAACAATGCAAACAAGAAGGGTATTCTAAGCAAGAAGCATCGCCAATTATTGGGGAACGATTGAATATCCAACGCATTTTAGAACGCGCTTCTCGAAATTTTGATGGAGGGTATGCCATGGCAGGTCTTCTAGGTCATGGTGATTCATTTGTTTTGCGAGATCCAGCCGGAATTCGTCCAGCGTATTTTTATGAAGACGACGAAATTGTAGTAGTGGCTTCAGAACGACCGGTGATTCAAACGGTATTTAATGTTGCTTTTGAAAAAGTTCAAGAATTAGAACCAGGTAGTGCAATCATCATCAAAAAAAACGGAAATGTTTCTATTGAAGAAGTAAGAACTCCGTTAATCAAAAAAGCATGTTCGTTTGAACGTATTTATTTTTCGCGCGGAAGCGATGCCGAAATTTACAAAGAGCGAAAAGAATTAGGTAGATTAATTTTCCCGAGTGTTTTAAAAGCCATTGATAACGATACCGATAATACCGTTTTTTCGTTTATTCCCAATACCGCCGAAACTTCCTTTTATGGTATGTCTGAAGCGGCACAAGATTTCTTAAATCAGCGCAAGGCAAAAGCAATTATTGCGCAAAAAGATACGTTAACCGAAGATTCGTTGAAAAAACTACTTTCGGTTAAAATTAGAACCGAAAAAATCGCCATTAAAGACGCAAAATTACGAACATTTATTACCGAAGACAGTAGTCGCGACGATTTAGTGGCACATGTATATGATGTAACATATGGAGTGGTAAAACCAACGGATAATTTGGTAATTATTGATGATAGTATTGTAAGAGGAACTACGTTAAAACAAAGCATCATTAAGATGATGGATCGATTGCATCCAAAGAAAATTGTGGTAGTATCTTCAGCACCTCAAATTCGTTATCCAGATTGTTACGGAATAGATATGGCGAAGTTAGAAGGACTAGTTGCGTTTAGAGCCGCTTTAGCTTTATTAAAGGATCGCAATTTATATCATATTTTTGAAGAGGTTTATCAAAAATCAAAGGCACAAGAAGATTTTACAGATGCCGATGTGATAAATTATGTCAAAGAAATTTATGCACCTTTTACAGATCAAGAAATTTCTGATAAAATTGCAGAAATGCTTACGCCTGATGACACAAATGCCGAAGTAAAAATTATTTATCAAACGGTAGCAGATTTACATAAAGCGTGCCCTAAAAATTTAGGCGATTGGTATTTTACTGGAGACTACCCAACAGACGGTGGAAACCGAGTAGTAAACCGTGCTTTTATGAATTTTTATGAAGGAAAAGACGCTCGAGCGTATTAAAAAGTGCAGTTCATCGAGTTTTTGTGCTATTTAACAATTTTTTTACCAATAAGTAATTTCGTATACTACTTTAGTATCACCAAAAAATTAGTAGGTTAAGTTTTATGGTAAATTTGGGGCAAAAAGGGTGGAAGAAATTTCACCTTTTTTATTTTCAAAAAATTGGTACAATACAAAAAAAGCCGAGAAGTCGCCATACTTCTCGGCTTTTTTAGTTAATTATATTAAGAAATTATAGTGCCGCTTGATAACGTTTTGCTACTTCTTCCCAGTGAATTACATTGAAAAAAGCTTCCATATAATCAGGGCGACGGTTTTGATAATGTAAATAATAAGCATGTTCCCACACATCCATGCCCAAAATAGGTTGTCCGCCGCAAGCCACACCTGGCATCAAAGGATTATCTTGATTAGGAGTAGAACATACTTCTAATTTTCCGTCTTTTACACACAACCAAGCCCATCCTGAACCAAAACGGGTCGCACCTGCTTTTGCAAATTCAACTTTAAAAGCATCAAACGAACCAAAAGCAGCATCAATTGCAGCAGCTAATGCACCGGTTGGTAAACCACCACCGTTTGGCGACATAATTTCCCAAAATAAAGTGTGGTTGTAATGACCACCACCGTTATTTCTAACCGACATATTGTTCATGTCAAGATTTTTCATCAACTCTTCAATTGATTTTCCTTCTAATTCTGATCCAGCGATAGCTGCATTTAAATTTGTTACATAAGCATTATGATGTTTAGAATGATGAATTTCCATTGTTCGAGCATCAATATGTGGTTCTAATGCATCATATGCATAAGGTAATTTTGGTAATTCAAAAGCCATGATATTTTATTTTTAGATTAATAATATTTTCACCAAATTTACAAATTAAACTTTGGAATCAAAAATAGATCGTTTCTATAACACCATAATTAAGACAAATATAACATTTGGAAACAACAGCTTTTACCATTTATGACGCTTCCGCAGGATCAGGGAAAACATACACGTTAACGAAAGAATATTTAAAAATTCTCTTTTTAGCAAGTAACGACGATGCCTATAGGAAAATTTTGGCCATTACGTTTACCAATAAAGCGGTTGCTGAAATGAAAAACAGAATCGTATCAAGTTTGTATGAATTTTCCATTGATACTACTTCTGAAAAAGCTATGGATTTGCAAAAAGATGTGGCGAATGATACAAAATTAAGTATTGCAACGATTAAAGATAAATCGAAAGCAATTATTAAAAACATCATTCATAATTATGCGGCGTTTGATATTTCTACGATTGATAAATTTACCCACAAAGTCATTCGCACTTTTGCACAGGATTTAAATTTACCACCCAATTTTGAAGTGTCATTAGATACCGATGTATTATTGCAAGAAGCCATTGATTTAGTGATTTCCAAAGCGGGAGAAGATCAAAATTTAACCCAACTCTTAATTGAATTTTCAAAAGAGCGCACGGACGAAGATAAAAACTGGGATATTTCTGCTGAATTATTAAAGGTTGCCCAATTGATTACCAACGAAAACAATTCGGAAGAAATCAAAGAAATGTCCGAAAAAAGTGTAACAGATTTCGGAATCATTAAAAACAAATTACAAACTGCAAGCGCACATTTAAAACAAGAATGTAGCACAATTGCTCAACAGATTTTAGAAAATATCGACAAAAATGGTGTTTCTAGAAAATCGTTTTATTCGAGTTATGTAACCAATCATTTAGAAAAGGTTGCCGCTAAACGCATTGCCCGAAACGATACAATTATAAATTATTTAAACGGAACCAATGCGCCCTATTCAAAAGCCGTTCCTCAATTTGACAAGGATTTTATTGATGCCAATGCATCTAAAATATTAAGTTCGGCACAAACAATAAATGAAAAAGCTGAAAAAATTGCCTTGTATGAAGCTTTTCTTCAAAACTTAAATCCACTTTCGTTATTAAACACGATTTATCAGGAATTCAAGAAAATTCAAGAAGAGCAAAATATTGTTTCAATTTCTGATTTTAATACGATCATTCATAACGAAATTAAAAACCAACCGGCTCCATTTATCTATGAGCGTTTGGGAGAAAAATACCGTCATTATTTTATTGATGAATTTCAAGATACTTCAGTAATGCAATGGCAAAATTTAATTCCTTTAATTGATAATGCATTGGCTGGCGAAGATGAATATGGAAAAAAAGGAACTTTGATGCTGGTGGGTGATCCAAAACAAGCTATTTATAGATGGCGTGGCGGAAAAGCCGAACAATTTATTGATTTAGCTAAAGAAATTGACGCAAACAATCCATTTTCAAATAAGGATAAAAAAACAGAGCGATTAAAAACAAATTATAGAAGTTATACAGAAGTCATTCATTTTAATAATGCTTTTTTCAAACAATTAGCGCATCAATTTGACAATGAAGACTACAAGAATTTGTATGAACATCTTTCGCATCAAGAAACTAATTCTAAAACTGGCGGCTATGTAAATTTATCTTTTATTGAAGAGCCTGAAGAGGAAATCTTGATAGAAGGATTTGATAATGAAAACGATACCGTTACTTTAAAAGACAAACTTTATTTGAGCAAAACACTACAAACAATCCAACAGTGTCTTGCCAATAAATTTGAATATAAAGACATTATATTACTTACACGAACAAAAGCTCCAGGAATAAAATTGGCTAATTTTTTAACCGAAAACAAAATTCCAATATTATCATCTGAAACGTTGTTGATTCAAAATGCTATTGAGGTTAAATTGATCATTGCGTTACTTCGGTATTTAAAAAATTCTAAAGAAGAAGAGGCGAAAATTTATTTTCTATACTACATTGGTAGATACTTACAATCTGAACTGAATATTCACGATTTTATCTTGGCAACAAAAGATAAAAACACTGCCGATTTAGAAGTTTATTTAAAGTCAATTGGAATCGAAATTTCGTTTACTGATTGCAAGAAAAAATCCCTTTATGAAACGGTTGAAACGCTAATTGCAGCCTTTTTGAAGGATAAAGTAAACACTTCTTATTTGCAATATTTTCTTGATTTAGTGCTAGAAAAAGACGTGAAAGTACAATCAAGTATTGCAGACTTCTTAGAGTATTGGGATAAAATAGGCTTTCAAAAAAGTATTCCATCACCAGAAGGAACAAATGCTGTTCGAATCATGACCATTCATAAATCAAAAGGATTGGAGTTTCCAGTGGTTATTTTTCCTTTTGCCGAAGAAGATTTTACAAAAAAAATAAAGGATAAACTTTGGATTCCTCTAGAAGATTCAACTATTGACTTACCAAAAGCATTAATCAATAACAAAAAGGAAGTCGAAAATTATGGAAACGAAGCAAAAACAATTTTTCAAACTAAAAAACAAGAAGAAATACTAGATACTATTAATGTACTCTATGTGGCATTAACCCGAGCCAAAGAGCAATTATTTGTAATTTCAAATAAAAAATTAACTAAAAAAGGAGCTTTTGTTACATCAAATTTATCCTATTACTTTTTAGATTTTTTAGAAAAAAAGGGAGTGTATGAACCTACAAAATTTACTTATGAGTTTGGAACCGCTGACCGAAAATCTGAAATTGAAATTCATAAAGGCATTCATGAAAGCATTGGAATAGTTGCAGATAAATTAAAACCTTCAAAAATTAACATTGCACAACGCGAAGCACTTATGTGGGGAACGATACAACAAGATGCGATTGCTTTTGGAACTATTTTGCATGAAATTATGGCATTTATTCACACAAAAGATGAGGTTGAATTAGCTTTAAATAAAGCCATAGAACTTGGTTTAATAAGGATATCACAACGTGAAATTTTTAATGATACCATTCAAAAAATTGTCAATCATTCAGAATTAAACGATTTTTTTGCTGCTGAGGGCACAAAAATTAATGAACAAACCATCATTAAAAAAGCAACAAAAGCGATAAAACCTGATCGAGTGGTTTTAAAAGGCAATAGTGCTTATTTGTTAGATTATAAAACAGGTGAAAAACATCATAAACATAAAGTGCAAATAGAGGAATATGAATTAGCGTTGCGCGAAATGAACTATTCGGTTGCAAAAAAAATGCTCATTTATATAGGCGAAAGCATAGAAATAGTAACTTTGTAATCCCAAAAGAAACACAAACAATAATAAAATTATGTACGGAAAAATTCAACGCCACTTGCAAAGCGAATTAAATTCGATCAAAGAAAATGGTTTGTTTAAGAAAGAACGCATTATTACTTCTCCACAAGGAGCAGAAATCACTATTTCAACAGGAGAGACTGTTTTAAATTTTTGTGCCAATAATTATTTAGGACTTTCTTCACACCCAGAAGTGGTTCAAGCAGCAAAAGACGCCTTAGATTCTCATGGTTTCGGAATGTCATCTGTACGTTTTATTTGCGGAACTCAAGATATTCATAAAGAGTTAGAACAAAAAATTGCTAATTTCTACGGAACAGAAGACACTATTCTTTATGCAGCAGCTTTTGATGCAAACGGAGGTGTTTTTGAGCCGTTATTAGGAGAAGAAGATTGTATTATCTCTGATAGTTTAAATCATGCCTCAATTATAGATGGTGTTCGTCTATGTAAAGCTGCTCGGTATCGTTATGAGAATAATAATATGTCTGATTTAGAGCAACAATTAATCAAAGCTACCGAGGCAGGTCATCGGTTCAAACTAATTGTAACCGATGGTGTTTTTTCTATGGACGGATTAGTAGCTCCATTAGATAAAATATGCGATTTAGCTGATAAATACGATGCATTAGTAATGGTAGACGAGTGCCATGCCGCCGGATTTATCGGCGCAACAGGGAAAGGAACACCAGAAGCTAAAGGAGTAATGGGTAGAGTAGATATCATTACAGGAACTTTAGGAAAGGCATTAGGCGGCGCTATGGGAGGCTATACCACTGCTAAAAAAGAAGTAATTGAGATTTTACGTCAGCGTTCACGTCCTTATTTATTTTCAAATTCGTTAGCACCTTCAATTGTAGGAGCTTCGCTAAAAGTTTTTGAATTATTGGAAAAGGATACTACTTTGAGAGATACTTTGGAATGGAATACCAATTATTTTAAAGCCGGATTAAGAAAAGCAGGAATTGATTTCATTGATGGAGATTCTGCAATAGTTCCGGTAATGTTGTATGATGCTAAATTATCACAAGAAATGGCTGAAAAACTTTTAGAAAAGGGCATTTATGTAATTGGCTTTTTCTTTCCAGTAGTTCCAAAGGATAAAGCACGTATTAGAGTACAATTATCTGCTGCACACACTCAGGAACACTTGGACAAAGCTATAAATGCATTTACTGAAGTAGGTAAAGATTTAGGAATAATTAAGTAAAATTCTACAAAAGAGTGATTTTTTTTAACAAAACTTTTTGTAGTTGAAAAAATATAGTACATTTGTACCAATTATAACGGATTGTAATTAAATAAATAAGTATGAAACATTTAAACAAATTATTTGCTGCTGTCGTATTGTTTGCTGGATTAACATCGCAAGCTCAAGACAACAACAACCCTTGGGCGGTGTCTTTCGGGGTAAACGGAGTAGACACAAGAGTTAGCGCTAGTAGAAGCGGACTTAGTTTTTTAGATAAACAATTTTCTCAAACATTTGATGTAAAAGACAATTGGAATTTTTTGCCATCGATATCTTATATCAACGTTTCTAAATATGTTGGAGATGGATTTTCATTTGGAGTAACTGGATCGGTTAACAGAATTACTAAATATGTAAATTTTGATCCTACATCTCCTAATGCTGATGGAAGAGGTATGGTGGTTACTAACCCAGGAGATTTATCATATTATGGAATAGATGGTATTATTAAATACAGCTTTCAAGAAATGATCAAATCTAAATGGTTAGAGCCTTCAGCTCACATTGGAGGAGGTTATACATTTTTCGGCGATGCTTCTGCAGGAACTGTTAATGGTGGTTTAGGTTTAACTTTTTGGCTTACTGAAGGAGTTGGTTTACAGTTCCAATCAACTTATAAACATTCTTATGATTTAACTACAACAGCTAATGTAGATGTTCCAAGTCACATGCAACATTTTGCAGGTATAACATTCAAATTTGGAGGGAAAGATACAGATAATGACGGTATTTACGACAAAGATGATGTTTGTCCAGAAGTTGCTGGTTTACCAGAATTTAAAGGATGTCCAGATACAGATAAAGATGGAATTCAAGATTCAGCAGATTCTTGTCCAGATGTTGCAGGTTTAGCAGAATTCAACGGTTGTCCTGATACAGACGGAGACGGAATCATCGATTCAGAAGATGCTTGTGTTGATGTTAAAGGTACAAAAATGATGAAAGGTTGTCCTGATGCTGATGGCGATGGAGTAGCTGATAAAGATGATAAATGTCCTTCAGTTAAAGGAGATAAAGCTAATGGAGGATGTCCATGGCCTGATACTGATGGCGACAAAGTTTTAGATAAAGACGATAAATGTCCAACAGTAGCTGGTACTGTAGCTAACAATGGTTGTCCTGAAGTTTCTGATGAGGCAATGAAAAAATTAAACGACTATGGTAAAACTATTTTGTTTAACTCTGGAAAATCTTCTTTCCAAAAACAAACAATTCCAGTATTACAAGCAATGTCTGCGATATTAAAAGAATACCCTTCAGCTAAATTCTCATTAGAAGGCCACACTGATAATACTGGTTCAGATGCTTTAAACCAAAAATTATCAGAAGAAAGAGCTGCTGCTGTTAAAAACTTCTTAGTTGAAAACGGTATCGATGCTTCAAGATTATCTTCAAAAGGTTTTGGTGAATCAGCTCCAGTTGATTCAAACAAAACAGCTAAAGGAAAAGCTAATAACAGAAGAGTAGAAGTAAAATTAGTAAAATAATTTTTTTCTAAAATATACTAAGAAACGTCCCGATATATCGGGACGTTTTTTTATTTTTATAAAATGAAATCAATTACTTTTTTAGACAAACTAAGCACAGTGCTTTTAGCTCAGCCTGAAAATGAACTTTCAAGCTGTACCATTGTTTTACCCAATAAGCGAGCAAAAGTATTTTTATTAGAAAGTATAAAAAAGCAACTTGTAGGAACTGCTTTTGCTCCTACCATAATTAGTATTGAAGATTTCATTCAAGAAATTTCAGGATTACGTTCTATAGATCCTATTGAGTTACTTTTTGAATTTTATGAAGTATATCTTTCGGTTACCGAAAAATCCAAACAGCAAACTTTTGATGAATTTGCCACTTGGGCAAAAACTGCTCTTCAAGATTTTAATGAAATTGATCGGTATTTATTAGATCCTAATCATGTATTTTCTTACCTAAAGGATATTGAAGCCTTAAAACGATGGAATTTAGAACCCTTAAACACTACTAAATTAATAGATTCGCATTTAGAATTTTGGGCAAAATTACCATTGTATTATGAATCTTTTTATAATCATTTAGTAACAAAAGGAATTGGCTATCAAGGATTGTTATATAGAGAAGCAGATAAAAAAATAATCCCATTTACAAATACCATTTCAAACCAGATTTTTTTTGCGGGTTTTAATGCATTGAATAAAGCCGAAGAAAAAATAGTTAAACATTTAGCTAACGAAAACAAAGCAAAAATCTACTGGGATATCGATGAGGTATTTTTAAACGATTCTTATCATGATGCAGGTTTGTTTATTCGAAAATATAAAAAAGAATGGAAACCATTTGTAAATCAAGACTTTGAATGGGTTGTAAACCACTTTAGTGAAGCAAAAAATATCGAAATAATTGGAACACCAAAAAGTATTGGTCAAGCAAAAATTGTAGGAACTATTATTGAAAAAATTCAATCTAAGAACCCAAATTTAGAAAATACCGCTGTTGTTTTAGGTGATGAAAATTTGTTGTTACCCGTTTTATTTGGTTTGCCCGCTTCTGTTGAGGCATTAAATATTACAATGGGTTATCCAAGCAAGAATAATCCGGCGCAACTATTAATTAGTAAATTGTTTAAGCTTCATACCAATGCCAAGCAACGCAACGAAAAGAGTTATACTTTTTATTACAAGGAAGTATTAGCCATTTTAAATCATCCATTAATTGAACCATTTTGTAAAGTAGAAGCTGTTGTAGCCGTTATTAATAGTAATAATTTTACCTTCTTTTCAAGAGAAAAATTATTCAGTTTGTATGCCGAAAAATATCCCAACTCTTCTAATATTTTATTTGAACTATTATTTGCAAGATGGGATGATATTTCAGAAATACTGGCCAATCTAAATGCTATTTTGCTGCATTTAAAATCGCAACTCAATAATGATAATTCGGAAGAAAAAATCGCAAAAACTTTTTTGTATTCAATTTATAAGATCATCGTTAAATTAACCAATTATCACGAAAAGTATCACCAAATTGATAATTTAAATGCTTTACAAGCTATTTATAAACAAATAGTTGATCTTGCCGAAGTCTCTTTCGAAGGAGAACCTTTATCAGGTCTTCAAGTTATGGGAGTTCTAGAAAGTCGTGTGTTAGATTTTGAAAATGTGATTATCACATCGGTAAACGAAGGTAAATTTCCGGCAGGAAAATCGCAAAATTCGTTCATTCCATATGATGTAAAAAAGGAGTTAGGGTTGCCAACTTACAAAGAAAAAGACGCCATTTATTGCTATCACTTTTATCATTTGTTATTGCGAGCAAAAAATGTTTGGTTGCTTTATAATACCGATAATGAAGGAATAGATGCGGGTGAAAAAAGTCGTTTTATTACTCAATTAGAAATTGAAAAACAACCCAATCACAACATCACTAGCGCTATTTATAATGCCGTTTTGCCAGAGAAAGCATACGAACCTATAACCATTCCAAAAACGGATAAAATTATAACACGTTTGCACGAAATTGCAACAGATAAAGGATTTTCACCTTCTTCATTGACTAATTATATTCGGAATCCAATGCAGTTTTATATGCAACGTATCCTTAGAATAAATGAAGCGGAAGATGTAGAAGAAAATATTGCAGCCAATACCTTAGGAACAATTATTCATAATGCTTTAGAAGAATTATATAAACCCTATTTGAATCAGTTTTTGGCGTTGCATCATATTGAAGCGATGGAATCTTTAATTGATGGTGTTATTTTAAAATATTTCAAACAAGAATATAAAGAAGGCGAAATTACCAAAGGAAAAAATTTATTAGCATTTGAAGTTGCAAAACGAAATGTATTTAATTTTTTACAATTAGAAAAGAAAGCTATTGTAGAGGAAAATGCGGCGATAAAAGTACTGCTTTTAGAAGCACCTTTAAGTTGCGAAATACAGTTGGAATCCTTTGATTTTCCAATAAAAATTGCTGGGAAAGTGGATCGAATCGAAGAACGAAATGGCGTCATTAGAATTGTAGATTATAAAACAGGTAAAGTGGACGCCAATAGTTTGAAATTACCTGATGTTTTGGCTTTAACTCCTGAAATTGAAAACGAAAAAATAATTCAGTTGTTGTGTTATGCGATGATGTTTGAAAATCATGAGTTGCGCAAAAATCGGGATATAATTGCCGGAATCATTTCGTTTAAAAATATGAAAAACGGATTTTTACCTTTTGGAATTGGCAGCGGAAAAGATGCAAACACGAGTATTACAAATGAGATGATTGAAGATTTTAAAGTAATTATCAAGTTGTTAATTTTAGAAATTTTTAATCCAGAAATTCCATTTAAAGAAAAAGTATAATTGCAATAAAACCTTTCGAACTTTGCGAAAAAACTTTGCGCTTTTTGCGTTTAAAATTAAACCCTTTTCAAAAAACCACTCAAAACCACTAACAATTCCGCTTCATTTTCAATATGACTCATATGTCCATCAGGAAATGTGTGAAGTTTAACGTTTGTTCCTTCTATTTGATCAATAGTTTCATCATAATTTAAAACAGGATCTTTTTTGCCCAAAACAAATTCAATAGGATAAGGCGTAAAATGCAAAATGACTTCGCGGTCTTTTCTAATTTTCATACCTTCTAAAGCGGCAACAATTCCTTGAAGCTGCGTTTTTAAAGCTTCTAATTTCACTTCTTCGATACTATCTGCTAATCGTTCGCGATTATCTTCACTAAACAAATTAGCAATACTCATTCGAATGAATGCCGAATAATTTTGCTTCACTGCCACAGTAGCTCGGTCACGATTTGCTTTTCGTTCGTCGCTATCTGCTCTAGAGGTTGAATTAACCAATACAATTCCTTTTATGTTGTTAGGATACAATTCGGCGAAAGCCAACGCCACATAACCACCCATAGAATGCCCAATCAAAACTGCTTTTCTGATTTTTAATTCGTGTAATATATGATGAACCATATCGGCTTGGTCTTCCATCGTGTGCACATAACCCAAACAGGCCGTTGCACCATGACCCAATAAATCGATTGTAATGATGCGGTGTTTTTTTGATAATTCAGGAATAAACGCCTTCCACATCGTTTGATTTTCCAAAAAACCATGCAACAAAACCACAGCAGTTCCTTTCCCTTGGTCGGTATAACTGATTTTAGTGTTTTTGAAGTTGGTGGTTTTCATGAGGGCAAAGGTAGAGTTTAAACGCAAATTCTGAAACTTGGGAAGTAAAGTTTTTTTTGAAGTAAGAGAGGGAAATATTTTTAACCATTTTGTCATTTCGACCCAAGGAGAAATCACATTATCTAGTCCCGTTATGAGATTCCTCCTTCGTCGGAATGACAAGTGTAGACAAAAAAACGGCTCACTTTTGCAAACCGTTCAATCTAAAAATCTGAATATCTAAATTAAGCATTCATTATTGCTTCAATCTCCTCAATTTCTATTGGAATATTTCGCATTAAATTAAACGCCGCTCCAGTTTTTTGAATCACCATGTCGTCTTCTAAACGAATACCAAAACCTTCTTTTGGGATGTAAATTCCCGGTTCAACGGTAAACACCATATTGGCTTGCATAGGTTCATGAAGTAAACCATAATCGTGGGTGTCTAATCCCATGTGGTGCGAAGTACCGTGCATGAAATATTTTTTATAAGCTGGCCAATCTGGATTTTCGTTTTGCACATCGGCTTTGTCGATTAATCCTAAACCAAGTAATTCTGAAGTCATGATTTTACCCACTTCTACATGATATTGTTTCCATAAAGTTCCTGGAACCAATAGTTTAGTAGCTTCATTTTTCACATTTAAAACCGCTTGATAAACCGCGCGTTGTCTATCGGTAAAACGACCCGAAACAGGAACCATACGCGTCATATCACTAGAATAATTAGCATATTCTGCACCAACGTCTAATAAAATTAAATCGCCAGCTTTACACTGTTGGTTGTTTTCAATATAATGCAACACATTCGCGTTGTTACCCGAAGCGATAATTGGCGTGTAAGCAAAACCTTTCGAACGATTTCTTAGGAATTCATGCGAAAATTCAGCTTCAATTTCGTATTCCATTACGTTTGGTTTTACGAATTGTAATACACGTCTAAATCCTTTTTCAGTAATATCACAGGCTTTTTGGATTAATTCCAATTCTTCACTTTCTTTAACCGAACGCAATCTTTGTAAAATTGGATTTGATTTTTCTACTTTGTGTGCAGGATAATTTTCCTTCCACCATTTAACAAATCGTGCTTCACGAGTTTCGGTTTCAATAACCGCTCTATAATGTTCGTTGGTATTGATGTAAATCGTATCGGCATACGCCATAATTTCTTTCAATGTCTTGTGAAAATCTTGTAACCAAATCACCGATTTAATTCCTGAAACTTCAAACGCACGTTCTTTGTTTAGTTTTTCGCCTTCCCAAATAGCAATATGCTCATTAGTTTCTTTTAAGAATAAAATTTCTTTCAAATGTTCGTATGGTGCGTCAGGAAAGAGCAATAAAATACTTTCTTCTTGGTCTACGCCCGATAAATATAAGATATCTCTGTGTTGAGCAAAAGGCAAAGTACTATCGGCACTTACCGGATAAATGTCGTTAGAATTAAAAACCGCAACACTGTTTGGTTTCATTTGAGCCGTGAATTTTGCCCTATTTTTAATATACAATTCGCGGTCGATTTGATGGTATTTCATAGTATGGAGAATTTTCAGGTACAAAATTATAAAGATAAAAATGAAAAGATGTTAAAACCAATAGAAATTTTGTGAAAGTGCAATGTTTTGGTTAATTTTCAGCAAAATTTTTTAAGATGAAGCAAATTACCTTATTGTTTTTGTTGATTTTGCAATCGGCAATGGCTCAAAATTCTATGTTTACTCAAGTTAAGGCAGCAAATATTGGCCCTACAATTATGAGCGGTCGTGTAGTTGATGTTGCCGTAAATCCGAAAAATCCCACCGAATTTTATGTGGCGTATGCTTCAGGCGGACTTTGGTACACGAACAATAACGGAACTTCATTTGAGCCCGTAATGGACAATGCCGAAACTATAAATTGTGGTTCAGTAACATTAGATTGGACTTCGGGAACCATTTGGGTGGGAACAGGTGAAGTAAATGCTTCTCGCTCGTCTTATGCTGGAGTCGGGGTTTTAAAATCTTCTGACAAAGGCAAAACTTGGCAAAATTTAGGTTTAAACGATTCGCACCATATTAGCCGAATTTGGGTTAACCCAAGTAACTTGAATGAAATTGTAGTTGCGGCTGTTGGTCATTTATATACAAACAATAAAGAACGAGGAATTTATAAATCAATCGATGGCGGAGCATCTTGGAAACAAACTTTGTTCGTTGCGGAAGATACTGGAATTATTGATTTAGCGGTTTCAAAAGATAATCCAAAAATCATGCTTGCTGCGTCTTGGCAAAAAGATAGAAAAGCGTGGCATTTTGATGGTGATGGCGAAAAATCGGGTATTTATAAAAGTGAAGATGGAGGAACTTCTTGGAAATTAGTTTCCACAAAAGAAAGTGGGTTTCCTGCAAATGAAGGCTTGGGAAGAATTGGTTTAGCTTTATTTAATGAAAATGTGATTTATGCCGTTGTTGACAATCAGAATAAACGCCCAAAAGCGGTTTCAAAAAATAAATTGCAACTCATGCTTGCTTCACCTGGTGAGGATTTTCAAAGTATAGATAATAAAGAGCTTAATAATGCCTTGAAAGAAATTGGTTTTAGTGAAAAATATCGTGCTGAAAACATTAAAAAATGGTTAGAAAATGCTGGAACAAATGAAGTGCTAGAGCAACTTTTAGATGCCAACAAAGCTTTGTTTGAAACCGAAGTTATTGGTTGCGAAGTCTATAAATCTGAAAATGGCGGAAAATCTTGGAAGAAAACAAACACGTCATTTATCGATGACATGTTTTATACGTATGGGTATTATTTTGCGAATATTTCAGTGGATGTAACCAATCAAAATCGATTGTACATTGGCGGTGTACCATTATTGTTTTCAGAAGATGGAGGAAAAAGCTTTACATCTATTTCAAAAGAAAATGTGCATGCCGATCATCATGTTACTTGGATCAATCCTGAAAATCCAAATCACATTATTAATGGAAACGATGGCGGAATTAATATTTCCTATGACAACGGTACGCATTGGATTAAATGTAACAATGAAGCCGTTGGTCAATTGTATGCGGTGAATGTTGATAATCAAGAAAATTATAATGTGTATGGCGGTATGCAAGATAATGGCGTGTGGTTTGGACCCAACGATTTTAAGCAAAATGTTGCTTGGCATCAAGAAGGGAAATATCCATATCAAGAATTAATCGGTGGCGATGGAATGCAAATTCAAATCGATAGTCGCAATCCAAATGTTGTTTTTACAGGGTATCAATTTGGGAATTATTATCGCATCAATCAAAAAGAAGGTCAGTTTGATTTTATTTCGCCAAAAGCAGGAAAAGATGAAAAACCGTTGCGATACAATTGGCAAACGCCTATTTTACTTTCTTCGCACAATCAAGATATTTTATACATGGGCTCTCAGTTTTTACATCGTTCCATGAATCAAGGCAAATCGTGGGAAAAAATTTCTGAGGATTTAACTAGTGGAGCAAAAGAGGGAAATGTCGCTTTTGGAACAATTACTACAATTTCTGAAAGTAAATTCCAATTCGGATTATTATATACTGGTTCTGATGATGGAAAAATTCATGTTTCAAGAGATGGTGGCGTTTCATGGCAATTGATTTCGAGTCCCGAAACTTCAGGATTACCTCAAAATTTATGGGTTTCAAGAGTGGTAGCTTCTTCGCACAAAAAAGAACGGGTTTATGTCACTTTAAATGGTTATAGAAACGACAATTTTGAAAGTTATGTTTTTGTTTCGGAAGATTTCGGAAACACTTGGACTGCTATTTCCAATAGATTGTCGCAGGCCGTAAATGTAATTGTTGAAGATTCGGCTAACGAGAATATTTTATACGTTGGAACGGATAATGGATTATTTATTTCTATTGACAAAGGTTCAACTTGGCAAAACTTCTCAAACGGAATGCCAAAAGTTGCGGTGCATGATTTAAAAATACAAGCTAAAGCAAAAGAACTAATTGTAGGAACACACGGGCGTTCAATTTATAAAATAGACCTTTCGAAAGGGCAAGAATTGACTTATGAAATTTTAGCAAAAAACATCCATTTGTTTAAAATGAATGATAGAACTAAATCGGAACGTTGGGGAAGTCAAAATTATGCATGGGAAGAAGCTAAATCGCCTTCACAAGAAATTTGGTTATATTCAAACGGCGACGGAATGGTGAATCTTATCATTACAAATGAATCAGGATTGATGGTTCATACTCAAAAAGTATCAGTAATAAAAGGATTGAACTCGATTACTTATGATTATTCTCTTACAAAAGAAGTTGCAGAAAAGTGGAACAAAAAAGATAAAAATATCAAAATTAAAGTCGCTGATAACAATAAGTTTTATTTGCCTGTAGGAAAATACAAATTAGTAATTTCAAAAGATAAAACATCAGAAAATAGTACGTTTGAAATAACCGCTCCCAAAAAAAATAACTAAATTTTATTTGTTCTAATAATCACAAGTTAAGATTAAAGAAATCATTTTTGAAAGAGAAAAATTTATGAGTAGATCATATTTGAGGCTTAATTCTAACATATCTTAATTATTTTTTTCTTTAAAATGAGTTACACAAACCATTCAGAGCACTATAACTTGTTGATTTTCAACAGAAGTTAAATTATTTTAAATTCATTATAAATTAACGCCAAAAGGTTGTAGTTAATTTCAAATAGCTGTATTTTTGTTTTGATTTTTATAAAACTATTACAATCAAATAAAATTATGGCAAAATCGGCACTTTTAAAGTCATCTATCGCAAAAAAATATTGGATGGCTCTTACGGGTTTATTTTTATGCTTGTTTTTGGCAGGTCACTTAGCAGGAAATCTTCAATTGCTTGTTCCAAACAATGCTTTGAATTTTAATCAGTATGCCTTATTTATGACTTCCAATCCGGCAGTAAAATTATTATCTTATTTAACCTACATTTCCATTTTATTCCATGCAATCGACGGAATATTATTAACGATTCAAAACAAAAAAGCTAGACCAATCGCTTATGCAAAAACAGATGGATCTTCAACTAGTTTAGCTTCAAGAAACATGGCGATTTTAGGAACTATTATTTTAGTTTTTATAGCGACCCACATGGTGAATTTTTGGGCAAAAATGCATTTTGATAAAAACATGCCTATAATGACAAAAACCATTGAGGTACAAGGGCAAAAACAAGTTTTTTATGTAGGAACTCAAGTAGGACAGTATTTTCCAGTGGATCAAGTTGCAAAAGAAGGTGAAAAGGCAGAACAAGCAACGATTCCAAAGCAATTTGTGATCAAAAACAGAACCGAATTATACTATAGTCAGGCAGATGTAAAAACAGCTGATTTATATAAAGATTTATACAAATTAACCGTAGCGTTTTTTAAAGATGCTAAATATGGATTGTATTTCACAATTGGATATGTATTAGCTATGTTAGCTTTATCATTCCACTTATGGCATGGTTTTCAGAGTGCTTTCCAAACAATTGGTGTGAATAGTTCAAAATTAACTCCAGTGATTAAGTTTTTTGGAAAAGCGTTTGCAATTATAGTTCCGCTATTGTTTGCAATTATTCCTCTTATCTTACACTTTAAAAAATAATCAACATCAGTATATATTATGAAGTTAGATTCTAAAATACCAGCGGGTCCATTAAAAGACAAATGGACCGATCATAAAAACCATTTGAAATTAGTTGCTCCAAATAATAGACCAAAAATTGATATTATTGTGGTAGGAACTGGTTTAGCAGGAGCATCAGCAGCTGCTTCTCTTGGAGAAATGGGCTACAATGTAAAAGCATTCTGTTTTCAAGATTCTCCACGTCGCGCGCATTCAATTGCCGCTCAAGGAGGAATTAATGCAGCAAAAAATTACCAAAATGATGGCGATAGTGTTTATCGTTTGTTCTATGATACTATAAAAGGTGGTGACTATCGTGCGCGTGAAGCAAACGTACATCGTTTAGCCGAAGTTTCAGGAAATATTATTGACCAATGTGTGGCACAAGGAGTTCCTTTTGCTCGCGAATATGGCGGAATGTTAGATAACCGTTCGTTTGGTGGAACGCAAGTACAACGTACTTTTTACGCTGCCGGACAAACAGGGCAACAATTATTATTAGGAGCTTATTCAGCTTTATCAAGACAAATCGGATTAGGTCGTGTACAAATGTACAGCCGTCACGAAATGTTAGATTTAGTAAAAATTGATGGCAAAGCACGCGGAATTATCGCTCGTAATTTAGTTACTGGAGAAATCGAAAGACATTCGGCTCATGCTGTTGTTATTGCTTCTGGAGGTTACGGAAACGTTTATTTTCTTTCTACAAACGCCATGGGTAGTAACGTAACTGCTGGATGGAAAGTACACAAACAAGGTGCTTTATTTGCAAATCCTTGTTATGTTCAAATTCACCCAACTTGTATTCCAGTCCATGGAACAAATCAGGCAAAATTGACTTTAATGTCTGAATCTTTAAGAAATTCAGGACGCATTTGGGTACCAAAAACAAAAGAAGACGCAGCCGCCGTAAGAGAAGGCAAATTAAAAGCATCAGATATACCAGAAGAAGCAAGAGATTACTTCTTAGAAAGAAAATATCCTTCTTTTGGAAATTTAGCACCAAGAGATATTTCATCCAGAGCTGCAAAAGAAGTATGTGATGAAGGTAGAGGAATCGAGTCAAATGATACTAATGAAGGTGTATTCTTAGATTTTTCAACCGAAATACAAACTAAAGGGAAACAAGCAGCTTATGCCAAAGGAAATCATAATCCAACTCCTGAAGAAATTACTTCATTAGGAAAACAATGGTTAAAAGAAAAATATGGTAATTTGTTTACCATGTATCAAAAAATTACGGATGAAAACCCGTATGAAACTCCAATGAAAATTTATCCAGCAGTGCATTACACTATGGGAGGTGTTTGGGTTGATTATAACTTACAATCTTCTATTCCTGGTTGTTTCGTTGCTGGTGAGGCAAATTTCTCAGACCATGGAGCAAATCGTCTAGGAGCTTCTGCTTTAATGCAAGGTTTGGCTGACGGTTATTTCGTTTTACCTTACACTATTTCAAATTATTTAGCAGACGAAATCAGAACGGGTAAAATTGCTACAGATGCTCCAGAATTTGCTGAAGCAGAAGCTAGAGTTAAAGATTCAATCAGTAAATTTTTAAACAATAAAGGTTCAAAATCGGTAGATTATTTCCACAAAAAATTAGGTTTGATTATGTGGAATAAAGTAGGAATGGGGCGTAATGAAAAAGGTTTAAATGAAGCTATTGCCGAAATCGCTCAATTAAAAGAAGATTTCTACAAAGACGTAAATGTTCCTGGAAGCAATGACGAGTTGAATCCTCAACTTGAAAAAGCTTTGAGAGTTGCAGATTTAATTGATTTAGGTCAATTAATGGCACTGGATGCTTTACAACGAAAAGAATCTTGTGGAGGTCATTTCCGTGAAGAATATCAAGATGCCGAAGGCGAAACACTTCGTGATGACGAGAATTTCTCATTCGTAGGAGCGTGGGAATACAAAGGAGACGATATTACAAAAGAAGAACTTCATAAAGAAGAATTGAAATACGAGTTTATAAAAATAGCAGCTAGAAATTACAAATAAAATAGTATGAGTGCAGCAAAAAATATCAATATAAACCTTAAAATTTGGCGTCAAAAAAACGCTAATTCAAAAGGGAGCATGGAAACTTATAAATTAGATAATGTTTCTACTGCAAGTTCGTTTTTGGAAATGTTAGACCAATTAAACGAACAATTAATTAACGAAAATATAGAACCAGTAGCTTTTGATCACGATTGTCGTGAAGGAATTTGCGGAATGTGTTCTTTATACATCAACGGACGTGCTCACGGACCAGATACTGGAATTACAACGTGTCAGTTGCACATGAGAACGTTTAACGATGGCGATACTATTTACATCGAGCCATGGAGAAGTAAAGCGTTTCCAGTGATTAAAGACTTAGTAGTAGATAGAAGTGCTTTTGATAGAATTCAACAAGCAGGTGGTTTTGTATCGGTAAATACTTCTGGAAATACTATTGATGCAAACTCAATTCCTGTTCCTAAAGATGATGCAGATAAAGCCTTTATGGCGGCTGCTTGTATCGGTTGTGGTGCTTGTGTAGCTTCTTGTAAAAATGGTTCTGCTATGTTATTCGTAGGAGCAAAAGTGTCTCAATATGCATTGTTGCCACAAGGAAAAGTTGAAGCTACAAATCGTGTTTTAAATATGGTACGTCAAATGGACGAAGAAGGATTCGGAAATTGTACCAATACTGGAGCTTGTGAAATCGAATGTCCAAAAGGAATTTCGTTAGAAAACATTGCTCGCATGAACAGAGAATTTTTAAAAGCATCTGTGAAGTAATTCATAGCAACTTCAGAATAATAAAAACGCATTCAAATCAATGAATGCGTTTTTTTTAGTTTTAATCAAATTAGCTTGGGAAAATCCTAAAAGTAGTTCGATAAAGATAATTTTACATTACTCTAAACCAAAATCTTGTTCTACATCCCAATTGGCTCTAACGTCAATTTTTTTCGGATAATAAATAATTTCTTCAGCTTGTTTTTTTGCCAAATAATCTCCAGTGTCCCAAAATCCATTGGCATTATCGTCATAAATTACTCGTAAAGTATATTGTTTAGGTTCAATGGTTTCAAAAACCATGAGAGTTTCTTTATTATTAGCTATTTTACTATAAAAAACAGCACCATTATCATCTAATACTTCTAATATAAGAGGATATCGTTTAATTCCTGAAAGATTAACTTTTAAATTTCCATAATCGGAGATAAGTCTTGTGTTTACTTCAAATTTTAAGGAATCATTTTTAGTTTCATAAAAATCGGTAAACGCTTCGGGTAAAATTTCTAATGTATATTTCTGCTCTTCTTCTTTCTTGAAATCAAATTTAATTTCTTGATTAAAATCGTCGTAACTAGACGTAAAATTAACTGCAACCGAATCTTTATTTCTAAGAATTATCTTTGAATTATCAATCGTCTTTATGGGTGTGCTGCTACTTAGGGAAAATAAATCTCTAAAAGATAAGGCACCTTGAGTTTTATTTGCAATTTTTAAACTATCGCTTTCTTTTAAGTTTTTTAGTTTTGAGGTAAATGATTTTGTAAATGAACCATTTTCAACTGTTATTTCGAGCGAATCTAATTCCATTTTTGGAAAAAATAGTTGAACAGAATCTTTGTCTTTCTCTGGATATTTGGTCATTTTTATTGGAATATTTTCTGTTCCTTTTTTAGCCGTAACTTTTAGATTCTTTGTATTTCCTTCATACCCCATATAAAGCTTGTTGTTGCTTTCCTGCGTAGGTTTAAAAACTTTAAAAACAGGTTTTTCGGCAAATAATTCTAATTCATATGCTGTTGAGGTAGGCAATGTAATCGGTTCTTTTAAAAAACCAATTTTATCGCTTTTCGGGTCAAATTTATTATTCCCAGATTTGTCTTTTAATGCAATAATCTGATACGAACCTTCTTTTAAATTTTCAAGTGAAAAAACTTTTAAACTATCTAAAGTATTAGTTACATATAAAGGAGTTTCTTTATAAACAGTTGAATCGGTAAACGTTTTAGCATCATACAAAAGAACACTCACAAAATTATCTGGTTTTTGATTGAAGGCGTCTTTTATTTTTCCTACAACCGTTAAAGAATCAATATAATTTCCCGTTGAAAATACATATTTAAATTGCGAATACGGATTATTTTCATTGTTATCCGATATACTTTGGCCAAAATTAAAACTGTAAGTAGTATTCTCTTTCAAGGTATCTAACAATTTTATCGAAATAAATTTACTAGCACTTCCTTGCGGAACAATAATGGGTTGTTTTTTTAAAGGTGGCGAAATGATCAATTGCTTGGTAATATCTTTCACTTTGATTAATTCGTTGAAATTAATTTTTATTTCGCTTCCTTTAAAATTTGTACTAAAGTTCTTTGGTAAACTTCCTACAATTTTAGGTGCAATTGTGTCTTTTGGACCGCCAGAAATCGTGCCTCTTTTGGCACAATTTGTAAAAAAAACAGCCACAACAAGTAACGTAAGAATATATTTTAATTTTGTCATCATCATAAAATAAAGAAGTTACAAAATAACAACTATAATTAATGTAAACATACAAATTTTAAGAAATTTTATGAATCAGTATAAGCAATTGTGATTATACTAATTTTTGCATCCGGAATTTTTAAGATAGCTTTAGCACAAGCTTCTAATGTTGCTCCAGAAGTTATTACATCGTCAATTAAAAGGTAGTGTTTTCCATAATCCGATTGAGAAAAAGTTACATCAAAGAGGCTGTTTTTAATTTCAGATCGGGCTTCTTTACTTTTTTTTGTTTGTGTCTTCGAATATATTTTTCGATACAAAAGTTGATCGTTTATTTCGATTCCTAAGTTTTGCGATAACGCTTCACAAAAAGTGGTTACTTGATTATAGCCTCGTTCTCGATTTCTTTTTTTATGCAACGGCACTGGAATAATTGTAGTAAATTTTTGATCTTTGGCAATTTCTATGAGGTCATTTGCGTACCAATTTCCTAAAAGAGTTCCAATTTCTGGCCGATTTTTATATTTAAGTTGATGAATCATATTTTGAACAATTCCGTCTTTATGAAAATAAAGCATTGCACTGCAAAATTCTACAGGAATAATACCATAAAATTTTTTTGCAATATAGTTATTACTCATTAAATGATGTTGGGTAAGCGGCAATTCATGCCGGCAATTTGCACAAATTATAGCTTCATTTTGTAGCAAAAGGGAATTACATCCAGTACATAATTTTGGAAAAAGCAAGTTTATCAGATTTTTCAGCATTTTGTCGGTTTATTAAAATAGAATAAATAATTTTAAATACTTTTGTAGTATAAATGTAGGGTATGGCGATTAAGAAAAACAAAATTACAAAAATTAGCATCATTATTTTGATGTTGTTATTGTTGTTTTTTAGTGTAAATTATTTTAAAGTTAAGATGGAATTCTCTGCTTTTAAAAAACATTCTGAGCTTGAAATTCAGGTGTTAGAAAGTCAATTAGGCGAAATTTTACATAAATACGATTCATTAGGTATTGTTGAGAAAAATCAGCAATTACTTTCTCTCGCTGTTGACTCGGTGAGTCAAGTAAATTCAAATCTGGTTAATGATTCCGTAGTATTTTATGCTAAAAAAGCACAGGCATTAAATGCAAAAATTGCTGCTAAAAATCAAGCAATTTTAAATAAATCAAATAACAGCAATACGTTAAATCCTGCCAGTACTAATCGATTAGTTGCCATAAATATTAATTCTAAAGGGGTTAAAATTTACTCTAACATATACAAACAAAACAATTCTCAAATTCAACAGTTGCGTGTTTGTTATACCTTACAAAAGAACGAAATTGTAAAATCGGGTGACAAAACATTGTACATTCAAGTTGTAAATCCCAAAAATCAAATTATTTCAAAAGATAATTTATTTGTCGAAAACGAATCGGGTGTAAAACTTCAATATAGTGCACTTTCAGAAGTAAACTATAATAGAACCGATACCGATGTTTGTGCTTATGTTGATTTAGTGCAAAACAAGACACCAAAAGGGAAATACATAATCAATATTTACAATGAGTTTACAAAAATTGGCTCATCAACATTTGATTATAAATAATTTATTATTTAAATACCCAAAATCTTTTCTTTATTCCAATCCTATTTTTACTTTTGCAGTATGGCAAAACAAGATGATATTTTTAAAAATGTAGTTTCGCACGCAAAAGAATACGGATTTATATTTCCGTCAAGCGAAATTTACGACGGACTTAGTGCAGTATACGATTATGCGCAAAATGGTGTAGAGTTAAAAAAGAACATCCGAGAATATTGGTGGAAAGCTATGGTGCAAATGCACGAAAACATTGTGGGCTTAGACGCTGCAATTTTAATGCACCCAACCACTTGGAAAGCTTCTGGTCATGTTGATGCATTTAATGATCCATTAATTGATAATAAAGATTCCAAAAAAAGATACCGTGCCGATGTTTTAATTGAGGATTATGCCGAAAAATTAAACCAAAAAGCACAAAAAGAAATTGATAAAGCACGCGAACGTTTCGGCGCTTCATTTGATGAAGAACAATACAAAACTACAAATCCACGTGTGATGGAATATTTGGCTAAAAAGAAGGAAATTCTAGAAAGAATGGCTCGTTCTTTAGAAGCTGAAAACCTTGCCGATGTAAAAGCCTTAATTGAAGAACTAGAAATTGCTTGTCCAGAAAGTGGTTCAAGAAATTGGACCGATGTGAAGCAATTCAACTTAATGTTCGGAACAAAATTAGGTGCTTCTGCTGAAAGCGCAATGGATTTATATCTTCGTCCAGAAACAGCTCAAGGTATTTTCGTCAACTTTTTAAACGTTCAAAAAACGGGGAGAATGAAAATTCCTTTTGGAATTGCTCAAACCGGAAAAGCATTTAGAAATGAAATCGTTGCCCGTCAATTTATTTTCCGCATGCGCGAATTTGAACAAATGGAAATGCAATTCTTTGTGAAGCCAGGAGAAGAAATGAAATGGTATGAATATTGGAAAACCACTCGTTTAAATTGGCATTTATCACTTGGATTAGGAAAGGAAAATTACCGTTTTCACGACCATGAAAAATTAGCTCATTATGCCAATGCTGCGGCTGATATTGAATTCAACTTCCCATTCGGATTTAAAGAATTAGAAGGAATTCACTCTAGAACCGATTTTGATTTGAAAGCACACGAACAATTTTCAGGTAAAAAATTACAGTATTTTGATAACGAAACCAATTCAAATTATACGCCATATGTCGTAGAAACTTCGGTTGGTTTAGACCGAATGTTCTTAGCGGTTTTTTCGAATTCGCTATCTGAAGAAACATTAGAAGATGGTTCAATCAGAACAGTTTTACGTTTACCATCAGTGTTAGCGCCAACAAAAGCTGCGGTTTTACCATTGGTTAAAAAAGACGGTTTACCAGAAGTTGCCAATAAGATTATCGAAGATTTAAAATGGGATTTCAATGTAGCGTATGATGAAAAAGACGCCGTAGGAAGACGTTATAGAAGACAAGATGCCTTAGGCACACCATTTTGTATTACGGTGGATCATCAAACCTTAGAAGATGAAACGGTAACCATTCGTCATAGAGATTCCATGCAACAAGATCGAGTGAATATTTCAGCTTTACGCGATATTATCAATAACGAAGTTTCGATGCGCAACTGGTTGATGAAAATGTAATTGAAAAAATTCCAAAAAAGATAAATTCCAAAAAAAATCCCAAACTCATGTTTTGAATTTGGGATTTTTTATATCTAAAGCTATTTTAACTGCGACTGAATACTGCGACTGTAAACTACTCACTCAAAGCATTCCAGCCTCTTGCTTTCAATTCAATTTTAGTATTAGCACGGGTAACTAAATGCATGCCTTCGCTAGCTTGGGTCATGTGACCAATAACCGTAAAGTTTGGATTGGCCTTAATTTTATCGTAGTCTTCCATTTTAATGGTAAACAATAATTCATAATCTTCGCCGCCACTCAAGGCAACCGTGGTGATGTCTATATTAAATTCCTCACAAACATTAATTAATTGTGGATCGACCGGAATTTTCTCTTCATATAAATTGCAACCTACGCCACTTTGTTTGCATAAATGCATAATTTCCGATGATAATCCATCTGAAATATCAATCATAGCGGTTGGTTTGAATTCTAATTTTTCAAATAATTCTTTTAAGTCTTTACGTGCTTCAGGTTTGAGTTGGCGTTCAATTAAATAAGTATAAGGTTCTAAATCGGGTTGGTTATTTGGATTTACTTGAAACACCTGCTTTTCACGTTCTAAAATTTGCAATCCCATATATGCCGCACCAATATCGCCTGAAACCACTAATAAATCGGTTACATTAGCTCCATTTCGGTAAACAATATCGTCTAAATTTGCTTCGCCAACAGCTGTAATACTGATGATTAAACCTTTTTGTGAAGAAGTAGTATCGCCACCTATCACTTCTACATTGTATACTTTTGAAGCCATAGTAATTCCGTCAAATAATTCTTCTAAAGCTTCTAATGGGAATCGATTTGAAACCGCAACAGAAACCGTAATTTGAGTAGGAGTAGCATTCATGGCGCAAATATCAGAAATGTTCGCTACCACCGCTTTGTATCCTAAATGGCGTAACGGCATATAAGCCAAATCAAAGTGAACACCTTCAATTAATAAATCGGTAGAAATGACTGCTTTTTTAGTTCCAAAGTCGAGTACAGCTCCATCATCTCCAATTCCTTTTATGGTTGATTCTTTTTGAACGGTAAACGATTTTGTCAAGTGATCAATTAATCCAAATTCCCCTAATTGAGATAAGCTGGTTCTAGATTGGTCTTTATTTTCTAACATGGATTATTTTTTTTGCAAAAGTACAATTTTATTGTAACACAAAGTTTCGCAAAATTAAACACAAAGAGTAACGAAGTTAATTTTTAAAAATATCGGGTTGAAACTATAATAATGTAAATTTAAAAACTTTGTGAATCTTTGCGTTATTTTGTGAATCTATGTGTAATAACTCCCAGCTTCTAACTCCCAGCTTCCAGCTCTCTTAACTTCTCATAAATCAAACTCGTTTCATAGCCTTTTCGGAGTAAAAAATCCACAAATTTTTTGTTTTTCTTTAGTCCTTTCCGTTCGGTAATGTTTTCCCAGTTTTTTTCTGCTAGCGCATGAAAATTTGACAAATAAGTTGCTTCTGTAATTTCTTTTAAGGCAATTTCGATGATTTTTGAAGAAATATTTCGATATTTTAATTCATTAATGATGCGATTTTTACCCCAAAATTTATAATTGTGTTTTCCGCGAACAAAACTTTGAGCAAATCGTTCTTCATTGATGAAATTATTCTCAATGAGATAGGTAAGTATTTCTTCTTTTTCAGCTGGAGTAGCTGCAAAAGAGTATAATTTTTCATCTACTTCCTTATAACACCGTTCTTGATAAGCACAGTAGTATTCCAATTTGGATTGGATTTCTTTTTTTGAAAAATTGTTTTTTTCTGCTTTCAACGGTTTTGCTTTTTTATGTTCTTTTTATTGAACAACAAATTTATCAATTTGATTTAACATTTTTTGTATTTTTGAGCATTATCAAATAATTACAATGGAAAATATAAAGCAATACGTTCAAGCTAATAAAGAACGTTTTATAAATGAATTAATAGAATTACTAAAGATTCCTTCGGTGAGTGCCGATAGCGCTTATGCTCATGATGTGGTTTTAACTGCCGAAGCGGTAAAATTGAGTCTTGAAAAAGCGGGTTGCGATTTGGTTGAGTTGTGTGAAACTCCGGGTTATCCAATTGTTTATGGTGAAAAAATAATCGATGCAACTTTACCAACTATTTTAGTGTATGGTCATTATGATGTGCAGCCACCAGATCCAATGGAATTATGGACTTCGCCACCTTTTGAACCCGTAATTAAAACAACAGAAATTCATCCGGAAGGAGCTATTTTTGCCAGAGGGGCTTGTGATGATAAAGGACAAATGTACATGCATGTAAAAGCTTTTGAATACATGATTCAAAATAATTGCTTGCCATGTAACGTAAAATTCATGATTGAAGGCGAAGAAGAAGTAGGATCCAAAAGTTTGAGTTGGTTTGTAGAAAGAAATCAAGAAAAATTAGCAAACGATGTGATTTTAATTTCTGACACGGGAATGATTTCTAATCAACAGCCTTCAATTACAACAGGTTTAAGAGGATTGAGTTATGTTGAAGTAGAAGTTACAGGACCCAATAGAGATTTACATTCAGGATTATATGGCGGAGCAGTTGCTAACCCAATCAATGTTTTGACAAAAATGATTGCTTCTTTACATGATGAGAATAATCATATCACCATTCCTGGTTTTTATGATAAAGTAGAAGAACTTTCAGCCGAAGAAAGAGCTGAAATGGCGAAAGCCCCTTTCTCATTGGACAACTATAAAAAAGCATTAGACATTGAAGAGGTATATGGCGAAACGGGTTATGTAACTAATGAACGAAATTCTGTTCGTCCAACATTAGATGTAAACGGAATTTGGGGCGGATATACTGGAGAAGGAGCTAAAACCGTTATTGCAAGTAAGGCATTTGCTAAAATTTCAATGCGATTGGTTCCTAATCAAGATTGGGAGGAAATTACCGAATTATTCAAAAATCATTTTGAAAGTATTGCGCCAAAATCGGTTAAAGTCAAAGTAACGCCGCATCATGGAGGGCAAGGGTATGTTACGCCAATTGATAGTGTTGGGTATAGAGCAGCAAATAAAGCCTATACCGAAACTTTTGGAGTACCTGCAATTCCTGTTCGTTCTGGAGGAAGTATACCGATTGTTGCTTTGTTTGAAAAAGAATTAAAAAGCAAAACGATATTGATGGGATTTGGTTTAGATAGCGATGCTATTCATTCGCCAAACGAACATTTTGGGGTGTTTAATTACTTAAAAGGTATTGAAACTATCCCTTTGTTTTACAAGTATTTTACAGAAATGAATCAATAAAATAGAATCCCGATTATTTCGGGATTTTTTTATTTTAATACCCAGGAGTTAGTTCTCTTAGGTAGCTTTTTGAAAATTCTCGGTCTTTATATAACTGCATTTTAAGTGCGTCAATCGATTCGAATTTTTCTTCAGACCTGATGAATTTTAAAACAGAAATAGTTACTATTTTATCATATAAATCTTCGTTTATGTCAAAAAAATGAACTTCAATGGTTTTGTTATTTTCGCCAACTGTAGGATTGTGACCTATGTTCATCATTCCGTAAACACGTTTATTATTTAATGTGCTGTAAACAATATATACTCCATTCTTTGGGATTAGTTTATAAGTCTTGAGTAAAACAATATTTGCGGTAGGAAAACCAATAGTTCTGCCTAGTTGTTTTCCTTTTATTACTTTGCCAGAAAAAAAGTAATCATAGCCTAAATATTGGTTGGCGAGTTCAATTGCTCCGTCTAAAAGTGCAGTTCTAATTTTAGTTGAACTTATAGAAATTTCATTAATTTCTTCGGCATTAATTTGGACTACTTCAAAATTATATTTTTTACCAAATTCAATCAAGTCGGTAATGTTTGCCGAACGGTTTTCGCCAAAGCGATGATCATATCCAATGATAATTTTATGAATATTTAATTGATCAACCAAAACACTTTTAACAAATGCTTCAGCGCTTAATTTTGAAAAATTTTCATCAAATGGATGAATGATTAAATGATCAATTCCAGACTTTTCAAGTAAAATAGTTTTTTCTTCAATCGTATTTAAAAGATGCATTGTGCCTTCTTGATTCAAAACCATTCTAGGATGCGGGTAAAATGTCAACACTAAGCTTTCATAGGCGCCATTTTCTGTTGCATTCACTAATTTTTTGAGAATAGCCTGGTGTCCCAAATGTACTCCGTCAAAAGTACCAAGGGTAATGATTGTTTTTTTAGTAGCATTAAAGATGCTAATTGAATGGCTAACTTTCAAAGTTTATTTTTTACAAAAATAAAAAAGGATTGAACTTGTTCAACCCTTTTTTTATTATAATAATTAAAAAAATTAATTTTTAATAAATTTCAATGTTTTTGAATGGTCACCTATATTTAAATTCAAGAAATATACTCCGTTTGAATAATTAGAAACATTGATATTTAAATCTGATTCAGATTCAATTTGTTTCACGGCAATTTGTTGTCCTAAATTGTTATAAATTTCAAGTTTACCCGATCTTTGAATTCCTTGAGGGAGGAAAATGCTGAAAAAATCATTTGAAGGATTTGGATATAAAATCACGTCTTCTAGTAAATTAAATTCATCTGAGGAAAGAGCTGAATTGTTAGTAAAATAACTTACTCTTGAAATTGGAGTATCTGCTGGATTTCCAGCTTCCACAAAATCTGTAACATTAACTAATGTCGAACTTCCAGAGGTAACAGTATAGAATCCTTGGCCAACACCATCAAATAAACCATCGCCATAAGAATCATTTACAGTTAAGGTATAACAACCATTAGCTGGTAAATTCCAAACTTGATTTGAAACTAATACTTGTGTTCCATTTGCTGCAGCATCAGGATAAGTGCCACCTGTACCGCCACTATAAAGTACAGTACCCGCTTGATTTGTTAATTCCCAATTAATTTCGCTACCCCATCTATCTCCAGTTAAATTGAAAGTAAAGGAAGTTGAATTAGCATAAGCAAGGGATCCAGAAGCATTTCCAAACACCTTCGAGGCTGTGTTATTTGTAGTTCTTTGATCTGCAACTCCATTTACAGAAGTTATTGATACATTCAAAGTACCGTTTGAATTTGAATTAGTTAAAGTAACTAAAGCATATTTATTAGGAGCAAGGGTTCCTGACCAATTTTGAGTTTGATTAGCTCCGCCATTCATGTTGTAGCTAATGACAGCCGATGTTAAATTCGATGAACCTCTGTTGTACAATGAAATCACTTTTGCAGGAGCAGTTGGATTTGGGGTTGTACATGAAGGTTCAACTGTACCACAAGTATTTTCAATTTTTACCTCAGCATCATTTGCAAACAACGTAATTGAGATATCTTTTGTTGATGTCTTTAATGATAATCTTCTTGGGAACGTATTCATAACAGATGTTATTCTTGATTTTTGCTCAATTGTAAAAATATTCATGCAAATGTCATCAGTATAATCCATATAGTTAGCAATCATATCGCTAGCCCCTGTTGGACAAGAATTTCTTGGCGTACAACCATAATTGGCAGTAGCTACTGCGGGTGTGTCCGCGCAAAAATCTCCTCCAGTGGTGTTTTCTCCAGCACAACCTCCTTGGAACGTATGATAAAGTCCTAAGAAATGACCTACTTCATGCGTCATAGTTCTTCCTTTATTGTAAGTAGCATCTAAATTACCAGCAGGATAAATGCTGTTACTTCCAAAATATTTATAACCTGCAACAACCCCATCAGTATTAGCATTTGTAGAACCATTACTTGGGAATTGACCGTACCCTAAAATACCTGCAGCTGTACCGCCAAAATTAACTGACCACATATTCATATATTCAGTAGGGTTCCAAATGGTTGAAGGTTTTACAGTTGAGTCGAAAGCGTTCACCTCCCAATACGTTTGACACAAGTTAACTCTATTAATTCCATTAGTCGGATTGCCGTTCGGATCAACTTTTGCTAAAACAAATTCGATTTGTATGTCAGCCCCAACAGCATTTGTGTTAAATCCAGGGGTGCCAGTCATTTTTCTATAATCTTGAGTCATTACAGTGATTTGTGATTCCACTTGCTCGTCAGTTATGTTTTCATTAACTCCATAAGCATCACCATTATGAATTACATGAACGACAACTGGAATGTAAATTATTCCGCCTGATTGAGAATTAATTTCATTTAAATTGTTTTTTCTTAGTAATTTATTTTGTGAAGCAAGAAATGATTCAAATTGATTTCTGTTCATCCTGTCAGGATTATTAGCTTGTAAAAACGCTTCGTATTCATCTGTTGCACAACGTATATTTCCTTCTGGACTTCTTTTTTCAAAAATAATTTCTTTTCCAAATTGTGCAGCTTTCTTTTTTACTTGACCAACTATATTAGAAGTAGATAAAAAAGTTAAATAAAATAAAAATAATGTAATTTTTTTCATGTTTGATTATTGTTTAATCTACAAATTTATTAAATTAAAATAAAAAAACTATTTTTTATTAAGTTTTTACTATAAATTATTTCCCATTAAAGGTATTCATCGTAGTATTTAACCCAGCAAGTGCAAATGATTTTATAATTTCGGCGCTTAAAGCTAATCGTTCTTTTAGTTGTTCTTTTTCAGTTTCGTCCCATTCGCCTAAAACATAGTCAACTTGTTTTCCTTTTTTAAAATCGTCGCTAATACCAAATCGAAATCGTGGATATTCAGAAGAGTTCAGTAGTAATTGAATGTTTTTTAATCCGTTATGACCGCCATCAGTTCCTTTTGTTTTGATGCGAATGGTTCCAAAGGCTAAATTCAAATCGTCGGTAATAACTAATAGGTTTTCTTTTTCAATCTTTTCTTTTTCTAACCAGTAGTTTACCGCTTTACCGCTTAAGTTCATAAAGGTGTTTGGCTTCAGTAAGAGCAATGTTCTGCCTTTTATTTTGAGTTCTGCAACATCACCTAACTTCTGGGTTTGAAAAGAAATCCCTTCTGCATTAGCAACATAATCTAATATTTTAAAACCAATATTATGTCTTGTGTTTGCGTATTCTGAGCCAATGTTTCCAAGCCCAACTATCAGGAATTTCTTCATAGGAATGACCTCTTGTGGTTTATTTTTCTTAATTATATTTAAAAACCAATTCATCATGTAAAAGTAACATAAAGTTTATAAAATAAAAAGCATAAAAAAAGCACCAGTAAACTGATGCTTTTTCGTATGGATTGAAAAGAAATTATTTTTTCTTTTTTGCTCCTTTTTCTGCTTTTGCTGCTTCTTGAGCCGCTTTCATTGCCGCACGAGAAATTCTCACTTGACAAACTACAGTATTATCTGGGTGCATTAATTTGAAATTGTTTGTAGGTAATTTAGTTACATACAATTTGTTACCCATTTCTAATTCAGAGATACTTGCTTCTACAAAATCAGGTAAGTTTTTAGGTAATGCTTTTACTTTTAAACGACGTTGGTTTAATCGTAAAACACCTCCTAATAATACTCCTGGAGAAGTTCCTGTAATTTTAACAGGTACTTCCATAACGATTTCTTTATCGTCACTTAATTGGAAGAAGTCAATGTGTAAAATTTTGTCAGAAACTGGGTGAAACTGAATGTCTTGCATAATTACATTGGTAGACGTTCCGTTTAACTCAACTACAACTGTGTGTGCGTTTGGAGTGTAAACTAAATCTTTAAATGCTCTTTCGTCTGCAACAAAATGAACTGGCTGATTTCCTCCGTAGATAACGCAAGGAACCATTCCAGCATCACGTACGGCTTTAGTTGCCTTTTTGCCTACGTTTTCTCTTTCTGATCCTTTAATCGTAATTGATTTCATTGTAAAATATATATAATTATTAATAATTCTGCTTTAGGCATTAAGCTTTTGGCTTTATGCTGAATATAACAAAGGTTTTTGCTTAAAACTTATGGCTTAGAGCTTATGGCCAATAATTACATCAAAAATTTCCCACTAATTGAGGTATTATTTTGCACCATATGCATTACATCTGCAAATAATGGGGCACAACTTACCACTTTTATTTTATTTGATTCTTTCTTCAACGGAATAGAATCGGTAACAATTAATTCTAATAATTTAGAATTTTCAATTTTTTCGTAGGCATCTCCTGATAATATAGGGTGCGTACAAATTGCTCTTACACTCAAAGCACCTTTTTCCATCATTACATCGGCCGCTTTGGCTAATGTTCCTCCAGTGTCAATCATATCGTCAACTAAAATAACATTTCTGCCTTTTACGTCTCCAATCAACTCCATCGTGTCAATTACATTCGCTTTTTTTCTTTGTTTGTAACAAACCACCACGTCCGATTCTAAAAACTTAGAATAAGCATAAGCTCTTTTTGAGCCTCCCATGTCTGGTGATGCAATCGTTAAATTTTCTAAATTTAAACTTCTCACATACGGCAAAAAGATGGTTGAAGCAAACAAATGGTCCACTGGTTTTTCAAAGAAACCTTGAATTTGATCGGCATGTAAATCCATGGTCATAATTCGGGTTGCTCCTGCGGTTTCCAATAGTTTTGCAACTAATTTTGCTCCAATTGGCACTCTTGGTTTGTCTTTTCGGTCTTGTCTTGCCCAACCAAAGTAAGGAATAACCGCGGTAATATGTCTGGCCGATGCTCTTTTTGCTGCATCAATCATTAATAATAATTCCATTAGGTTGTCTGCACTTGGAAAAGTTGAACAAACTAGGAATACGCGCAATCCTCTTATTGATTCTTCAAAAGAAGGCTGAAACTCGCCATCACTATATATTGAGAACGTAACTTTACCCAGTTGAGCGCCATACTTTTCAGCAATTTGCTCCGCTAGATACACACTTTGAGAACATGCAAAAATTTTTGCTTCTGGTTCTTGATACAGCATGTTAATTTATTGTTTAGTAGTTAGTTAGTGTTGTGTTGTGTTAACGAGGTGCAAATTTAGAAATAAAATCGAACTCTGAAAGGATATTTTTAACTATTTTTTAATGAATTGCAGAATTATTTTTTACATTTGCACCCACTTATTGATGAAATCATCAGTTTTCCTTGCCCGGATGGCGGAATTGGTAGACGCGCACGACTCAAACTCGTGTACTTAGGTGTGTGGGTTCGATTCCCACTCCGGGTACAAAACCTTTCTTTTTTTAAGAGAGGTTTTTTATTTTAAAACACTTTTTGTAACCGTTCCTGAGGCAATCCACGAAGAAATAATTCCCAATAAGAAGATAGTAGAAACTACAATAAATACATTCTCCCATTCAAATAAAACAGGGTAGGGCATCGATTCAGTGATCATAATAAATGCAAATTGTTGTTGTGCTAAAATAATTAAGATAGCAAGTGCTAAACCAATGGTTAATCCAAAAACAGTAATTAGAATTCCTTGGGTAAAAAAGATATTTCGGATAGCGGTTTTGGTTAAACCAATATTAAAAAGAGTCTTCAAATTTTCTCTTTTGTCAATAATTATCATAACAATAGCTCCGGCTAAACAAAATAGCGTCAGAATAACTACTAATGTGCTAAATAAATAAATAAATAAGTTTTCAGACTGAAGCATTTTATAAAGTGAATCATTTAATTGGGCTCTATTTTTTATTTTTACTGAGGATCCAAAAATGTCGTCTAATTCGCTCCTAACTTCTTCTTCGGTGCTGTTTGGAGCAGCTTTTAGTTCTAACGAAGTATATTGATTAGAAGCTAATCCTAATAAATTTTGGGCTAAAGTGATATCACAAAACACATAACGACTATCTAGTTCTTCATTAACCGAATAAACACCCGAAGGAAAAAGTGCCGCAGTATTAAATGCGTCCATTGGATTTTCAATAGCTCCTTTGCCTGGTTTTGGCGCATATACTTGTAATTGATGGTTAAAATCAAACAATCCTAGGGCTAATTTCCGACTGATTTCGGCACCCACAACCACTTCTTCAGTATTCGGCGAAAGCCATTCACCCAAATATAAATGGGCGTTAAAATTGGTAACAGCTGCATAACTTTGGTCTACCCCTTTAATTTCGGCAACAATTTCTTTTTCATCATAAATAAAGTAGACGCGCTCGGTTACTACTTTACTAAAGGCAGCAATGGACTTGCATGCCTTTAATTGTTTTTCTTGATTTTTAGTTACCAAAAAATGCTTTCCTGAGGTCGTTTCTACTTTGAAATCTGGGTCGGTAGCATTGGCAAAATTAAGGGTGAACTCTTTTAAGCCACTAAAAACAGATAAAAAAACAAATAGCGCCATAGTACTGGCAATAATTCCCATAGAAGCAATGCCAGTGATAATATTAATGGCTTTGTTCTTGCTGAAACTTATAGCATAACGTTTGGCGATATATAAGGAAAGGTTCAAATTATGATTTCTTTCTTTTTTCTAATAAATCTGGATTTTCAATAGGATTTTCTTCTCCAGCTAAGGCTTTGTCAATTTTTTCGATATAATCTAAACTATCGTCTATATAGAAAATCAAATTAGGTACTTTTCGCAATTGATTTTTTACGCGTTGGGCTAAATCGTGTTTAATCAAAGGAGCATTACTTTTTACGGCAGCTAAGATTTCTGCTGCTTTTCGGTAGGAAAAACACTCAAATGTACTTTAGCGATAGATAAATCAGAAGTAACATTTACTTTTGAAACCGAAATTACCAAATTATTGATGTTGTTTTTACGAATTTCGCCTTGTAAAATGGATACCAAATCGTTTTGTAAAAGGGCTCCTATTTTTTTTTGTCTGTTTGTTTCCATGAGGCAAAAATACAATAAGATTTTCGATTGAAGATTAACGATTTTGGATTTTTGAAGTTTTGGTTTGTTTTTTATTTCATAATTTTACGGAAATTAGCATCATGAGAAAAATCGAACATATAGGTATCGCCGTTAAAGATTTAGCAGCCTCGAATACTCTTTTCGAACAATTATTGGGTCAGCCTCCTTATAAAGAAGAAGAAGTTGCAAGTGAAGGCGTAAAAACTTCTTTTTTTATGAACGGACCCAATAAAATAGAATTGTTAGAAGCAACCAACCCAGATAGTCCAATTGCAAAGTTTTTAGAAAAAAAAGGAGAAGGTATTCATCATATTGCTTTTGATGTGGAAGATATTGTCGTAGAAATTGCCCGATTAAAAAAAGAAGGTTTTATCGTGCTAAATGAAGTGCCTAAAAAAGGTGCCGATAACAAATTAGTAGCTTTTTTACATCCAAAATCTACCAATGGGGTTTTGATTGAGTTGTGTCAGGAAATTATTGAACAGCAATTGTTTATTAGAAAATAGAAGAGAAGTAGTAAAAAAATTTGCAGTAAATATAAAATAGCTGTAATATTGCAGACTCTTAACTGGTCCTATAGCTCAGTTGGTTAGAGCACCTGACTCATAATCAGGTGGTCCCTGGTTCGAGCCCAGGTGGGACCACATTAAATGAAAGACTTCACAGTAATGTGAGGTCTTTTTTTATTCTTCTAATTTAAAACTAAAAACCGCATTCTTTACCGGTAGTAGCAACTAATTCATTGATTCCCAATGTTAAGTTTTCGCCAAAACTAAAAACTTAACATTGACGTATTAATAATTTGTTTACTTTTGCATAACATTTACTTAACATTGAAACAACAAACAAAACATATAATGGAAGAAAACAAACAAATTGAGGGAACAAATCAAGCAGAAAAAGTATTAACTAGTAGTGTAACTGCACCAAAAACAGCTACTCCAGTTAGAAGAACAGCTACACGAAAACCGGCTGTAAAAAAAGAAGTGGTAACACCAACAACTACTACACCTCAAAGAAGTGCTCCAAGAGTGAGAAAACCAGTTGCAGTGAAACCAGTTGCAGTGAAACCAATTGATGAAATTTCTGCTCCTATTGAAAGTAGTACTGCAGTTATAGATTCACTTGAAAATGATGAAACAAAAAAGTTAGACAAAAATAACATCAAAAAACTTAAAAAGATGAGTAAAAAAATCACTGAAAAAGAAAAGAAAGAAAAAGCAAAACTAAAAGAGAAACAAAAGAAAGCTAATAAAAAGAAAAAAGACAAAGCTAAGAAAGAGAAAGCAAAAATGAAATTGAAAGAGAAAGCTGCTAAGAAAAAAGCTGCGGCTAAAAAGAAAAAAGCAAAATCTAAAAAGAAATAGTTAGCAGATTATTTTAAAGTCTTACAGCAATGTAGGGCTTTTTTATTTCCCCAAATCCGTCAATCGTGCTACATATTTACCAATAACATCAAACTCTAAATTTACCTGGGTGCCTATTTTGTAGGTGTGAAAATTAGTATGTTCATAGGTGAAAGGAATAATCGCCACATTAAAGCGGTTGCGTTCAGAATTTACAACGGTTAAACTGGTGCCATTTACCGTAATTGACCCTTTTTCAATAGTAATATTACAGAGCAAAGGATCATATTCAAACGTAAATTCCCAACTACCATCAGTTTCTTTAATCCCACAACAAACTCCCGTTTGATCCACATGTCCTTGCACAATGTGTCCGTCTAATCGGTCGCCCAGTTTCATGGCGCGTTCTAAATTGAGTACGTCGCCAACCTGCCAATTACCAATAGCGGTTTTGTTTATCGTTTCTTGAATAGCAGTTACGGTATATTCGTTTTGGTTGATTTTTACAACTGTCAAACAAATGCCATTATGGGACACACTTTGATCAATTTTTAGTTCGTGCGTAATTTCCGAAGCCACGGTAATGTGCAGATTTCCCTGTTCTTTTTGAATTTCTTTGATTATTCCGAGTGTTTCTATAATTCCGGTAAACATAACTGATATAATTTTACTAAATTTGCACTTCAAAAGTAAGCAATAAATCACATTCGTTATGGTTAAAAAAGCAGAAAATATAATTGTTGGAATTTCGGTAGGAGATTTAAATGGTATTGGAAGCGAAGTCATATTAAAAACATTTGAAGATACTCGAATGTTAGAATTGTGTACGCCCATAATTTTTGCCAATGTTAAAATCATCTCTTTTCTAAAGAAAGAATTGAATTTAACTGCTGCTATTCACGGAATTGATAAGTTAGAACAACTCGTTGTTGGAAAAATAAACGTTTTAAACGTTTGGCGCGATGGCGTGGATTTAGAATTTGGAAAAAATGATGCGGTTGTAGGAAGTTATGCTATAAAATCATTTGTTGCTGCAACAAAAGCGTTGAAAGAAGGTTTTGTCGATGTTTTAGTAACCGCACCTATTAATAAATATAACATTCAATCAGAGGAATTTAAATTCCCAGGTCATACCGATTATTTGGATAAAGAATTAAACGGAAATGCCTTGATGCTTATGGTTCATGACGATTTGCGTGTGGGATTATTGACTGATCATGTTCCTGTTAATGAAGTAGCGCAACAACTAACCGAAAAATTAATTTCCGAAAAATTAGAAACTATTATCAATACTTTAAAACAAGATTTTGAAATTGAAAAGCCAAAAGTCGCTGTTTTAGGTTTGAATCCTCATTCGGGCGATAATGGTGTAATTGGCAATGAAGAAGAAAAAATAATCAAGCCCACGTTGAAAAAATTATTTGAAGCCGGAAATATGGTATTTGGGCCTTTCCCAGCCGATGGTTTTTTTGGGTCTGGGCAGTATGAAAAATATGATGCGGTTTTAGCCATGTATCACGATCAAGGGTTAATTCCGTTTAAAACGCTTTCATTTGGCAACGGAGTTAATTATACAGCGGGTTTAGATAAAATTCGCACATCTCCAGATCACGGCACAGCCTATGAAATTGCAGGAAAAGGAGTAGCCAATAACGAATCATTCAAAGAAGCAGTTTATTTAGCAATTGATATTTTTCACAGACGAAATGACTATCAAGAGCTTACAAAAAACCAATTAAAAACAAAACAAAAACAGTTATAGACAAAAAAATGTTTGTAACGCGTTTGAATTTATAATAATTTTATATCTTTGCACACCTTTTAAAAAGGTAAAACTGTTGTTATGAACAATTTAAAAGCATATTTAATTCCTTTTTTAGGTTTAAAAATAGGTAAACATCAGTTTGATTATCAATTAGATAATACGTTCTTTTCAAACTTTGACTACGATGAATTTAATGAAGCATCGGTTAAAGTAAGTATTGTTTTGGAGAAAAAAAGCACGATGCTCGAACTCAATTTTAAACACAAAGGCACGGTTAATGTTCCTTGTGATGTTTCTGGAGAAGAGTTTGATTTAGCCATTAAAGGGAAGCTGCAACTTTTAGTAAAGTTTGGCGATACTTTTAATGATGAAAACGAAGAGTTGCTCATCTTGCCTCATGGAGAATTTCAAGTCAACGTGGCGCAATACATTTATGAATCAATTGTATTGTCGGTTCCATTGCGAAGAATTCACCCTGGTGTAAAAGATGGTTCGCTAAAAGAAGTAATTGAAAAATTAGAATCTTTAGCTCCAAAAGAAAATAAAATTAATGAACAAAAAGATGAGATAGACCCTAGATGGGAAAATTTAAAAAAACTATTAACGGATAAATAATACAGAAAAATGGCACATCCTAAGAGAAGACAATCGTCAACAAGAAGAGATAAAAGAAGAACACATTACAAAGCGACAGTTGCGCAAATTGCTACATGTCCTATAACTGGTGAAGCACATTTATACCACAGAGCTTATTGGCATGAAGGTAAAATGTACTACAGAGGTCAAGTTGTAATTGATAAGGCAGAAGCTGTAGCGTAATTACATCAAAAAAATAGAGAAAACTCTCACATTGTGAGGGTTTTTTTGTTAAAGACCCATTTGCTATAGATTTCTATTAATGAATAGGATAGGTTTAAATTTTTTTTTGTAATTTCAACCACTTTTCGAATTTAAAAAATTTGAAGAGAAAAATTAACCCTTATGAATAAAATTACAGCAGCAATTACCGCTATTGGTTCGTATGTTCCAGACTTTGTTTTATCAAATCAGGTATTGGAAACATTGGTAGATACCAATGACGAATGGATTACCACTCGTACAGGAATTAAAGAAAGAAGATTATTAAAAGAAGAAGGCAAAGGAACTTCATACCTTGCCATTAAAGCAGCTCAAAACTTATTAGAGAAAGCCAATTTAGATCCTAAAGAAATTGATTTAGTGATTATGGCAACTGCAACTCCCGATATGCCCGTAGCTTCTACAGGGGTATATGTTGCAACAGAAATTGGAGCTACTAACGCTTTTGCATTTGATTTACAAGCAGCTTGTTCTAGTTTCCTTTACGGAATGTCAACTGCTTCAGCCTATATTGCCTCAGGAAAATATAAAAAAATACTTTTAATTGGAGCCGATAAAATGTCTTCAATCATAGATTATACCGACAGAGCTACTTGCATCATTTTTGGAGATGGTGCCGGAGCTGTTTTATTTGAACCCAACACCGAAGGATTAGGATTGCAAGACGAAATCCTTAAAAGTGACGGAATTGGAAGAGAATTCTTAAAAATTGAAGCCGGAGGATCTATTTTACCACCTACTGAAGAAACCGTAAAAAATAGACAACATTTCGTTTTTCAAGACGGAAAAACTGTTTTTAAATATGCTGTTTCGGGCATGGCAGATGTTAGTGAAAAAATAATGGAACGCAACAACCTTACTCACGACGATGTAAACTGGTTAGTAGCGCATCAAGCAAACAGAAGAATCATCGATGCCACTTCAAATAGAATGGGACTTGATGAATCTAAAGTGTTAATTAACATTCAAAAATATGGGAATACAACTTCGGCTACCTTACCTTTGTTGTTGTCCGATTTTGAAAATCAATTGAAAAAAGGGGACAACATTATTTTTGCTGCTTTTGGTGGCGGATTTACATGGGGTGCAATCTACTTAAAATGGGCTTATACTAAATAGAATATAAACTAAACTAAAATCAAACAATATGGATATTAGAGAAATTCAAAACCTAATCAAATTTGTAGCTAAATCAGGTGCTACGGAAGTAAAATTAGAAATGGACGATTTTAAAATCACCATAAAAACAACGACAGAAGGAGCAGAAAGCACTACGACTTATGTGCAACAAATGCCAATGGCAGCTGCTCCACAAATGATTGCTCCACAAGCGGCTGCTCCAGCAGTTTCTGATGCAATTGTTGCACCTGCGTCTGATGATCATTCAAAATACATTACTGTTAAATCGCCAATTATTGGAACTTTCTATAGAAAACCAGCTCCAGACAAACCGTTGTTTGTAGAAGTGGGTTCAACTATTGGAAAAGGTGATGTGTTGTGTGTCATTGAAGCAATGAAATTATTCAACGAAATTGAATCAGAAGTTTCAGGTAAAATCGTGAAAATTTTAGTGGATGATTCTTCACCTGTTGAATTTGATCAACCATTATTCTTAGTTGATCCATCTTAATTTGAAAAAATGTAATCATTTGAATTCATTTTCAAATTTTCAAATTGTTTAATTTTCAAATTAAAAGCTATGTTTAAAAAAATATTAATTGCCAATAGAGGGGAAATTGCACTACGTGTTATTAGAACTTGTAGAGAAATGGGAATCAAAACAGTTGCCGTTTATTCTACAGCAGATGCAGATAGTTTACACGTAAAATTTGCAGACGAAGCTGTTTGCATTGGTCCGCCTCCAAGTAATCTTTCGTACTTAAAAATGTCAAACATTATAGCGGCTGCAGAAATTACTAATGCAGATGCTATTCACCCAGGATACGGATTTTTATCTGAAAATGCTAAGTTTTCTAAAATTTGTCAAGAACACGGCATCAAATTCATTGGGGCATCCCCAGAAATGATTGATCGTATGGGAGATAAAGCTTCTGCGAAATCAACTATGCTAGAAGCAGGCGTTCCTTGTGTCCCTGGTTCTGTTGGAATTTTAGAATCGTATGAAGAAGCCGAAAAATTAGCCGGTGAATTCGGTTACCCAGTTATGTTAAAAGCAACTGCTGGTGGTGGTGGAAAAGGAATGCGTGCTGTTTGGAAAAAAGAAGATTTATTAAAAGCTTGGGAAGGTGCTCGTCAAGAGTCAGCTGCCGCTTTTGGTAATGATGGCATGTATTTAGAAAAATTAATCGAAGAACCGCGTCACATCGAAATTCAAGTAGTAGGAGATTCTTACGGTAAAGCATGTCACCTTTCTGAAAGAGATTGTTCGGTACAACGTCGTCATCAAAAATTAACCGAAGAAACACCTTCTCCTTTTATGACCGATGAATTGCGTGAAGCAATGGGAACAGCTGCGGTTAAAGCAGCAGAATACATTAAGTATGAAGGTGCCGGAACAGTAGAATTTTTAGTGGATAAGCACCGAAATTTTTACTTTATGGAAATGAATACGCGTATTCAAGTAGAACACCCAATCACAGAACAAGTGGTTGATTATGACTTAATTCGTGAACAAATAATGGTAGCTGCTGGAATTCCAATTTCAGGAAAAAACTACTATCCACAATTACACGCTATAGAATGTCGCATTAACGCCGAAGATCCTTATAACGATTTCCGCCCTTCGCCAGGTAAAATTACCGTTTTACATGCGCCAGGTGGACATGGAGTACGTCTAGACACCCACGTTTATGCAGGATATACCATTCCGCCAAATTATGATTCCATGATTGCAAAGTTGATTACAACAGCGCAATCGAGAGAAGAAGCAATCAATAAAATGAAACGTGCTTTAGATGAGTTCGTTATCGAAGGTATCAAAACCACCATTCCATTCCACAGACAATTAATGGACGAACCAGATTATGTGGCTGGAAATTACACCACCAAATTCATGGAATCTTTTGTAATGAAAGAACAAGAATAAAACTAAAAAAGCGATTTCATTGAAATCGCTTTTTTAATCCAAATTAACTATAAAACGATGCTAAATGATATGCGTTTTTAATTTTTTTTGCCTATTTTCACAATCTTAAATATTTATAAAGTGAAGAATAACAAATTATTCATATTAATCATTATTTCGTTGATTATTGGCATTGCTTTAGGTGGTGTCGTGCATTATCAGTTTCCTGAAGCTATTGATACATTCTCAAAAAATATAAAACTACTTGGAACCATTTTCATACGATTGGTTCAAATGATTATAGCACCCTTGGTTTTTTCCACATTAGTGGTCGGAATTGCAAAAATGGGCGACATGAAAATGGTGGGTAGAGTTGGCGGAAAAGCGATGGCTTGGTTTATTTCGGCTTCGTTGATTTCTTTAGTATTGGGAATGGTTTTAGTTAATTTTTTCGAACCCGGAAAAGGCACTTCAATCAAATTAGAAGATACTTCGAGCGCTTCAGAATTATTAGAAAATTCAAAAGGATTTTCATTGGAAGAATTTGTAAAACATGTAATTCCAAAAAGTTTATTTGAAGCTTTAGCTACTAACGAAATTTTACAAATTGTAATTTTTTCTATCTTATTTGGAGTGGCTTTAGCGGCCTTTAGTAAAAAAGAAGCTAAACCAATTATTAAATTATTAGATTCAGTTTCTCACGTAATATTAAAAATGGTTACGTTCATTATGTGGACCGCTCCTTTAGGGGTTTTAGGCGCTGTGGCAAGTGCTATTGCAAAACATGGATTTGAAGTTTTTACGCTGTATGCCAAATATTTAGGTGCGTTTTTAGTAGGAATAATTATACTTTGGTTAATACTGTTAACTGTTGGATATATAATTTTAGGCAAACGACTTTTTGTTCTGCTTCAAAGAATTAAAAGTCCACTGTTGATTGCCTTTTCAACTACGAGTAGTGAAGCGGTTTTTCCTAAAATGGTAGAAGAATTAGAACGTTTTGGATGCCAACCTAAGATTGTTTCATTTACATTACCGCTAGGTTATTCTTTTAACCTTGACGGAAGCATGATGTACATGACGTTTGCCAGTATTTTTATTGCGCAAGTATATGGAATTGACATGTCTTTAGGGGAACAATTGACTATGTTATTAGTATTAATGTTAACTAGTAAAGGTGTTGCGGGTGTTCCAAGAGCGTCTTTAATTGTGGTGGTTGCTACTTGTGCTATGTTTGGCATTCCGCCAGAAGGCATTGCCTTAATTTTACCAATTGACCATTTTTGTGATATGGCCCGAAGCATGACCAACGTGTTAGGAAACGCCTTAGCAACAGCATCTATAGATAAATGGGAAACTAAACCAGAAGTATAATATGAACGATTTCCATTGGTCCCAATTATTTAATCCTGAATTCTATATTACGATGGAGGTTGGCGGTATTCCTATTGGAATTTACGTCGTATTGTTCATTATATTTGCCGAAACTGGTTTGTTTGCAGGTTTCTTTTTACCCGGTGATAGCTTACTGTTTTTATCTGGAATATATTGTGAAGCGTTGGCACAACCTTTAACTTTTTTGCCTAAAGGGTATTCGCCTGTTTTTGTGATTGCGGCATTAATTGCCCTTTCTGGAATAATAGGTAATATTTTTGGCTATTGGTTTGGGTCTGTGTACGGAAAAAATTTATATCAAAAAAAAGATGGTTTTTTCTTTAAGAAAAAGTACCTAGACCAATCCGAAAGTTTTTTTCAAAAACATGGTGGAATTGCAATTATTTTTGCACGATTTTTACCAATTGTAAGAACTTTTGTACCCATTATTGCTGGTATTGTGCACATGAAAAAAAGCAAATTCATGTTGTATAATATTTTAAGTTCTATTTTATGGTCGTTTATTTTGGTTTATGCAGGGCATTATTTATACGGCTTATTTTTAGAAAAATTTGATATTGATTTAAAACATCATATTGAAAAAATCATTCTAATATTAGTGGCTGTCACATCATTTCCTTTAATTATGAAAGCAATTAAGGCGAGAAGAAAGAAAGATAGCGAGAATTAGTAATTAGATAAAATATTATTTACTAAGCAAAGTGATTTGGTTGCGAGCGCTTTTCTACTTAAGGTTTAGATTTTTCACCTATTTTTTTTGAAAGGATTGGTTTTGTAAATAATAAATCCAAAAAATAGAAATAATATAATTTTACCAACAAAAAAACCATTCCCAAAATCATTTAAATTTTCAGAGTGATACACTAGAATGTTTAAAAGGATGTAGCCTAGATATAGTAATACTATTATTGAAGCGTAAAATATAAATTTTTTCATTTTAGTTAAATTAAAGGCGACAATGTTTCCAAAGTCGCCTGTGTTTTTTATTTTGTAACAGTTGTTGTTGTTGGAGTATAAATACTGAACGTTAATGCAGCAATTAATCCATTAACAAAAGTTTGTCTTGTGTGAACAGTATAATCTGTTGCACCTTCAGCCATAGTTTTAGAATCAGAAACTCCAACTGGTGCTAATCCACCAATTACATAATGATTCCATTTTGTAACTTTAGTGCTCCCTTGAGCTCCTTTTCCAACAACACTTGTATAAGAAAAACAAGATGTTAGCATAATTGACATTGCAAAAGCAATAGTCATAACTTTAAATGTTCTTTTCATTTTTTAAATTTATAATTATTTACCCAATATTGAGTCGATTTTAGGCATTGTTTGCGGTTTCGATGCTATCCGTTTGATTAAGTAAACCTTTCGTAAACATTATATTCATCTATAATATCGTAATTTTTGGCACCAAAAATACAAAAATATTATAAAAATACAAATTAGTAGCAGTATTTTTAAAATTATAAGTATTTTTAAAGTAATTATTTTTTTATTTTCCTTGAGCGTTTAAAAATTTTCTTTCAGAAATAAATCAACCCGAAAGTTTTATACAAGAAAAGAAAGCTCTTGCAATAAAAAACATTTTACTACATTTACTTTTTTAAGTATTATTAGGTATGCAACTCAGTTATTGGGAGATAAAAAATTGGTTCACAAACGTTGATTTTACAATCGTAGGTAGCGGCATTGTAGGTTTGCATGCGGCACTCGCATTGCGTGAAAAATTTCCAAAGGCAAAAATTATAATCTTAGAAAAAGGGGTTTTGCCTCAAGGTGCCAGTACAAAAAATGCAGGTTTTGCATGCTTTGGCAGCATTTCTGAAATCATTCACGATTTAAAATCCCATACTGAAGAAGAAGTCATTCAATTAATTCAAAAAAGATATTCAGGATTGCAATTATTACGGAAAAACTTAGGCGATGCTGCTCTAGATTTAAAACCCTACGGTGGTTATGAGCTGTTTTTAAAAGAAGACGAACCTTTTTATAATGAATGTTTGCAGAAAATCCCTTTTATTAACGAATTTTTGAAACCTCTTTTTAAAGCGGAAGTATTTCTAAAGCAAATGGATCGTTTTCAATTTGGAAAAATATTTGAATACTTAATTTTCAATCCGTTTGAAGCCCAAATTGATACCGGGAACATGATGCAGGCACTACTCAAAAAAGCGCATCAAAACGATATTTTAATTTTGAACAATCAGACTGTATCCAATCATCAAGAATTGAATGATGGTGTTGAGGTTGAAACGAATGGAATTACATTCAAGACAAACAAGTTGATATTTACTACAAACGGTTTTGCAGCACAATTAACCAATAACCAAGTGCAACCCGCAAGAGCACAAGTATTGATTACAAAACCTATTCCAAATCTAGACATAAAAGGAACTTTTCATTTAGATGAAGGATATTATTATTTTAGAAACATCAACGATAGAATTTTATTAGGTGGCGGAAGAAATTTAGATTTTGAAGGCGAAACTACTACTTCACACGATACGACAGAATTGATTCAAAATCGTTTGGAGGAATTATTAAAAAATGTAATTTTACCATTAACTCATTTTGAAATTGACCACCGATGGAGTGGCACCATGGGCATAGGAGCGCACAAAAAACCGATTGTTGAACAATTGTCAAATCATGTTTATTGTGGGGTGAGAATGGGCGGAATGGGTGTTGCAATAGGAAGTATAATAGGTCAAGATGTAGCAGATTTAATTTAAAATATGGCAAAAAAATCAACACCAAATAGAACATCAAAACCCGCAGTAAAACGAACTACCGGTCAAAAAATAAAACGCTTTTTATGGTTGGCCTTTTTGTGGTTCAACGGAATTAACTTTTTAATAGTTTTGTTGTTCAAGTTTATGCCAGTACCATTTACACCATTAATGGGTATTCGTGCTATGGAACACAAAAAAGAAGGAAAAGAAATGACTTGTAGCCATGAATGGATACCTATTGACGAAATTTCCTTGAATCTTCAAAAAGCTGTTATTGCCAGTGAGGACGGACGTTTTCTAGACCATTGGGGATTTGATTTTGAAGCCATGAAAAAAGCGTTTAAAAACAATCAAAAAGGCAGAAAAATAAAAGGCGGAAGCACTATTTCGCAACAAACGGCAAAAAATGTGTTTTTATGGCAAGGCAGAAGTTATGTGCGCAAAGCCCTCGAAGCTTATTATACTGTTTTGATCGAGTTGGTTTGGGGTAAAAAACGCATCATGGAAGTATATTTAAACAGCATTGAAATGGGCGATGGTGTTTATGGTGCCGAAGCAGCTGCAAAACATTGGTATCGAAAAGATGCTACTAGTTTAACCCGATATGAAGCTGCTGGGATAGCGGCAATTTTACCAAATCCGAGAAAATATAAAGCCTCCAATTCCTCATCATATATCAACCGAAGAAAAGCAAAAATTTCACGCTATATCCCTATGATTAAACTGGATTATTAAAACAAATCTATTGAAAAAAACAGAATTCATTTCAGAAGATATACCAATGGGTTTGATACTAATATTATGCGAATTTTAAGACGTGTATTGGGTTACAAAATATTTAACTATATCATTAGAAAATTTACTTTGAATAAATAAAAAAACCGTTTCAATTGAAACGGTTTTTTTATTTGAATTTTGAAATGAATTACTTCAAGTTTTTAATTCCCATATTATACAAGGTAAATACTTGCATGTCCACATTTTCTTGAATAGTTGCTGCTACTGATTTTCCAGCGCCATGCCCTGCGTTTACTTCAATACGAATTAAAACCGGATTGTCTCCAGATTGTTTCGCTTGTAACTCGGCTGCAAATTTAAAACTATGCGCTGGCACTACTCGGTCGTCATGATCTCCTGTTGTTACTAAAGTGGCAGGATAATTTGTTCCCGCTTTTACGCTATGAACAGGCGAATACCCTTTAATGTATTCAAACATTTCGGCACTTTGGTCAGCTGTTCCATAGTCGTAAGCCCAACCAGCACCAGCGGTAAATGTATGATAACGTAACATGTCTAAAACACCTACTGCAGGTAAAGCTACTTTCATTAAATCTGGTCGTTGTGTCATTACGGCACCTACTAATAATCCTCCATTAGAACCGCCTTTTATGGCTAAATAATCAGATGAAGTATAGTTTTCAGAGATTAAATATTCAGCAGCAGCAATGAAATCATCAAAAACGTTTTGTTTTTTTAATTGGGTTCCAGCATCGTGCCATACTTTACCATATTCGCCACCTCCGCGTAAATTCGCGACAGCGTAAATACCTCCATTTTCTAACCATACCGCATTTGAAATACTAAAAGCAGGAGTTAAACTTATATTAAATCCACCATAACCATATAAAATGGTCGGGTTTTTTCCGTTTAACGATGTTCCTTTTTTATAAGTAATAATCATCGGAATTTTTGTGCCATCTTTTGAAGTATAAAACACTTGTTTCGACTCAAAATTAGCGCCATTAAAGTCCACTTTTGGTTGTTGATATATTTCAGATTTCCCAGTTTTTGGATCAAATGTATAAATGGTATTTGGCGTTACATAATTGGTAAACGAAAAATATAAGGTAGTTTCTTTTTCTTTTCCTCCAAAGCCTCCTGCAGTTCCTATGCCCGGTAATTCTATGTTACGAATTAGTTTTCCGTTGTAATCATATTGTTTGATAAAAGATACGGCATCTTTCATATAACTCGCAAAAATAGATCCGCCGCCTGTGTTTGGAGACAATACATTTTCGGTTTCTGCAATGCAATCTTTCCAGTTTTCTTTGGCAGATTTTGCTAAATCAAAAGTTACCACGCGTTTGTTAGGTGCTTTATAGTTTGTTACCAAATAAATCTTTGAACCTTTGTTGTCTAATACATCATTATCGTTTTCATAATTATCAATTAAGGTTACAATTTTACTGCTTGGTTTAGCTAAGTTCAAATAATATAATTCGTTCCCAGTAGTAGAATTGGCTGCGGTAATGAATAAATAGTTTTCATCTTCCGAAACGCCACCACCAACATATCTTCTTTTTACATCGCCACCAAAAATTAATTGATCATTTTTTTGAGGCGTATTTAATTTGTGATAATACAATTTGTGTTGGTCGGTTTTAGCCGATAATTCACTTCCGACAGGTTTGTCGTAACTTGAATAGTAAAACCCTTCGTTTTTGTACCAAGAAACGCCACTAAACTTTACATCAACAATCGTGTCGCCTATAATTTTCTTAGTTTTAGCATCCAAAACAATCACTTTACGCCAATCACTTCCGCCTTCAGAAATAGAATAAGCTACTAAACTTCCATCTTTACTAAAATTAATTCCGCCTAATGAGGTTGTTCCGTCTTTTGAAAAACTATTAGGATCTAAAAAGAGTTCTTCTTTTCCATTTTTATCTTTTCGAAACAACACCGATTGGTTTTGAAGTCCGTTGTTTTTATAATAATACGTATAATCACCTTCTTTAAATGGCGCCGAAATTTTTTCGTAATTCCACAATTGCTCCATTCTTGTTTTTAGCTGATTTCGGTATGGAATTTGAGCTAAATAATCATAGGTTACTACATTTTGAGCTTTTACCCAAGCTTCCGTTTCTGCACTGCGGTCGTCTTCTAACCAACGATAGGGATCATTTATTTTTTCGCCAAAATAAGTGTCAATGTGGTCGATTTTTTTGCTTTCAGGATAGGTAATTTTTGTTTGTGCGTTCATAAAAAGTGTACAAACAATAGCGGTTATTGTTATTGTTTTTTTCATAAAAATGATATTGATTGAGTAACAAAGATATTCAATTGAACGGAATGAAAATGTTAATTATAAATCAAAATTTAAGCGCAACATAATATTTCTACCCATATTATTAATGCCGTCTGCTTTTAAGCGCGATAAATGATTGACATATGTTTTGTTCAACAGATTTGTTCCTGCAAGATTTAACTGAACGATTTTTTTACCAATGGTGATTGTTCCGCCAAGGGATAAATTGATCAATAAATAATCGGGAGTTGACGTTTCAAATTCGCTTACATTATCTTGTTTGAAGTTATAATTTAAAAAGCATGAAACATAATTGTTTTTAATCCATTGGTTCGAATTCAGCTCTGCTCTTATATTGTTTTTCCATTGGTTGGCAGGAATTAAAGGTAAATTATTAGTTCCTTGAATTCCGGTTACACTTTCAAAACTGCTGGTAAAATGCAACCAATCGAAAGGATGTGGATGAAAGTGAATTCCAGCTTCTCCACCAAATAAATAGCTGTTGTTTTGCACGTAATTGTATACGGCATTTCCATTAATTTCGGTACCAGCAGGAGTTATGTAAATGTAATTTGAAACGGAATTGTAAAAACCGTTTGCAAACCACTCCAAGTGCTCGTTTTTGTATTCTAAGTTAACATCTACTTGAAAGTTTTGCTCATTTTTCAATTCGTTATTGCCTATTTCATAACGATTACTTCCTTCATGAACTCCGTTTGAGGTTAGTTCAGATAAATTCGGAGCTCTAAATCCAGAAGCTATGTTAATTCGGGTTGAAATGGAGCTTGACAGATTTGTTTTGTATCCTAATGAGGCATTAAAACTATTGAATTGTTTGTTGATGGCTTCAAAATAGCCTTCTTCGCCTTCAGTTCCGTGAGTTGAAGTGTTGATTTTTCTATTGTCGTAACGAATTCCGGCTTGTAGAATATTGGAATTCCAACTGTAATTTGTGGTTGCAAAAGCACCAAAATCGGCAACTTTTGCATCAGGAATAAGTAATTCTTCCCAAAAATTAGTATTCGTTTGATCCATTCCTTGAATTCCAATAATGGTTTCCCAACGATTTATTTTTGGGATAAAATATTTTATAGTATAACTGGTAGTATTTAACTTCATAGATAACGCAATTTTATTAGCGGCTTCCAATTCTTTTCGGTCGTTTAACGAATAGCCAAAATCTGCTTCAATTTTAGAGTTTTTAAAATATACTTTTTGGTTCAAACTCAACAAATGATTCGCTACTTCTTGTTTTGGGAAAAGCGGATTTCGGAAACCTGAATTTTCTATACCTTCTTCGGGTAAACCCAAATTTAAGTTGTTGTAATTGTATCTAAAATCGGTAGAGATTTTTGAATTTGAATAACCAACTCCCGATTTAAAATCTTTTTCAATGAAACGCGTATTGATAATTCGATCTCCATTCGAAACTTTATAATCGGCATGTGAAGTGTAATTTCCTCGCATTAAAAATTTGAAATTTGACGGACTCGCTTTTACTCCTAATGTGGTGGAAGTTCCTTGTGTATTCGTAAAATAACTTTGTTCAAAATCGGCTGATTTTTCTTGATACGGAGCATATTTTTCAGGGTTAAAGTACACCACACCGCCCAAAGCATCAGAACCATATAATAACGATGCGGGACCTTTAATTACCTCAACGCTTTCTATTCCTGAAGAATTTAAACCCAGTCCGTGTTCTTCTCCAAACTGTTGATTTTCTAATCGAACGCCTTGTGAATAAACTAAAACACGGTTGCCACTCAATCCTCGAATCACAGGTTTACCAATGGAATTTCCTGTCGAAATTTGAGAAACTCCAGGAATCGTTGCAATTCCGTCCATAAGTGAAACCGCTCCATTTTCTTTTAGTGTTTTTACCGAAGCATGTTCTACTTTCATTACATTTTGCGATTGTATTTTATTATATAAAGTAGAAATTATTACTTCTTCTAAATGGATCTCTTTTTCTGAAAGCATCACATTTAAAACGATGTCATCGCCATTATTTTTTATGATCTCTGTTTTTGTTTGAAACCCTGTTCGTTGAAAAACAACATCGGTTGTTCCTTTAGGAACTGATGCTAACTGAAAATACCCGTTTTCATCGGTTGTTGTTTCAGTATTGTTTTCTAAAACGTGAACAATAACACCCGATAATTTTTGCTGGTTGCTATTAGTTACGTATCCGCTAATTTTAAATTGAGAAAAGCCCGCTATTGAAAATAATAGTAGCAATATGTTGAATTGCAGTTTCATTTTTTAGGTTTAATTTGATAAATAATACAAAAATTTGCTTTACATCGGGATGATATAAAACAGTTTTAGCCTTATAAAATAAAGCTATAGTACTTATGAAATAAAAGTAGGTGGACCTCTTAGTTGGAAAGAATTTCCTTCAAACGTAATACAAGTTTCAGTACTGTTGAATTGGTATGGTATTTCGTAATATGAAGAAATAAATTCAAAATGGAATACTTCTGGTGAAAGGAAAGCCGCAAATTTGAAATCACAAACCGGACAATCTTCGCTTTCGGTAACCGTTTTTTCAGAAGATTTAAAAGTCAAATGATGTGCGTCATCACAACATTCTGTTTTGGTAGTGTGTTCGTGCGAAAAAGCATGCACTGATTGATAGCACACTGCAAACAATATAGCGAGTATTAAAACAATGTTTATATGTAGTAATTTCTTTTTCACAATGGTAAAGATACTTTAATTGAAAACTATACTAGATTATTCGCAACCAAATATTCTGCAATTTGAATCGTATTCGTAGCGGCTCCTTTTCTTAAATTGTCGGAAACAATCCACATATTAATGGTGTTGGGCTGACTTTCATCTCTTCGGATTCTTCCCACAAACACATCATCTTTTCCTTGCGCATAAATAGGCATAGGATAAGTGTAGGTATCTAAATTATCTTGAACTGTTACGCCAGGCGTATTGTGTAAAATTTGACGTACTTCGTTCACATCAAATTCGTTTTCAAATTCAATATTCACGGCTTCACTATGTCCGCCTACGACAGGAATTCGAATCGCGGTAGCTGTAACGGCAATGGTTTTATCGTTTAATATTTTTTGCGTTTCACGAACCAATTTCATTTCTTCTTTAGTGTACCCGTTCTCTTCAAAACTATCGCATTGTGGAATGGCATTTCTGTGAATTGGGTATTTATAAGCCATATCACCTTGAATTCCTGCGTATTCATTTTCCAATTGTTGTACTGCTTTTACTCCTGTTCCTGTTATGGATTGATAGGTGGAAACTACAATACGTTTAATGTCATATTTAGTATGCAAAGGCGCCAAAGCCATTACCATTTGAATGGTTGAACAGTTTGGATTGGCAATAATTTTATCGTCTTTGGTTAAAACCGAAGCATTGATTTCTGGGACTATCAGTTTTTTGGTTGGATCCATTCGCCATGCCGAAGAATTGTCAATTACAGTTGTTCCGGCTGCAGCAAATTTTGGAGCCCACTCTAAAGAAGTTTCGCCACCAGCAGAAAACAAAGCAATTTCTGGTTTAAGATCTACAGCAGTTTGTAAACCCACTACTTTATAACTTTTCCCTTTCCATTCGATTTCTTTTCCAACTGATTTTTCTGAAGCAACTGGAATTAATTCGGTTACTGGAAAATTACGTTCTGCTAATACTTCAAGCATTATTTCGCCTACCATTCCGGTAGCACCCACTACGGCTACTTTCATTTTTATGAGATTTAGTTTCACAAAAGTAGAGAATAATCAAATTACTTTTCAAACAGAAATACTATTTTTCTAAAAAGTTACTGATATATTTGAATGAAGTTCGAATAATGATCTAAAATTTAATCACTTTCAACTTTAAGATTTAAAACGTAAATTTGCAATCGAATTTTTGTTTCAAGTTTTATATGACTTAATCACTTTTAACCTGAAACCTGAAACCTAGAACAAATGACTTGAGCTTGCGAAAGCATGAGACCATTAAAAAACAATAAGAGCGACGAATGAAATATTTCCACGAAAAAATCGAAGCCAAATGGCAACAATACTGGGCAAAAAATAATACTTTTGCGGCAAGTAACACTTCGGAAAAACCTAAATACTATGTATTAGATATGTTCCCTTATCCATCGGGAGCAGGGTTGCACGTGGGGCATCCGTTAGGTTATATCGCTTCAGATATTGTAGCACGATATAAAAGACATCAAGGATTTAATGTATTGCATCCGCAAGGGTACGATTCATTTGGGTTACCAGCTGAACAATATGCGATTCAAACAGGACAACATCCTGCAAATACAACAGAAATAAATATTGAAGGTTGTTTAGACGATAATGGAAATATATTAGCAAAATATGTTAATGAAGATGGGACAATTAAGGATTCTGCATTAATTGAAAAAAGTAAAAAAGTTTCAATTACTGACGAAAATTATCAATACAATATTATTAAGGGGTACAGAAAACAATTAGACCGAATTGGGTTTTCTTTCGATTGGAGCAGAGAAGTTCGTACTTCAAATCCAGACTATTACAAGCATACACAGTGGATTTTCATACAATTATTTGAATCTTGGTACAATAAAAACTCGGATAAAGCGGAAAGTATTTGCACGTTACTACAAGAATTTGAGAAAAATGGAAATACTCAAGTACATGCCGTTTGCGATGATAACATCACTTCGTTTTCTGCAGCAGAATGGTCCGCTTTTTCATCGGAACAACAACAAAAAATCTTATTACAATATAGATTAACCTATTTAGCTGAAACCGAAGTAAACTGGTGTTCCGCTTTAGGAACCGTTTTAGCGAATGACGAAATTGTAAACGGCGTTTCAGAACGTGGTGGACATCCCGTAGTTCGTAAGAAAATGACACAATGGTCGATGCGAATTTCTGCTTACGCGGAACGCTTATTACAAGGTTTAAACGATATCGATTGGAGTGAATCTATCAAAGAATCACAACGAAATTGGATTGGAAAATCAGTTGGAGCTACAGTTTCGTTTAAAGTTAAAAGTCAAGAGTCGGAAAGTCAAACACAATCTGAGTCTTTCGACCTTCGACCTTCGACCTTCGACTATATCAATGTGTTTACGACAAGACCTGATACGATTTTCGGAGTAACATTTATGACATTAGCTCCAGAACACGAATTGGTAGCACAAATTACCACTCCAGAACAAAAAGCTGCGGTGGAAGCCTATGTAGAAGCTACTGCAAAACGTTCAGAACGAGAAAGAATGGCAGATGTAAAAACCATTTCAGGAGTGTTTACGGGAGCGTATGCGGAACATCCTTTTACAAAAGAACCCATTCCAGTTTGGATTGGCGATTATGTGTTGGTGGGTTATGGAACAGGCGCCGTTATGGCGGTTCCTTGTGGAGATGAGCGTGATTATGCTTTCGCGAATTTCTTTAAAGGAACGCACGGAATACCCGAAATAAAAAACATTTTCAACCAAGATATTTCAGAAGCCGCTTATGGAGAAAAAGTTGGTTTCGAGTTGGTAAATTCTGATTTCTTAAACGGATTAGATTACAAAAATGGAACGAAAAAAGCCATCGAAGCTTTAGAAGAAATAGGTGCAGGAAATGCCAAAGTAAATTACCGTTTACGCGATGCCGTTTTCTCTCGTCAACGTTATTGGGGCGAACCTTTTCCAGTATATTATGTGAATGGTTTACCACAAATGATTGACAAAAAATACTTGCCAATTGTATTACCAGAAGTAGAAAAGTACTTACCTACCGAAGATGGACAACCGCCTTTAGGAAACGCAACAAATTGGGCTTGGGATAGTGTACAGTGTGCAGTAGTTAGTAATCAGTTAATTGATAACGTGACCATATTCCCTTTAGAATTGAACACCATGCCAGGTTGGGCAGGTTCTTCTTGGTATTGGATGCGTTATATGGATGCGCAAAATGAAAACGAATTTGCAAGCGAAGAAGCTCTAAAATATTGGGAAAGTGTAGATTTATACATTGGTGGAAGCGAACACGCCACGGGACATTTATTATACTCTCGTTTTTGGAATAAATTCTTAAAAGACAGAGGTTATGCACCAACCGAAGAACCGTTCAAAAAACTGATCAATCAGGGAATGATTTTGGGGATGAGTGCTTATGTGTATAGAATATATTCAATTCCAATGATTGGCAAATCGGTAACAGGAAATATTATAGATAATACTGTAAGAGATTATCATTCTTACATATGTGTTTCTAAAAATATATCTAATAAGATTTTAAATAAAGATTTGTCAAACGAAGAATATAAAAATATCTCTGAATTATTGATTAATGAAATTAATATTAAGAATGATAATTTGCCTGTTAGTGAAATGAAATATTCTAATCAATTATCTTACATTGGAGTCCTTCCTTATCACGTTGATTTATCTTGTATTAATGATATTACGAACGAATTAAATATAGAAAAATTCAAATCACATCCTTTATATGCTGATTATAAAGATGCAGAATTTGTTTTAGAAGACGGCAAATACATTGTTGGTCGAGAAGTTGAAAAAATGTCGAAATCAAAATACAATGTGGTTTCACCAGATGATATTTGTGAAGAATACGGTGCTGATACACTGCGTTTGTACGAAATGTTTTTAGGGCCTTTAGAGCAATCTAAACCTTGGAATACAGCAGGAATTACCGGTGTTTCTGGTTTCTTGAAAAAATTATGGCGTTTGTATTTTGATGACAATGGTTCGGTTATTGTAAGCGATGAACCTACGGCAGAAATGTACAAATCGTTACATAAAACCATTAAAAAAGTAACCGAAGACATCGAGAATTTTTCGTTCAACACGTCGGTATCACAATTTATGATTTGCGTGAACGAATTGCAACAATTAAAATGCAATCATCGTGCTATATTAGAGCCTTTGTCTATTTTAGTTTCACCATATGCACCTCATATTGCAGAAGAATTATGGAGTGCATTAGGTCACGAAGGTTCTATTTCAACTGTAGCTTTTCCAAAATTTGAAGAAAAGTATTTGGTAGAATCTGAAAAAGAATATCCGGTTTCATTCAATGGAAAAATGCGTTTTACGATTAAATTACCATTAGACTTAACAGCCGCTCAAATTGAAGAAATCGTAATGGCAGACGAACGTACACAAGCACAATTACAAGGCAGAACGCCAAATAAAGTGATTATTGTTCCAGGCAAAATTATTAATTTGGTTGGGTAAATTTTGTGCTTTAATTAACAATGTCAAACTGTCATTTTTTAAATTTGGCTTGTATTTTGATAATATTTTATTAATTTTAAATTTTAAATAATAAAGATATGTGGACATATTATATAATAATCGGTGCAATTGCCCTCGCAAGTTGGTTAGTAAGTAATAAATTGAAAAGAAAGTTTGCTTTCTATTCAAAAGTAACCCTTCGTAATGGCATGAGTGGTGCTGAAATTGCAGAAAAAATGCTTGCTGATCACGGTATTAGAGGCGTTCAAGTTATTTCTACGCCGGGACAATTAACAGATCACTACAATCCAGTAAATAAAACAGTGAATCTATCAGAAGCAGTTTATAATCAACGAAATGCTGCCGCTGCTGCCGTTGCTGCTCACGAAGTGGGTCACGCGGTACAACACGCACAAGCTTATGAATGGCTAACCATGCGTTCTAAAATGGTGCCCATGGTGAATGTTTCATCAAGCATGTCGCAATGGTTAATTATGGGAGGATTAATTTTAGGATTTGCATCAAAATCTGGAATTGGTTTCTATGTAGCTGTGGCGGGTTTGGTTTTAATGGCCATTGCAACTACTTTTAGTTTTATTACGCTTCCCGTAGAGTATGATGCCAGTAACAGAGCATTGGCTTGGTTAAAAAATAAAAACATGTTAAGTCAAGAAGAATATGCAGGAGCTGAAGATTCATTAAAATGGGCTGCTCGAACTTATGTTGTTGCTGCGTTAGGTGCATTAGCATCTTTATTGTATTGGGCACTTCAAATTTTAGGTTCCAGAGATTAATTCTTCAAATTTCAAAACAGTAAATCCAAATTTCGAAACAATTTCGGAATTTGGATTTTTTATTTAATTATAATAATCGTATCCAAAATAAGGTACATCAAATTCATTAAAAACTACGCCATACTTTTCTAATTCCGCTAAAATAGGCAGATACACTTCTTTAGCAATAGGCAATTGCACACCTGTTTTTTGTATTTCTCCATTTAATATTTTCAAAGCGGCAATAGCTACGGGTAATCCCACAGTTTTTGCCATCGCGGTATAGGTTTGATCTTCTCCTAAACAAACCATTGTAGCATCTATTTGTTTTTGCTCACCATTTATTTCGTAACCAATTTTATGATACATTACAATCATGTCTTTATCTTCTGGTTGTAACGTCCATTTATAAGACAGTATTATTTCCAACATTTGAGCTGGAGTGGCATTTTTTAAACCCGGAACTACCGATTTACTGAATAAATCTAACTCCATAAGTTTGTCCCAAATTACATCGTCTTGATCAATTTTTAATTGATGTCTGAATTTAATTTCTATAGAATCTGTTGGATGATAAGGTAAAAATAAATTCACAAAATCTCGATTACTCATATGTTCCGAATCATCAATAATATAGGTATCATCCGTCATGCCTAATTGCACAAAAACATCCCAAGCTTTTGAAAAACCTACTCTTCTGATGGTGCCTCGATAGCAAGTATCTACTGTCTCTAATCCATAAACCTCTCTATATTTTAAAGAATCTCTATTAGCGTAGGCTTCAAATCGTCCAAAACCTTCCACTTCTAAAAATTCGGTTCTTCTAAATAATTTATGATAAGGAATGTACTTATAAGTGCCTTCTTGTATGAATTTTGCCGCACCACCTTGTCCCGCTAAAACGACATTTCTTGGATTCCATGAAAATTTATAATTCCATAAATTGGTATCACTTTCAGGGGCTACTAATCCGCCACAAAACGACTCAAACAAAATAATTTTTCCGCCTTTAGCTCTAATTTCGTCCATAATTTTCATAGCACTCATGTGGTCTATTCCTGGATCTAAACCAATTTCGTTCATAAAAATTAATTGGTTTGCTTTTGCAATTTCGTCTAATTCTTGCATGGCCGGACTAATATAGGAAGCCGTTACCATGTGTTTTTTATAAGTGATGCAATCTTTTGCCACTTCTATATGAAGATGAGCGGGTAACATTGAAATTACAATGTTGGCTTTTTGAATTTCTATTTTACGTTGTGCTTCATTGTGAACATCAAAAGCAATAGCCGTTGCGTTTTTATGATTGGTTGTTTTTTGTTCTGCCAATTCTTTAGATAAGTCACCAATTGTAATATGAAGTTGCTCCTTTTCTGAATGGTCTAATAGGTATTTTATGAGGGATGATGCCGATCGACCAGCACCAATAACTAATATATGTCTCATCTGATAAAAAAATAAAAATATAACACGAAGATAGTAAAATGTTATATTTATGCAGGTTTTTTTCTAATTATTATCAGAATCTAAGCGATTAACTTTTAGTATCTTTGGTGAAAATTTAGAATAATGGAAAAAAAAATAATTTTAACAGCTATATTCCTGGGTCTTACGGCAATAATTTTAGGGGCTTTTGGAGCTCATGCATTAAAGAAAACCCTAACAGAGGCTCAATTACAATCTTTTGAAGTTGGGGTTCGGTACCAAATGTATCATGCCTTATTTTTGTTATTCATAGGCGTTTTCACTTTGTTAAACGAGAAAGAGCGCTTTGTTATTTTTTGGCTCACACTTTCAGGAGTCTTACTTTTTTCAGGATCCATATATTTATTAGCCACAAATGGATTAACTCATTTAAAAACAAAATGGTTGGGGCCCATAACACCTCTAGGGGGAGTGTTGTTGATTGCGGCTTGGAGCTATCTATTTTACTCAGTTTTAAGTAAAAAAACAAATATTTAAAACGCTATCTAAAATTAAATTTATAATTTTGCACTTTATTTAAAACACAACATAACAAACTTTTTATGGATACGAATGCCAAAATTACGAAATCGATTGCGTTAGAAAAATATGGAATTAATAATGTAACCGAAATTATCTACAATCCTTCGTATGATTTTTTATATAATGAAGAGTTAAGCCCAACTTTAGAGGGTTATGAAAAAGGGCAATTATCGGAACTTGGGGCAATAAATGTTATGACTGGAGAATTTACCGGGAGGTCTCCAAAAGATAAATATATTGTAAAAGATGCTGTAACCGAAAACACGGTTTGGTGGAATTCTGACAAAGCAGCAAACGACAACAAACCAATTTCTCAAACCACTTGGAATGCGTTAAAAGAGAATACAGTTCAACAACTTTCTGGAAAAAAACTATATGTAGTGGACGCATTTTGCGGCGCAAATGAAGATACGCGTTTAAAAGTACGTTTTATTATGGAAGTGGCTTGGCAAGCGCATTTTGTAAAAAATATGTTCATTCGTCCTACAGATGCTGAATTAGAACATTTTGACGAACCAGATTTTGTAGTGATAAACGGTTCTAAAACATCTTTTAAAGACTATGTCGCACACGGATTAAATTCGGAAGTATACGTTGCTTTTAATTTAACCGAAAAAATTCAGTTGATTGGAGGAACTTGGTATGGTGGCGAAATGAAAAAAGGCTTGTTTTCCATGATGAACTATTATTTACCACTTAAAGGTATGGCTTCTATGCACTGTTCTGCTAATAAAGGTGCAGCTGGAGATGTGGCAGTGTTTTTTGGATTATCTGGAACTGGAAAAACAACCTTGTCTACAGATCCAAAACGTGAGTTAATTGGAGATGATGAGCACGGATGGGACGATTCGGGAGTATTTAATTTTGAAGGTGGCTGTTATGCTAAAACCATTGATTTGAGTGCTGAAAATGAGCCAGATATCTTCGGGGCGATTAAAAAAGACGCCTTATTAGAAAATGTTACGCTAGATGCAAAAGGAAAAATTGATTTTAAAGATGGTTCGGTTACTCAAAACACACGTGTTTCTTATCCTATTTATCATATTGATAATATTGTTCGACCCGTTTCAAAAGCAGGACACGCTACCAAAGTTATTTTCTTAACAGCAGATGCATTCGGAGTAATGCCTCCAGTTTCTAAATTAACACCCGAACAAACAAAATATTACTTCTTATCTGGGTTTACTGCAAAATTAGCGGGTACCGAAAGAGGAGTAACACAACCAGAACCCACTTTTTCGGCTTGTTTTGGAAAAGCATTTTTATCTTTGCATCCTACTAAATATGGTGAGGAATTGGTTAAGAAAATGGAGCAACACAACGCTACTGCCTACATGGTCAACACGGGGTGGAATGGAACAGGAAAACGTATTTCAATTAAAGACACGCGCGCCATTATTGATGCTATTTTAGATGGTTCAATTGAAAAAGCTACTACAAAAAACGTTCCTGTGTTCAACTTTGAAGTGCCAACGGCTTTACATGATGTAAATCCTGCTATTTTAGATCCAAGAGATACGTATGCTGATGCGGCAGAATGGCAAACTAAAGCCGAAGATTTGGCTTCAAGATTTATTAAAAACTTTGTCCAATATACGGATAACGAAGAAGGTAAAAACCTTGTTGCTGCAGGTCCGCAATTAGGATAATCGAAATAGTATTTCACAAAAAAGTCCCGAAATTTTCGGGACTTTTTTTTTTATCATTAATTATTTTCCTTTATTGGCTTCGGCTACATACTTTTCAAGTGCACCAGTCATAGAAGGTGTTCCTGGGCTAGGCGCCATAATGTCTATACGCAATCCATGTTCTAATGCTTCTTTTTGAGTTGTACTACCAAAAACAGCGATTCGAGTGTTGTTTTGTTTAAAATCTGGAAAATTCATAAACAACGATTTAATTCCTGTTGGACTAAAAAAGGCTAACACATCATAATAAACGTCTTTCAAATCTGACAAATCACTCATTACAGTTTTATAGAAAGTTCCTTTGGTCCAATCCACTTTTAAAGCATCAAGTGTTGGCGGAACATCCGCATTCAATTGATCTGAAGAAGGCAATAAGAATTTTTCGTCTTTGTATTTTTTTATCAATGGAGATAAATCGGCAAAATCTTTTTGGCCTACATAAATTTTTCTTTTTCTGTACACCACATATCGCTGTAAATAAAAAGCAACCGCTTCAGACTGACAAAAATATTTCAAATCTTCGGGAACTTTATAGCGCATTTCTTCTGCCACTCTAAAAAAATGGTCAACCGAATTTCTACTGGTTAAAATAATAGCAGTAAAATTGTTTAAATCGATTTTCTGAGCCCTTACCTCTTTAGCCGGAACTCCTTCTACATGAATGAAGGGTCTAAAATCAACTTTTACCTTAAGTTTATTCTGCAGCTCAAAATAAGGAGAATTTTCTACTTTAGGCTCTGGTTGTGAAACTAAAATTGTTTTCACTTTCAAATTTGACATAATTTCTCTCTAATTTTTTGTAAACCAATTATAAATGAAATAGTAAGGGGCTATTTCAAGGGTGCAAAGATACAAAATAAAATAAAATATTTTGCGTAACAGTAAATTTTGATATAATTTAAGTGCAATAATGTAGGTAATTACATTTATTCCAAAAAGCAAACTAATTAAAACCCAGAAAAATAGATTTGAATCAATGGGATTATAAAAAAGTATAATATTAATAGGGAGAAGAAGCAAACTCAAATACGTTCTGTAATTCACTTTCAACAAGTTAAATTGTTCGGAAAATGCTTCAATTTTAAAAGCCGTAGCAATAATCTTTTCAATTAAATACTTAGAAAGTACAAATACGCTTAAAAGAGTAAAAACTTGAATATAAAGAATGATTGGATCTTTTTGATGCGTTTCAAATTGCTGAACTACTAATAAAATAAAAAATGAAAACGAAATCAATTGTAAAACAAACATAGAAACCGTAAAGCCATCGAGTAAGTTTCCACTATCGCGATAGATTTTGTTGTATTTTGAAGAATAAGCCAATCGAATAAACTCTGAAAATCGAACCCATGAAATAGATTTGTTCACGGTAACGATACCAAGACATATTACAAATAATAGGACAGCCCAATCTTTGCTTTCGATAATTCGTTCGTTTAATTCCATTCCTAACATAATCCTGCAAAATTACAAAAAATAGTATCATAATAATTATTATAAAATTATTAAGAAATTTCAAACGAAAATAGCTTATTTTTGTCCCATAATAGTATACTTGAAATGACCAAAGGTATTGTCATCATTCCTACTTTCAATGAAATCGAAAATATTGAAGCGATAATTAAGGCAGTTTTTGCATTGCCCACTGCTTTTCATGTGTTAATTGTTGACGATAATTCACCAGATGGAACGGCTCAAAAAGTTACCGCACTTCAAGATCAATTTCAAGACCAATTATTTTTGGAAGTGCGCACAAAGAAAGCGGGTTTAGGAACTGCTTATGTGCATGGTTTTAAATGGGCGCTTAATAAAGGTTATGAGTATATTTTTGAAATGGATGCCGATTTTTCTCACAATCCAAACGATTTAGAAAAGCTATTATTTGCATGTGAAAACGGAGCTGATCTAGCAATTGGATCACGATATTCTAACGGAGTTAATGTGGTCAACTGGCCTTTGAGTAGGGTGTTGCTTTCTTATTTTGCATCGGTTTATGTGCGAATGATAACGGGAATGAAAATTGCAGATGCAACCGCAGGATTCAAATGTTATAAACGAATTGTTTTAGAGCATATTAATCTCGACCGAATTAAATTTGTCGGATATGCTTTCCAAATAGAAATGAAATATAGAGCGTTCACCAATCAATTTATAATTGAAGAAGTTCCAATTATTTTTACCGACAGAACCAAAGGACAATCAAAAATGAGTAGCGGAATTATTCGCGAAGCTGTAATAGGAGTAATAATGCTTCGATTACGAAAAATATTTAATAGATTATAATGAGTACATATTTAATTAGAAATGCCAAAATTGTAAATGAAGGTGTTGTTTTTGAAGGGGATATATTAATTGAAAATGAATTAATTACTGAAATTGCCCAAAAAATTAGTCCTAAATCCTCAAGTTGCGTAATTATTGATGCCGAAGGAAGTTATGTCATTCCGGGTGCTATTGATGATCAAGTGCATTTTAGAGAACCAGGACTTACCCATAAAGGAACCATTGAAACCGAAAGTAGAGCAGCAGTGGCGGGTGGAATTACATCCTTTATTGAACAACCAAATACAGTTCCAAATGCGGTTACACAACAACTTTTAGAAGATAAATACCAAATTGCAGCCCAATCATCTTACGCTAATTATTCTTTTATGATGGGCGGGACAAATGATAATTTAGAAGAAATTTTAAAAACAAATCCACGAAATGTTGCTGGATTAAAATTGTTTTTAGGTTCTTCAACAGGTGATATGTTAGTAGACAGTACCGCGTCGTTAGAAAAAATATTTACTAATACTAAGTTATTAATTGCAGTACATAGTGAAGACGAACAAATTGTAAAGGATAACTTAGCTAAATTCAAGGAAATTTATGGCGATGATATTCCGGTTGAAAAACATCCCGAAATTAGAAGTGTTGAAGCATGTTATAAATCTACAGAAAGAGTTATAGCATTAGCCAAAAAAACAGGTGCACGTTTACATGTTTTTCATTTGTCAACCGCTAAAGAATTGGATTTGTTTACAAATAAAATTCCGTTAGAAAAAAAGCAAATTACAGCAGAAGTTTGTATTCACCACTTATGGTTTACTGATGCCGATTATGAAACAAAAGGTTCGCTTATTAAATGGAATCCGGCTGTAAAAACACAAGCAGATAAAGATGCGCTTTGGAAAGCGTTACTAGATGATCGAATTGATGTAATTGCAACCGATCACGCGCCACACACATTAGAAGAAAAATCAAATCCATACACTACTTGTCCTTCGGGCGGTCCGTTAGTGCAACATGCCCTTGTAGCATTGTTTGAAGCACATCATCAAGGAAAAATATCAGTAGAAAAAATTGTAGAGAAATTTTGTCATAATCCAGCAAAAATATTCAAAATTGAAAAACGCGGATTTATAAAAGAAGGCTATTTTGCAGATATTGCCATCGTAAATGCTTATTTACCTTGGAACGTTAAAAAAGAAAATATTTTAGCAAAATGCGGTTGGTCTCCTTTTGAAGGGTATAATTTCAAATCACGCGTAACGCATACTTTTGTCAATGGAAAGTTAGTTTACGCTAATGGCAAAATCAAAGAAAAAAATGCCGGCCAACGTTTATTATTTGAAAGAACTGTATAAATGAAAAAATTAGTTTTAGTTTTTTGCGCAGTTTGGTTGCTATCTTGTTCCAATAATCCGGTGCCTAAGCCCGATAATTTATTGGACGAAGAAGTTATGACCAATATTTTATTTGATATTGCTATTTTGCAAGCAGCAGATGGTTCAATGCCATTAAGATTATCGGAAAAGCAAATCAATAGCAGTACCTACATTTATAAAAAATATGCCATTGATAGTCTTACTTTTTATCAAAATCAGCGTTATTATGCTGCAGATGTTAAGCAATACAAAAAAATGTATCAGGAAGTACTAGACCGTTTAGATGAAGAAGTCGCAGCCGATTCAATTGCGTCTCCAGGCAAAGAAAAAATCAAATAACATCTTTTAAAAATACTTCTTTCTTTTGAAACGTTATGTTTATGATGTTTTCTATTTTTTCTGAAGAATAGCTGTCATTTTCGTGAGATGATGCCGCCGTTGATTTTGTTAATTTTCTTTTGCTATTGGTTACAATTGACCACAACAAATCCATGCGCCAAGCTATAGCAGTAATCGTTTTTGAAGCATAAATATACGGAGGCTTTGTGTGCAATAAAGTTGCTATATAATAGAATAACTCTTTATAAGTACAGTTTTCTCCTACAACAATATATCGTTCACCAGAAATAGTACTTTTCATCAATGTATGCATTACTGTGACTACGTCATGAACCCCTACAATTCCAATAGTTCCATTAGTATAAAACGGAATTCTATTTTTTACCCATTGAATGAACAAATCACTTCCAAGGTTTGAAAAACCGTAGCCAAAAATTACTCCCGGATTTACAATTACCACCTCAAGCCCTTCCTGAAACCCACGCCAAACTTCCATTTCGGCACCATATTTAGTTATGGCATAATCGCTGTGTTGTTTTTCAGCGTTCCATTCGGTGGCTTCAGTAATCAAATGTTCCGATTGTTTTTTGTCTCCAAGTGCAGCAATGGAACTCACATTACACAACTTTTTCACTTTAAAATCAATACAACAATTTACAATGTTTGCCGTGCCTTCAATGTTTACTTTTCGAATAAGGGTTTCTTCTTTAGGTTCAAAAGAAACAACTGCAGCACAATGGTACACATGAGTTACTTGTTCAAATGCTTTTTCTAGCGATGGAATATCGGTTATATCGCCTTTTACCCAATTGATTTTTTCAAATAAAGCAATTTGGTTTTTATGTTCAAATATTTTTTTTGTCTGTTCAATTTGGGATGCTGACCGAAACAACGCTTTTACTTCCTCCTTTTCTTGAAGAAGTTGCACTAATAAATGTGAACCCACTAATCCTGTTGCGCCTGTAACTAAAATCATGATGTAAAGATACTATTTTTGATGGAAGCTGGAAGCTGGCTGTTAGAAGAATTGTCTTTGAATTTTGAATAAAACTTTTAAACTTTAAGACTAAAAACTATCTTTGCTTAAATTATTATTGAATCATGAAGAATTTTATAGAAGAAGTGACTTGGAGAGGAATGCTCCACGACGTTATGCCAGGCACAGAAGAACATTTGATGGAACAAATGCGTGTGGCATATGTGGGAATTGATCCAACAGCTGATTCATTGCATATAGGACATTTAGTTGGGGTAATGTTGTTAAAACATTTTCAATTGAGTGGTCACAAACCCTTAGCGCTTGTTGGTGGAGCAACCGGAATGATTGGCGATCCATCAGGAAAGTCAAATGAGCGAAATTTATTGGACGAAGCTACGTTGCGACATAATCAAGAAGCTATTAAAGGACAACTGGCTCGTTTTTTAGATTTTACTTCTGCCGAAGCTAATGCGGCTGAGTTGGTAAATAATTACGATTGGATGAAAGAATTTTCATTCCTTGATTTTATTCGTGATGTAGGAAAACACATTACTGTTAACTACATGATGGCGAAAGATTCGGTTAAAAAGCGTTTGACTGGTGACACATCAGAAGGAATGTCGTTTACCGAATTTACGTACCAATTAGTTCAAGGTTACGACTTTTTACATTTGTACCGAGCAAAAAAATGTACGTTACAAATGGGTGGAAGTGATCAATGGGGTAACATTACCACTGGTACCGAATTAGTGAGAAGAATTGAAGGAGGAAAGGCTTATGCGTTAACATGTCCATTAATTACCAAAGCCGATGGAACGAAATTCGGAAAATCTGAAGGTGGAAATATTTGGTTGGATGCGGAACGAACTTCGCCTTACAAATTTTATCAATATTGGTTGAATACGTCAGATGTTGATGCCGAAAAATACATCAAGATTTTCACATTCTTAGATAAAGAAACTATTGAAAAACTTATTGCAGAACACAGCGAAGCACCTCATTTAAGAGTGTTACAAAAGCGATTAGCAGAAGAAATTACCGTAATGGTGCATTCACAAGCTGATTTAGAAAATGCAATTGCGGCTTCAAATGCATTCTTTAGTCCGTCAATGGAGGAATTGAAAAAGTTAGACGAAAAAACGTTTTTAGAAGTGTTTGATGGCGTGCCACAAGCAGAAATTTCTAAAGGCGAGTTAAGTGAAGGTTTGGATATGATTGCTGCACTTTCTGCAAAAACTAATTTTTTGGCTTCAAATAGTGATGCTCGAAGAGAATTAAAACAGAATGCTATTTCTTTAAATAAAGAGAAAGTAGCAGAAGATTATAAAATTACTTCGGCAGATTTAATTAATAATCAATTCTTGTTGTTACAAAAAGGAAAGAAAAATTATTATGTGATAAAAGTTAGATAACCATCAGGTTACAACCTCGAATATCAGAATGATCAAAACGTCCCAACACTTCAAACGAATGGTTGGGATATTTTTTGCCTAAATCTTGTGTAGCGATGAACGAACACGAATTAATGTTTGCCAAATCAATCACGTTAATTCCACCTGTTTTACCATCAGCAACATATGTAAATGCATCTTCGGTATCGCGAATGAGTACTTGCATCCAAGGAGGACATTCAAAAATGCCATCGCCTAGTGAATAGGCTTGCGAAAGTAATTCAGTCATCCCATATTCGGAATGAATTTTAGAAACCCCAATACCGTTGCACAAAATAGTATGCAATTCTTCGCGAATTAGTTCTTTACGCTTGCCTTTCATACCACCGGTTTCCATGATGATGAGGTTGCTTCCTAAATCCCGAAGCGGAAACGAAGTAGCTTGTGCAAATTCGATTAAATCTAACAAAGCATAGGTTACTCCAATAAGAATTATGTTTTGTCCTTCTTTGTTTAGTTTTTCGATTTTTTGCAAAAGCGCACTATGATTATTCAAATAAAATCCAGAATCTTCATGATTACTGCTTTCAATTAAATCTTCTACCATGTAAATCAAAGAAGAACCGTCGCGCTCTAAATAAGAAGGAAGCAAAGCCAATACACAATAATCTTCAATGTTTCCATAAAACTGAGAGAAGCCCAGGCGATAACTTTGTTCGTACCAATTGACATCGGTAACCAAATGCTTACTTCTTATAGGTTCGTTTGAAGTTCCCCCTTCGGGGGTTAGGGGGCTTGTGGTGCCGCTACTTGTAAACGTTTGTTGAATGGGTTCATTTGAACTAATGACGTCGTGACTTTTAAAAAATTGAATGGGTAAAAACGGAATATCAGTAAGGGTTTTTACATTAGTTTTATCTTTTTTCAAGAAGTTACAAAATTGTTGGTACACCAAATTATTATCGTACTGATGACGAAATACTTTTAAAGAAATTTTTTCAAATTCTTTTTTAGAACTAATTTGGAAGATGTCCTCTTGTGAAACCATGGTGCAAAAATAGCAAACAAATTGGTCAAAATTAAAAAAGCACCAACTTTCGTTGATGCTTTACTTTATTTGTCATGCTGAACTTGGTTCAGCATCTAAATTATTGAATCACTAATTTTCTTGTAGCAGTTTTACCTTCTTCGGTAATTTTAACTACATAAACACCAGTAGTTAATTTTGCTACGTTTACAGCGTTGTTCACTACATTAGCTTTCAACACTTCTTTTCCTAATAAGTCAAAGATTTGAACTGACATCGCTGCGTTTGCAGTAGAAGTTAAATACAATGTGTTTCCAGATAATGGGTTTGGATACATTGTTAAACCGTTGATGTTGTCAAATGAAGATGATGATAATGGAACATTTAAATCTGATGTGCTTCTAGAAGTAACTTGGGCTGCTGTATTAAATCTTCCAACTAGAGCAATGATATTTGTTGCACTTGTTGGCTTAGCTGTTCCCATATAATTTGCTTCAGAAAAAGCAGTTCTAAATGTTAACACATCTGTACCAATAGTTAAATTAAAACTTGCTGCAAAATCAGTGCTTAAAGGGAAGTTAGCTGTGGTGGTATCAAATGTAACACCGTTTATTTGTACCAATTCACTTTCATAAGTAGCCGCTGTTACTGCGCTATTTAATTGTGCAATTGTAACTACTTGAGGGGTTACTGTATTACCAGAAGAAGCTATGGTTACATTAGTTAAAGGAGTTATTTGTAACAATCCATTAAATAAAACTGATTGACCTTTTAATCCTGAAATAGCATCTCCAGCTGTTAATGAAGTTGTGATTACACCTGGCGCAGTTACATTGTCATCTATTAAGATACCTCCAGAAGTGTCTTGCACATATTTTTGATTACGAGTTGTTCTAGTATAGGTAACAACAGGACTACTTGAAACTTGATAGTATTTCCCAGCACCATTTGCAACTACATGAGCTCTTAAAGCAGCTAAATCTGCAACAGTAACAAATGAGTCAACGGTAAAAGTAACAGTAACTCCTACAGCTGGAACAATTGCCGTATGATTGTTATCTACTAAAGTAACAACAACTACATATGTTCCTGGTGTTAAACCGGTTAACGCTATTGGTGCTGTGTCATATTTCATAGTTTGTGCACCATTTACCGTGTAATGAATGTGTCCATCAATTCCAGCTCCTGGATTTCCAACAACAAAATTACTTATTGAAAAAGAAATATTTGCACT